>Ga0187864_10000777_pt1 | contig 34147 bp, 33 predicted proteins | sample June2016WEW_11_4_FD_132985 | JGI IMG/M metagenome (GOLD analysis project Ga0187864, IMG submission 132985) | Peatland microbial communities from SPRUCE experiment site at the Marcell Experimental Forest, Minnesota, USA - June2016WEW_11_40 | ecosystem: Environmental > Terrestrial > Soil >...
CACCGCGTTGGTCACCAACCTCGGCAAATCGGCCAGCGGGGCTGACGTGGTGTTGCCCGCCGCCGACTGGGCCGCGGTTGACGCCTTCGCGGCCGCCAACGGCCTGATGGCCGATGTGCCGGAGCCTGCGTCAGCGGGATTATTGCTGGTGGCGGGCGTCGGGATGCTGGCTCGCCGAAGTCGGCGCCCGCGTTCGTCCTAAATCTGTTTGCAATCCAAGCAACGAAAGCGGGCCATGGAAAATCCGTGGCCCGCTTCGTTTATTGAACTGCGCGCAAACTTCCCTCCCGTGGCGATCCAGGGAAGCGATCCCTCCAAGGAGTTATCGGTCGTTCAATAAAGGCAGCCGGGGGTCTATCCTGCCGTCCGTGAATTTGCAAAATTGAAGTTTTATGGAAGAAAGCTCCCCCGCTGGCGCAACTATGCGATTGGAATGCGTGACATTCGCAGCGGTTTCGAGCGGGTGAGACTTCGACGGAGACGCCGCACGTGGTGCAACACAACCCGGGGGCGGACGACATCGAACTCATGCGGCGCGCCGCTGCCGGCGAAGCCGGTGCGTTTCATGCACTGGTGGATCGCCACGCGCAGCGACTGTTTCGCCTCGCCGTCTCGTTGGTCGGAAATGCCGTCGATGCCGAAGACGTTCTTCAGGAGACTTTCATCGGCGCTTTGCGAGGATTGCGGTCGTTTGAAGGACGGTCCTCCGTCCGGACCTGGCTGAGCCGGATCCTCGTGACCCAAGCGGCGCGCTGGCACAGGGATCAACGGCGCTCGCGCACGCAGCCGATGGACGAATCGATCCCGATTTCCGCCGGCGGAGCGGATTCGCCTCCGGATGTGGGCATGGACGTCAATGCCGCCATGCAGCGGTTGTCGCCGGAGCATCGCCAGGTGCTGGTGATGCGGGAATTCGAACAGATGTCATACGACGAAATGGCGGAGGTCCTGGGCATTCCTCGAGGCACCGTCGAATCCCGCCTTCACCGGGCCCGAAGCGAGATGCGGGAAAAATTAAAGGCGTATTTGCCGTAATGGCAATCTCCCGATGGACTGAATAATCATGGCCACCTGTCCTTTTAGTGAGTATCTGGAAGCGTTTTACGACGGCGAGCTTGACGACTCCCGCCGCTCGGAAATCGTTTCCCATCTGCCGCAATGTGGATCGTGCGCGGCGGAACTGCGGTGTCTGCAGGCGATGTCGCGGATGCTATTGTCCGGGTCATCTCCGAAGCTGTCGCAGATCGGCCTGTATCGATTGCATGAGCGGGTGGACCAGGCCATGGAAGACGGAGTTTTACGGATAGTGCGGGTGCTGAGTGCGATTGCGGCGTGTGTGCTGGTGGCGGGCTCGGCGTGGCTGATGAGGACCCGGGAGGATCGGGCGGTTGAGAACGCCACGCCGGTGGCGCCCCCGTGGGCGGACGTTGTGGAAGCATCGGATTCACCCTCGGGGGCGTACAGCACCCCGGCCGCGGCTTGGTATTTGGCCGATGATTCGGCTCGAAGCGACGAAACCCCGTAACGGCAGGAAATATGCTGCGCAAGAAGATCGTTCTAATTCTGGTGATGACGCTGCTGGCGCTCAGCGCCGGCATGGTCTTGGGATGGGTATGGACTCCCCTGCAAAAGGCGGAGAGCAGCCAGGCCGGCGTCCGTGGGCCCCGGCCGTGGTTTGACCAGTTGGGCCTCACGCCGGATCAGCAGCAGCAGATGGACAAAATCTGGGGCGACACCCGCCAGCAGAGGCAGAAAATGTTCGAACGTTTCCGCGAACTCGATAAACAGCGAGACCAGCAGATACAGGGCCTTCTCAATGACAGCCAACGGAGCGCGTACGACAAAATCATCGCCGACTTTCGTGCCGGGCGAGAGGAACTGAACAAACAACGCGAGGCCCTCATCAGCGATGCCAACGCCAGGAGTCTGGCGTTGCTCGATGATTCACAAAAGGCGAAATGGGAGATCTTGTCCAAGGAGATGCGTTCCCGGCACGGGTCGATGGGTTCGGCCACTCAGCGGTCGACGACCCTGCCGTCCCAGGGGGCGCAGGACCATCATGAATGAATTCTCGACATCGCAAAGAGGTTTCCGATCGTTCACAATTTTTCCAAAGGAGAAGCACATGTCTGCATCGAAGCGCCTCGGGTTTCTTTTGACGTCGCTGTTGATCGCCGTGCTCGCCATGCCGGTGTTCGGTCAGGCGACTGGCCAGGACCAGACCGGCGGCGGCCAGAACAACGGTGCCGGCCAGAACAACCCTGGCGCCCAGAACAACGGCGGGGGAGGCGGCTTCCGCGGGCGCGGAAACTTTAACCCGATGGATTTCTACAAGCAGCAGCTTGGCGCCAGCGATGATGAGTTCGCGGCCATTCAGCCGAAGATTCAGACCGTCATGCAGCTTCAGCGAGACGCCAACGCCGGCCGTGGACGGGGCTTCTTCGGCGGTCGCGGCGGCGGCGGCGGTCCCCGCGGTGGATTCGGCGGCGGCGGTTTCGGCCCCCCTTCCACCCAGCCTTCCCCCGTGCAGGATGCTTTGCAGGACCTGCGAACCACCCTGGACGATGCCACCGCCACGACGGACACCATCAAGGCCAAGCTCGACACCCTTCGTCAGGCTCGCTCAAAGGCCCGCCAGGATTTGGCTGTCGCCCAGCAGGACCTCAAATCCGTCCTCACTCAGCGCCAGGAAGCCGTCATGGTGTTGTTGGGTTTGCTCGACTGAGAGCGAGTCTTGAAATTTGAAGCGGCCAATGTCGCGGCCTGCCTCGGCAGGTCTTTCGCCCGCAAAGGTGAACATCGTGAACGACGTGCTTGCAAAACTGATGGACGAAGGCCTCCTCGACGCCGAGAAGGCGGCCGAGGTGCGCAGCGCCGCCGCCGTCGGCAAGCCGCTGGATGATGCGCTTCGCGCCGTCAACGGTTTGCCGGAGGAAAAACTCCTTCGCTCCATCGCCGCGTATTTCGATATTCCCTTCGTTGATCTGGAAAAGGATGGCGCCAAGCACGCGCCCTCCAAGGAACTCCTGGCCAAGTTCCCCGCGCGGATTCTGATCGACCGCCGGCTGATGCCCCTGGCCGAAAACGGCGACGGCGTCGCCGTGGTTACCTCCCGGGTCTTCGACAACACCGGCCTCGATGAGCTGCGCCTGGCAACCGGCCTGGATGTCCATCCCGTCATTGCCCCCTCGGGCGAGATCGATCGCTTCATCAAAAAATATCTTGGCGTCGGCGCCGACACCTTGCAGTCCATGAGCCTCGAGGATGATGACGGCGTCAAGGTCGTCGAAGAGTACAACGAAGAGGACCTCGACCTCTCCACCGCCGCACACGATGCGTCGATCATCAAGTTCGTCAACCAGGTGATGGCCGAGGCGCTGGAATTGCGGGCAACCGACGTTCACGTCGAGCCGTTCGAGAACCAGCTCCGCGTCCGCTACCGCATCGACGGCGTCCTTCAGGAAGCCAACATTCCGCCACAGGTTCGCAAGTATCACGCGGCCATCGTTTCCCGCATCAAGATCCTCAGCCATCTCGATATCGCCGAAAAACGCCTGCCCCAGGATGGCCGGATTCGCCTGAAGATCGCCGGCCGCGAAATCGATCTCCGCGTCAGCGTCATCCCCATGATTCACGGCGAGGCCGTGGTCCTGCGCATTCTCGACCGCGGCGATGCCCTGCTCGGCCTCGAGCACCTCGGCATGGGAAGCCGCGAAGTCAAGGTCTGGCAGCAAGTGCTCGATCTGCCGCACGGAATCATTCTCGTGACCGGCCCCACCGGATCGGGAAAGACCACCACGCTCTATGCCGCCCTGTCGAAGATCAATAATTCAGATTTGAAAATCATCACGATCGAGGACCCCGTGGAATATCAGCTCCGCGGGATCAACCAGATTCAGGTGAACACCAAATCCGGGCTGACGTTTGCCTCCGGCCTGCGTTCGATTCTGCGCCACGATCCGGATGTGGTCCTCATCGGCGAAATCCGCGACCGCGAGACCGCCGAAATCGCCGTGCAGGCCTCACTCACTGGCCACCTCGTTTTCAGCACCTTGCACACCAACGACGCGCCCGGTGCGGCCACGCGCCTCGTGGATATGGGCATCGAGCCTTATCTGGTCGCATCCTCGCTGGAAATGGTCGCCGCCCAGCGCCTCGTGCGCCTGATCTGTCCCAAGTGCAAAGAGGAATTGCCCCGCAACGACGTCGAAAAACTTCGCGCGGAGTTTGGCGAGGAAGCGCCGCGGGTGATGTACCGCGGCGCCGGCTGCCGCAATTGCCAGAACACCGGTTATCGCGGCCGGCAGGGCGTCTTTGAAATGATGCCCATCACCGACGAGGTCCGCGCCCTCATCCTGGAGCGGGCCAGCTCCCGCGAGATCCGCAAAATTGCCGTCGGGCAAGGGATGACCAGTCTCCGCGACGACGGCTGGCGGCTCATCCGCGAGGGCCGAACCACCGCCGAGGAGGTCTTGCGCCTGACCAAGGACGAACAGGTTGCGGTCGGCGCCGCCGCGTCGCCGGCCAAATAGGAATTTATGCTCCCGCAAACCCCAACCTCTTTTGGCCGCGACCCGAAGGGGAGCGCGTTTCTCACGGAAAAATGAGCTATGTCAGTCTTTTCCTACACAGCCCTGAGCAAGGACGGCCAGCGCACCAGCGGCATGGTCACGAGCGATTCGCGCACCGCCGCCATCGCCCAGATGACCAAGAAAGGCTTACGTCCCCTTTTAGTGGAGGAGGCCGAGGACCTGGCCGCCGCGAAGAAAACGCGCGCCGCCGCCGGCGGCGACAAACCCCGCAAAGTCTCGGCCAAGAGCGTCGAAGCCTTCACGCGCGAGCTGGCCAACCTGCTGGCCGGAGGAGTCCCCCTGGCGCGATCGCTGGCCCTGCTGCGGCGCGAGGCCTCCAACCCCGCCGCAAAACAGCTCTGGAGCGAGATTCATGACGACGTTGTGGGCGGGGCCGCCCTGGCCGACACCCTCGCCAAATGGCCTCGCAGCTTTTCCACCGTTTATATCGCGATGGTTCGCGCCGGCGAGGCGGGGGGGTTCCTCGACGCCGTGCTCGGCCAGATCGCCGATTTCCGCGCCCGCGAGCAGGACCTCAAGGGAAAGGTCAAGGCGGCCATGGTCTATCCGATCATCCTCGCCTGTCTCGCCGTCGGGGTCGTGATTTTTCTGATGACCTTTTTCATCCCGCAATTCAGCGGGATTTTCGCGCAGTTCGGCGGGAATCTGCCCCTGCTTACGCAATTCGTCATCGCGTGCAGCAACGTCATCAAGCATTATTCCCCCGTGGTCCTGGCGGTGCTTCTCATCGGCTTCTTCGCATTGAAACGCGCGGTGAGCAGCGACACGGGGCGTCGAAGAATGGAACTGATCGTCCTCTCCACGCCGCTGCTCGGGCGCATTATCGCACAGTTCGCGCTGGTTCGCTTTGCCCGGATGCTCGGAACGCTCATCGGCGCGGGCGTGCCGCTGGTCGCCTCCCTCCGCGTGGCCCGCGAGGCGATTGGCAATCAGACCCTGGCCGACACCGTTTCCTACGCCATCGAGCAGGTCCAGCGCGGTGAACCGTTGTCCAAGAGCTTGGCCAGCAGCCCCAGGCTCTTCCCCATGTCGGTCATCGAGATGATCGCCGTCGCCGAGGAAACGGCCCGGCTCGACAAGGAACTGCTCCGCCTGGCCTTGTCGTATGAAATGGACTTGGATCGGCAACTGCGAATGTTGGTCGCCATCGCCGAGCCGGCAATGCTTTTCGTGATGGCTGCCCTGATCGGCACGGTCGTCATCAGCATGTTGTTGCCGGTCTTCAGCCTTGGAGATTTGGTTCACTGACAAAAAACTTTCCGAATGAGGAGCGAAACGATGAGAGCGTCGAATTTGCAAAACGTCCAGCGCAAGGGCCCGATGAGAAGCGCCTTCACCCTCATCGAGTTGCTGCTGGTCATGGTCATCATCGCGATTCTGGCGGCAATCGTCGTGCCCAAGTTCACCGGCCGCATTGAAGACTCGAAGATCAAGGCTGCCAAGGCGGACATCTCCAATCTCAAAACCTCGCTGGGATTGTTCGAGATCGACAACGGCCGATTCCCGACAAGCGCCGAAGGCCTTGGGGCATTGATCAGCAATCCCGCCAACCTGCCCAACTGGCACAAGGTCCTGGACAAGACTTCGGTTCCCGTCGATCCATGGGGAAATCCCTACATTTACCGGTGCCCCAACAGCAGCGGGGACTCCGGCGCGTTTGATCTGCTCTCGACCGGACCCCAAGGCCGCGAAGGCGCCGAGGGCAACATTAAAGCCGACTGATTTTCACATGCGCGATGGACGATTTTCAAAATCCGGCTTTACGCTCATCGAGTTGATACTCGTGATGCTCATCATTGCCATCGCCGCCGGCATGTTGGCGCCGGCCCTCGGGACATTCACCGCGGGCCGAGCCGTCGACAATCTCAGCCGCCAGATCGTCGCCGTCGCCCAATACGCCCACGCCCAGGCCATCAGCGAAGCCCGCACCTATCGGCTGAATTTCGACGAAGGTTCCCGGCAATTCTGGTTGACGGCCGACGACGGCGGCGGGACGTTTAATCCCGTCAAGGGCGATTTCAGCAGCCGCACCACCGCGCCCGAGGGCGTGCGAATGCAAGTCCAGGTCACGCCCCAGCCCAATACCAACCTCCTCCTGCCCCAGAACGTCCAGCAGCAGCAGATTCCACAATCCGGCACATCGCTGAACGGCCAGCAGGCCGGCGCCGCCGGATCGATCATGCAAAACCTTCACGCGCAGGGCCTGTACGTTGAGTTCCAATCCACCGGCCGCACCGACCCGGCCACGATCGTCCTCACCGACGCCGGCGGACACACCACACAGGTCGCATGCGCATCGCCGACGGAGATGTTTCAGGTCGTCCCAGTCCAGGGGGCATCGCAATGACGGCGCGCTCACAAACTCCGCGCATCGATCCCGCCGGCTTCACCCTCATCGAAGTCCTCGTGACGCTCCTGCTGATCGGCATTGTTCTTCCCGCGATGATGCACGGCGTCACGCTGGCAATGGCCGCCGGCGACGGAGCACGGCATCGCAACGACGCCACCCAACTCGGCAAATCCCAACTCGCCCAGATCGTCGCCGGCACGCAATGGAACAACACCCCGAATCTCTCCGGCGACTTTTCCCCCGACTGGCCCGGATACCAGTGGAAGGCTGCCGTCCAGCCATGGAACCAGGACACCAGCGGAATGGGAATTCAGCAGATCGACCTGACGGTAAGTTGGCAGGAGCGCGGCCGCACTGAAACGCTCACCCTCACCACCCTGGCATACCAGAGAGGACAAACGCAGTGACGCGGGCCCGCAGCAATTTTCCATCGACTCGCGCCGGCGGCTTCACGCTGATCGAGCTGGTCATCGCCCTGGCGATGGTCGCCGTCATCGCCGGTTCGCTCGCCGAAAGCCTGTGGATTGCCTACCACGCCACCCAGCGCACCGAGGCGGCCGTTGCCCCGTCCCGCCAGGCGGCGATCGCGATGGACTACCTCTCAAGCGATCTTCAGAACGCGCTTCAGACCGGCACAACCGCCACCACCTTGATCGGGAATTTCGAGGGCACGCAGGCTCAGGACGACCGCGGCCACGAGGCGGACGATGTCATCTTCTTCTCCACCGCCGAGAGCCCGCAGCACGTCGATGCCAACGGCGAGGTCAAGCAAGTCGAGCTCACCGTCGAACATCTCGCCGGCAGCAATGATTACGCCCTGGTTCGCCGGGTCACGCGCAATCTCTTGGCCGAAGTCCAGCCCGCTCCGGATGAGGAGATCATCTGCCGCGGCGTTTCGAGCTTCACGTTGCAATACTTCGACGGCAGCAATTGGAATACAACCTGGGATTCAACGCTGGAAGACAAGACCATTCCCGCCGCCGTGCAGGTGAAGCTGGAGCTTGAGGATCCCGCCGCCAACGGCAAATCTCCACCGGTCAGTCACGAGAGGATCATTCCACTATTGTGTTCGACGGCGGCCCTGGACCCGACCGTGAACACAGGAGTGACGATGCCATGACTCAAGCGCTTACGCATCCAGCGAATCAGCGTCATCGCGGCATGATCTTCGTCACCGCGTTAGGAATCATAGTAATCCTCACAGCCCTGGTCCTGGTCTTCGCCCAATCCATGCGCACGGAAAACCTGGCTTCCGCCAACCGCCGCTCCGATGCCGATGCCGATGCCATCGAGCAGGGCGCCGAGCAATGGGTCCTCGCCCAGGTTGACGCGTACACCACCGATGCGATGACCATCACCCAGGTCCCCGCCGAGGCGATCCAGGTCGGCTCCGGATATTTCTGGATTCTCCAGAGCGACGCCGACAGCGATCAGGATTATCTCTTCGGTATCACCGATGAATCCAGCAAGCTGAACATCAACACCGCCACCGCCGCGCAATTGATGACGCTTCCCTGCGTCTTGCAGCAGAACGTTGCCGACGCGATCACCGACTGGCGCAATCCCGCCGCCCGCGCCACCGCCGACGGGGCCGAATCCGGCTACTACGAATCCCTGACCGAGCCCTACCAGTGCAAGAACGGCCCGTTTGAGACGGTGGAGGAACTCTTGCTGGTGGACGGCGTGACGCCGCAATTGCTGTGGGGATACGACTTGAATCGGAACGGAATTCTCGAACCTGCCGAGCGCGCCGCCGGCGGCTCCAACGTGGAGGCCTTCACCGGCGGCGGTTCCGGCGTCGATGGACGCGGAATCTACAATTACCTCACCTGTTACAGTACACAACCCGCGGCGCGCGGCAGGGCCGCCGCGACCGGGCAAGTGAACATCAATACCGCTTCGGATGTCGTTCTCGTCGCCTTGGGAATGACGCAGGGCAATGCCGAGTCGTTGATTTCCCAGCGCCAGGGCCAGGATTACACAAACACGACTTGGGCCCGTTCGTACCTCGCCGGCATCCCTGCCACCCGGATCACCGGCCAGTCTTACCAATATTCCGCCGACATCGTCGCCGTCAGCGGCGACGGCCGCGCCTTCAAACGCGTCCGCATCGTCGTCGATTGCCAATCGTCTCCCGCGAAGATCATTTATCGAAAAGATTTGACGTCCTTCGGCTGGCCCTTGCCGCAGAGCATTCGTGATACCCTGCGCCTGGGCAAGCCGATACAGACCGGAATGTTTCAGTCGAATATGACTTCGTCCGGCACGATTGGCCAGAACCATTAAATGATGCCCAAAGACTTAGGAGAACCTTGAAACCGGTGCGACAGAAAAAGGTGCTTGGAATTGCGATGGGCGAGCGGTCGCTGCTGGCCGCGGAGGTCGTCGCCGCCGATCGCCCGCAGGTCCGGCGCCTCGCCGAGCTTGTTTATCCCGAGGGAATCTCCCTATCCCAGCCGGCCGAACTCGGCAAGCTCCTGGCCCATTTCCTGAAGGACAATCAATTTTCCTCGCGCTCCGCGGTCATCGGCATCCCGCTGAAATGGATCGTCGTCAAGCCCAAGAACGTTCCGCCTGCCGATGATGCCACCATCGCCCAACTCCTGCGCCTGGAGGCCGAGGCGGAATTCTCCACGGAGCTGAAGGACCTTGTTTACGATTTCGCCGGCGGTTCGAAAGACGCAGCCCCCCGCAGCGCCGCCACGGCGGACGCCGGCCGCACCGTCCTCCTGACCGCCACGCCCAAAAAATACATCGATTCCATCCAGGCGATGTGCGAGCCGGCCCGGCTGCAAGCGCTGGCCGTCACGCCGTCGGCCATGGTGCTCGGGTCGATCACCGGCTCATCCCTGAAACGGAATGTCCTGGTTCTTTCCCTGAACTCCGGCGGGGGGGAATTGTCCTGTCAGCGTCAGGCAACCGCGACGGCCGTTCGCAGCTTGCGCTCGGCGTCGCCGGAGCCTTCGTTCGTCAGCGAATTGCGCCGCGCGGTCTCCGCCCTGGTGGTCCCTGGGGTCCAGCGCGAACTGGTCCTGTGGGACGGCGCCGGCATTGACGCGGCTTCGCTTGGCCGGCAGCTTGGCGTGACCATCAGCAGCGGCGAATTGCCGTCGCTTGGCGTTGATACCGCCGTGGCCGGGGCCAACGGCCAGGGCGCCAAATACGCCGCCGCCGTCGCACTGGCGCTTTCGGCCATGGACGAGGCGGGCCCCAGCATCGATTTCCTCCATTCTCGCCTCGCCCCGCCGCGCGAGCATCGCATCCCGCGATGGGCTTACCTCACCATGGCCGCCGTTGTCCTCCTCATCGGCATTTGCATCTACGCCTATACCGACCTGGAGCGGCGCCAAAAAACCGTCGATGATCTTCAATTCCAAATCGCCAGGCAGCAGAAACAGGTTGATGCCGCCGGCGATTTTGTTTCCAAGGTCACGCTTGCCCAGTATTGGCACGGCGGCGACGCGCGATATCTGGCCTGCCTGCGCGATCTGGATAACGTGATTCCCCAGGATGGCCAGACCTACGCCACGAGCCTGGACATCAAGGCTCAAACCCCGCCGCTGGCCCAGGGCAACGGCGCTGCCGCCCCAGGTTCCCCTGCCAGCGCCGATGCAGCCCGGATTCTCACCGTTACGCTTCAGGGCCACACCGCCAACCCGGACAGCGTTACCGCGCTCGGCGATCTCATGCAGCGCAATCCCACCGCCTTCACGGACATCAAGATCGGGCCGGGAACCAAGGTGCCGCGCACGCAGGAATGGCTCTTCTCCATTACTTTCAATTACGTGCCGCCGAAAACGACGCCGGCGAAAACAGGACAACCGAAATGACTTTCAGAATTATGGAGTGAACGTGGTTCTATCGAAACGGGAAAAATACATCGCCATCGGCGCCATCAGCGCGGTGGTCCTGCTGGGGATCAACAGCCTGGTGATCGGTCCCTACACCGACAAACTCAGTGCGCTCGATGACCAGGAAACGGCGGCCAAGAAAACCCTCAGCGACGATACGCTTCTTCTGCACAAACAGCAGAGCCTCCAGTCAGACTGGCAGGAAATGCTCGCCAGCGGACTGGAGGCGGACGACTCCGTCGCCCAAAGCAAAACGCAGCAGGCCCTTCAGGATTGGGCCAGGGCCGCCAACATCAATCTCGAAGCCCTCAGCTCCGAGCACGTCGCGACCCAGCACGGGCCGTTCCAGGTCATCAATTTCAATCTCGATTTCAATTCCAGCGGCTCGCAATCGATGCGGCAGATCGCCCGCGTCCTCTGGTCCATTGAAAGCGCGAATGTTCCCATTCGTCTGAACGACATGAAAATCACCACGACCCGGGAAGGCACGGACAATTTGGACGTGAAGTTGATCGTTTCCTCGCTGTACATGCCGCCGACGGGCCAGCCCGCTGCCACGGGCCAGCCCGGCGCAACCGACGAGCAAGTCAATGAAACGGAAGATGTGCAATGAAGAGGTGGCTCCTGATCCTGGCAGTTTGCGCGGGCGCGGCCATCGCGGCGATCGCCGCCGAGACCACCACTCGCCCGGAAGTCTCGCCGTCGGCGCCGGCTTCGAGGCCTTCGGAGCGTCCGCTCCGCGCCGCTCGCTCCCGCTCCTTTGCCCAGCGCTCGGTTTCCGCCTCGCCAAACCTCCCCACCATTTACGAGGAAGTCGCCAGCCGAAATATCTTCGTCAGGGGAAATCAGCGGCCTGGGCGCCCCGACTCCGAAGGCAACGGTTCATTCAACAACGTCCCTACGCCCAATCAACTGCTGCTCACCGGCGTTTCACTCACGAACAACGGCAAGGTCGCCTTCCTCGAAAACCAGGACGCCAATCAGGTCACCCTCGTAAGAATCGGCGACAAGGTTTCCACGGGCAAGGCTGTGAACATGACCCTGGATTCGCTGGACTATCAGGACGCCGGCGGCAAGGTGATCCGAGTGAACGTCGGTTTCAACCTGGCCGGCGGGGATGTCTGGGGCGTTTCCGGATCGTCCTCCACGCAGGCGTCAACCCAGCCGTCGCGCACCGGTCCGCGCGGGCCGGGGGAATCGATGGAAGACTATCTCCGTCGCCGAAGGGCCGCGGAAGTTGGAAGATGAACCATACGAATTCAAAAAAATCGCCGCGCCTGTTTAGCCGCGACCCGAAGGGGAGCGCGTTTCGGCGAAGTGGAAACCGCGACACGAACCAAACCATTCGCGAATGAAAGGCCTACCATGAAACGGAATTTGCGAGGGATGACATTATTCGCCGCCACGCTGGCCGGTCTGATGTTTCACCCGGTCGCCTCGGACGCGCAGGTCGCCGACGGCGCTAATCCCGGCGCCCAGCCATCCGCCGACGTGATCGCATCCGGCGGCCAGGTCCTGACGCCATCCACCCAGCCCGCCGCCACCCAGATCACCATGAACTTCAAGGACGCCTCCATCGATGCCGTCCTGGATTATCTCTCGCAAACAGCCGGGTTCTTTGTCATCAAGGAGGTCCCCGTCACCGGCCGCGTGACCGTTTTCAACCGCTCCCCCATCAGCCCCGAAGACGCCGTCAAATATCTGAACAGCGCCCTGAAAAACGACGGATTCACCGCCATTCAAATGGGCAAGGTGCTGAAGATCACCACCCTGGCCAATGCGAAACATGCCGATATTCCGGTGCACATCGGAAACGACCCGTCGAGGATCGACACCACCGACGAACTGATCACCCAGATCATTCCCGTGCGCAGCGTTGATGCCGTGAAACTCAAGACCGACATTCTGCCCCTGGTGAACACCGAGGCCGATCTCACCGCCAACGCCGCCAGCAACACGCTGATCATCACCGACACCTCCGCCAACGTTCGCCGCGTGGTGGAGATCGTTTCCAGCCTCGATAAGCGCGAATCTACCGCCAGCGACATTCGTGTTCGCCAGCTCAAATATGCCGACGCAACCGCGGCGGCGAAGCTCATCATGGACATCTTCAGTCCCCAGCAGAATCAGAATCAAACCGGCCCGTTCGGAGGATTCCCGTTCTTCCGGTTCGGCGGCGGCGGCGGGCCCGGCGGCGGACCGGGCGGCGGCGGGGGAGCCGGGGGCCGCGGCGGTTTTGGTGGAGGCTTCGGCGGCCCGCCCGGCGCCGGCGCGGGCGCCGCTCAGCAGGCTGACGCCGGCGACACCGGACACGTGCAGGCATCGGCCGATCAGCGAACCAATACCGTTGTCGTTTCCGGCCCGCCCGATACCTTGGCCGTCATCGATCACATGCTCACTCAACTCGATTCCGATCCCGCCGCGGAAGAGGATTTCTTCATCTATCCCGTGAAAAACGGCCAGGCCGTTGACATGGCCTCCACGCTCAACGGCCTGTTCAGCGGAACCAGCGCCAGCAGCGCAACCGCCAACCGCTCGCAATTCGCCAGCGGCACCGGCAACCGCGTCAGCGGAACCGGCGCCTTCGGCGGCGGAGGAGGCGGCGGCTTTGGCGGAGGTGGTGGCGTTGGCGGCGGCGGCGGCTTCGGTGGCGGAGGCGGATTCGGAGCAGGCGCTGGCACGCTCGGCACCGCCAATCGAACCGGTGCAACCGGCGGCGCCGCCGGAATCGGCAATGGCTTGGCCGCCCGGACTGGCGCCGCCACCCTCGGCGCAGCCGGTATTGGCAGCGCTGCCGGCATGGGGGGCGTGGCCGATCTCATCGGCCAGGTCTATGTCGTCGCCGATCAGGACACCAATTCCCTCCTCGTCGCCACCGCCACGAAATTCGAGTCGCGCGTGAAAGGGGTGATCGAGCAGCTCGACCGCCGCGTCCCGCAGGTCCTGATCAAGGTCCTCATCGCCGAAGTCACCCACGACAACAATCTCGATTTCGGAACCGATTTTTCCATCCTCGACGTGAATCGCAATCCAGCCGGAAAGGGACAGACGTTCACGAGCACCCTCGGCGCCGCTGCCGCCGCCGCGTCCACCACAACCCCCGGCGGGCTCGTCGCCACGCTCCTCGAGGGCAACATCAGCGTCACCCTCCAGGCCCTCGCCCAGCAGAACAAGCTCGACGTCCTTTCCCGTCCTTACATCCTCACCAGCGATAACCAGGAAGCCGATATCACCGTCGGCAGCGAAGTCCCCTTCATCACCAACACCACGGTGGATTCCAACGGCGGCGTGCACAATAACGCGCAATATCAGGACATCGGCATCATTCTCACCGTGACCCCGCACATCAATCCCGAGGGAATGGTCACCATGCTGGTCTCCCCGCAGATTTCCGCCCTGACTTCACAGACCGTGACAATCCAGCAAGGCGTCAGCCTGCCCGTCTTCGACGTCCGATCGGCAGACAGCTATCTCACCGTGCGCGACGGGCAGACCGTCGTCATCGGCGGCATGATGCAGGACCAGAAGACCGAGAGCGTCAACAAGATCCCGCTCCTGGGAGACATTCCCTGGCTGGGCAAGCTGCTCTTCTCCTACAACACCACAGCCAAAACCAAGACCGAGCTGCTGATCTTCCTCACCCCACACGTGGCCGAGGAACCAAGCGCGCTGAAGCCCCTGGCCAATGACGAAATGCACGGGCTGCGCCTGACCCCCGACGCCGTGGAGCGCGGCGTGTTCCAGGAACACATGAGGGGATTGCAGCGGGGCAGCACCGCCACGGAGCCCTCGACGTTGCCGTCGTCCATCTATATTCCTCCGCCGTCAGCAGGCGGATCGATTTTGGAGCCGTCTCAGCCCGGCGGAAAATGAAAATCGGGTAAAATCCAAGCCATGCCCGCTCGATACGCCTCAATCGCGCTCGCTCCCATGGCCGCGGCAGCGCTCGTTCTGGCCGCTTGCCAATCCCACGGTCCGCCACCGAACCCGGCTCCGCCGGCCAATTTCCTCGCCGCCCCGGCCTCCCCCGACCAGATCGTTGACACCGACCCCGCAGCCGCGCGACTCCAGGACATCGGCGGTTTCGTCCTTCTCTATTACCGCCAGCACCAGCAGATGCCCCGAGCGCTCGACGATTTGCGAACCATTCCCGGCGGCGGCGATCTCGATTTCACTTCCCCGTCATCCGGCCAGCCGTTCGCTTACTATCAAACCGGAATCTGGGCCCCAGATAAAGGGGACAAGTGCATTATCGCCTGCGATCCCGTCCCTTCGGCCAGCGGCAAGCGCTGGTGCCTGTTCATGATGGCCCCCAAGAACGGCGCGGCTCTCGCCGTCGATGTCGTCGCCGTTCCGGAGTCGATGTTTCGCAATTACCGGTCGGCGGCCGAGTGAGGAGGCCAACCCAGTTCTTCTTTCCCGGCCGCAGGATAGCCGCCTTTCCGCCAAAAACTCTCAAATAAAAAGGCCACAGTCCGTCGCCTATGTCGCGCAGGGCTGTGGCCGATTGCTCAAACTGTTGCTGCCGTCGCTGCGCCGCGGATTACTGGGCCGGGTTAGTGCTCGGCGGCAACTCCGTGGTCACGTTTTTCGAACTGCTGAGGAAATTATCGAGTTTCGGCAGACTCTTTTTAATCGCATCGTCCAGGGCCAGACGCAGGATTTTTCCCTTGTCATCGTCGCTGAGTTCGATCTCCGCGCCGGAGCTGGCGCTGGCGCCCAGGATCGCCAGGCCCATGGAACTGGCCGAGTCGGTTCTGCTGAACTCGCTGAAATTGGAGCAAATCAATTCGCCGGTGTTCGGATTGACTAAGCGGATGTCCACGCCGCAATCCGTCTTGATCGAGACGCCGGAGTTGGAGACCGCGGCCCCGCCGATGTCGTTGGTAACTTCCCCGAGATTGAAGGTATTACTGGTCTCCTCCTTCTTCACGCGCAGATTCGTCACCTTGCCGATGAGGAGATAATCCACGCCCTTGACCTGGGCCCCGCGGGCCAATTGGTCGGAACGAACGACCCCTTCCAGACCTTGCTCGTTCAGGAGCTTCTGGAGTTGCGCCCGTTCGATCACGCTGAAGCGATTGGTCTGATCCAACAGGGTCGTCATCTGGTCGGCGGCCAGTTCGTTGATGTCTCCGCCGCCGCCCATGCCTTCACCGGTCGTTACTTCAAACGGCGGCACGCCGACGCGCGGGTGATAGACGCCGGACGGCCCCGGCGGATAGACCCCGACGTTCGCCGTCAAAGTGTCCGGGCTAGCGCTCTCCTCTGAATGCGAACAGGCCGTCAGCGAAACAACCCCCGTCCACGCCGCCAATGCCAATGATGAAACCAGAATCCTCCGCAGCATAGCGCCTCCTTCACAGGTTTTTGATGGACACTTCAAGAAATGCACCGCACGAATTTACATTACGCCATTACTGGAGCTTGTTGTCAAGCACAACATTGGGCGGTTTTCAACAGGGCCACGAGCGGCCGCGTCGTGCGGGTTTAAGAGGATTGACACGCGGGAAGCAGACCCCGGGTAGAGCATGCCGTCATTTCACGCAATTACGCGGCCGCCAATCCTTCAAGGCTGGTGACCTGGCGCAACGCGATCAATGCCCAGGATTCATCCCCCAGGGCCATGAAAAGTCTCGTCTCCATCGCCACGACCCGTCGCGGATTCGTTATGTCAAAGTGTTTTCCGTCGGCCGTATTCACCCTAAACGGCTCAAACGGCTCGCGGTTGAGCCGCTCTTCTATTTCGGTTCTGGTCATGCGACCTACCTCGCCAGGCTCCCGGGCAAGAATCCCTCCAGCTTCCTGGCCCGCACGGGATGCTGCAGTTTGCGGATGGCCTTGGCCTCCACCTGCCGCACACGCTCGCGCGTCACCTTGAAGATTCGCCCCACTTCCTCCAGCGTGTAGGTATATCCGTCCCCGATCCCGTAGCGGAGCTTGATGATTTCCCGCTCGCGATAAGTCAGCGTCTTCAGAACCTGCTCGATCTTGTCCTTCAGCATCTCCTGCGTGGCCGATTCGACGGGATTGTCCGCCTTCTCGTCTTCGATGAAATCCCCGAAATAGCTGTCTTCGCTCTCGCCGACAGGCCGGTCCAGCGAGATGGGATGCCGGCTGATCTTCAAAACCCGCCGCGTCTCCGCCACGGTCATCTTCGCCCGCCGGGCGATCTCCTCGATCGTCGGCTCGCGCCCCACCTCCTGCATCAGCGCCTTGCTGATGTTGCGCAGCTTGCTCATCGTCTCGATCATGTGCACGGGAATGCGGATCGTCCGCGCATGATCGGCGATGGCGCGCGTGATCGCCTGGCGAATCCACCACGTCGCGTACGTGCTGAACTTGAACCCGCGCCGATATTCGTATTTGTCCACCGCCCGCATCAATCCGGTGTTCCCCTCCTGGATGATATCCAGGAACGACAAACCCCGGTTCCGGTATTTCTTGGCAATCGAAACCACCAGGCGCAGGTTTCCCCCCGACAGCTTCCGCTTGGCATCCTCGTATTTGTTGTAAATCTTCCGGATCGCCACCACCCGCCGATGCAGGTTCTGGGCATCTTCCAGCACCAGGTCTTCCAGACCGCTCAACTCCTCCTGGCAAACCTCCAGGTCTTCCCCGGGGTCTTTCAGTTTCTTCAGCTCCTCGATCCGCTGCTCCAACTCCACCATCTTCGTGCTGATCGACGAGAGCTTCTTCATCAGCGGCGTGACTTTGCTCGTCCGCAGCGCCAGCTCTTCCAGGAGCTTTACGCTTCGGCGGCGACGGCGGCGAATGGCGAGCCGCACTTCTTCCTGATCTTTTTTCCCCTTGGACGCGCTGAGCTCTTCCCAATTCTCGCGATTGCGCGACAGCATCTGACGCACCGACGCCAGATTCATCGGAATCCGCTGCCCGATCGTTCCCTTGTCCGCCATCCCCTCGTCCGTGCTGATCTTCATCGTCCGGTCGAACGGCAGGTCGCCATCATCCACCTGCTGCAAGATTTCCACCGCCGACTGAAGGCAATAATCGCTCTCCAGCACCTTGGACCGGAAAATCTTCCGCGTGATTTCAATCTTCTTGGCCAGAGCGATTTCCTGCTCGCGCGTCAGCAGGGGGATTTCCCCCATCTGCGTCAGATACATCCGAACCGGATCGTCGATCCGCTTGGTCGAAGCTTCCGCAAGCTCCGCCTCCAGGTTCAGATCCAGCGCCTCATCATCGTCCTCTTCCTCCGCCGCCTCTTCCTCCGCCGGACCCGGCTTCTGCGCCGACTTGTCCTGCCGGGTCACCTTCTCAACCTTTACGCTGACCTTTTCCAGCTTCACGCGCACGATCGCCTTCTGACCCGGCACGTCGCCCTCGTCGATGAGCTTGATCCCCATCTCGTCGATCATCATCAGAAGCGAATCGAGCTTATCCGGAGAAACAACCTCGTCCGGCAGCCGCTCGTTCAATTCTTCGTAGGTCAAATACCCACGCGATGTGCCCAGATCCAACAATGCCTGCACGCGAAGATCGACTTCCTCTTGCGAGCCCGACCCAATCAGGGGTGATTCAATCCTTGCCATGTCTAAACATCCACTTTCCGCGGCAACCGGCGGGAACACCGCCGGTCATTGACGACGCTAGTCCGGGCCAAGGAGTTCAGGGATATTCCCGATCCTTGCAACGCGGACGCCAGCGCCATCCACTTATTCAGTTGTTAAAAACCGGACGCCCTTGGGCGCCCAAGCCTTAGCCTGACCCCGGAAGGTCACAATGCGACGCGTTTCAGGTCAGGCTTACCGGCTTTTTCCTGCAATCTACGCAACCTGTCAATGTCCGCCGACATATCATCCGCGCCGCCGGGCGACGGCTCCCGTGAGCGTCGCAACTCGGCAACGAGTTTCTTTGCTTCCTCCCGCCGCTTCTGATTGGACAACTCCGACAGGCATCCGGCCAGGCTCGCGTTTGCATCCGATGCCGACGACGCTTCATTCGCCCATTTTATCGCCGCCCCTTTCAGGGCCGCATCGTCGAGCAACTCCAGGAACTCATCAAATTCCGGCTCTGGCTCGTCCTGCGCATGCCGCCAGAACGTTTGAGCAATCTTCCGCAAAACATCGTCCACAAAATCACTTGGCTGGACGTGCTGCTGAATTCTAGGCCAGCGACTCGGCTCCGAGAGCAAAAGTCCCATAATAAATCCTTCGGCTCGCTGGCGAGCCGTCAACCCACCGGCCGGAGCATTGCTTTTCGGCTCATTCGCCTCGCCAACTTGAACCGCCGGTCCGCCTCGCAAACGCTTGGCCGGACGTATTCGAAACCGCCGGTTCAACTCCTCGGCAGGGATTTCCGTCAGCCGGCTCACCTGCGCCAAGGCCGCGCCCCACCGGAGGGGATCCACAGGTCCCGATCCCCGCGCGCCGGCCAGCGTCTCCAAATAATGTTGCACCGCCTGCTGCCGCGCTGTGATGTTGTCGCCGGCCTTCACGTCTTTAACCAATTGCTTCCACTTATAGGACAGCGCATCGGTCGCCCCGGCCAGGACCTGGTTAAACGCCTCGGCTCCGTGCGCCAGCAGATATTCATCCGGGTCCATTCCCTGCGGCAGCAATGCGATGGCGATCTCCACCGGCTGCGTCAAAAACAATTCCAGCGCCCTATTGGCCGCTCCCTCGCCGGCGCGATCTCCGTCGAACAGCAGGACAATTCGATCCGCGAATCGCCGCAGCATCGTCACGTGATGTTCCGTCAATGCCGTTCCCAGCACCGAAACCACATTGCTGACGCCGAACTGGTGCGCCATCACCACATCGGTATATCCCTCGACGACCGCCACCGTTCGCGTCTCGACGATTTTCGCGCGCGCCAAATCCAGCCCGAAAACCGTCCGGCTCTTGGAAAACAGCGCTGTTTCCGGGCTGTTCAGGTACTTCGCCGGGTCTTGCGATCCCGGCATCACCCGCCCGCCGAATGCGATGATTCGACCCGTCTCATCCCGGATCGGAAACATCAGCCGATTGCGGAACGCGTCATAGTATCCCGACCCGTTCTCGCGCGGCTTGGCCAGGCCCGCCAACGCCATCTGCTGCGGCGTGAACTTCTTCATCGGCACGCTGCTCAGCAGCGCATCCCAACTGTCCGCCGCCAGCCCGATCCTGAAATCATGGATCGACTCGGCATTGAATCCCCGGCCGGCCAAATATTTCCTGGCGGCTTCGCCCTGCTGCGGATGGGCGAGCAACTTTTCAAAGAACATCAGCGCAGCCGACTGCGCCTCGAGGAGAATCTGCCGTTCACTGACCGATTCCTTGCTTCTCCCAGGCGCAGCGCGCCTCGCCGCCGGCAAATCGATGTTCGCCGCCTCCGCCAGCACGCGCAGCGAGTCCATGAACTCGACCCGGTCGCGCAGCATCACAAAGTCGATCGCGTTTCCGCCTTTTTCGCAGCCATAGCAGTAGAATCGCTGCTTGGCTGGACTGACCGAAAACGACGGCGTTTTTTCCTGATGAAACGGGCAAAGCCCGACGTAATCCTTGCCGCGACGCTTCAGCCGAACGCTCTGTCCGATAAGCGCAACGATATCCGTCGCTTGCAGAACACGGCCCTTGGCATCGTCAAAATTACCGTACGCATCGGTGCGCATCACACCTCCCACCCGAAGGCTGCAACTCCCCTAAATCCTTCGCGCAACTAGCGTAAGAAACGCCGCCCTACAGCGCTTCCGTTGAATATATCACCACTTCGGATCAGGGTCAAATAACTCATATGCCTCTCAACACAAAAGTCCTGTAACTAGCGAATGTTACGTAATAACCCGCAACCCTTGTCCAAAGGCTCACCCCGACGGGGCGCAAGGGGGCGCCAATTCTTCAATGGTTGCCTCTCCACGTCCGATATGATTAAATCGCTTGGCGGAGTAACTGCTCAAAATTCGGGCAATCGGAACCAACATGACCCGCTTCACCCTGGAAATCGAAACCGACGGCGGCCACGACATCATCAACCTCAACGTCCCGCTGAAACCGCTGGTGCGCGAACTCCGCGGCGACGGGATCCTCCATCTTTTCATCGTAGGCAGCACCGCCGCCCTGACCACGATGGAATACGAATCCGGCCTGGTCAAAACTGACATGGCCGAGGTCATGCAGCGATTGATTCCCGACGACGCGCATTATGCCCACGAAGCAACCTGGAACGACGACAACGGGCACAGCCACGTCCGAGCCGCCCTGGTCGGTCCCAGCGTAACGGTCCCCTACGCCGACGGCCGGCTTCTGACCGGGGAATATCAACAAATCGTCCTGATGGAATTCGACACCCGCCCGCGCAAGCGCACAATCATCTGCACGGCCCTCCCCTGAAGCAAAAATATTTAGCGGCGGTGCGACCTGTTCCGAGCGTGTCGAGGAGAGCACCGCGGGTTCGCGGTCTCCCTCACCGCCGCCCGCGACCCCGATGCAGGTCCGTCTCCTTATGCCCCTTGTCCCTTGTCTGCAACAGCCGCTGCGCCTTGGCATGATCTCCAGCCTTAAACACTCCGGTCGTCCTCCCACCCGGCGCGCCGCTGGTGCAATAAGCATAGTTGATATTGATGTGTTCCCGCCCCAGCAAGCTCGCCACATCCGCCAGCGCCCCGGCCTGGTTCGGCAAATCAACGCACAAAACCTCCGTCTCAGTCATCGGCAGATTCAATATGCGCAGCACCGTCCGAGCGGCCTGCGGGTTCTCCGCCACCAGCCGCAGCACGCCGTGCTCCTGCGAATCCACCAGCGTCAACGCGATGATGTTGATCTTCTCATCGGCCAGCGCCCGCGTCACCTGCGCCAAAACCCCCGGCTTATTCACCAGAAAAACGCTGAATTGCACTCCCGTGCGAACGTCCGGCATAAAAAACCTCCTGGCGCTTCCTTCGCCGCTCTAGCCGCGTCGGCCTCGACGCGCGCATCGGCGAAAAGCGCCTAAATCCACGGAAAAATCTCTCTCACAACCCAGCCAGCGAATTGACCGCTTCCTGCTGCGTAGGCTTCAGCGTCAGCACCCGATCCAGCCGCGTGATCTTCAGCAACTGCATGAGCTTCGCGTTCACTCCGCAAAGCATCAGCTTGCTGTGCGGCAAAGCCGACAGCCTCCGATGAAGCGCGATGACAATCCCTATCGCCTGGCTCGATAAAAATTCCACCCTTGAAAAATCCAGGATCAGCACGCGGCGGTCTTCCTCATCCACCAGCTTATTGAGATTCTGTCCAATCGATTCCAGTTGGACCGGATCCATCAACGACGGCGCGCGGAATTCGATCACGTTTGCCTTGTCGATGCGGGTAACGAGGTATTCCGACGCCATGGGTCCTCAATTTTCCTTTCTTGCCTCAAACCCCGCCGCCAATCCGCGGCCGCGTCGCTTCCGCCGCTTCTTAGGCGCTTCCACGAGCGCGATCTTCAGCACCTGATCGATGTTCTCCACGAGATGAAACTTCAGCGTATCGCGCACTTCCTTGGGGATTTCCGCCAAATCGCGCTCGTTGCGCTTCGGAACGATCACCTCCTTGATGCCTGCCCGCTTCGCCGCCAGCGTCTTCTCCTTCAAGCCGCCGATCGGCAGAACCAGCCCGCGCAGGGTGATCTCGCCGGTCATCGCCACATCATGTCGCACCGGTCGGTTCAGCATCAGCGACGCCAGCGCCGTGAACATCGCCACGCCGGCGCTGGGCCCGTCCTTCGGCACCGCGCCCGCCGGCACGTGGATGTGAACGTCGCTCTCGGCCAGCATTTTCGAATCGATTCCCATGCCTTGGGCCCGCGAGCGAATCAGCGCGTACGCCGCGATCGCCGATTCCTTCATCACTTCTCCGATCTGCCCGGTGAGGGTCGTCAGCCCCTTGCCCGGCATGCGCGTCGCTTCGATGAACAGAATCTCCCCACCGACCGGCGTGTACGCCATCCCCGTCGCCACGCCCGGAATGCTGGTCCGGCTCGCCAGCTCCGGATCAAATTTCCGCGGCCCCAAAACCTTGCCGATCGTCTCCCGCGTGACCAGCACCTTCCCCGTCTTCCCGTTGACGATCTCGGCCGCGATCGACCGCGCCACCGCCCCGATCTCTCGCTCCAGGTTCCTTACCCCGGCCTCCCGCGTGTATCCCTCGATGAGCCAACTCAGCGCCTGGTCCTGGAATTTCACCTGCTTCACCGGCACGCCGTTGGCCTCCAGTTGCCGCGGCACCAGGAAACGCCGCGCGATATCCAGCTTGTCGCTGTTGGTGTAACCCGGAATTTCGATCACTTCCATTCGATCCCGCAGCGGGCCCGGCACAGGGTCCATCGTGTTCGCCGTCGCGATGAACAGCGCGTGCGACAAGTCAAACGGCACGTCGAGATAATGGTCCGTGAAGGTGTGGTTCTGCGCCGGGTCCAGCACTTCCAGCAGCGCCGCCGCCGGATCGCCCCGAAAATCCGTCCCCACTTTGTCGATCTCGTCCAGCATCATCACCGGATTCCGAGTCCCCGCCTTCCGCAACTCCGCGATGATCCGTCCCGGCATCGACCCTATATAAGTCCGGCGATGGCCGCGAATATCCGCCTCATCCCGCACCCCGCCCAGCGCAACCCGAATGAATTTCCGACCCATCGCCTCCGCGATGCTCTTGCCCAGCGAAGTCTTGCCCACCCCCGGCGGCCCCACGAAGCAAAGAATCGCCCCGCCCCCGTCCGGCTTAAGTTTCCGCACCGCCAGGTATTCGATGATCCGCCGCTTCACCTTCTCCAGATCGTGATGATCGCGGTCCAGGATTTTCCGCGCCTCCTTCAAATCGAGCTTGTCCGTCGTCATCACCGCCCACGGCAGCTCGCTGAGAATCTGAAGGTAGGTCCGAATGACCCCATATTCCGGGCTGGCGTTGGGGATGGACTCAAGCCGATTCAGCTCCCGGGTGGCCTCTTTCATCACGGCCTCCGGAAGCTGCGCCGCCTCCAGCCGCGTGCGCAGCGTCTCCATTTCGCTGCCGCCGGCCCCCGCATCCCCGTCCCCCAATTCCTTTCGGATCGCCTTGAGCTGCTCCTGGAGGTAATAGCGACGCTGGCTCTTGTCGATGTTCTCCTTCACCTGCGACTGAATCTTGTTCTGAAGCTCCAGCACGTCCAACTGCGTCGCCAGCCGCCCCGCGATGATCCGCAGACGCTTCTCCACATCCGTCTCATCCAGCATCCGCTGCTTTTCGCTGATGTCGTCTTTTTCCACCGGCAGGTTCGCCGCCAGAAAATCGCTCAGCGACGACGCCGTCGTGATGCTGTTCAGCACCTGCGCCGCTTCGTCCGGCGTATTCGGCGAAAGCTCGATCACCCGATTCGCCTGCTGCCGAATCGACGCCACCAGCGCATCCAGCTCCGGCCCCGGCGTCACCCGCTCTTCCAGAACTTCGATCCGCCCCATCGCAAACGGCTCGGTTTGCTCGATCCCCATCAGCCGGAATCGCACCAGCCCGTGCACGATGATCGACTGATTCCCATCGGGAAGCTTGAACAGCTTGAGGATCATGCACGCCGTTCCAACCGTGAACAGCTCGTTGTACCCCGGATCCTCCACCTCCGCGTTCTTCTGGGTCACCACCCCGATCAGCTTTTCCCCCGGCATCACCTCGTCCAGCAGGTGCTTGCTCTTCTGCCTCCCCACATTCAGCGGCATCACCGTACCGGGAAACACCACGATGTTCCGGATCGGCAGGATCGGCACCAAACTCGGGATCGTCAGTTGCTGCCCGTTGCCTGACGTGCGGATGATCGTCGCCGTCGGATTGCGCTCAATGATTTGCGATTCGGCCATGTCAGTTCTTGTCAGTTCTTCTTCGGCAGGTCAATCCACAGCAAGCCATCCTGATACCGCGCCGAAATGCGTTCCCGATGCACATCGTCGGGCAGTTCCACCTCGCGCGAAAACGCCCCGTGGTCGATCTCCATCAAATGCATCCGAACGCGCGCATGCGGCGCTTCGGCATTTTCGATGCACATCGGCACCGCCCGTTTTCCTCGCAGCCGCAGCCGACCCTCAATCACCTCAATGTCGATCTTCTCCTTCTCCACCCCAGCCAGGTCCACGCACACCAGATACGCCCCGTCCGTCTCGTACAAATTCACGTTCGGCGTCCAATTCTCGTTGGGAAAGAACGTGTAGTATCCCTTGGATTGAAGCTCCATCATCTTGCTCTGCGGTGTCTGCGGACTTCTAAACGGCCTATCGGCGCACTGGATCATAGCTGCCTCCCGGGCACATCTTACGGTTCTGTCAGTCAAATTCACCGCTCAAAATCGGCGATTTTCCAGCCGAGGGCGGACCCGCCGTGATTTCCAATCGATCCCGGCTCTTCACCCCGCTGGCGCGGAACTGATAAACGCTGACTCCGGCTTTCGGCTCAATCCCCGCTATTCTTATCGGCTCATCCGATCCGCGCTTTACCCACAGCTCGTACGCGCTGGCCGGCTCCAACGCCTTAAGATCATCGCAAAGCAAATATCCCTTCTGTTCCACAGAATTCCAGGCGATCACCGCGTTAGCAATGGGCGAAGAATTCGCCCCCGCGAGCCGGATCAGCCGCGTCTGCGGCTCGGCAAGAAATTTGCCCAGATCTTCCAGTTGTCCCTCAACCTCCGAATCCGCGGTCGCCAGCAGTCCAGCCCGTTCGCGTTCCCCCTTCACCCGCACGCGTTCATATTCCACCGCACTGGCAGTAAACCCCAGCGCCAGACAAGCCAGCACCAAAATAGTCCCCCACCCTGTCCCCCCCAAACCCCGCCCCCAAGCCCACCCCAAAGCCCACCCTTGGCCAAGGGTGGGCTTTTCATCCGCATCCCAAACCCGATTCACCATAAGAATCTTCCAATTCCAAACGCAACCACGTCGCCACCCAATTTTCCACCCCATCACGGTATCCCGTCAATCAATCAAAATCCAAATCCCCGAGATATTTCGCCCTATCGCCCCTGCCGGCCCGCTGATACACTTAACCCCAGCCCACCACGCGGGAAAGACGACGTTCATATGCTTATCCGCATTGGTTTCGACCTGACCTTCGAGTTGCCGGCCCCGGTCTCGATGGTCCTGATGCTCTACACGCATCCCTCCCGCTCCAACAGCCTCCTGGTGCCCGAGAAAATCCACTCCGCCCCAGCCCTGTCGATCGACACCTTCATCGATCATTTCGGCAATCGCTGCGGCCGCGTCGCCGTCCCGGCCGGCGAATTGCGCCTCTGGCACGAAGCCGTCGTCCGCGATTCAGGCTTGCCCGATCCCGTCCATCCCCAGGCCGCCCAATGGGAGGTCCAGGATTTGCCTCGCGACGTCTTACCCTTCCTTTTCGCCAGCCGATATTGCGAAACCGATCACCTCGGGGCCATCGCCTGGGAACTTTTCGGCAACACGCTCCCCGGCTGGGCCCGCGCCCAGGCCGTCTGCGACTGGGTCCACAACAACATTCAATTCGGCTACGAATTCGCCCGCCCAACCAAATCAGCCCACGAAACTTACCAGGAGCGCCGCGGTGTCTGCCGCGATTTCTCCCATCTCCTCATCACCTTCTTACGCTGTCTGAACATCCCCGCCCGATACGCCACAGGCTATCTCGGCGACATCGGCGTCCCCCTCATGCCCGAGCCGATGGATTTCAGCGCCTGGACCGAAGTTTTCCTCGACGGTCGCTGGTTCACCTTCGACGGCCGGCACAACACGCCGCGCATTGGGCGAATCGTCATGGCCCGCGGCAAGGACGCCGTCGATGTCGCCCTGACGACCTCCTTCGGAAGCTCCACCCTGAAAAAATTCACGGTGATCACCGACGAAATCCCCGTGGACGAAGACCCCGTTTCCGAACCCCGCACCGCCAGCGCCCCGGCCTCCGCCGCACAATTATCCTGAAAAATCGACACCCCCCTCTTCCGTTTAGCGTCGACCCAAAGGGCAACGCCTTTTTTTGAACCTTCCTTGGCGTCTGGCCCTTCCGGCGTCCATAATTCTATTTGAGATGACCCCAAGCGATGCGGAGTTGCTCGAGGAATTCGTGCGCCGAAAGTCGGACGCGGCGTTCCGGCTCATCGTCCAGAGATATTCCAACCTGGTCTTTGCTGCCGCCAAGAGACAAGTCCGCGACGCCAACCTGGCCCAAGACGTCGCTCAGGCGGCGTTTCTCGTGCTGGCAAGGAAAGCTTCCTCGGTGCGCAGCGGATGCTTGCCCGCCTGGTTGCTGATGACGACACGCTACTGCGCCAGGGATGCGATCAAGAAGCAGACCCGTCGATCCCATTATGAGCGGGAGGCTGCCATGGCCAAGTCCGAAGTGTCCCAGGTCGGCGAAACGCCCGATCCCCGCCTGGCCCTTTGGCTGGACGAGGCGATGACGCACTTGCGGTCGCGCGATTGCACCGCGGTGGCGCTGCGGTATTTGCAGGATCGGCCCATCGATGATGTGGCAGCCGCGATCGGCGTGAGCCCCAACGCGGCACAGAAAATCGTGGCCCGCTCCCTGCTGAAAATGCGAAAAATCCTCATGAATAAGGGCGTCGTCCTGTCCTCGACGGCGGTGCTGGCGACGGCGCTGCTACACGAATCGGCCCAAGCGGCCCCCGCCGGGTTGGTGATCTCCGCATCTTCCTCAACGGCGGCCAGTTTCTCTATCGCCAAAGGAGTTTCACAAATGATGCTCTGGACCAAAATCAAAATCGCCGCGGCCATCATCGCGACAACAACGCTCTTTGCCGGGACCGGATCGGTGCTGCTTATTCGCGCGCTCGCCGATGCGCCCGCGCCGGATTCGAATTTACCGCCTCCGCCTCCGCCCGCCGCAGCGGCGTCGGCGGCGCCGTTCGACACGCCGTTCCTGGAATTGGTGGGATGCCGGATCAAGCAATCGGTTTCTCTGAAATTGCCCGCCGATACCAATCACCCGACCAGCGTCACCTGGGTCGAGCAGCAATATCCCCAGGTGCAATGGAGCATCGATCCAGCGCTGGCGGACAAGGTGGGCGGATACACCATTACCGTGACGCCGCTCAACGACCCCGCAGGCGCGCAGACACTCCGGGCGGACAAATCGGCTCAAGTGCAATCCCTTGTCGAGCAGCTAAAGCGGCCGGGCGAATACAACCTAACCGTCAGCGCGGTGACGGCTGATTCACAGGCCATCGCGTCGGCGGCCCTTCACGTCGTGGTGAATCCGTTGCCCTACACGCAGATTTCCATCAGCGACATTCAGCCGGACGGCACGATCCGCTTCACCTACGTGAATCAGGAACTCAACCTGAACGGCCACCCGTTGACTGAAGACCGATTCATGAACTCCGACTTTGTGCACGTGGAGAAGATGACGGATGATCAGGGCAAACCGCTGCGGTTTACAGCCTCGCATCAAGGCGACACCTTTCGATACCGCTGCAAACTCAACGAACCCGTTCAGCCCGGAGACGCGGAACTATTCTCCAACAGCGGCACGGAAACGGGTTTGGTCAGGACCCTGGGCTCAAGAGCATTTCTTTACACAATGACTCACTGGCCCGGCAGCAACTTCCCGACCCGGCGAATTGACTTGTTCCGCCTGCCGGCCGATGCAACGCTGATCTACGCCTCGCCGAATCTCGTCAGCCGAGTCGTCGACGGCCGAACGCAGATGTTCCTGGACCTGGTCATTCCCCCCGGCGGAAGCAATACGATGACGTTCCGATATCGATTGGCTCCCCCGCATTAGATCGCTTTCAGAAGACAATTGTAGCGGCCCGCCGCGGTGGGTCCTCCACGCGCCGCATGACGGAACATTGAACTGAACGCGAGGTGTATGCCACTCATCGTGACATCGAAAGCGGCGGCGGACGCGAAGCATCATCCCTCGCCGTGTACCAGGCCAGCGCCGCCGAAAAATGCCGGTATTCAATTCGTCGAACATGCGTCAGCCGCTGCGGCATGGCGCGCGACCAGGCGTCATATTCATAGTTGTCCAACAGCATCCATCGGCTGGTCGGAAATTCCCGCGGCAAGTAAAGCGAATCCGGGTACGACCGCACATTCAGGCCCGCGTAGTAAAAAATCTCCGGCTGGTCCAGAATCAAATGTCCGGTCGTCACCGTTTCGCCCCTGGCCACATTTGCCGCCACCACCTCCGCGCACCTTTCACCCGAGCGGCGCTGCCGATCGGCCATTTGCGCCAGCCCATAGGGCCCACTGGCGGCGAGAATGACCACAATCACGCCCCATCCGACCCACGCCATCCGGTTTTGTCCGATCCAGCGAACGATCAAACCGGTCATCCCCGCCGCGATCATCCCGCAGGTCCATAGCAAAGCCCAATGTCCTACGTGTCCGCGCCAGCAGAGGGCGGCCATCACAATGATCCCCACCGTGAAGGCGATCCCGACGCAGACCAGAGCGATATTCATCAGGTCGATCAACTTGGCCCGGTACAATCCCCGTTCCCACGCCGCCGCCGCCGCGCCCGCCACGGGGCAGATCAGCGGCAACCACATGTAGCTGTAGCGTGGAAACCACATTCCGCAAACCATCGTCACCCCGCAGGCGATCAACATGGATCCCAGCAGCGCCCGAAGCACTTGCCGATCGCGAACCGACCAACTTCCCGACCGGCCGCGAGCTTCCCCATCGCCTCTCCACAGTGGCCCATGCAGCGCCATCGGCAGAAAAAACGAGACGGGCATCGCGTAGACCAGCAGCAGGACCGGGATGAGCAGCGTCTGCGGCAGATTACGGATTCGATCATCATTCCACAGGTTGATCCAGATTTCATTCACTCCCGATGTCTCCGGCGCCAATTGGAGTTGATGAAACTTCCACAAGGCGGCCAAGCCGTAAACGCCAAACATTCCGGTCCCGATTGCAAGGGCGATCCACGGCCAAGGCTGCTTTAACGTTGCCAAGGTTCGATTGAGAATTGCCGGCCCAGCCAGCGCTCCGACGATCGCGGCCAATCCCGCCGGGCCTTTGAGCAAAAGTTCGGCTCCGAACGCCAACCCCGCCGCCAGCGCGCACGCGATCCGCCGCCGCGGCGTCACAAATCCCAGATGAATCAGCAGGCAAGCCGTCACCACGCCGGCCAGCGAATTGGTCGCGTCGATCTCGGCCGTGTGATTTTGCCCCCACAGCGCCACGAGGCTACAGCAGGCGACTCCGCTGACCAGCCCCGCGAGCCGGCCGAACCACACCCCGCCCATGAAGCACAAAAACCCCGCGATCGCCGCCCCCGCCACGGCCGACGGCAGCCGCCATACCAGCTCGCTGGCCCGCCCCGTCAGCTTCTCCATGGCCGCCAGAATCCAGTAGTGCAGCGGCGGCTTGGCGAGATACATCTGGTCGTACAGCCGCGGCAAAAGCCAATCCCCGCTTTGCACCATCTGGTGCGCCACCAGCGCCCGGTGTCCCTCCGTGCCCGCCAGCGGGCCTTCGCCGAGGCTGGCGCAATTCACGATCAGGCCAATGGCTAATACCAGCAGAACATCGATTGCTCTCGTGCCGCCCGTCAGTGGTCGCATCGGGCCGCGGACTTGTTCATTCATGATGGATCTGCGGCAGCGGATCGGGAATGTGATCGATCGCCGCCTTATCCACCAGAATTGCCGCAATCTCCCGGATATGCAAGTTCAGATAAGGAATCAGGGCCGGATTGTTCCGGGGATCATGGCCATTGCGAAGCATTTCCTGAGCGGCCGAGTCCGCGTCCCAATGTTCGACCAGCACGCGATAATAATAGACCGCCCCGTTGGACCGCTGGGCGCCGCTGGAGCAATGGACCAGCACCGGCTTTCCATTTTTCCGCGCCTCGCCGATCTGCGCCACCGCGTCGGCATAGGAATGAAAATCGCCCGTTCCGTCGCCGGCCAATGGATCGACGAACCGCTCGATTCCCATGTCCTTAGTCGCCTCAAGCTCCGCTGCCACGTCCGGATCGGTCGGATCGTCGGCCACGAGGCAAACGATCACCTTGATCCGATCATCGCTCAAGACTTGCCGGATGAGATGCCGATCGATCTGCCCGCCGGCATAAATCTGTCCCGGCTCGACGGTGCGAAGCTTGCGGGGAATAAATCGATCCTTCCACCGCCCGGCGTTGTCGCAGACGTACCAGATCGCCAGGGCCGCTGCGATCAGCATCAAACCCCAGGCCCACCATCGCCGCGAAGTGGGCGTGCCCGCTCGTTCGGAAATTTCAGCGGAATCCGCCTTCATCCAATAAAATCCGCGGCATCGCCGAGAAGGGTTTCAAATCCATCCGGACGGCGGGAGTCGAACCCGCACGGCCCTTGCGGGCCAACGGATTTTAAGTCCGTAGCGTCTGCCATTCCGCCACGCCCGGTCATTCTTCACCGCCGCAACATCCACAGTGACAAAATCCCAAAAACGATGCAATACCACCCGAACGGTCCCAATCGGTGACTGCGGAAATAGCGCATGAGAAATCTCGTGCTCAAATAGGCGCAAATCCCGGCCACCAGCGCCGAGGCGGCCGTCATTTGCAGCATCGCCCGGGCCTCGGGTTTGAACAACGTTGGCACTTTCAATATCGCGGCCAAACCGATGACCGGCGTCGCCAGCATGAACGAGAACCGGCCGGCCTGCTCGTAGCTCAGGCCCGCCAGCAACCCCGCCGCGATCGTCACGCCGGCGCGCGAAACCCCCGGCACCAGCGCCAACGTTTGCGTCGCGCCGATCGAAGCTCCTTCGATCAGGGTCAGATCTTCAGCCTTGCCACGTTGCTCGGGGGTGCTCCTGGTCAAGCGCCGCTTCACCACATCCGCCAGCAGCATGCCAAATCCATTGACAACCAGCACGACCGCCACGATCCAGGTCTTTGAGGGGTCCTCAAACAGCAAGCGCAGTTTCTTTTCAAACACCAGGCCCATTAGCCCCACGACGATTGTCCCCGCCACCAGAAGCCAGGCGAATTTGCTGGGCTCGTCATAAATCAGCCGGCCGCGCTTGGCGCTGCCGATGAATGCCGCGATGACCACCCGCCAATCCTTCCAGAAATAGATAAACAGGGCGATTGCCGTCGCCAGGTGCAGGGCCACAAGGAATGCCAGGAAATCCGGCCGTTCCCGCTCGTTGGGGCCTAAATTCCATCCCAGCAGCGCCGGCCAAAGAATCGTCTGCGCCAAGCTGCTCACCGGAAAAAGTTCCGTAATCCCTTGCAATGCGCCCAGAATCAAGGCTTGCCACATTTCCATATCGCCAGAGACTACGAAACGCGGCGGCAGTTCGCCAGTGTTGTCATTGGTCATTTGTCGTTGGTCATTTGCGGTGACTTTGCCAATGACAAATGGCCAGTGACCAGTGACAGATTTGGCATTCGGCATTCGGCAATCTATCATGTTCCCCCGGAGGTTCGGGACACGCCCATGTTCCTGCAAATCCTAAGAGCGCTTTTTGTCCTGCTGATGGCCGCCATCGGCTATTACTTCCTTAAAGAACAAGTCGGCGTTTACCAGATCCCTCCCTGGCTCATGCTCATGATCACGCTCTCCATCGGCGTGCTGGTCGTGTGCATCGATATCCTCTCGCCAAGACGAAAGCTGGCGATCTTCTCTGGAACATTTCTGGGACTGATCGTGGGCATCACGACGTCGTTCGGCTTTAGCTTCATCGTGACCCTGCTGGTCGATCGCTACATGCCCGATTCCACGGATTCGCAGAGAAACGCGCTGACCACTTATCTCAACATCGTGATCGCCGTCGTCTTTTCCTATCTGGCCATCAGTTTCATTCTTCAAACCAAGGATGACTTCCGCTTCATCATCCCCTACGTGGAATTCAGCAAACAGACCAAAGGCGCCCGGCCCATTCTGCTGGACACCAGCGTTCTGATCGACGGCCGCATCGCCGACATCGCCGAGACCGGCATCCTCGAATGCCGGCTCGTCGTCCCGCGATTTGTCCTGAGCGAATTGCAAACCATCGCCGACAGCGGGGACAAGCTGAAGCGCAACCGCGGCCGGCGCGGTCTGGACGTCCTTCAGCGCCTTCAAGGCAACAAGCGCACGGAGGTGGTCCTCTATGATTCCTCCGCGCGAGACGGCGGGCCCGAAGACGTCGATGGCAAGCTCATCAACCTCGCTGCCGACCTGAGCGCGCGAGTCCTGACCAACGATTTCAATCTAAATAAAGTCGCCAGCCTTCGCGGCGTCGATGTCATCAACATCAACGATCTGGCCAACGCCCTCAAGCCCGTTGTCCTGCCCGGCGAGCGGATGACCGTTCGCCTGCTCAAACCCGGCGAATCCCCGGGCCAGGGCGTGGGCTATCTCGTGGACGGGACCATGGTCGTGGTCGAGCAGGGCCGTCAATACATCAACGAGGAAATCGAATTCACCGTTACCAGCGTCCTGCAAACCAGCGCCGGCAAGATGATCTTCGGGCGGATGCCGCACGAGTCGGCCTCGAAGGTTTCCTAGAAGCTCTGAACCAACTGATTCATCCATGCCCGATTTTGCCGTGATTCTTCCCGCCGCCGGGCGATCGACGCGTTTTGGCGGAAGCATCAGCAAGCTGCTTCAGCCGCTGGCCGGCCGACCGGTTCTCGCCTGGACGCTGAGCACTTTTGCCAACCGAGACGATGTCCGCCAGATCGTCGTCGCCACGACCGATCCCGATGCGATCCGCCATTGCGCTGCATCGCTCGAAAATTCGGCCCTGGCCAAGCTCAAGATCTGTCCCGGCGGAGCCTGCCGCGCCGACAGCGTTCGGCTCGCCGCGCTGGCGTGCGATCCATCGATTGTCTGGCTCGCCGTCCACGACGCGGCCCGTCCCCTGGTCTCACAGGCCCTGATCGACCGAACGTTCCAATCCGCGCTCGCCCACGGCGCTGCGGCAGCGGCGCTAGCGGTCCATCTCACGATCAAACAAGCCGCCGGCCCGTTACCCGCGCCGGTCAGGCAGACGCTTGCTCGCCACGATCTCTGGGCCATGCAAACCCCGCAGGCCATGCGGCGTCAGGATTTGATCGACGCCTTTGCCGCCTGCCCCATTCCCCTCGATCAAGTCACCGACGACGTTCAGTTGTTGGAATTGGCCGGCAAGCCGGTTTGGCTCGTCGATGGCGAAGAGCGAAACCTCAAGATCACCACGCCCCTCGATCTTCAGATCGCTCGCGCGCTGATCGGCAGCCAGCCAACTTAAACAATGTTTTTCACGATCATCGTAACCCCATGATTTATCTCCCTTTCAATCCAAAATTGAACCGCAGAGCACGCGGAGAGCGCTGAGAAGAGCTGAGAAGAATTCGTCTTTGTGTTTCTTCTCCGCGTCTGTCTCTGCATTGCAAAGCTGTGGCATCTTGTTTTTTTGGCAAGGTTCAGTGGTCATGCGGCAAGTTTGGTTACGTCGGCCTCGCGAAGAATCAACGCGGCGC
>Ga0187864_10000779_pt1 | contig 34094 bp, 36 predicted proteins | sample June2016WEW_11_4_FD_132985 | JGI IMG/M metagenome (GOLD analysis project Ga0187864, IMG submission 132985) | Peatland microbial communities from SPRUCE experiment site at the Marcell Experimental Forest, Minnesota, USA - June2016WEW_11_40 | ecosystem: Environmental > Terrestrial > Soil >...
CGTTGTGCACCCTTCCTCCTCAGCTCGGCTCGAGTTGAGGATCGATCAATCACTGCGCGAGTTGGTGGATCGCGCAGTTTTCGACCGGCGTTAGGTGCTCAGTATTCAGGCGTCGTCGACACCCAATTCACTGCCCCTCCCAGGAATCGGGGGTGGAAGCAGTTTCGGACTGCGATACGGTCGATTCGGTCATAGCTCGGACGGCAAGAAGCACCACAGGCCGGCGTGGCCTGGGCGATTCTTTCTTTGGTTGCTGGGGATGCGCTCCAAAGAGCCTAAAGAGGCGATCACCCGCGAACACGATCCTCAACCGAATTCCGAGGAAGGGACGCTGCCCCACCCCTAGCAGGCATCTGCGAAACGGTCGGCGTCGGCCGCCCGTCGGTCGCGTAACTACGACGCTGACGCCATTGCCTATTGGGAGGCTTATTTGCCCTTGTGGCAGCCTGCGAAGGCTCAACCAGCGCCTGCCACACTCGCTCCGGAGGACCAGGGACGTTCCGGTGCATCTCCACTGAGCGGGTAATCGTTTCACTAATGGTCATCGGGCTGCTCCTTGTTCTCGGTGAGCGAGAGGTCATCGGACGCCGGACTCCAGCCGGTCGCGGCGAGCTGTGCGGCGTCATGCGGACGTCGGCTCGCCGACTGCGACAAGCTCTATCCATGTCGACAACGTTTGACGACTCACCCTCGGTGAAGAATCCGTCGGTTTCACCCTCTCCAGTACCCGGACGTCATGAGCGAACAACCACTCGCCCCTCTATTCCGGGGCCCGCAGAGGCGGCTTGCCAGACCGTAGGGTCGCCGGCCGAAGCGGCGGGATCACTGGGATCGGGTGTCGACGAGGCCCCGACCACAATGCCGGCGGAGCGTCGACAGCGCGGGCGATGGCGTAGGCGGCCGCCTCGTAGTTGACCCGCCAACCTACGAAGTCGAGCCACGCCTCTTCGCTCGAGCGCTCAAGGGGAAAGTCCACTCTGGCTAAGCGGTCGATAGCGTCGCGGAATTCCTCGAAGGTGAGGGCGATGCCGACGTTGGGATCAGCCTCGTCGGGAATGGTGAAGCCACGTGCCCGGGCGATGGAGTTCAGGCAAGTGAAGCCGCCGCGCAGGCACAGCCGGGCCGATACTGCACCAGGAGCGTCGGGCAACAGCGACAAATAGAGCGCGGTCGCATCGAGCACGGCCAATTGTGCAGTCACCCAAGAGGAGAGCGCTCGTGGGGAGCGGAAGTTGACGAGGGTTAGGTAGGTGGTGTGGCTCTCGGCCACGTCGGCCGACCAGCGTTCCCACTCCTTAAACAACTCTGGCAGCTCTCCAACGGCCGAGACACCGGTGCCCAACCCGTAGTGGGTGCGGGCCAGTAGTTCCGGACCCCAAGAAGGCACCCCGGCTCGGGAGTCCAGCAATGTCACGAGCGCTTCGCGCCGGTTGAACGCGGCATAGAGCGTGGGGAGGTAGCCGATCTGGAGGGCCACCGTGCCCAGACCGGAGAGGGCGGCGAGGGAGTCCAATGCTGCCACAGGGTTGGAGCGAGGCGCCAGGTAACCCAGCGTGCACAGCGCGGACGCGGCTTGTTCAAACGCGCCGGACAGCCCCGCGGTGCCCACGAACGGCCACATCAGCAGCCCGAAGCCAACCTCAAAGACCGCCAGCCACGCAACGATCTGCAGGATGAGTTGAATCGGAGCCTCGGCGGCCAGAATCCGATCGCGCGGCTCGTATGAGTCGAAGTGGTCGGCGACGAAATGGAAGGTCGCATCGACGGCGATGGCGACGGTCCTGGGAAGTCGGCTGCGGATCCGGCGAGGGACGACGACCGTGCCGATCACGCTCCAACCGGTGGCGAGAATCAGGAGCGCTCCAACCACCGCCGCCAGGTCACGGCCGACAACCATGCCTCAGCTTCCCATGGATCGCCTGAATGGTGACGACGACTTGGTCGGGCCCTGGTACCCCTGCGGGTTCATCGACCACCGACAACATCTCGGGTCTACCGATATGTGCGGCTGCGGCAAAGAATCTTGCCGTCTTCGCATGGGGGAAGACGAAGCGCGCGTCGAGGACGCTGGCCATTCCGTCCGGGCCGTTGAACAGGAGTTTCGTTGGTGTCGCAGAACCGACGTCGCGAATCTCCGACTGGCAGTGAAGTGCCGTCCGAGCGGTCATCTTTGTTGGCGAACTCGGGAAGGTTTGACCCGCCGGAGGTACCGCTACGAGCCTCTAAAGACCCTCAGGCGCGACATCTTGGGTCCAACTTGTAGACGGCGACACCGGACTCCGAGGGGTTTGCGCCGTGAGTCTCGGTCGCGGCAATGACGAGGGTGGACTCGTCGGCTGCCACGAACCCCGGTGACGTCGCCTCGCCGATGTTGGTCGGATTGAAGGTGTCCGGCAGGCGCAGGCTCGCGTCAAGACGCCCCGTCTTGCCGGAGACGCATTCGAGGGGACTGCCGGAGAGCTGGAACCACAGGTCACCTATATCAGGCACCGCCGTCCACGTGCCGTTCGGGCCGCCCCCTACAAAACCGCCAGTCAGGGGTCTGAGGCTTTGTGCGGAGTAGGCGGTCACCTCGGACATGTTGCCTCCTGGTGGGCTGACCCAGAGGACCCTGTCGGTCACGTTGAGCAGGCTGGTCCCACCGAATAACTGAGGCTGGCGCACAACCCGATGAACGCCACTCACCGGGTTGTAGGTCGCGATCGCCGTCTCCGGGCTCTTCGGACTTGAAGCGAGGAGGTACAGCTCGCCACTAGAGGACGTGACGCTGGCTGGACTGAGGCCGGCAGGAAGCCACGGCAGGCTTACTGCCGAGACTCGCCCGTCTGTCGGGTTCAGTGTCTTCAAGGAATAGTTGTCGATGAACCACAGACGTCCGGCGAGCGGGACGAAGTGCCACGCACGGTCTGGGTCGGCGAAGCGATGCTCGACCCGCAGCAAGACAGGAGACAGCTGCACGAGGCTCGAGGCGGACGAAGTCGTCTCGACCCAAATGTCGCCGAGACCCGCGAATACCTGAAAAATCTCTCCAGCAAGGGGGGCCGATCGCGCTACGGCGTAGGTGACGAGGTCGACGCGGACGACCTCGGTGCTGGGATTTTGGGCGGGACCGACATCCCGAAGGACGAAGAGCGCTCCCCCGTCGATGACGCCAGTCCCCCGGAGTGTGCCTACGCATACGGTCCGCACCCGGGCGAACGATTTGTGGCTGTCGAGGTCGACGATGGCCTCGTTGCCATTCCTTGTGGACGAACACGTTGCCTTGGCGACCGGAGTCGCAGCCAACTGGCCGGCGGCTGAGGCTGAGGCTTGCCCTATCAAATTGGCGGAACCAAGGGCCACAGCGATGACGCTCGCGAGCAAGGGCGCGATCTTCGAACGGCGGCGACGCGCCCTCCATAGGGATGCTGGCCCAACTGCTGTGGTTGCACGAGTCTCGCTCACGTTCTTACCCTCCGTCCCCACCTCAGGCCGTAGGAGAACAGGGGTCATGATCCACCGGCTGACGACCGTTGTCATGTCGCCAACTCGGCGCCGGTTGGATGCCGCGGCAACCTGTGGCATGACCGAACGAGAGATCGGAGGGCGGGTGCGTGCCCTGTAACACAGCACCTCGGGGCAGAGTCGGGTGGGCGGCGGCAGGCCACTCGGTATTCGGCAGTATCGGGCGGTCTCGCCTCCCTACGGCGTCAAGTGCGCGTCGAAGGACGCGAGGATGCGCCTGCGTGCATCTCGCGCAGATACCTCGTGGTAGCCCGAACCTGGCGAGAGTATCCCGAAGACCGGTTCCAGGACGGAGAACGGGAACGGGTTCTTGTCTCCAGCTCCCTCGTGGTCGTTGAGAAAGGAGTGCCCGGCCTCCGGGTACTCCCTCACATCGTGTTCGACCCCGACGGCCGTCAAGGCCCGCTCCAGGCGATCGGCGGCCCCTCGCAGTGAACGATCCTTGCCGCCGTAGCTTCCGACAATCGGGCAAGCCCGTCTCAGGAAGCTAGCCGTGTAGGCGTCCTTCGGAGCCGTGCCGTAGTTGACGCTCGACACACTAAACCCGCGATCAGCTGCGAGCATCAAGGCAAACCCCCCTCCCATGCAGTAGCCGACCACGCCGATCCTGCCCGTACAGTCATCCCGGGCCTGCAGCCAGACACGCGCTGCCTCGATGTTGTCGAACGACCGCCCTCGTCCAGCGTGCACGTCGCGCATGACCGAGATCATGCAGGCCACCATCCCTCTCCCCGCGAAAAGGTCCGGTGCTACAGCGAGGTACCCTTCGCCCGCAAGCCAGTCAGCCTGGTTCCGTAAGTCCTGGCTCATTCCCATTGCGTCGTGGATGACGACGACACCTGGCCACGGGCCCTCGCCCGCAGGTGTCGCCAGGTAGGACGGCAGCTCACCCCGAGTGGGGATCATCACCTCGGCCATCACGTCTCCGTCGAGGTGGGCGGTTGTCCCGCACGGTCCGCATTTGTGAGGCCGTTCGATACAACGCTTGCTGCGAGCCGGTTGCCCCATTCTTGGGCTCGGGCCTCCTCACCCGGTTCGAGCTGATTCTGCAAGGTGACGAAGAAGCTCTCGGGCGTGGCCACCTCCTCAAACCCGTGCCTCCGAAGCTTTCGGCTAATTAGCTTCGAGGCCCTCCCTCTGAGAACTGCCGGACCCTTGAAGCGAGTATCGAAGGCAGCAACCTTTGTGTGGCCGTGGCCGAGCGATGTGAGCCAGTCACTCACGCCTGGGCCTTGGGCGTCGCGATCAAGCACCAGATCGTTCTTGGGTTTTTGCGCAGTTGCGCCCGCCCACTTGCGGGTGCGGGATCGACTCATGCCGTGAAAATGGGTGGGACCGCCCACCACGAGCAGGTCGGCGTCGCCCAACCGTTCGCGACCCGCCCCAACCACCGGGACCACAACCACGTTGTCCGCCGACTCAAGGCCCTGGCCAAGACCCTTGCCGATGGCATCGGCCACCGCGTGCGTGTTGCCAAACATCGACTCGTAGACGACCACCGCCCGCATGGTCACGCCTCCTGTGCCCGCCGACCCTTCGAAGCAGTCTTACGCCGAGCGCGCTAGCTCTGCTCGTCCCTGATCGCCGGTTCCGTGGGACAAGCGATTACCGCCTATGACGCCCAGTCGTCAACGACTGTCAGGTCGGTGAACTCCGGAGCACCTTCGAAGATCTCCATCATGGTCGCCCTAGCGGCCTGAAGTCCCTCCTGGCGTCGGGAGTCGCTCTCGCGCTCCCGAGCTTTCCCTTCGCTCTCGAAGACAACGAACATGATCACTCGGCTCGTATCGTTCGTGTCTCGGGTTGCTGTCGAGTGCACGAGACCTGAACCCGGCTGTTCAGCTGCCCGCAACTGAGCGACCAGCTTCGGTAGGTCGTCTTCCCTGCCTGGCTTCAAGCGCGTCGTGATCATTTGTGCCCACATGTCGACGACCTCCCCTAGATGGTGGCGCAGACTAATCCTCCGAGCATCTGTTTGCGCTCACCTGGCGGAACCGGCCACGGCGCACGGAGGGCATGGGGCTGACCGCCCCTGATCGCCTGCGCGCTCAAGCGGTCAACGCAACAGCCTTGGCGAACGCCGTGGATCTCCCAGAGCTACTGGTCGGGGACGCCGGCGAATGGCGAAGATGGTTGCGCAACCATCACGCCGATTCACAGGGTGTCTGGCTAGTACTGGCCAAAAAGGGAACGGTCGATCCGACAACCGTCTCGTACGACGAGGCGCTTGACGAGGCGATCTGCTTCGGCTGGATTGATGGTCAATTAGGGCGTCGTGACGCCGCTACGTTCCGACGACGTTTCACGCCTCGAAAAGCTCGAAGCCCGTGGTCTCAACGGAACGCTGCCATCGCTGAAAGACTGATCGCCACCGGCCGAATGCATCGATCCGGTGAAGACGAGGTGCGGCAGGCGAAAGAGGATGGTCGATGGGAGGCCGCCTACGCTGGGCAAGCCAGCATTGAGGTGCCGGAGGATCTCGTCACTGCCCTGAGTGCCAATCCTCGCGCAAATGCGATGTTTGAGATGCTCACAAGTGCGAATCGGTACGCCATCCTCTACAGGATCGGAAACGCCAAGAAACCCGAAACCCGCTCCAGGCGCATCGGCCAGTTTGTCGAGATGTTGGCCCGAGGTGAGACCATCCGTCCTCAGGCTCCATGATCACCCGAGTAGAAGATTCACTGCTCCCAGAATGTCCCACATCGCCGGGTAGGTGTACGAAACGCCAGGCGTTCCGCTCGAGCTACCGGTCCGACACCTGAACCTCGAATCCGCTTCGATTCGGAGGCAGACGCCGTGCATAACGCCGGCACAGTGCGCCCCTGGGCTCGGGACGGCGCGGGCGCGGTCTCGGGTAGGGGCACCGCGTTGTCAATCCCTCGGCGTGGCGATCAGCAGCTCCCTGACGCGGTCGGCTACGCGGGCGAGCTTCTCTTCGGGCACTTCGGGGAAGTCTTTGCTCACGATGGCGACGCCACCGGAGGGAAGCGGTCGCTTCTCGAACTCACCCCGCAGGATCGACTCGTTCAGGGCGTCGCCGGCGACGTGGGGGGCAAGGTGTACGTGGAGGTGCGGGATCCCTCCCCCAAAGATGTACACGTACACCAGTTCTGCGCTCGTCGCCTCCTTCAGCGCCGCGGCGCAACGCGCGAGCACCGGTCCGAAGGTGGCCGACTCCTCGCCGTCGAGCTCGTGCACGTACCGGATGTGCCGCAGGGGCTCAAGGTAGGAGAAGCCGGGGGTCGGATCACCCGGGCCCATGCTCGTGGTGAGCCTCCAGAGAGAGTCCCGCCAGACCTCGACCCTCCCGAAGTCGGCATCGACCGCGGGAACGTTACAGAGTGCACAATCCACGTCGGGCACGGCGCTGGATCATAGTGACGCCATGCGGGCGACCTCTTCGCGCTTCTTCGCGCTGAGTGACCGCCCCCTACCGCTCACCGCGTGACGGGACTCCTCTGCCCCGAAACGCCGGCTCGGTGACGCGAGAGGGTGACGCTCGGCTGAATACACTCGCCGGTAGGACCCCGTCGTTCTCCCTTCGATCGATCGAACGGTGACTGTCGTAGTCGATCGAGCAGGTCGCTATCCGAAAGCGACGACTCAAAGTCACCGCTGTAATATTCGGCGCCAACCGGGTTGACCCATGGAAGGAAACGTCTAATGGCAAAGACCGTCGAGCTCACAGGCGGCCGCGTAGCTAGTTACGAGGTCGTCGGGTCGGGTCGGCCAACGTTGATGTTCCCTGGTGGCCCGGGGTTCGCAGCAGCGTATATGAGGACCGATGCGGACCTCTTCGCCGACGTCTTCGAAAGCTATCTGATCGATCCCCATGGCTCCGGCGCTTCTACGCCACCGAAAGATTCGTCCAGATACTCGCCCGAAGGTCATGCCGCCTTTTACGACGAGGTTCGTAAGGCACTTGGCCTTGATCACGTTCTCGTCCTCGGCCATTCGTTCGGAGGGACCACGGCGCTCGCGTACACCGCTCTCTTTCCGAGCGCTGTCGACGCATGCATCGCGGTAGCGGCGTTCGGCATCGGAACCGAGGTCGACGGAGACGAAGGGGGAACCGCGGAAGAGGAGTTCGACCGTGCCGTCAGCCGCCACGAGGGTGCCGCCTGGTTCCCTGAGGCGAAGTCGACGATGGACTCGTGGACCGAGAGTGTCCTTGCCGCCGAAGATGCTCATGAAATCGAACAGATGATGGCGACGGTGCTCCCCCTGTACACGGCACATCCGGATCGACCGGACGTCGCGCGTCGACTCGCTGAGATGAAACAGCACCTCACCGCGGATCTCGCCGCGGCGAAGGCTTGGGAGGGTGGGCTTTATCAGACGATTGATCTGCGCCCCCTCGCCTCGAAGATCGCTCGCCCGACGCTTGTCGTCGCCGGCGAACTCGATTTCATCTGCGGACCGGCCCAGGCTCGCCCGATTTCTGACGCGATCGTGACATCGAACCTCGAGGTGATACGGGACTGTGGCCACATCCCAAGCATCGAAGCGCCAGACGAATACCGCAGCGCCGTTCTCCGTTTCGTTGAGAAGAACTGACCTGGGGTTCTCTCGGCTCTGGTCTTGGTAAGCAATTACGGATCAGGACAGATCGAGTCCGTAGTTGCGGCGTTCTTGCCTTGAATCGAATACGCGACCTGAGGGCAGCGTTTTGAAGCAATGTCCCCAAACGTTCACACGAGGAACAGCTCGCAGGTGTCCCTAACCGCCGGGAGTGCGCCACCCTTCGGCACCTCGGGGCGAGCCCGGCCAGGTTACGCGGGCGCGCGTTCAGGGAAAGCCACACGGACGGGTAACGCCGATTAGGTCTTTCTCACCTCACTTGCGTTTGGAGACCCGGGTCACACCCGAACTCCCACCCATGTCTCCACGCAGTTGAGGAAAGGCCTGCCGTAGGCGCACGGCAATGAGCTTATTGACCAGCTCGGGCGGTAGAGGCTGATCGACGGGGAACCTCAGTGCTCCGGAGGACTTCCCATACCCGGCCAGCTCCTCGGCGAGTTCGGGGAACACCGAGCCGCTGTGGGGCAGGTAGCTCAGGTGGTTCTTGAAGGCGGCAAAGCCGGCGATCGTCTTGCCGGCGACCTTGAAGGCGGGCAGCGCGTAGGAAATGCCCTGCTCGGCGTCGGGGACAACGGCGAGGATGTCGCGGCGCAGGCGTCTGAGGGTCGAGCGCCTCGGTTCGTCCAGGCGGTCCAGGTACTCGTCGACCTCGGTGGCCGACATCAGTCGCTTCCTCGTTCCAGCCGCTCCTCGAGCGCGACCGTTACCAGGTCCCCGAGTTCCTTGCCGATGGCGTTGCGCAGCTCCAACTCCACTGGCAGCGTGTGGCGACCGCCCCGAGCGCCATGGAGGAACCTTGGAAGGGGTGGGCGTCGATCAGGCCCCGCACCTTGACCAGCCCTTTGGTGGCAAGGTACTCGGCCGAACCGGGCATCACCACGTACGTCCAGCCCCCTTTGTTCGGGCTCTCCTGCAGGGTCGCCATGAACTTCTTGTCCAGCTTCATCGCATTTGCTTCGTTCCACAGGCTATGCCGATGGCCAGCGGCTTCGGACACCACACCAAGCTGTTGGCGGACTGCTGCTAGGTCGTCGCGACGATTTGGCCCGGTCAGCTCGTTACCATGCGGTCAGCGACGCGAGGACAATTGGAGCATGAGCGCTCAGCGGTCCGTGGTGCCCGTTGATGACCCGAGACGGCCGGTCATCCGACGTGCGGTCTTTGGGACCCTATGGGCGGCTGCCATCTTCTTAGTCTTCACGACGACGAAGGAGATCAAGCCGATCTATAGCCACTCACCATGGCTGAACGACCCGTACGACACGGTCATATCGTTCACGATGTTCTTCGTCCCCCTGGTTGCGGCTTGCCTTCTCGTGCAGGTCTCCCTCTGCCGTAGGTCCGAACCGCTCTCCACGGCCCGGGTCGTCGCGATTGTCCGTGCATGCCGGGTTGCGGTCGCAGTGCTCGTCGTCGACCTGGCATCCGCCTGGGTCGCGTTCGCTCTGGCGGCGAACCACTCGCAGTGGACGCTCACGGCGACTGGGATCGAGGTTGACTTGCTCGGCCTCGCAACCTTGGCGGCGACCATGGCCATTAGGCACCTCGCGCGCCTCCCACGGCTGCCAAGGCCGGCCGGGCTCCACGATCTAGACGCACCGGACTGGCTCGGTGACGTCGTCACTGTCGCCAGACGAGAGAGCCGCTGGTTTGGCCCGTTCCGTCGTCTCGTGGTTACCACCGCCGACTGGGCAGACCGCTCCCTGGTACGTCAAGTCCGTCGTCACCCCCTTGTCGCTGCGGCTGTTGCTAGTGCCGGCTTTGGCATCGCGGTGGGCGGCTGGCAGGGGTACCGGGAGGGCTACTTTCTGTCTGTGACGCTCCTCGTAATGGGCCTTGGGTTCTGTGGGATGTTTGCCTTCCTCGTCCCTGCATGCTCGTACTTTGGCCTTGTGCGGAGCGCTCGACCGTCGTACGGCACGCAACGCCGCGTGCTCGACGCGAGCGTCGCTGCGTGCGCCGCCGCGATCGTGACACTTGCCTTCCGAAATTCATTGTGGTGGGTCGTCGGCAGCAATCCCGTTGCTGCTGGGCCGTCCGAGTTCGCAGCGCTCGTTGGCAGCGCGGTTCTCGTGACCTTTGTCATGGTGACCGGCGCCGAAACGCTGCTGCGTTCCCACGCCAAACCGGCGCGTTGACCCTCAGCTGAGAGCGGGGACCGGCGCGGACTTGGCAATGTGCGACGCTCGCAGAATGATCCTTATTGAGCGCGAAGCGAACGCGTCTGTTCGTGCTCTTGCCGCGCCATAGCGACGGTTCGGGAACCAAGGCGTCCCCTAACGTGCAGCGAAAACATTAAGTGGGGGTGTCACTGACCGCCGGCTAGGTGCGGCAGTACGGCACATTGCGGGCGCTTCCCACATCGTTAGTGCCGCGCATTTTGTGACACTGTTCTCGCTCTGCCGTGTCGATCAGACCGAATGCGGTTCGTAATGAGATTGCGCCGTGAGCAGGAGCCGATGGAGGTGAGAAGTGGGTCGGGTCGTCGTAATGAATCACTTGACCCTCGACGGGGTCATACAGGGGCCTGGGCGTCCCGAGGAAGACACCCGCGATGGATTCACGCTGGGTGGTTGGGGCCAACGGTCCGCAAGTGCGGGTGACGCAGCCGGTAAAGCGATGGGCGCGCGGATGGCTGCCGGCGGCGGACTTGCCGGGCGGCTGTTCGGGCGACGCACCTACGAGGGACTGCTGGCGCACTGGAACGCGAGCGGTGGCCCGTTCAAGGAAGCTCTAAACAACACTCCTAAGTACATCGCCTCGACCACTCTCAGCGAGCCGCTCGCGTGGCCGAACTCAACACTTCTCGAAGGTGACGTTGCCGGAGCCGTGCGCGAACTCAAAGCGCGTGTCGAAGGGGTTCTTGCGATCATGGGCAGCGGCGAGCTGATCGGTTCGCTGATGGCCGCTGATCTGATCGATGAATACCTGCTGATGATCCACCCGATCGTGCTGGGCAGCGGGCGGCGGCTCTTTCCGGAGCATGTGCACTCGTCGCTTCGGCTGGTTGAAAGCACGGCAACGGCCACGGGCATCGTCATCTCCACTTATGAGCCAGCGAAGAATTAGAAGCAAGTACAAGTGGTAACTCCTGAGCAAAGAACAGATCACATAATGTTCAGCGGACTATTCAAGAAAGCGTCACTTATCGCCGGGACGGTGGCGGATCAGTCGTTGTCGAAGAAGCGACAGAGTTCGTTGATGATGAGGTCCGGCACCATATCAATGGCGTCGTGTCCGTGGTCGGGAAGGGTCACAAGTTCGACGGCGGTCAGTCTCGCTGCGAGCGCGCGCGTGATTTCGCCAGCCCACCGAGGGCTCACCGTACCGAGCAACAACAGAACCGGAGTCGCGACATCCACAGCAAGACCTGGCAGGTCAACGTGTGTGAGAGCGTCAGCCTCTCTCGGAAACGTTTCCGCGACGATCGGAAGGACGTCATAGGCGCCCGGGGCGTTCCGGTACTCCTCGAACCGTTCGGCGCTGAGTCCGACAATCTCGGTGATGAAGCTGAACATTGCCCGACCAGTCTTCCCGTCGGAGACCAAGGCAGTCGCTCGATCGACCCACTCTCTTGGAACTGTCTGGGGCCCCGGCGGTTCGTACAGCGCGATGCGGCGGAAAGGCGCCCCATGAGCTGCCGCTCCGAGCGTGCATGTTGCGCCGTAGCTGTGGGCGAAGACATCGACAGGGGTGCCTTGTTCTTCTGCTAACCGAGTGGCCACTGCCGCGATGTCATCGAACTCCTTTTCGATGGCGTAGAGCCCAGTGTCCCCACTGGTACCCCTTCCGCGTCGGTCCATTGCAGTGACCCGACGATGCTCGGCCAGAGCCGACCACACGGGCTCCCACTGCTCTATCCGGCCCATCCCGCCGTGCACCAAAAGCAGCGCCGGGCCATGGCCAGTTGTCAACAGGCCAATGCTGACGTCGTCGGCGCCGATCACCGAATGCCTTGTTCCCTCCACCGAAACTCCTACCCGTGACGGCCAAGGCCGCCATCGAGCGGACGACCACACGGTCAGCCTACGAGGCAACCTGATCAGCGCGCGAAGGGCAGTGCAGGTGCTAAGCGCAACGCACGTACTTCGGAGACGCGTCACATGCTGAGCCAGTTCCTCTATTCGACCGATCTGGCGACGCATGCCTCATAACGCGCGTCATCGCAGGGGCTTGAAAGCGTCACCTATCGCCGGGAGCGTGACACGGGCCGACAGCCGCCGACCGATGCCACCGAATCAGCGGGTGCTGCTCCGCGTTATGCATGTCATTCGACGTCAGTTTGTTTCACGCGATCCGAGAACCACGTTGATGGTTCGCCGACCCCTTTCCAGAGTGACCCGGCGAACATCCGAAAAGCCCGCGGCCTGACACCGCAGTTGCGGCAAGATCAACACAGCCAACCCGTCCGGAGAACCGGGGGCAACTCAGGACCGGCTCCAGCGAACCCGGTTCTGCCACAAAGGGAGCTGCGGATGTTCGCGCAAACCACCGTATGTCCTGGTCCATGGCCTGGAGTTCGTTGGACTGGGTTCTAACATCGCTGGAAGCAGCGAAGCGACGGCATACGTGAACGAACGCGGCGTTCCCGACCCGTGAAGGCTGTGAGCCCGTGTAACGCTGGGTCGATCGCGGACATTAGGGGATGTGGGGTTGCCTCCAGAGGAGCAGAGCTCGTGGACGGCGGCACTTCGGGGTGAAAGCGCCGGCTTCGCCGAGGTCTTCGAACGGCATCGGGACCGCGTGTATTGCTCTGCGCTCCGATTGACGGGGAATGTGCACGACGCGGAAGACGTCACAGCTGGCGCCTTCCTGGAGCTCTGGCGTCGGCGAAAGTCCGTACGAATCGTCGACGGGTCCGTCCTGCCCTGGCTTCTGATCACCACGACGAACCTGGCGCGTAATCTTTCCCGCAGTCTGCGGCGCTACCGAGCACTGATCGACTCGTTGCCGCGCTCCGACAGCACCCGTAGCGCTGGAGAGGTCGCGCTCGAGCGCGTCGAGGTAACAGTCCTTGCTGAGCAGGCGGGGAAAGCGCTCGCCTCCCTGGCGAAATCGGACGCTGCATTGATCACGCTCACCGCGGTCGAGCACTACTCACCAGCCCAAGCGGCGGCCGCTCTCGGCATCTCCGAAGACGCAGCCCGCACGCGGCTGCATCGTGCCCGAACCCGAATGGCCGCGGCGCTGGGAGCGTTCGTCGCAGAAAGCGACACAGTTTCAACAAAGGAGCTGGATCGATGAATACTCGGGAGATGGACCCGATATTCGCATCGGCGCTGCGCGCGACTCTGGTCGCGAACGTCGAGCGGACGCCTCGCCTCAGGCGTCGCTGGAGATGGCGTCTTGGAATCGGCGTATTTACAGGATGCGTTCTCATCTCGGGTGGAGTCGCGTTGGCAGCCGGAGTCTTCTCCCCACCGGGCGCTCCGTCGGACACGCAACTTGGGAACACCGTCACCGTCACCCGCACGGGGCCCGCCACGATCGACCTCGGGCCCGTGCCAGCCGGCGCGACGGATGTCTCGCTCACCCTCACGTGCCTGTCGGTGGGCACCTTCTACTTTCCGGACGGATCGAACTTCATCTGTTCGGCGGCCGACATGAGCAGCCCGGCGATTGATCGAAAAGCCATGGAGGTCGTCCCACTCCGACCAGGCCAGCGCACCGTGAGCATCGACACCAGTGCGAGCGCGTCGTGGACGTTGCAAGCCGTGTACGTCCACCGGGTTATCACACCGTGGGGCACGAACGCGAACGGTCAGACCTACGGCGTGCTAAACGAGAACGGCACTCCCGACCTTGTCGCCGTCATCATCGATCAAGGTAAGGTCCACGGTTACGTCAAGGAGAGCGACCTCAACTGCGCCTCAGGCGCTGGCGTGAGCTCTCCCGCCCAGGCGTTGGCCTGGAACGCAGCCTCGAAGAACCGAAACATCTCCATCCCGGTCTACGAGAGCGATGGCACGACCGTCGTCGGCGTCTTCATCGTCGGCGGCGCACACGGCCCCAATGCCACGACTGTCCCGCTATCCAGCCTTTCACTCCACTGCCCGACGACCGGAAACAATCCATAGCCAGCAGGTGATCTCAGGACTCCTTTGGGTGTAGTCGCCAGAGCCTCGGAGTTGGCTTTGATGACGGGGTACCTATTGGTGCTCACATCTCAGCAAGAGTGTCAACAGGTACTGGACACCCCGTAGTCATTCGTAACCACATGCTTGTAATTTGACCTTGAGCCGACTCGCCGTAGCATGGCAAATTGGCCCCTCAAGTTGACCGGTGTCGTCTGCCCGGTCCCCCCAGATCTGCCGCGAGGCCCTGACGAGGGATTGTTGGTGGTCGCGATCTGCTCCGTGCCCCTCCGTCCCCCGGGAACGAAATGGTTCGTGTCCACTTCGTGTCCACCCTAAGGCACCGGCCTCAGAGGCTGGTGCCTCTTGCGCAGCCGTCAGCTTTGAAGCCGGAAAGTCTTGACAGCCAGCGAACTCAAATAGGCATTCGGACGTCCATCAGGGTCCACAGAGTGGCTCTGACTAGGTGCTTGTGTCCCTGGACGTCTGTCCGCGTCTAGTCGGGTCTGGGCGCTTGGCTACACAAATGGCTGCACGCGAAGGTTGTCCGACGAGAACGCAAGACCGCGGTTCCCTCGAGCCGCCGTTGCCTATCCGGGGACCCTGGGGCACGAGCGAGCGTCCCACGGAGGGATGGTGGGGTTCGCCGAGGTCGGTGCCCCGATATTCGGGTTGCTGGTCGGCGGCGGCGCTGTACGCGAACTCGCGGCCGCGGTGGTCGAGGTCACGCCCGCGTTGGAGGTGGGCGGACGGGAACCGGACGCGGCCGTCGCACTCGTCGTCGGTTTATCGACCGAGAGGATCGAGCCGGTGACGACACTCACGTCCGCGCCACCGGCCGGCATCCCCTGCCCGAGGACCACGGCCCCTGAGAGTGAGGACATCACTTTTTCCGCCTGTTCGAGGTGGGTTCGGCCGTCGTAGAGGACCGTCGTCTCGGCGACCGGGCCGACGTAGCGGCTGACCCTCGTCGCCACGATGCGATAGTCGAGCTTGCCGAGCTGCGCGGCAACAGATGCAGTGTTCGTGGCCGAGTTCGTCCCGTCGATCACCGAGACGCGGATCGAGGATGGCGCGAGCTTCCAGCCCGGAGGTGTCGTCCCGAGGAACCCGTCGATCGCCTGCTGGTCCTGGGGCTCGCTCGGGAAGATCACGTCGCCGTAGGGGGCGCCTTCGTAGAAGTAGGCGGCGGCGTCATTGATCGTCGGCAGCGTGAGCTCGGGAGCGGTGCCGATCTTGGCATGGCGGTAGTCGAAGGCGAGCTTGACGAGGGTGAGCCCGGAAAGGCCGTCGTCGGTCGTGAGATTCGGGGCGATGGCGCTGATCAATGAATTGTCCGTAACCGGGTTGCCGAGGCCGCGTGCCTGCACCTGCTCGGCGAGAGCCTTCAGGAAAAGGTGCACCCGCAGAATGCGCCCGAGGTCGCCGGTGCCGTCGTAGTTGCCGCCCGAGTCCGGCGTGTACCACGGCCCCTGCGGCGTGTTCGCCGCCTTGATGGCGGCGAGGTTCGGGGTCTGTTTGGCGGTGAAGTAGAAGAGGTGGCGCGACCGCACGTAGGCGAGCGCTTCGGTGCCGTTCAGGTGGATGCAGCCGGTGCGGTTGATGTAGACGCCCGCGGAGGCGTCGACGAGCTTGTCGGGGAAATACATCCACAACCCGCCGAGGGCGTTGACCACGTCTTCGAAGGTGGCGAAGTTGAGATCGACGATGTGGTTGATCGGGATCCCGAAGTCCTGCTCGACCGCCTGCGCGAGCTGGTCGGGTCCCTCGATGAGGGCGGAGTCGATCTTGTTGGCGCACAGCCCGGGTGTGTAGCTCCAGGTGCCGCCGCAGAGGCTGTTCCCGGAGCGAGCGCCGGGGACGAAGCTGTCGCGGGGGATCGAGAGCAGCGAGACGGAGTGGTTGGTCGCGTTGAGGTGAGCGATCAGCACGACGTCGGAGTTGACGCCGTTCACGTGCTCGGCCGCGCACTGGTACTTGAACACGCCGATGCTGCTCGCGGCGCAACGGCTCGTCGAGCCGATGAGCAAGATGTTCTCGGTCGGCCCCTTCACGGCCAAGGTTGTCCCGTATCCGTTGAAGTGATGGATCTGTCCGAGGCGATAGATCGTGTAGCCCGCGGTGGCGGCGACGATCACGACGATAAGAAGAACGATGGCGATCGCGCTGCGCGTCCCCCAGACGCGGGCGCGGGAACGACACGCGAGCTTGGCGCGATGACGTGCTCGCCAGGCGCGGCAGCGACCTGACTCTGCCTGTCGCCAGCTTCCGCGGTTCGCGACAACCGATTCGTTGCTGTCAGAGTCTTCATTCATACGGTCATCGCCCACGAAGCCTCGCGGTAGAAGGCTAGCCAGTGACGGCCGCGTGCTGAGGCGCACCCGGGATCGCTGTCCACCGGCATTAGTCCCTTCTTGGCCCTCCTCTATTCGGTGTCCAACGATCCCGGGTGTGCGCCACAGGGCTGAAGCCCTCTCCGCGGAGAAGCGCGTCGAGATCGCGAAGGCTGCCCCTGCTACCCGCGGGCGGAAGGCCGCGGCCGAGCGGCGATCCTCGACGCGGACGGCAATGGGCAGGCCTTGAGACCAGCGCTTTGCTTCGTCCCGCCTGGGGGCTCGAGGGCGCCACGGCGGTCAAGCACGGGCCCAAGGGGGATCCGACCTCCCAAGTGCCCAGGTCGTCGCTGCGACGACCACGATCACGACCAGGGCGATCACCAAGGGAAAGACGCTGTGAGCGTGAATGACCAGCGCCGCGCCGACAAGGGCCCCGATCAGCATTGCAACCACGGAGATCAGGCGGCGCCCGGAAAGCGATCCCTTGCCTCCCGCGAGCGCGCTGTCGGCAGCGGTGCCGGTGATGGTCAACGTAAGCACGATGGTGGTCAGGTCGGGCACCACTAACTTGCGCGCAGTTGCGTTCTGGATCCCCATGGCGATCCCGAGGACGACGATCAAGGGGTAGCGGAACCCTTCGGTCATCGTGTTACCAGCCAGTGCGGCGAGAACCACCGAAGCCGCGAGGAAGACGGCCTGGATCGAGGCGGCAGCGTGGAGCAAACGACCCCGGTGTTCTCCAAGGCGCGAACCGACGCTGCCGCCCACGAGGGCGCCGGACCAGAACGACGCCAGGGCCAGGACTGATGCCGCGATCGAGAAGCCGGGCGCCCCGGCGAGCGCAAACCCCAAGAACACGACGTTGCCGGTCATGTTGGCGACGAAGACATGCCCGAGCACCAGATAGCTGAAGGCATCGACCAGACCGGTGAGAAGCGTCAGGGCCAAGAGCAGGGAGGCAATGGACCATGCCTGCTGCTGCGTTGTGGAACGAGCGTCCCGCGGACCTCGGCGAGGAAGGTGTTCACGGCCGCACCACAGCGTCGTCGTAGACGACTGACAGATCCTCATCGCCCCGTCCGTTGGTCACGGCGCGATGCCACGACTCGACGAGGCTCTGGGTCAACGCCAGCTCGATGCCGACCGACTCGGCTGCATCAACGGCGAGTTCGGCGTCCTTGACGGCATGTTTGAGCGCGAAGTTCGGCGTGAAGTCGCCCTTGAGCATGCTTCGACCTTTGTCAACGGCGTAGGGCGATCCGATCGGCGCGTCGAGAAGGTCGATGATCATCGCCGGGTCGATACCGAGGGCACCGGCGAAGTGCAGCGTCTCGGCGGTGGACTCGACGAGATCGACAAGCCAGTTGTTGAGTACCAGCTTTGCCCTGCTGCCGGCACCGGCAGGGCCGAGCCAGACCGTCCGCCGGCCGATCGCGTCCAGCACGGGCGCCACGGTCTCGTGGGCTTCGGCCGGACCGCTTGCAAGCACGAGCAACGTGCCCGCCTCGGCCGGGCCGACGCTGCCCGAGACCGGGGCGTCGACGAACGCCGTGCCGTGCGCACGGGCGAGCGTCGCCAGTCGGTCGGTCCAGTTGATGCCGACGGTGCTCATCTGCAGCCAGACCCTGCCGCGCTCGGACGAGGCGAGCGGCCCGTCCGCTCCGGCCATCACGGCTTGAACTGCCGGGCCGTCGGACAGCATCGTGAGAAGGACATCGGCTCCCACCGCTGCTTGTGCCGGCGAGACTGCCGCCGTCGCCCCGGCATCGACCAACGGCACGATCCTGGCGGACGAACGGTCCCAGACCCTGACGGCGAATCCGGACGAGACGAGTCTTGTGGCCATCGGTCTTCCCATCTGCCCGATGCCGAGGACGGCAACGGTGGGCAACCCTTTCCGTCCGGACTGCTGGTTTCCAGTGTTGTTGTCACTCAGGGGGTCCCCATTTCCTGTGCGCAGTTCCTTCAGATGCCCTCGGGAGAGGGCACAACGACGGTCCCCGCCCCGGCGATGATGGTGTCGATGCGGGCGAGGGCCCCCTCGTCGAGCGGGAGATCCACGGCTCTGACGGCGTCGTCGATGTTGTGATCCTCGGCCTCCCCTACCGGCGCTGGCGCTGCAAAGAAGTCTCGACCCCGATCGTCGGGATGGCCGAGCCCGGTGGCGACGTCCTTTCCGAGGAGCTGGTCGTCACCGATGACCAGAACCTGCTCGGGCTGGCCTGGCGGTACCTCCCGGCCGAAGCTCGCCAGCGCTGGCGGGTCGGCGAGGTTCGGCGGCGTCACTCGAAGACGGCTAGCACCGCCTACCTCTCGAAGGCTGTGCGGCCTGCGGGGCGCTCTTGGGTGCCTTTCCCCTCCACGAGGAGCTCGTCAAGGCGCTCGCCACCGAGGGGGCGACCGCGCTCGTCGAGCTCACCGTCGTCTCGATGCCCGCCTCCAGGTGGACGATCGAATGCGACGCTGAGCCGCTGAACTCCGAGCGGAGATGCCGATCCCCCGGTAACGCGCCTTGGCGACTGCGGGGACCCGCCTTTCGACAGTGAAAGCGCTGACGTCGCTGTAGAGGGCGGGGACCACGGCGCCAGCCGAGGTCCAGCAGCTGGAAAGCAGTTCAGGCGTGTGTGCCATTCCCGGTTCCTCCGTCGCTTCGACGAGATCCGTCCCGCGCCACGCTGCTCAGGCGGAGGCAACTCAACGGCCGGCGAGTCGACGCTTGCCCGAGTGCTCGCGCCCGTCGACTCCACCGGGAAGAACCTACAGAACTGCCGACCTGCTTCGCTCAGGCGCCCCTGTCGGGGTGGTCGGCGGTATTTCGCCAGATCCGCGCGGGATGAGCGTTGTCGGCAGCACGAGTCGTTTCCACGGTTCCTTCGTGCCCGCCAGCCTCTTGAGGAGCAGTTCGACCGCGACGTGGCCGATGTGCACCGCATTCTGACTGACGACGGTCACCGGCGGCACGAGCGCGTCCGCAGCTGGGAAGTCATCGAAGCCGACCAGCGCCACGTCCGTCCGCTTGGCGAGGTGGAGCGCACCCATGACGCCCATCGACGCCTTGGCATTCGACGTCAGGATCGCGGTGACCGGCCTGTCCAGGCTGAGCAGTCGAGGTACGACGACTCGCACCTTTGCGGGAAGGATCACCGAGTCGTCGATCGTCTCCGGGTCAACTGGAATTCCAGCTTGTTCCAGCGCCCGCTCGTATCCCAAGCGCCGGAGCCGGATCGTGAATTTGTCGGCCGGTCCGCCGACAAAACCGATCCGCCGGTGGCCGTGAGAAAGGAGCCAGTTCGTCGCGCCGAAGGCGGCAAGCTCGTTGTCGACGAGGATGGTGTCGCACTCGATGCCCACGGGAGGGCGGTCGACGCACACGAGCGGCGGCACAGCCGACTGCTGCGCGCGCAGGTAGCCCTGGTCAGCGCTCGTTGGCACGAGGATCATTCCGGCGACCTGCCGAGCGAGCAGGGCGGAGATGACGGTCTCCTCTTCGCGGGAGTTCTCGCCCGTGCTCGAGATGATGACGAAGAAGCCGTTGTCGCGCGCTCTTTCCTCGACCGCCGTCGTCATATCGGCGAAGAAGGGGTCCCCGATGCTCGCCACGACGAGGCCGATCACGTTGTCGCGTCCCACGCGCAAGGACCGCGCGACGAGGTTCGGACGGTAGCCGAGCTCAGCGATCGCCTGGAGCACACGCTCTGCCGTCGCCGGGGCGACGTTGGCGTCGCCGTTCACTACCCGGGAAACGGTCTTGAAGCTCAGCCCGCAGAAGCTCGCGACCTCATGCAGTGTCGGACGGCTGCTCACCGCGTCACCATGTGAGACCTTCCCTTTGTTCCCAGAGCGAAGTCATTCGACATGTGATCTCCGCGTGTGACGCCCGCTTCAATCAACAACATCCGGCCGGTCGCCGTGATTGTGGCGACCGGCCGGATATACCGAGGTTGCAGTGGATCAGGCCTTCACACCGTCCGTGTGCACGGTCGCGGAGTAGAAGAATACCTGGGTCGACTTCTGGTTGACATTCGTCGAGTTGATGCTGTGGTTGTTCAGACTCACCGACTTCTTGATAAGGCTGGTCTGACCGGTCACGGCGTCGTACGCGTACTCGACTCCAAGCGCACCTTCAAGCGCTGGGCTCTGGGCGATGAGTCCGCTCAGGACGCCCCCCTTCAGCGACGCGACTTCCGCCGGCTCGGCGTCGTAGCCGACCGCGAAGACACTGCCCTTCTTGCCAGCGGCCTGGATGCCCGCACCAACTCCGGCACCAGAGGCCGAGTTGAGGCCAAAGATGCCGCAGAGGGTTGGGTTGGCAAGGATCGCTGACTGGGTGAGCGTCGACGCCTGTGTCGGGCTGTCGTTGTCGAATTCCGTCGCCAGCTGCTTCATGCCTGGGTACTTCTTCATCTCGGCGGTGAAGCCGGTCATGCGGTCATCGACCGTGGAGCTCCCGGCGTTGGTGCTCATGATGAGGACGTCGCCCTTGTCGTGGCACAGCAGTGCAAGAGTGTCCGCCGCAAGTTCCCCGCCGTTGGTGTTGCCCGAGGTGATCCGCGACGTGAGGAAGCTCGTATTGGCGAGCGTCGTGTCGACCGAGATCACCGGAATGTGTGCCTTGGAGTAGCGCTGCATCGGCGCGTACAGGGCGACGGCGTCGGTCGGCGCGATCACGAGAGCGCTTGGCTTGCGCGCGAACTCGGCATTGACAATCGGAATCTGGGTCTCAGGACTGAATGCGGTGCTGCTCCCTAGGACCACAAGGTTGACGCCGAGCAGCTTGGCTTCGGCGTAAGCACCGTTCTCCATCGTGATGTAGAACGGATCGGACGTGATTCCCGGGATCAACGCAATTGTGATAGACCCGGACTTGCCGTGATTCGTGGATCGTGCTGCCGCTGAGGCGCCCCCGGAGACAGCAAAAGCAGTCATACCTACGGCCATGGTCAGTACGGATACAGTAATAATGAGACGGCCAATTATTGGCCTATCTCTCAGAACTTTGTACATGGTGTTATCCCTTCAGTTGATATTAGGTAAAACAGCTGGCAAAGAGACGACGGAGGTCGTGAATGGCGCGGCAGTGTATATGGTGTAATCATCGTTGAGACATCTTGCGCAGGAATTGGTCGACCGTCACCGCGAGCACGATGGCTCCGCCGATTGCGACCTCCTGCCAGAAGGAAGTCACCTGGACGAGCACCAGCCCGACGGTCAACACCGCGATAAGGAAGGTGCCGCACAACGTCCCGAGCAGGTTGCCGCGACCGCCGAACAGGCTCGCGCCGCCGATCACCACCGCGGCGATTGCCGGCAGCTCATCGTTGTTGCCGAAAAGTGGCGAGGCTTGGGCGAAGTTCGAGGTCACGAGGATTCCGGCAATGCCCGCGAGGGCTCCGGAAAGCGTGTACACCCAGATGAGGTGTCGGGAGACGTTGATGCCCGCCCGTTCGGCCGTGATCGGGTTGCTGCCGATCGCGTACGTGCGCAGCCCGAACGATGACCGCGATAAGAAGATGCCGAATACCACTATGCAGGCGAGCGCGACGAGCACTGGCGCGATGAACCAACCACCGAGGAGCTCTTGCTGGCCGAAGGTGACCAGCTGGTGGGGGATCTGGTAGATCGGCTCTTCGCTCACGATGTAGGTTGCTCCGCCGAGCGCGTACAGCGTGGCGAGGGTCACGATGAACGGCGGCAAGCGGAGCTTGGTGATGGCGATGCCGTTGACGACGCCGCACGCCGCGCCGACCGCTATCCCGACCGCGAACCCGACGACCGTCACGAACATCGAACCCGTGGCGTTGCCGAGGAGGTGTTCCATCGCGTAACCCGCAACGACGCAAGAGAATCCGAGGATGGCCCCGACGGAGAGGTCGATGCCCCCCGTGATGATGACGAACGTTTCCCCGATAGCGAGAGGCAGGTACTCGTAGGTCGCCTTGGAGACCGCTCCCCAGCCAGCCTGGGTGAACAGCGCGGGCGAGAGGATCCCGAAGACGATGACGACTGCCGCAAGCACGACGACGGTCCAGAGGCTCCCGTACTTCTCGAGGAACCGTACGGACGGCGTTGCTTCATCAGCCGTCACCTGGGGCGTTTCGGTGTCTTGCGGCGCCGTCACCATGGCGTCACTTGCCATTGCCGTTCCTCACCAACGCGGAACCGGTGATCCAGCTCACGATCTCCTCGACCGAGCACTCGTCGCGACGCAGGTCGGCGATCAACTGACCCTGGAACAGGACGAGGATCCGCTCGCAGAGCCGGTGCACCTGAGGCAGGTTGTGGCTGATGAGCAGGATGGGAAGTCCTTCGCTGGATACGGTGCGGATCAGCTCCGCGACCCTTTCCTGCTGCTCGACACCGAGCGCCGCGGTCGGCTCGTCCATCAAGAGGATCCGAGAGCCCCAGGCGACCGCTCGGCCGACCGCGATCGCCTGGCGCTGGCCACCGGAGAGCTGACCGGCCTTGGACAGGACCGAGCCAATCCGGATACGGGTTCGCTCGAGGATGGTCTCCGCCTCACGTCGCATCGTCTTGCGGTCCAACCAACCGAGCCGTCCAAGGATCCCCTTGGCTTTCCGCTCCCTGCCGAGGAAGAGGTTCGCCCACACCGCGAGATCCGGTGCCAGTGCCAGATCCTGGTAGACGGTCTCGATGCCACGTTTGCGGGCCTCCAGGGCGGACCGGAAGCTCACCTCCTGGCCGTCGACGAAGATCTGGCCGCTGCTCGGTTGCAACGCCCCGGCAAAGATGTTCACGAGCGTCGACTTGCCCGCGCCGTTATCGCCGACGAGACCGACCACCTCACCGGCATGGATTGCGACATCGACGCCGCGCAGGGCACGCACGCTGCCGAAGTGTTTCGTGATGAGATGCGAGGCGAGCACAGGAGGCGGACTGCTCACGGGCGACCCTCCCTCACCAAGCCAGCTCGCAGCGGCTGGCGCGCGGTACCGCGCCGGGGTCACAGAAGTGGCATTGGGACAACTTCATGCGTCAGCCCCGGTCGTGATCGCCGCGAGGCTCGAAGACATTACTGGCGCCACCTACCCGTTCTTCGCCAACGTCACATCCCGTATCGGGGAACTTTCACATCCGCTGACAACGTTGTCAAGACCCAAACCGGGACCAGTTCCCGAAGCTGGCCAAACGATGTGCGCGCCGGCGGTGGAGGCTCCAGCCGGGTCGTGCGAGCAGCGCCCAGCGTCCTTTCGGGTCACGAACGACCGTCCCGTGCCGACCGCCGGATTGCGAGATGGGGCGACGTCGGGCCGGGGCCCGGTCGAAAGCACCGGACGGCGAAGTCGTTCCGCTTCTCGGGCGCTCGTCTGCCAGCGTGCGGTGCGCGCCATTGCGACCGTTCGACGACCCGCCTGCCCGGAGGGGAGAACGCCGAGTTGCGGGCGAGACGCGATCGGTGACCCGGATGCGGCCCGCGGCTGCCATGTCCAGTTGTCGCTTCCGGGCAGCGGCGCGGGCGTCTGCGTCATCCGTAGGCTTGGCGGCCGGTCCGCCAGCGCGCAGCAGGGGTCCGAGCAGACCGGAGTTGTCACCGAGCCCTGGCGCGGTGAGTAGCTCTGCGAAATCCCGGCCTCCGGGAAGTACCCGCGATTGGCCAGGTCGGCCACCACCGATCGTTGACTTCGTCGTCACAATGGAAACGATCACCCTCATCTATCGACCGAGGTGGTCACGCCAGTGACCCAGGATCGACGGGCGAGGCGTTGGCACGTCGTCGTCACATCGCTGCTCAGCTGATTTCGGTTGCAATCGTTCTCGCTATCGTCTCCTTCGGTACGTCTGCGCGCTTGTCGCAACCGATACGGTGACGAACTTGTCCGGGCTCATCTCGAATCTCAAGGTCTTCTAGCGGTCCCCTCCGACGTCGTGGTGCGGGAACGAAGACCCCGGCGACGTCGAAAAACCCCGACGCGTTAGTGATGGTTGCCGACCGGAAAACGCGATGCTCGACAGGCTTTCATTGCTTAGCCCGGTCCGAGGTGTGCACAATACGGATCTTTAGCTGATCGAATCACGTTGGATGACGCTCTATCGAGGGCTCGGTCGTCGTGGCGGGAGGTGTGGCTTATGAGTTGGTTCGGTTCTGTCGAACTGGGTGGGAGCAACTGCAGGATGGCGGTAGGGGATGGCTCCCGTGTCGTAGAGGTGCAGGGGACGTTTGAAACCGGGGACGATCCGGTGTCGATCGTGGGCAGGCTGGCCACGTGGTTTCATCAACAGGGCAGGGAGCTTGAAGCGGTCGGAGTGGCGTCCTTCGGACCGCTGAACGTTGTCGACGGAACCATCGCGGTGACGCCCAAGCACGGCTGGCAAGGGTTTCCACTGCGCAGCGAGCTTGCGAAAGCACTCCACGTTCCTGTCGTGCTCGACACCGATGTCAACGGGGCGGTCCTGGCCGAATGGACCTGGGGAGGGGCGCAAGGACTTTACGATGTTCTGCACGTGGCGGTCGGGACCGGCATCGGGGTCGGCGCGATCGTGGCGGGGCGAGTCGTGTGCGGGTCGTACCACCCCGAGATGGGTCACATGAGGATCCCGCCGCGTGAGGGTGATCGGTGGCCGGGAGCCTGCGACTTCCACGGATCCTGCTGGGAAGGTCTCGCCTCCGGTCACGCGATGTCGGCACGTTACGGAGTCGAGGCGGCGCAGATCGACGACGGCGCAGCTTGGGATCTGGAAGCTGAGTACCTCGCGAAAGGAATTGCGAATCTGATCTGCCTGTACCGTCCCCAACGGGTCATCGTCGGTGGCGGCGTGCTCCGTCACGAGGGGCTCCTCGAAGCGATCCGGCCGAAGGTGGCCGACCTGCTCGATCGCAGGTACTTCCCCGAGGTGGCCCATCTGGCCGAGTTGATCTCCGCCCCGGGGCTGGCTGGTGATTCCGGCTTGTTGGGGGGCATCCTGCTGGCGAGAAGGGGAGCTCGCCGTAACATCGGGGTGATCGGTCCGGGGAGTCACCTCACCGCCGGACTGGACAGGGATTCGTTCGGCGCACTGTGCGGGAAAGCGAACGAGGTTGGCCGGAGGATCGCCGAGCGCCGTGGCGTCGTCGTCACCGGAGGACTCGGTGGCGTGATGGAGGCCGCGTCGCAAGGCGCGCAGTCGGCCGGTGGCATGACGATCGGGTTGACGCCCGACTCGACGCGAGGGGCGGGGAACGCATTCCTCGACGTGGAACTGCCAACGGGGCTCGGCGAGATGCGCAACGAGCTCGTTGTGAGATCTGCCGACGCCGTCATCGCGGTGGGCGGCAGCTGGGGAACCCTCAGCGAGGTGGCGCTCGCTCTCCGCGCGGGCAAGTCGGTCGTCAGCCTCGACGGTTGGCGGGTGGTCGAAGGAGCGGGGAGCGGCGACGAGCGTGGCGGCGGATTGCAACACGCGTCCAGTGCCGAAGACGCGGTGGTGAGGGCCTTTGCCGCGCTCGCTGGATCGAGGTAGAGGATTTCGATCGACAAGGGTGTGGCTGCCGGGTCCGAAATCGACTTCGTGCGTGTCGCGCCTGTCTGAGGATCGGTCCGGTGCACGCGCCGAGTGCCGATGTCGGTGAACCGAGGGTCCGTCGGCGGGGCGAGCGGGTCTGCCCGGGAACTTTGGTGCCTGTGGTGTCGCGCCCCAGCGTCGGTCGTCACAACTAGATGTGAGCTGCCGCTGATTTGACGGACACCTACCCTGAGTTGGGCGTTCCTCAGCTCGGAGAGGAGTCCACATGCCCGTCCCCATCCGCCGGAGTTCCACCGCCGCCTTCGGGGTCGACGCCTCGACCTGGCGCTTGCGCATTGCCTGACCCGGGCGATCCCAGGCGCTGTAGGGCAAAAACCGCCTCATCGCGACGTCGTGACCAGGAGCTTCATCCGTGAGCCGCCGAGGTTCGGCCTGAACCCTGGGTGGACTGATCATCCACCACCGAGAGTCCCCACTACATGCCATCTGAGCAAGGTGAGTAGTCCGTCCAGGACGCGCATGACTCTATGAGTTCGACGGGGTTCCAGCTGCTGTCGGGGACGAGCATCTGGAACGGGTACGGAGCAGGAGTCAGCAACGTACGCTGGCCGAAGGCTCGGAGCCGGGCCGGCGAGGAGGTCACCGATGACACGCGGGACTCAATGAGCACAGCAGTGGATCTGCCGACATCGTTCCGCCTCGATGGGCGAGTCGCCGTCGTCATCGGCGGAACTGGCGCGCTCGGTGGCCGGATCGCTGAAACGCTTGCCGATGCCGGGGCACGAACGGTGATCGTCGGACGAGACGCGGCGCGTGCCGACGCAGCGCTCGGTCGGTTGCAGAACGGAACAAGGGAGGTGACGTTCGAAGCCTGCGACGCATCTGTACGAAGTGCGCTCCATAGCTTGCTCGAACGTGTCCTCGCGTCACAAGGCCGGGTCGACATCCTCGTGAACGGGGCGGGGACGAACTCGGCGACCCCATTTCTGGAGATCGCCGACGACGGGCTGGAGCGGATCGTCACCGTCAACCAGCTCGCGGTGATGCGCGCCTGTCAGGAGTTCAGGCGCCACTTTGTCAACCGAGCCGTCTCCTACAGCGAAGGCGTGAGCATCGTCAACATAGGCAGCTCTTCTGGACTCACGCCTTTGTCGCAAGTCTTCACGTACTCGATGGCAAAGGCTGCGGTTCACAACCTCACGAAGAACCTCGCGCGCGAGTGGGCACCACTCGGCATCCGCTGCAACGTGCTCGTCCCTGGATTCTTCCCAGCCGAACAGAACCGGGCGATCCTCACCCCCGAGCGCACGGCGGACATCATGCGACACACCCCGATGGGTCGGTTCGGCGAGGTCGATGAACTGGCCGGGGCGGCCCTTCTTCTCGCGAGCGATGCCGGACGCTTCATCACCGGAACCGAGCTCTCGTCGACGGCGGTTTCAGCGCGATGACGATCTGAGGCCAGAGGTGGATGCCGAGTTTCTGAACGATGACCTTCTTCTGTCCGGGGCCACGGCTCGCTGGCTGTTTCACGAGGTCGCGGTGCGCGCTCCCATCGTCGACCTTCACAACCACCTCTCTGCGGTGGATGTCGCCGACGATCGGGTCTACGAGACTCTCTCCGATCTCTGGCTGGGTGACGATCACTACAAATGGCGCGCGATGCGTCTTGCCGGGTTCGCCGAGGAGCTGGTCACCGGAAGTGCTGATCCATGGGACAAGTTCACCGCGTGGGCCGCGACCGTCCCCCGATTGATCCGCAACCCTCTCTACATCTGGACGCATCTCGAGCTGCGGCGGGTCTTCGGCATTGATCTCGTCCTCGGGCCCGGAACGGCCCGCGAGATCTGGGAGGAGGCGAATCGTCAGTTGCCGAGCTGGTCGGCACAGAAACTGTTGCTGCACTTTGGCGTGCGGGCGATCGCCACTACCGAGGATCCGATCGACGATCTCGCTGCCCACCTCTCTCTCAGAGAGAACGCGGAGGCTTCGGTGGCGATGATTCCGACCTTTCGACCCGATGCCGCATACCGTCTGCTCGACAATCCGACCGCGTGGAATGCGTGGGCCGGCCGACTCGAGGACGCCTCTGAGATCTCTGTGTGCGATCTCTATTCGCTACTCTCGGCGCTCGCACGCTCCTACGAGCGATTCGCCGCGGCGGGTGGTCGGGCCAGCGATAACGGCCTCAGCAGCCTGCCCAACGTGGCCCCTAATCCGGCCCTCGCCGATTCCGCTATTCGCCGCGCCCGGCTTGGCGAGCCGGCGAGCGCCGATGAGCACGATGCGGTGGTGCTCGAGGTCCTGGCGCTTGCCGGCCGACTCTCCTACGCCGACGAATCCGTCCTGCAGCTTCATCTCGGGGCACTGCGGGACATCTCACCGCGGGTGGTCGGATCGGTCGGTCGTGACGTGGGTGCCGACGCGGCGGGCGATGGGCCTCAGGTACAGGGCTTGGCGCGCTTCCTCGGAGGCCTTGAACGCGATGCCAACCTTCCGCGGGTCGTGCTGTACAACGCCAACCCGGCGGACGACATGCTTTTCGCAACCGTCGCGGGCGCGTTCTCCCGACCCGGGGTCGCCCCACTCATCCAACGGGGCCCGCCATGGTGGTTCAACGACCACGAGGCGGGGATGCGCCGGCAGCTCGAGGTGTTGTCTGAAGTCGGGCAACTCGCCGGTTTCATAGGGATGCTGACCGACTCCCGCTCTTTGTCGTCGATAACACGACACGAGCTCTTCCGTCGCATCCTCTGCGACGTGGTCGGTCGGGACGTCGAAGAGGGTCGGATTCCGGCCGACATGGCCTTGTGCTCGAAAGTGGTGCGCGACATCTGCGTCGACAACGCGGTGCGGTACTTCGGTCTCCCAAACTCGTGGGCACAATGATCTCCAGGTGGCGGGTCGTCCTGATGGGCGTCTCCGGTTCGGGGAAGTCGACCATCGGTCCTGCTCTTGCAGCGCGCCACGGTGCGCGCTTCCTCGAAGGCGACGCCTTTCATCCCGCGACCAATGTCGACAAGATGGCAACGGGTCAGCCGCTTACCGACGAGGACCGATGGCCGTGGCTTACCGCGATCCGCCAGGCGATTCGGGGTGAAGAGCAGGTCGTCGTCGCATGCTCGGCGCTGAAGCGCGTTTACCGAGACGCGCTCCGCGCCGCGGGAGATGTCCGGTTCGTGCAGCTCGTCCTCAATCCCGAAGAGGCGCGCCGACGACTCGCGGTACGGCCCGACCATTTCATGGGTCCCGCCATGGTCGACAGCCAGTTCGATGCCCTTGAGCAGCCTGCCGAGGACGAAACCGATGTGGTCGCCGTCGAGGAGGGGGGCGCGATCGCCCTGGTCGTTGACGAGATCGAAGCGGCTTTGGTCGGCGTGAGCGCCGGAACCTCCACGGCACCGTTGCGGAGCGAGGGCGACAGCCGTCGGGCGATCTCGCTCGAGAAACTACGCGGCATCGTCGACGAGCTGGCGACGACCGAGCTGCTCGCCGCGGGGGTGAGACGGGTGCTTGTCGTACCGCCGGACCTCACGCGGCTCCAGTCCCGGGCAGGTGAGATCACGGGGTTCCTCTACGAGGTGCTTACCGCCGCCGGCGTGGAGGTCGCGGTGCTGCCGGCGCTCGGGACCCACAGAGCATTGACCGCAGACGAAGCCGCGCTGCTCTTCGACAAGCGGGTTCCCTTCGACCGGATCCTCCGGCATCGATGGAGGGAAGGCGTCACGCGCCTCGGGGAGATCGCTGCGGTCGAGGTGTCCGCGCTATCCGAGGGTCGGATCACGGATCCGATCCCCGTGGAGGTCGACGACATCCTGCTGTCGGGTTGGGACGTCGTGGTGTCGGTGGGCCAGGTCGTCCCCCATGAGGTGATCGGCATGGCCAACTTTACGAAGAACCTCGTCATCGGTCTCGGTGGTTCGCCGACCATCGATCGCAGCCATTTCCTCGGCGCGCTCTGTGGGATGGAACACATCATGGGTCGTGCGAACAACTCCGTACGCGACGTAGCTGATGCAGCGTTTGACCGATTTCTCGCGCCGCGCCTCGAGGTGCTGTGGGTGCTCACCGTCGTCGAGGACACCCCTCAAGGTGTCGTGCACCGAGGGCTGTTTGTCGGCCGCGGGCGCTCCGGTGACTCCGGTGGCGCCGCGTACCGGGCGGCCACGGACCTCGCGGCAGCCTGCAACATCGAGGTGCTTCCGCATCCCCTCCGCTCCGTCGCGTGCTGGCTCGATCCCGAGGAGTTCAAGACGACGTGGCTCGGCAACAAGGCGATCTACCGGACGCGCATGGCGATCGCGGATGGCGGGGAGCTGGTCGTGCTGGCGCCGGGCGTGCTCGGATTTGGCGAGGACGCCGCCATTGACTCACTTATCCGTCGCCATGGCTACCGAGGGACGCCCGCCACGTTGGAAGCGGTTCGGCGCGACCCCGAGCTGGCGGACAATCTTGCTGCTGCCGCGCATCTCATCCACGGCAGCAGCGAAGGCCGCTTCCGCATTGTCTACTGCACAGACCCCGCGACGGGCGGCCTTACCCGAGAGGAAGTTGAGGGCGTTGGCTACGAGTGGCGTTCTTTGCCGACGGAGCTTGAGCGACTCGCGATTACACCTGTTACGCAATCTGGACGACGACGTGACAGCGACGGCGAAAGCTATGACTACATCGCCAACCCGGCTCTCGGTCTATGGGCAACGTCGACCACGTTCTCGTGAGGCTGGAGCAGTCACCAATCCCGGGATGGTTCAGTTCGTGTCCAATTACGTGTCCACCCTGAGGCACCGTCCTCAGAGGCTGGTGCCTTCTGCACGGCCGCCAGCCTTGAACCCGGGACCTCTTGACTGCCAGAGAAATCGAACACGTATCCGGCGTCCACCAAAGTCCACAGAGCCGCTCTGACCAGGTGCCTCTGTCGCTTGACGTCTGTTCGCGTCTAATCGGGTCTGAGCGCTTAGCTACACAACTGGCTACAGGCGAAGGTTGTCTGAGTGCCTCGCCGCCAACTCTTGCAGGAGCGGATGCTGCGCAATCCGGAACAGAACCGCGCACCAAATGACCGACCGGCCAACGAAACAAGCGCTATGCAACAATGCGCGCACGGTTCGATTCATAACTTCGGATCTTCGCTGAGGGTATCGAAGTCCTGTTCGGGGAACTTGGACCGGGTTCTCGGCACCCACACGGTCACATCATCGAGAAGGTCTCGTAGACGTCAATGCTCCCCCCGATCTCCAGGACTGGGCACATCTTCGCCGCCGCAACCGCTCCGTCGATCGTGTCGGCGCTTATCACTGAGTAACCCGAGAGCTGCGATGGCGCGCCGTCGGTCGTTGCCCCGCTTGGATCAACGGACTTTGAGGGGCCGAACGGCGCGCCCGTATCAATCGCGTTAGCGCCGAGCTGGCCATACCACTCACCCCACTTCGCGAGACCCGCCTGCATTTCCGACTCGGACTCGGGCATGTTCCCGCCCCTGTAGGCGAGGAGGTAATTTGGCATTTGCTGCTCCTACTCTTGATAGCTGGGTTGGTCTAGAAATCTGCCTCCGCTTAGCCGGCGACCAGGCGACCTTGTTCGGCAAGCGCGACAAGCGTCGCGAAGTGTTCGGTCCACCCGGCGCCGTGGCTCTCGACGAACGGCTTGGGAAGATCGCGGTGGATAAGGCGCACAACGGTGTGGGCACCGTCGGGCGTGAGGGTGACCTCGACCGTGCTCGAGCCGGGTGCCATCGGTTGACCTCCCTTCTCCCAACCCCAGGTGAACACGACACGCGTCGGCGGTTCGACTTCGAGGTACTGACCGGCCGCCACGTCAGTTCCGTTCATGTCGACCCAAAAGCGACCACCCGGACTCGCTTCGAGGTCTGCACGCGAACCAATCCAGGACACAAGCTTCTGCGGGTCGACGAAATACTCGAAGACCACCTCTGGAGGCGCGGCAATGCGGACTGTTTGGTCGACAACTGTCTCAAGCTCCGCCATGTGCCTCCTCGGGCTTCATGAGTCCCGTTTCGACGGCCCTCCGGAGCCGCTCAAGACCTACGGTCCAAAAGTCGTCGAGGAAGGCGACGAGCTCTTCGAGGCCCTCCGGTCGCAGCGCATACAGCCGTCGCGTGCCCTCGCGTCGCTCGCTCAAAAGCCCCGCATCAAGCAGGACCCGGACGTGCTGTGAGATAGCCGGCCGTGAGATCGAAAAGTGTGTAGCAATCTCACCCGCCGAAAGTTCGTCGTTGCGGACAAGCCGAAGAATCTCGCGTCGGCGGGGCTCGGCGATCGCTCGGAGAGTTGCGTCCATGCCAAAGTGTAACTATCTACTTACGTAAGTACAATTCGACGTTTAGTGGACCCAGAGCTAAACATCAGGAGTCTCAATCAACGGATCGGGGTAACGTTATGAAAGCGAAAGAGACGTGGGAATATATATATGCTGAGCGGGTTTCCATGGCGGACACCCTGGCTGACCTTGCTGGGGACCAGTGGAGTACTCCGTCTTGGTGCACGGGTTGGTCGGTACAACAGACGGCTGGCCACATCCTCGCAGCAGCCGAGCAGACACCGGCGAACTTCTACAAGGACCTGATCTCGGCTGGCTTCAGGTTCAACGTCTTCACCGACCGCGATGCAAAGCGTCTTGGCGCTCTTGATCCCGAAGTGCTAGTGCGTCGACTCCGATCGCGGACCTCGACCACCAATCGTCCGCCTGCCCCCGTCATGGCGATGCTCGGTGAAATCATCGTTCACGGTGAAGACATCCGACGGCCCTTGGGCTTGAGGCACCAAGCTCCTCAGGCCGCCCTCATAGCACTCGCGGACAGTTGGAAGAACTCCAACTTGCTCATTGGTTCCAAACGACGAATTGCAGGAGTTCGACTGCGAGCCACCGATTGCGACTGGGTTCATGGCGACGGACCCGAGGTATCCGGCCCACTGAACTCTTTGATCCTTGCGATGACCGGTCGTAAAGGTTCTCACCGTGATCTCGAAGGCGATGGTCTCACTATCCTCGCAAATCGCACTTGAGACGCCTCCTCTAGGCCGAACTTACGCCCCCAGCAGCGGCGAGGAAGCTCGCCGTCTTGGCCTGGTGGAAGAGGAAGCGGGCGTCGAGGGCGCGGGCCACCCGGTCCGGCCCGACGCCGAAGTTGGCGACGACGATGTGGTGGTGGAGCTGCGGCTCGAACGCGCGCGAGGTCGAGTGGAGGTAGTCCGCTGCCACCACTCCCCTCGCGAGTGCCGGGCGCTTCCTCACGCTCACCTTGAAGGCGTGGCGTTCGGGGTAGCGCAGTCACCCGGTGACGGCCTCGTCGAGCGCCTCGAGGATCGCGGCGCGCGTCGCTTCGTCCTCTCCCGCCCAGAGCACGCTCACCGACTTCGGGACCGTGAAGGTGAGGTCGTAGCCGGCGACGACCTTCGGCGGTTCGCGGTGCTCCGATATGCGGACCACCGCGTCCTTGTTGAGCTGCCACGCGCCTGAACTGTCGATCTTGATGCCGTCGGCGTTGTCATCACTGGCTCGGACCCGGGCCCGGAGCAGACGGCGCAGGTAGGAAGGGGTGATCCCGAGGACCGAGGCGGCGTCCTTGGTCGAATACCACTCCTTTTCGAGTCGGGTCGCCGCCAGCGCGAGGCGACGCCAGCGCTCAGCGCGCCCCGATGACCCCCGCGCCGAGAGGAGCGGCTCTCCGGTCGCAGGGTCACAACCGCCAAGGAGCAGGGCGAGCTCGGCCGGGTCGACCTCGCCCGACCTCCCGAGCACCCAGCGGCCCGGGCGGACCCCCGCCGAGTCGGCGTAGTAGGCGACGGTGCCGACCTCGGGCGAAGGGAGCTCGACGAGCGCGCCCGGACGGCGCCCGCCGGCGACCGCGCGCCCGCCCTCCAGGTACTCGACGATGCGCTCGCCGATCACCGTGAGCGGCGTGCCGTCGTTCGAGCCGAGGACGGTGACCGAGAGGATCATCGGGAGGACGGTAAGAACGCGGTGTTGCGGAATCTTTACGAAAGGAGCGCGAAAGGAGGCTGTTGCACGAATACCTGACCATCCCACCCGCGCTTCGCGCCGCGCGGGACGATTGGCCCATGGTGAATCTTCGAGAAGTCGAGCGCGATCAGCTCTATCTCATGCCACCGTCGATCGC
>Ga0187864_10000780_pt1 | contig 34066 bp, 33 predicted proteins | sample June2016WEW_11_4_FD_132985 | JGI IMG/M metagenome (GOLD analysis project Ga0187864, IMG submission 132985) | Peatland microbial communities from SPRUCE experiment site at the Marcell Experimental Forest, Minnesota, USA - June2016WEW_11_40 | ecosystem: Environmental > Terrestrial > Soil >...
CTGCCACAATATTTGTTGCCTGATTTCCGCGATGTATGAGCTTGGAATTGACCCGGAACTCTGCACAACGAAAGACGTTGCTGCACAACAGAACGGTGAAATGTGATCCCGTTGTGCAAAGCCGAAAAAGTGTAACGTTTTGTAACCTTCTGTAACCCTGCCGCGGGAATCGTTCTCATCCCGCTACCTCCGCGCTCCGCTTCTCTATCCCCCGGGATTTTCCAGGATGAGGACTCTTTCTCTTCGGCCGCCGTGGGAATAGTTGACCCCTGTTTCGATGGCGCGGAGGATCAAATCGCGTTGCACGTCGGGGGGGACGAGTTGCCAATCCTGAATGCTGATGACGATCCATCTTGGCCACTCGGCCGGGGGAGTGGTTTGCAGGTAATCGGGCAGTTGTTCGCGGGTGCCGCCGCCTTGATAGAAGGCCAGGCTCGGCTCGGCGTAGCCGATCATGGCGACGTGGACTTTGGAGCCGTACGCGCCCATTTGGGTCAGGTCGCCGGCCAATCGCTCGGAAAGCTGAAGGAAGTCCAATTTCGGGAAAACGGCGACGTAGAGGATGGCGATCATGATGGCCATGCCGACGCCCAGGACGACGACCGCGCGGGCGATGCGCTGCTGGTAAAATCGTCCGAAGACGAGAGCGGCATAGATGACTCCGGCGATGCCGAAGGCGATGAACCCGGCGATGGGGAGTTGGTCGAGTTTGGCATAACGCAGGCAGATCCAGGGGGCGACGGCCAGGGCGAGCGAGATCAGAGCCCAGGCGGAATAGGCGAAGAGGAAGACGGGTCGTTTGAGGTCGCGGTTTTGGCCGCGGATGCAGCGGACCAGGGCGTCGGCGGTGAGGAATGCCAGGCCGGGGAATGCCGGCAGGATGTAGAACGGCAGCTTGGTGCGGACGATTTCCATCATGAGCCATGGCCCGATGGTGGCGGCCATGGCGAAGCGGATGACGGCCGACCCGCGATTCTTCCAGGCGGAGGTCACGACGGTGGGCAGAAGCAGGCTCCAGGGGAAGAATGTGGCGAAGATCAGCACGGTGTGGTAGCCGGGCGGTTCGCCGTGGCCTTCCATGCTGGTGACGGTGTGCAGGTGGGCTTTGTGAAAGAGTTCCTGAACGAACCCGGGGGCGCGCTGGTGGACGAGGACGAGCCAGGGCGTCACCAGGACGGCGAGCAGGGGCACGCCGAATTGCGGCTGGAATCGCCACCACCATTGGACGGATTGGCGCCAGTTCCATCGGTTGGCGGCGGCGTCGAGGAGGAGCAGCGCGATCAGCGTCACGCAGTGCATGCCGAGGGCTTGCGGGCCTTTGGTGAGGCCGGCCAATGCCAGGGAGATCCAAAAAAGCGGCGCGGCCCAGACGGGGGATTTCTTGTTGCGATGGGCCGAGCCGTAAAGAAAAGCCAGACATCCCTGTCCGACGGCGACGAAGAACATCATCGTGGCATCGGTGATGCAAAACTTCGCCGAGCCGATCGTCAGGGCGCAGGTGCAGAGGATGAAGACCGACCAGAGGGCGCGGCGGTCGCCGATGAAATGCCGGACGACGGCCCCAAGCAGGAGGGCCGTGAGGACGACGGCAACGGTGGAGGGGAATCGTGCCGCTTCGGGGGTGTCGCCTTCGACGCGCATGGCGAGCATTTGGGACCAATAAATCAGCGGAGGCTTTTCGATCCGCGGATTGCCGAGATATTTGGGAACCACCCAATCGCCGGTTTGCAGCATCTCGCGTGAACACTGGGCATACCTGGGCTCGTCACGGTCCCACAGGGGTACGGAGCGAGCGCCCAGCAAGTAGAGAACGGTCGCCGCGAACAACAGGGCGATGAGGATTCTCCAAAAGCGAGGAGAGCGCGGCATACGGGGGCAGAAGTTACGCGGGGCCGGCGGAAAGGGCAAAGAGAATGCCGAATGGGAAGAGAATGCCGAATGCCAAATGCCAAATGCCGAATGAAAAGACGGAATTCGTCATTTGTCATTGGTCATTGGTCATTTGTCACTTGTCATTCGGCATTTGGCATTCGGCATTCTTCGTCCCCCTCTTTACCTAACGCTCTCCGCCCCTTACTTTCACCCGGCACATGGCGCCGATCTATATCATCCTGAGCTTGGCCGTTCTTACCGCGGTGATGATGGTGCTGGAACGGGGCGGCCTTGCGACGACCTTGACGCTTTCGTTCAAGGGGGACCTGAAACGGGAAACGCGATTCCTGGCCCAGTACGGCCAACTGATTTGCACGTTTTTTACGGCGCTGCTCATCTGGCAACTCGACCCACGGCATGGATTTCGGGTCTGTCTGGCCCTTTGGTCGGCGGTGATCGGGGTGACGATTGTCGGGACGATTGCCAAGCGTTTGCTTGGGCGGGCGCGGCCGCGCCGCGACAATGCGGGAAAATTCCTGGGACCGTCGCTCAAGCACGCCAACTTTCGAGAGAGCTTTCCTTCGACCCATAGCGCTTCGGCCGTGGCTTACGCGGCGGTGCTGGCGATGGCGTATCCGCAGGCGGCCATCACGTTCTGGGCGCTGGCGCTGCTTTGCGCGGGATTGCGGTATGTCATGGACGCGCATTGGCCGAGCGACGTGCTGGCGGGGATTGCGCTGGGTTATCTGGGGGGGACGATTGCATGGTGGGTGTTTTTCTGAATCTCGGGGTCCGGCGGGAGGCCCCGCCCGGCTAAACGGGGACGCCATGGCTTTGTCATGGGATTTTGTTGATTTGATCGACCGGCTGCATGAGTCATTGCTGTCGGCTGAGAATGAGCTGCGCGCCGAGCAGGCGGTGCATGGGCTGGATGTGCGGGATGAGCGGGCGTTGCAGGCGCTCTTGGCCGAGAAGTTGGTCGCCTTTTATTCCGTTGCGCGGGAGGTTCATTATCCTTCGACGGTGGGGAACAAATTGACGCATCGGCAGCGATGTGACATTGTTCTGACGCCGCTGGGGCGACCGCTGCGGCTGGATCGATCCGCCCCGACGCTGTTCGATCCGCCGGAGATGGCATCGCCGGAGGATGCGCTTTGGCTGGAGGTGAAGGTTGCGTATCAATTCCGCGAGGGGGGCGTTCGCCACGGCGGCTACGGCGGACAATGGCGAAATGCCGTTGTGGATGATCTGCGAAAGATGGAAGCCGAGCCGAGGATTTGTGAGGCCGCGCTGGTCCTGATCGTTTTCAATGAATCAGCTGAGATATTGGAAAAGGACCTGGAGTTGTTTGAAATCGTTTTGGCGCAGAAGGAAGTATTGGCGGGTTATCGGCTGGTGCGGAGCCTGGAGATCCTGGAGCGGATCGGACATCGGCTGTGCACGATCGCGGTTTGGCCGACGATTCAGAGATGAAGGCGGCGGGTCAATCGGGGACCTTGTCAAACAGGTAAATGGTGCCGTGAAGGATTGCCTCGGGCTTTTCCTGAAGGAACCGCTGGTAGAACTGCCGCTGCCGGAGCGGCATGTACGGCCCCTGCAACGCGGCGGCGCTGATGGCGTAAATGGGGGATAAGCCGGACGGAATCGTCTGATCCGGCGCTGGCATCTGGCTGCCGGTCATTTGAATGTAATGCAGGTGGTAGTAGCGCGGATCGGGCAAACCGAGGCGGCAGAGATAAAGCTGGCGGTCGGGGTGATCGCGTTGCCAGTCGGCCAGAGCGGGCAGGTCCTGGCCCCAATCGATGTTGGAGTCGCCGAGAAGGGCCAGCCCGCCGCGCGATCCTCCGGCGGCGACGTTGAAGAAGGGAATGTAATCGGGATAGGCGGCGACGGTTTCAGCGAGCAGGCCGAGAAACAGCAGCGAGACGATCCAGCCGGTGATTTTGGGTCGGCGACGAAAGGCGGCGGCGGCGGTGACGCCGAGGAATACGAAGAGGAAGGGATAGACGGGGAATATGTGTCGCAGGCCGATGTCGAGATGGCTGCGCATGGCGACGGCTATGTAGAAGATGGGTGCGACGAGCGTGGCGGCGATCGGCCACCAATCACGGACTGCGGCGGAGCGGCGTCTGGTCAAAACCATGCCGGCGAGGCCAAATCCGGCCAGTGTCGCCAGCGGGGTTTTGAAAACCATCGCCAGGGGAAAATAGTACCACCAGCCGCCGATGCCGATGTTGCCCGAGAGAAAGCAGCGGCGGGCGAGGGAACTTGCATAAGTGAAAAGAAAACCGAAAAGCCACGCCTGGGGAAAGAGCTTGTGCCGATCGGCGAATTGGACCGCGCTGGCCGTCAGGTCGGGTTTCCACTGATTGACCCACTCACGCAATTGGGTGTTGGTCGGATAAATGGGCGGAGGATCCTGGCTAACAATCATTTCGTTTTCGGCGCAATACTGGAGGAGCAAGGCATAATCGAACCGTTGCCCGGAATCAGGCGAAGGGCTGAAGCGGAATCCATAGCAGGCCCAGACCAGCACGTAACCCAGGAGAGCGCAGCTCAGCAGAACAGCGGCCGCGGCCGAGGATCGGCTGAGGCGCGTTTGCAGCGTCCATTTGAGAAATGGCCAGGGCTTTGGGATCAGCGCTCTGCCCGTCAGGGCAATGGCGATCATGGGGAGGGCGAGGAGGCCGGAAAATTTTGTCGTGAGCGCGACGCCGACCAGTAAAAATAGGGCGGCGCAGCGAAGCAAAGTGGCGCGCTCGCCCAGGAGCCAGACCGTGGCCATGACCAGCACAAGGACGAGGGTGATCGCCACGTCATTCTTGATCAGGGGTGAGTGGGCGAGGAAATTGGGATCGAGACTGAAGGCGGCGGTTGCAACGACGGCGGCGAAAGGACCGCCGAGGCGCCAGGCCCACCAGGCGATTGTGACGCCGAGCAGGACCGCGACCAGAAGCATGCGAGCGCGGCCCGCGCGAAGAAGCCAATCGGGTTGATTGCCGGGCGTTTGATACATGGTCCTGACGGCGTAATGCAACGCGGGGGCGGGAAGGTTATCCAGCATCAGATTCCACAGATCGGTATGCCGATCCATCTTCAGCGCGGATTTGTCCGTTCCGGCGGCGAGGTAAAATTTCCAGAGCGGCGGATCTTCGGGATTGACGCGGAAATCGTCGTAATGGGTTTGGACCCAGGCTCCTAGAAAATGGAGCGGCTCGTCGAAGGTGGCGCACTTGTCGAGCTGTGCGGTCCAGGCGAGAAGAGCGAAAGCGGCGAGCAGCAGGCTACAGGCGGCGAGGGAAATGACGCGGATGGGCACGAGCGTTTCCTGCCAATCAAGTGGACGCCCGACCGGCCTGGAGAAGATCCAGCGGCTGGGCGCGGGCGACGCTGAGGGCCGGCCAGAGGCTGGCGGCGAGCGCGGTGGCCAGGAGCGCCAGGCAGCCGCCGGCGACGATTCCCCAGGGGATTTGCAGGTCGGGACTGTATCCGAGGAGATCGCCGGTGATCTTTCGGGCATCGACGCTGATTTCGAGGCCGGCCGCCACGCCCAGGGCGACGCCGACGAGTCCCAGCAGGGTCGCTTCGGCGAGGATGAGTCGGAGCAGATCGCCGCGGCCGAGGCCGATACTGCGCAGAACGCCGAATTGCCAGCGCCGCGAGCGGACGGAGGCCATGATCGTGTTGGCGACGCCGAGGGAGGCCACGGCCATGGCGGCAACGGCGACGGTGCTGATCAAATCGAGCAGGCGGTAAAACACTTGCTCGATGCCGTATTTGATATGGCGAACGTCGCCGGCGGAGAGGCCCTGGTTGCTCAGGGCTTTTTGAACATTTTTCAGGAGTTCCTCTTTGTCGATCCCGCCGACGAGATTTGCGCCGAACAGCCGAGCGCCGGTGACGCCGAAATCTCTTTTGGCGTCATCGATGGAGCCGAAGACGCTGCCGGCGGTGCGCTGATCGAGGACGTGGCCGAGATCGTACATGCTGATGAGGACATCGGCGCCGGGCGACCAGATGATGGCGCAGATCGTGTAATTCTGCCAACCGTTCAGGGTGGTGCGGAGGGGGAAGGTGTCTCCGATCTTGAGATGGCGGGCCTGGCGAAACTCCTCGGTGACGACCATTTGGCGGGGCTTTTTCATGTCCTGGGCGGCGCGGGCCTTGGCGGCGGCCTGCTGATCGCGCGGGAGGGGCCGGCCGTCGTTGTCGCGGAAATCCAATTGCACCATCTTCAACGCCTGCTGCGGATCGACGCCAAAGAACATGACGCCGACGTCCTGGCCCGAGAGGGCTGAGGCAACGGCCAGGGAGAATTTGCTGTCACCCGCGGGGGTGGTGACAACGATGGGCATCAGCTCGCCGGGAGCGATGCCGGGGATCTTGGCCAGCGCCTCTTGATCTTTCCAGGAAATGATGTCCGGGCTCCAGATGAAGATGTCGGGAAACTGATCGGGAAGCTGCCAGCCGCCGATCAGCGTGTGGCCCTGAATCTGGAGGGCGATCAGGGTGGCTAATCCGACCATGAGTGCGGCGGCGGTTCCGGCGGCGCGCCAGATGCCCGTGCTGAGTTGCTGGCGCAGGAGCTGGATGGGCAATGCGAAGCCGATGGCCAGCAGCGGCGCAACCCCGCGCTCGACCGCCCAGACGAACATAGGCGCGAGCAGGAAAAAGCCCAACATGATGCCGGGCAATCCGAGGGCAAGATGCGCGGCGAACTGAAAGGACTGGGCGGCATTGCGCGGGTCCTGGATGCCCAGTGATGGAAGCAGGCTTTCCACGGAGCAGAATATGACCAGCGGATCGAGGCAGATGAGAATGATGCCCAGGATCGCCCAGCCGAGCGGCGGCCGAGTTGAATGCGGGACGTCGTGGGCGTTCATGGCCTCCAACGGATTGACGCGCGATGCCCACCAGGCGGGCAGGAGGCTGGCCAGGAGTGCGGTCAGAAGCGATCCGCCGGCGGCGAAGAACATGCCGAGGGGATTGAAGACCACGCCCGCCGCGAAATGTTCCGTGTACTTCAGTTGAAGCAGTTTGATCCAAAGCATTCCCATGGGAACGCCGATGACGATTCCCATGCCGGCCAGGACCAGGCCTTCGAGAATGACGAGTTGGAAGACCTGGGATTTGACGGCGCCGACGGCCCGGAGCATGCCGAGGGTTCGCTGTCGTTCGGTGACGCCCATGCTCAGGGCGGAGAAGATGATGAACATGGCGGTGAGCATGGCGACGGCGCCGCCGAGATAGCTGAGGATCTGCACGCCGCGGAGGTTCTTTTCCAATTCGCCGGCGTTCTGGCGTCGCATGCGGATGCGGAGATTCGGATCGAGCTGGGCCAATCGCGCGGTCCAGCGCTGTTTGAAGGCGTCGAAGTTCGCGCCGGCGCGGAGGTAAATGCTGATGCGGGAGACCAGCGGCGGATGGTCCTCCCCGGCCAGGCGCTGAAGGGTTTCAATGGGGAGGTAAAGAGTGGCCCAGCGGTCGGCGAAGAACTCGGGTTTGTGAACGATCCCGACGATCTTGAGAGAGATGGGGTGGAGGCCGGGGAGTTTGACGGCATCGCCCATGCCCAGGCCAAGTTTTTCGGCGGCGACCTGATCGACGACGGCAACGTTGCCATCCGGGGTGTCGAACCAACGGCCGTGGGTCAGGTCGAGCGAATCGATCCCGGTATCGCCGGGCCTGCGGATGCCGATGAGATTGACGCCGATCTGGTCGGGGGGCACGGCGCCGGCGGCGATGCGGTCGGGATTCTTGGGGGCGAGGGCGGCGCCGGGGGCGCGGTCCAGAAGGCGGTCGGATTCGAGGCGGCCGATCGCTTGGCGCACGGCGGAGTCGGCGGCGACCTCCTTGAGCAGTTTCTCCGGAACCAATCCCTGCAAGTCATTGGAAGGAGCAATCACCGCGTCGTAAGCGCCCATGTACCGGTTCAGGAACATCAGCGCGGAGGACTGAAGCGACTTGTATCCGCTGGTGACCGCCACGACGAGGCTCACGGACAAGGCGATGGCGGCGACGGTCAGCAGCATCCGTATCCTGCGGACCTTGAAGTTGGAGAGGGTCATGCGGAAGAGAAACATGGTTTCATCTGAGACATTCGGAATATTTGATGGCCAGGTCCGGCGCACTTTGGTTGTCGGTGGCGAAGCGATTGACGATCTGACCGTCGCGGATCACGGCGACTTCGCGGGCGTAGACGCCGACGACCGGCTCATGCGTCACCATCACGATGGTTTTATTGTGAAGGACCGAGAGGTCGCGGAGGAGTTCGCAGATGGAGCGGGAATTGACGCTGTCGAGATTGCCGGTGGGCTCGTCGGCGAGGACGACGGCGGGATCGGCAACCAGCGCCCGGCCGATGGCCACGCGCTGCTGCTCTCCGCCGCTGAGGGCGTCGGGGCGATGGGAGCGGCGATCGGCGATCCCCAGGGATTCCAGGAGCTGCTCCACTTTCTCTTGAGCCGGCCGGCCGTTGCGATGCTCGAGCATCAACGGCAGCGCGATATTCTCCTCGGCGGTGAGCGTGGGGATCAGATTGAAGGATTGAAAGATCAAACCGATGTTTCGACGGCGGAAGAGGGTGAGCTGGCGGTCGGGCATCTGCGCCAGGTCGGAGCCGCTGACGCGAATGATGCCGGAATCGGGCCGGGCGAGTCCGGCCATCAGGTGAAGGAGCGTGCTTTTGCCTGACCCGCTGGCGCCCATGATGGCGAGAAATTGGCCCTGATGGACCTCGAGACTGATCGAGGCGAGCGCGGAGATGGTCCGGTCGCCCTGGCGAAAGGTTTTTGTCACGTTTTCAACGACCACTGGATGCATGCGTCACCGGGGATCAAACGTTCCACACGACTATAGCGGGGATTTTGAAAAGCAGAAGGTGGTCACTCGTCATTTGTCATTTGTCATTTGTTGTCGGATTTCGGTGCAAGCATTTCGATGCCGCGACGGGCGGCGGCGCAGCCCGGGTCGGCGGCGAGGGCGCGACGGAATTCCGTGAGGGCCTGGTCGCGGCGACCGTGAAGGGCCAGGTACGTCGCCCAATTGGCGCGGGCTTCGGCGTCATCGGGGGCTTGTCGCAAAAGCTCGGCGAACTGGCGCTGGGCTTCGGCATCGTTTCCCTGTTGGGCCAGCAACACGGCATAGTCGTTGCGGATGTGCCGGTCAAAGGGGCGACGGCTCAGCGAACGGGCATAGGCATCGGCGGCATCGCTCAGCCGGCCCGCGTTGCGAAGTGCGCTCGCGCGATCGAAGAGAAGGATGGGATCGTCCGGTTTGGTTTGCAGGGCGCGGGTGTTGTATTGCAGGACCGATTGCCAATCTGTGCCGGCGAGGGCTTCGAATGCGAGCAGTGCGGCGATGCTGCCGGGGTTTGTGGCCAGCGTGTGGCCGCAAAGGGAAGCGGTGGTTCGCCAGACGCGGGCCTGGTGATTGGCGGAGACGGCCAGTGCGGCGATGAGCAAAGCGACGAAGACTCCGTAGCCGCGTGGAAGGGCCGCCACGACCGCCGCGACGCCGACGGCCACGCCGAGCATCGCCAGATACGCGTATCGGTCGGCAACGGTGGAGAAATATTGGAAGTTGAAGGAAGCCAACCCGAGGACGGGGAGTAGAGAACAAATGCCGATCGCGGCAGCGGCGGCGAGCCGGGGAATTCGCCGACGCCATAGCAGCAGAGCGAGGACGGCCAGCGCCGCGGCGGCGGCGGCCCACCAGGCCGAGCGATGGGCCATGAGCCAATCCGGGCTGCGCCCGTAATCGATCAGGAAATGAACCGGAAAGACAATCTTTCGGAAATAAAATGCCAGGGCATCCAGGGCGACGATCGCGCGGCCCCAGATTGGCGGACGATAGATATCGGCGGATGGCTGAACAACCCAGGCGACGACCAAATCGGCGGCGGCCATGACCAGCCATAGCGACAACCAACGGGCTTGGGAGCGCGCCCGCTTGCCCAGGGTTATCGCGAGCAACAAGGGCGTCACCGCGGCGGTGGGTTTCGACAGCAGCGCCAGGGCGAAAACCAGCGTCGCGATTGCTATGCGCCAGATGCGGGCTCGGCCAGCGGCGTCGGTGGCTTTGAAATAAATCCAGATGGCCGCCAGGGACATCGCCCCGGCGAGGACGTCGCGCAAGCCGGATACCCAGGCGACGGCTTCGACCTGGATGGGATGAACGGCGAAAACGGCCGCGCCCGCCGCGGCGGGCCAAATGCCGCCAACCAGCCGGCGGACGATGAGAAAGACGAGGATGCTGGCGGCGACGTGAATGGCCAGGTTCAGCCCGTGGAAAATGGTTGGGTCCAGCGATTGGCCGTGTTTGGGCGCGATCGCGGCTGTGGCCAGCCATGCCGTGTAGGTGGCCGGCGCCCATAAGCCGAAATAGGGCCTGACCCAATAGCGCTGTAAGGCGGCGATGGTCGGCGGATTCATGTCGGGATTGCGAGCGACGTGCTCCATGTCGTCCCAGTTGACGAAGCCATTGCGTAAGACTGGATAGAAAGCAGCGGCTGTTAAGGCCGCCAGGAGCAGGCAAATCCATCCAACGGAGCGGCTGGGGGCGGGGGGCATGGGATTGGGCATTTGACCTTGGCGGGGAGGCGGGGTCAAACGGCAAAAAAGCTCCGGGATGGCTATCCCGCGGCTTGGGCGGTGCCATATAATCGCCGGGGAATGTTGGTCTAACGAGGAACGAGCGATGCCCGGAATGACGATGACGGAAAAGATTCTGGCGAAACATGCCGGACGCAAGCAGGTTGTGCCTGGGGAGAATGTCTGGGCGAATGTGGACATTCTCATGACGCACGACGTATGCGGGCCGGCGACCATCGGCATTTTTTATGAGCGGTTCGGCCGCGATGCCAAGGTGTGGAACAAGGACCGGGTGGTCATTATCCCGGATCACTACATTTTCACGGCCGATCAGAAGTGCCACCGGAATGTGCAGACGTTGCGGGATTTCGTGAAGGAGCAGGGTCTGCGGTATTTCTACGATGCGGAATTCGTGAACAACGAGCCGACGATGCCCAATCCGTATCGGGACCCGAGCAAGACGAGCTACAAGGGGGTCTGTCACAAGGCATTGCCGGAGGAGGGGCACGTGCGTCCGGGGGAGATTTTGCTGGGGACGGACAGCCATACCTGCACGGCCGGGGCGTTCGGGCAACTGGCCACGGGGATTGGGAACACCGACGCGGCGTTTGTGCTGGGGACGGGCAAGCTGTGGCTCAAGGCGCCGCCCACGATGCGGTTTACGTTCCACGGTGCGATCCCGCCCTATCTGACGGCCAAGGATTTGATCCTGGCGGTCATCGGGGAGATTGGCGTGGATGGGGCGACGTATCGGAGCATGTATTTCGCCGGAGACGGGATTTCGTCGCTGACGCTGGAAGACCGCATGACGCTGACGAACATGGCGATCGAGGCGGGCGGGAAGAACGGCGTATGCGACGTGGATGACAAGACGCTGAATTACGTGCGCAACCGCAGCACGATTCCCAGCTGGGACGTCGTGCGCGATGATGCCGATGCCAAATATTGTTTCGAAGCGGAATGGGACCTGGCGATGCTGGAGCCGCTGGTGGCCAAGCCGCATAGTCCGGACAACCGCGACACGGCGCAGAACTGCCGGGGTGTGAAGCTGGACCAGGCGTACATCGGAAGCTGCACGGGGGGAAAGATCACGGACATGATTTTCGCGGCGAATATTCTCAAGGGGCATTCGGTGAAGATTCCGACGTATGTGGTGCCGGGCAGCACGGAAGTGCACGCGGACATGAAGCGGCTGAATCTCCGCGGCGCCCGGAAGGGGCCAAATGAGAAGAGCATCGAGGATGTGCTGAACGACGCCGGGTGCCTGGTGGGCGCCAGCGGCTGCAGCGCGTGCCTGGGCGGGCCGAGCGATACGTTCGGGCGGCTCCAGCGCAGCGAGGTGTGCATCAGCACGACAAACCGGAATTTCCCGGGGCGGATGGGGAGCACGAAATCCGCGGTGTATCTGGCCTCGCCGCTGACGGTGGCGGCCAGCGCGCTGCGGGGGTATGTGACGGATCCTCGGGAATATGTCAGCGCGCCGATCGAAACGGGGAGCGCGGGGGTGCTGTGAGGGATCGGCCACGGTAGTATTCCGAACGGATGGGCATGATCTGGGACATCGGCTCCGATCGAGTCGCCGCGATCGTTCGGCGTGTTGCGCACGTCGATGGGGATTTGCGGGCACATCCGCCTGTTCCTTTGGCCCAAGCGGATTCCAAGCGATTGTCCGACGCCCTGCTTTGCACTTCGGGTGATTCGCTCTCGCCGATGCAATTGTTCAATCGTCTGCGCTGGGGCGGGCAGGCGGTGTTCGTCACGCCCGACCGGGAGGAGGCGGTGCGGTTCAGCCTTCGGCTGGCGGGCAAGGGATTTGAGATCACGCAGAAGCCCGCGGCGCTGGCGCGCCGGCCGCTGGGGTTGCCGATTCCATTTCTTTCGCCCAAGGCGCACTATTTTGTGGCCCGCAAGGTGCAGCTCATCGTGCCGGGAGAAACCACGGACCGCTTCACGTATCACGTCCATTTGGAATGCCCCGATCCCGGCGGAACTTACGAGGTGGTGAAGGAGGTCCCGAGCCTGGAGATGGTGATGGCGCGGCTCCGCGCCAAATGGCCGGACCTGGGAGAGGAGGTCATTGAGAAACGGGCGCGGAAATTTTCGCACAAGATATTTCCCGTTTTTCTGACGCGCGAGGCGGCGATCCTGAAGATCGTGAACCGCGATTTGCCGGAGGCGTATCGGGGGAGGGTTCCCTGCCCGCTCAAGCTGGAGAAGGACGAGCGGGGCTATGCGCGGCGGCTGCATATGAGCTGGCTGCGCAATGGCGGCGAGCCGCTGAGCCAACTGGAATTCGCGCGGCAAAGCGCGGATTTGCTTCGGGCGCTGCACGACGATGTGGGCGTGATGCACCTGGACCTGCGACTGGATAATTTTGTCATCACGCCGGCCGGGGTGGGGTTTGTCGATTTCGGCTCAGCCGTGCGCGCCGATGAGAACCTCAAGCAAAGCCCGCTGCTTTCCAGCCTATTCGAGGAGCTGATGCGGACGAGCGAGATTCAGCGCATGCTGTTTCGGATGACCAAAACGGGGGAGGTCACCAGCGAGGCAATCAGCGGAGGGCTGCACAGGGTGGACAAGGCGGTGGATTATTTTTATCTGGCGATGCAGATCAGTTCGCCGCACGCGAATCCGGATTTGAAGGACCTGATCCAATACGACAAGCAGGGGCCGGAGGCGCGGCTGCTGTCGAAATTGACGGAGCAGATCCTGCGTCCGGCGGACCCTTCCAAGCCGCCCTTCCGATCCGCCGCCGACATCCTCCGGGGAATAGAAGACTTGAGATCGGCGGAAACGGCGGAGCGGGGAGCGGACCGTGAAAAATCCGGGCCTGTTGAAATCTTCACGCCGGACTTGAAGTCATAAACCGGATAAAGTATATATACGGCTACTGATGAAGTTTGATAGACGTATTTAGGCTATATTTGATATTTCGGGTGGATGGTTGAGCGGATGGGTTCTTCCGGCCGGCGCAAGCCGGCGCCACCGCGGCTTTGGACGATAGGAGTCTCCAACCAAAGGAAACGGAGGTGTCAGGACCTTTTTTTTGCCTCGGAAGCCATGCGCTTCAAAATCATCTCGGCGACTTCCGCGCGAATGTCATGCGGATAGAGGCCGAGGATTGCGGCCTGAACGACGTCGGATTGGGTGGTGAACCACTCGATAATCCGGCTGGTGGCGGCAATCTGCGTCATCCCGAGCCGATCGCAAAGACCGGTGAGTCCTTCTTTGGCCTCGGGCAGAAGCTCGATGCGCATGATGACTCGACGAGGCGGGTTGTTGTTTGACATGTTTTAGAATCCTTAAAGCAAAGGACTTACGATATCGGAACAATCACCATTGAACAAACCGTCAGACGCCGTTCATCGCGACTCGGCCCAACCAACTATTTTGCCTTGCCAGAGCGGGACGACATCCGCTTGAGCAACTGGTTGGCAAGTTGGGCCATGGCCTGATCCGAAAGCGTGGCCATCACCGCGGTTTGGATTACATCGTCTTGGCGTATGAACCAACCCACCAGGCGGGACATGACCGCGATCTGAGTCATTCCGCGGTGGGAACAGATTTTGTCCACCTCTTCTTTCGCCGCGGCGTCAAGTTGTATTCGCATGATCGAGCGTTTGTCTGCCATTTGCACTCACTCCAATTAACGGTTGGAAAATCTGTGGCCCTTCACAAAACCCTCAATTCCGAGGACGCAACTATTGGGCTCATTGTTTCTGCCCAGCAACCGCGGCCCGTCATCGGTTTAGATTGCGGCCGGTCAGGGCCCGCGCGATGGTTGATGGGGAATTCGGCACCGATTTGGGACCGTGCTCATCAACCAACTGAGCGGTGAGACGGCGGTTTCCCTCCACGAGAGGCTTACCGATAATCTGGGCAATCTGATTCACTTCCTCCTGCTTCTGCATGAGTTTGGTTTCCAATTCCTGGAGCTTGGCGTTGACCTCCTCGTATTCCTTCAGCGATGCGGCGTAAAGCTCCTCGCCTTCACTGATCCATTCAGCAATTGATTTGGCCACGGTCTAGCGCCTCCATCGGGATATCCATAATACGGCTACTCAATCATTCATAACAGAGAAACACCCATGCTCCGGAATGGAGGCGTTACTTCAACCATTTTTTGAGACAAATGGCAAGAATAAAACAGCTATTTGAACAGCAGCTTGGCGGAGATTCGTGGTGAAGTGGAGAAAGAGTTATGATTGAGGCGAGGTCAAACGACTATGCCCTACATTCCCGTCCAGCGCCGTGAAAGATTCGAAGAGTCCATCAGAGCCATTGTCGAGTCCCTTGGACATCCGGATGCGACGGTAACGTCCGCGCAGGCGGATAAGGACAACGCAGCCAAGGGGGATTTGAACTACGTGATTTTTTCAATCGTCAAGCGCTACGTCGATCAGAATGGCATGCGCTACCATCGATTACAGGATTTCGTCAACGGAACGCTGGGTGCGTGCCAGATGGAGGCGTATCGACGGCTGGTTGCGCCTTACGAAGACGAAGCGATCGCTCGCAACGGAGACGTGAAATAGCCGTGGCGGAGGCACCGACCACGCCCCCCGAACAGACCGCCCCGCCGCCCGGCTCGCTTTGGGAAATCGCTTGCTGTTTTCTGTCGCTCGGTTTTACCGCGTTTGGCGGCCCCGCGGCACATGTCGCGATGATGGAACAGGAGTTGGTCCACAAACGCCGCTGGCTGGATCGGCAACACTTCCTGGATCTGATCGCGGCGATCAACTTTATCCCCGGTCCGAATTCAACGGAGTTGGTGATCGCTCTTGGCCGGCTCCGCGGAGGATGGCCGGGGCTGCTGGTTGCCGGCGTCTGCTTCATCCTGCCGGCGGTCCTCATCATCCTGCCCATCGCCTGGTTGTACGTGAATCATCATCAAACCACCGCGGCGGCGGGATTGCTCCAGGGAATCAGCGCCGCCGTGGTGGCGATCATAATTGTCGCGGGACTTCGACTGGCCAAGACCGCTTTGCGCGACGGCTTTGGGGCGGGCGTCGCCACTCTGGCCGCGGCAGGCGAATGGTTCAGTCATCACCAGCGCTGGGCGCTGGGAGACGTGTGCATTTTGGCGCTGGCCGCGCTGGCGGGATGGGTAAGGGCGTCGGGAATGGGCCCAAAGCCGGCTTCGACTCGCGCTTTTTTCCTGGCGCCCGTTGCGGCGATCATGACGGCAATCGGCTCAGTAAGCGGACCGCTTCTCATGACTCTGCTTTTCTTGAAGATCGGGGCAACCCTCTTCGGCAGCGGATACGTCCTGGTGACCTATCTGCAAACTTCGTTCGTGGACCATCGGCATTGGCTCACCGGGCAGCAATTGCTGGATGCGGTGGCGGTGGGACAGGTGACGCCCGGGCCGCTGCTGACCACCGCGACGTTCGTCGGATTTGTCCTGGGACACGATCAGTTCGGCGGAGGATTGGCGATGGAAGCGGGTTGCGCGCTGGCGGCGACGGCGGCGATCTTCGCCCCGGCGTTTGTTCTGATCGCGGGGATGGGATCGTGGCTCGACCGCATTCGCCGCAGCCCCCGGGCACGAGCGGTTCTCGATGCGATGAATGCCGCGGTGGTCGGATTGATCGCCTCGACATGCTTCTTTTTGGTCCAGCAGACGCTGCACTCGCCGGAACTTTGGCTTCGGGCGGGGCTGATCGTCGCCGCCCTGGGGGTGATGTTGAGGTGGAATGTCAACGCGACGTGGCTGGTCGCGGCGTCGGGGGGAATTGGGTGGTTGTTCCTACGTTAGATCGTGAATTGGCGTGGCGGGCTTCTCGTGAGCAATCATTCCCCCCACGCGAACCCATGTCGCAGCGGCGCAAGTTAGTGGCCGGATTGGAAGGCAACCTGTAACCTAGAGCGACTTGGCCAACTCGGAGGTTATCCAATGCTGATGATTGAGGCGGTCATCAAGCCGCACAAGATCGACGCGGTCAAACAGGCGCTGGCGAAAATGGGTGTGCTGGGGGTCACCGCGCTCGAGTGCAAAGGGTTCGGCAAGCAAATGGGACACACCGAGCGGTATCGCGGGTCGAGGGTGGATGTTGGGTTCGTGCCCAAGGTGTTGTTCAAGGTTTGCGTGAAATTGGAGGACGCGGAGAAGGCGACGGCGGCAATTGTCGAGGCGGCCCGCACCGGCGAGGTGGGTGACGGGAAAATCTTCGTCTACCCCGTCGCGCGGGTGATTCGCATCCGCACCGGCGAAACCAACGAGCAGGCTTTGTAGTTCCGGTGTATTGTTTTTGAATTCGAGGACCACTGGAATCATCTCATTCCGGTGAAGTAATTCAGGCCGGGTCAAGTCGTCGAAGGAGATGGCCTCACCGGTCTGGTGGCGGAGGAAAACATGAATCGGGCGCTGGTTGGGCGGTTCTGCGCGCTGGTGGCTTTTGTGTTCCTTCTATTGACGCCAAAAGTCGCTTGGGCGGCCGAACCGGTGCGACTGGGCGATCCCAAGAGCATCAGTGCCGGGGATACGGCCTGGGTGCTCGTCAGCACGGCCCTGGTGCTCATGATGACCGGGCCGGGGCTGGTGCTGTTTTATGGCGGGCTGGTGCGAAGGAAAAACGTCCTCTCCACCATGATGCATTGTTTCGTGCTCATGGCGGTTGTGAGCCTCGTTTGGGCGATTGTCGGCTATTCGCTGGCATTTGACGTAGGGACGCCGTTTTTCGGTGGATTGCGCTTTGCCATGATGCGCGAGGTCGGCGCGGCTCCGGCGGAATACGCGCCCACCATTCCCCACACCGTCTGGATGGCTTTCCAAATGATGTTCGCCGTCATTACGCCCGCGCTCATTTGCGGCGCCTATGCCGAGCGAATCAAGTTTTCTTCCATGTTGGTTTTTTCAACGGCGTGGCTTTTGCTGGTGTACTGCCCACTGGCCCACATGGTCTGGGGCAAGGGAGGCCTGTTGAACTCTTCCCTGGGTGGAGCAATTCCGGTGCTGGATTTTGCCGGTGGGACGGTGGTGCACATCAGTGCCGGCGTTTCGGCGCTGATGTGCGCGCTGGTGCTGGGTCGGCGGCGCGGATATCGCACGCACCCGATGCCGCCGCATGGCGTGGCGCTTGCGGTGGTCGGCGCCGCGATGCTGTGGGTCGGCTGGTTTGGATTCAATGCCGGAAGCGCCCTGTCCGCTGGTGCACTGGCGGGATATGCCCTGCTCAACACCCATTTCGCCGCCTCGGCCGGTTCCTTGGCTTGGATGTTCATCGAGTGGATCAGATCCGGCAAACCAACGGTTCTCGGCGCAATTTCCGGCGCGGTGGCGGGATTGGGGGCAATCACTCCCGCATCCGGGTTCACGCTGCCATTGTGGGCGATCGTCATCGGCGCATCGGCGGGAATCGTCTGCTATTTCGCTGTAACCAACCTCAAACACCTCGTGGGATACGACGACAGCCTCGACGTATTTGGCGTGCATGGCGTCGGCGGGTCGCTGGGGACGATACTCACCGGCGTTTTCGCCATCGCCATCGTCAACACGCCCAGCGGGTTTGGAAAGGTCACCCGGCTCGGACTTGTCGAAGGCGGAGCTTCAACGGCCCTGGTTCACCAGCTCATTGCCGTGGCGATCACCTGGGGCATGGCGATCGTCGGCTCGCTGGTGATCCTGATGATCGTGAAGCAAGTCATGGGACTTCGGGTGACTGAGGAAGATGAATACGCGGGTCTCGATCTCAGCCAGCACGGAGAAGCAGGCTACAACATCGAGGATGAGTTCGGCGCGACGTATGGCAACGGCGGACCCGAGTTGACCCCTGGAGGGTCGGAAAAGAAGCCGGACCCGACGACAGATTTAGCCCACGTATAGCCACGGCACGATTCAACCGTCGAACCGGCCGGTACTTTCAGGGTAGGAGGGTAATCGGCGTAGCGGACACGGCTTCAGCAGCGGCCCTGCTTCCCCCACCGGCACATGGCGGCGATGACGGGTTTGAGGCTCTTTCCGGCCGACGTCAGGGAATACTCCACCTTCGGCGGCACCTGGGCATAGACCTTGCGGCGGACCAGGCCGTCGCGCTCCAGCTCGCGAAGCTGCTGGGTGAGCATCTTTGGCGTGACCGGCGTCAGCAGCCGCCGAAGCTCGGAAAAACGCCGAAGCCCTGGATCGAGATGATACAGGATCAGCACCTTCCACCTGCCGCCGATCAGGACCAGCGTGCGCTCGGCCGGACACCGGATTTCGATTCGCCGCATGATGCTTTTATATGATATACATTTGATACTTGATATGCAAAGGATGTGTATTTCACTTTTTGAAATTCGATGGCTAGGATTGGGCATGAATCAGACGATTGACGAGCAATCAGCCGCTGAAATCGAGTCGGAAGCATTGGACGCCTATTCGCGGACGGTGATGAACGCCGCCCAGACCGCGGGTCCGGCCGTGGTCAATATCGAGGTTCGCCACGAGGGCTCGAAGGCGGAGCATCGCGGCGGCAGCGGGTCGGGGTTCATCTTCACGCCGGATGGGTTTATCCTGACCAACAGTCACGTCGTCCATGAAGCCGGGCGGATGGAAGCGGCGCTGCCGGACGGCCGGCGATTCGACGCGGAACTGCTCGGCGAAGATCCGCACACCGATCTGGCGGTGATCCGCATCGACGGGCCGAACCTGCCCTCCGCCGTGCTGGGCGATTCCAGCGCGCTGCGGGTGGGACAGCTCGTCGTGGCGATTGGAAATCCATACGGATTTCAGTGCACCGTCACGGCCGGCGTGGTCAGCGCGACGGCGCGCAGCTTCCGGTCGGCATCGGGGCGGTTGATCGATAACATCATTCAGACGGATGCCGCGCTAAACCCGGGCAACAGTGGCGGCCCGCTGGTCAGCGGGCGCGGGGAGGTGATCGGGGTGAATACGGCCATCATTCGTCCGGCGCAGGGAATCTGTTTTGCGATCCCCAGCAACACTGCGACTTTCGTCGCTGCCCAGCTATTGCGATTCGGGCGCGTCAAGCGCAGCTACATTGGAATGGGCGTGCAGGACGTTCCGCTGCATCGGCGGATCTTGCGGCACCACAAGCTCTCCGGCAGCGGCGGCGTGCTGGTGATCCAGATCGAGCCCGCGAGCCCCGCCGACCGCGCCGGCATCCGTGAGGGAGACATCCTCGTGGAGTTCGACGGCGTGGCCATCGAGCGCATGGACGAACTGCACCGGCTGCTCACGGAAGAGCGCGTCGGGAAATCGACCGAAGTGGCGGTGTTGCGCGGACTGGAGAAGCTGGCGCTGCGGGTCACGCCGGGCGACGCCCGATGAATTTCAACGTCACTGATCCTGCGGGAGCGGGGCGACGGAATCGGCGCCTTTGGCGGCCAGGGCGATTTCGGTTTGCGGCGATTTGCCACCCAGACGAAACCCGCTGTAAACCACCCACGCATCGCGGCCTCGCGTCATGGCGTAGCCGCTGATGTGATATTGATCGTTCTCGGCCTCGAACCAATAGCGCCCCAATGAATCCGTCCATTGCCCGAGGAGCCGGCCCCGGCTTTTGTGGGTTTCCGAATAATGGGCCTTGGCAAACCAGAGGATCGTCTCCGCGGACAGCGGAACCGGCGTGCGTATGTACGCGACGCCCATCCCCACCTGATCGTCCGGCGAACGCCACTGCTGGTGCGAATAGATCACGTTGTTCTGAAGGAGCGGCGACTCCCATTGCTCCGGCGGAGCGCAAGTGATCCTCAGAGTTGAATTGACGTGCAATGCGGTCAGTCCCGTCTTGTTCAGCCGCGACTGGTGGCTCTCCAGTTCGGTGGCCGAGATGGATTGAGATTGACACCCCGCGCACGCGGCCAGCGTCCCGGCAATCAGAATCCCGCAAACGACGGATCGAGGAAAAGCGCGGTACATCTGCTCTCCATATATCTGTATACGTTACGGCGCTTGGAGCGGATCGAAATTCGCAAGCGGATGAGGCGCTGGAGCAGGCGGAGGCTGAATTTAGCGGTCTGGATTTTCCGGTCGTCCGACGTGGGTGTTTTCGCGGGCTCGAACGGCGGTCTCAAGTTCGTTCGCCGCAACCGGCTTGGAGCGCAACGTCCCGGCATAAACCGCCCATCCCTCCCATCCCTCAACGATGAGATTGGCGCGAATCCTGTATATTCCCCCCTCGGCCACGAAACGGATGCCGGGCAGATTGGGGTCGTCCTGGCGGCTGAGGAGCGTGGCCTGGCCCTCGATTTTTTTCATTTCGCTGAGGAAGCCCGACAGCGCGAGATTGAGTCCGACCGGCAACGGCATTTTGAAGTGAATCACCCCGTACGCGGTGGCGCCCGTCGGGCTGAGCCAGGCCTGGCGAATGTTGTTGGCGCCGACTTTGAGCGGGCCGGGCTTCCAGCCGACGGGAGGATCGCATACCGCCGCGACATCGCCGTTGAAAGTCGGCAACGTCAGATCGCGCTTATCCGGGCTGATCCACTGGGCGCGAATCTGATTGAGATTGGGCTTGGGCTGCTGGCTGCAACCTTGAACAAGCGGAAGCGCCGCCGCCCCGATGGCAACCGGCCATCGCAGGAGGCGGAGAATCACTTTTTTGGGGCGGCCGGAGCGGACGTCTTTTGAAAGCTGTACGTGCCGCCAAACTTCTTGCTGAATCGCTCGACGCGTCCGGCAGCGTCCACGAACTTCTGTTTTCCGGTGAAGAACGGATGGCAGGCGCTGCAAATATCGACGTTGATCTTGGAGACCGTGCTGCGGGTGACAAACGTGTTCCCGCAGGCGCAGTGGACGTGGCAAGTTCGGTATTTCGGATGAATTTTGGGTTTCACGAAACAACTCCTTAAGTCCGGTCGTGCGTGGGGCCCTATTGGCCGCACGTCAGCCGGGCTATTATAGGGGCCGGGCAAGCTAACCGCCCGGGATTAAAAAGGCAACGGGGATGGCGAATCTTGCGGTTTTTCAGCTGTCCGTGCGTACAGCAGAGAATACCACCGCGAAGCCGCCAAGAAATGCAAAATAACAAATCCAACCGTAGAGGGTGTAGCGCTCCATTGTGGTCCGCCCAAATCGCATTGGCATCAATACCGGAGAAGGATCTCACGCGGAGAAGAACTGAGAAAAGCGGCGTCGGCTGTCGATTGACGATCCATTTCGCGAAACCGCCCCGCTACGAACTTTTCGCGGCCGGCTGTTCAGAAATGGGCGTGAACAGCATTGATGGCTCGCGCCCTCTTTAATTTCCCCGTTGTGTCACATTGAAGTGAAAGGGTTTGAACCTCATTGCGCGCGTCCGAAAAATCCGGTCGCTTCCCTTCCAATCAAGTTCATCCACCGCTTTTGCAGCGGGGAATGAATTACTACACCACAGCAGTTGATGAAATCCCCTTGCTCCAAAAAAAACTCCAGATTTTTCCCTTGAAATGGAATCTCTGTTAGGTTAATGTTCAGTATGCGTCGGGTCGCAGTTTAACCCAAGGAGAGACTTCCTATGTCCGCCTGTCCTGAGCCTGTCGAAGGGGCACTCCGCTTCTCTACTATCTACTGTCTACTGCTCTATTTTCTCGCGAAGCGCCACCCCCCTCCCCCCCTAAATGGGGTAACAACTTACTTGACTAAGTGAGCGCCTCCCTGTCTAATCCATCCCTTCACAATCTCATCGGGAGGATTAGCGATGCCAGAGCCTATTTCGTTGTCGCTTCCGGATTTGTTGATCGACGCACAGAATCCGCGACTTCCACAGGCTAGCGTGGGCCAGCGGGAAGCGCTTCGGTCATTGGCGAACCACCTCGGATGGAAGCTCGTGGTTCTCGCAAAGGATATTATTCAGCATGGGTTGAACCCATCTGATTTGCCACTGGTCATGGCGGCTAACGACGACCTGAAAAGATACATCGTTGTCGAAGGGAACCGCCGGCTTGCGGTATTGAAGATTCTAGAGAATCCCGAATCCATTGTTGGCGCTACCGATTTGGCAATCGTCCAGCAATTCCGTCAGCTTAGTAAGCAATATCAAGAAAATCCCATTGAGTCCATTCGATGCAGCAAAATGAAAAATAGGGCGGAGGCCGATCATTGGATCAAACTTCGGCATACCGGCCAAAATGAGGGCGCTGGAATTGTTCCATGGGGAAGTCAGGAAGCCGCTCGTTTTCGTGCGCGGAGCGGGGAATTGGAGATAAATTCTCAGGTGCTCGATTTCTTGGAGGCGCGTGGCGATCTCACACCCGAAGAGCGATCAAAAATCAAAGCAACGAATCTGCAGCGCGTGCTTGGCACCCCTGCCGTGCGCGAAAAGGCTGGCATTGCTTGGGTTGACGGTAAACTTCGGTTGCTCGGACCAGTAGAAAAGGTTGCAAAGGCATTGCTCCATATCGCCCTTGATGTTTCATCTGATGCCAAGACAACAAAGGAAATCTACACAAGCCAACAACGAGTCGCATACGCCAACGCCTTGCCGGCCAATGTTGTCGTGAAGGCACCCACAACTGCGGGAAGTGGCATCCTGGCCACCAGCGCGGCCCAACCATCGAAACCCAAGAAGGGGCCACGCCCAAAGCTCGCCAAGCCCCGTGATGTCCTTATCCCACGAGACTGCTTTTTAGACGTTACAGACGCGCGAATCGGAGAAATTGAAATTGAACTTCGGCAATTGAGCTTGGAAAACTATGCGAACGCGGTAAGCGTGCTATCCCGCGTGTTCCTTGAATTGAGCGTGGATGCACATATTGACACGCGGTCCCTGGCCACGTCGAAGTCCTCCAAATTGAGGCAAAAGCTGCAAGACGTTGTCACCGATCTGGTGACGCGAACCAAGTTGACGCCACAGCAAGCAAAACCCATTCGTACCGCTTTGCAAAAGGACTCTTTTCTCGCCCCGTCGATAGACCTGATGAATGATTACGTTCACACCAGCGCCGTATTCCCTGCACCATCCGACCTCCGGGCGAATTGGAACACGCTGCAACCGTTCTTCGTTGCGATATGGTCTGCATGATGCGGTCTCATGTTGGGCTGGCCAGAACGACGATGATCTGGTAGATAATCGCGAATGGCTTTCTACACACCCCTACGCTATCCCGGCGGGAAGCGGCGACTCGCCCCGGTTGTTATGCGCCTGCTGGAAGAGAACGGCCTGAGAGACATTCAGTATTTTGAGCCGTATGCGGGCGGTGCGGCGATTGGCCTTTCGCTCTTGCTTGGCGAGTACGCATCGGTAATTCACCTTAATGATTTGAGCCGGCCGGTGTTCGCATTCTGGGATACCGTCCTGAATAGAACGAAATGGATTTGCCGAAAGATTGATCGCGCCGTCGTCACGATGAAGGAATGGCACAAACAGCGAAAAATTTACGAGGCGGCAGATTCTGCGGACTTGGACGATCTTGGGTTTGCGGCGCTGTTTTTGAATAGGACAAACCGCTCGGGGATAATCAGCGGCGGAGTGATCGGCGGAAAGCGGCAAACGGGAGCGTGGTCCATCGACGCTCGATTTAACAAAAGCGAAATCACCAGGCGCATCCGCCAGATTGGCAGATTCAAAAGTCGAATTCGTCTTTACCAGATGGATGCCTTAGATTTTACAAACAGGGTCATTGCGGCGAGCCGTGATACGTTTGTGTTCTATGATCCGCCATACATTGAGAACGGCGAGGGTCTGTATCTGAATGACTACGACGTTGAGGGGCATCGACGGCTTGAAAAGCGCATTCTCAAACTGAAACAGCCGTGGGTTGTTACCTATGATTACGCAGCCATTCAACACAAAATGTACGAAACCTGTCGTCGCATCGTATATCGGCTGAATTATTCGGCGAATGGGCGTCACGGCGGACGCGAGGTAATGTTTTTGTCTGATGGACTTCGGATTCCGAGCCTTACCAATCTCCTCCGTTCCGGGACGGCGTGGTATGGCCAAAGCGTTTTTTTGGTTCCGTTCGAATCGAGACTTCGGAGAACTGCGGAAGCGAATTAGTGGCGCTTCGCCCTTCTCTTATTGGAATGCCCTTTGGCCGCGTTTCCCCGCTTCGGAGCCGACATTAATCGGCGGCCAAGCGCCTTCGCCCTTTGAAATGCCACATCGGCGTTCTCGACCTCGATATGTGGTATCGGGCCATCTTTGGTATTCATGGCCTCTATTGTACCACGGGAATTCAATTAGGCTGATTTTCTTTTGCCACGTTTTTGCCGCTTTCCGGAGCGCCCTCCAATGCGCCGATAAGCGCCTTGTAGGTCAGCCGCTTCCCGTGCAGACCCTTCATGGCCAAGACGAAGCGATCACCATCTTTAACTTCGCGGTTGTTGAAGCGAAACGCTTCTGAATCGACGTAGGCCAAAAGATGGAACGGCTCAACGCTGACGTGCGTTCCCTTGATGCACCGTTTGAACAGCGCCCAGAAATTTTCGATGCCGTTCGTGTGAACCGCACCCTTCACGTATGCTTCGGTGTGGTCAACGAAATCGTGAAAAAATGAATCCCTTAATCCACGGTATCCGGCGTAAGCGTCTGTATAAAGAGTCGATCCCGGTGCAAGGTTCGCATGGATGACATCGTGGAGCGTTGTCGTGTTTCGATTCTCAATAACCTTCGCGCGAACCGTACTGTGCTTTTTGCCGCTGTGACGTTCCAGCAAACCCATAACCGGCGTCATGTGAGCGCCGCCGGTAGTGCCCGCAATCTTTTTCTCGCGCTTTGCCTTGTGCATATTCTTGGCGAGTCCGCCCACCAGCGTTTCATCCGCTTCAATCACGGCACCGTTGCCGCCGATCTTCTCAAAGCTGTGATTCTTGATCGCAAATCGGATGCGATGAAGCATGAACCACGCCGACTTTTGGGTAATGCCAAGTGCGCGGTGAATCTCGTAGCTGCTGATCGAATTCTTAGCGTTCGCTTCAAGCCAAACCGCTGTTGCCCATTTGTCCAGACCGAGCGGGGAATCTTCCATAACGCTCCCGATCTTGATCGTGAATTGGCGGCGGGGATGGTTATTCTTGCATTCCCAACGGCCATAGTTGGCAAGAAATTGAACGTTCGCGCCACCGCAATGCGGGCATTTCACGACCCCATCCGGCCAGCGAATTTGCATGAAAAACGCCAATGCGTTCGCGGGATTCGTGAAGTATCGGATGGCCTCAACCAGTGTTTTTGGATATGTTTCTGTGGTGTCCATACACAAATAATAGCAAGGCGAGTTCACTTAGTCAAGTATATTGTTACCCTAAATGGGATATTCTGAGATAGGGTGTGACATGAAGCCAAGCCTGGAGGCCCATTATTGCGGCTTGCCGTTTCGGGTTTTGCGGCGCAGCCAGGGAACGGCTGACCTCGCGGGGATCATCTCGTCGAGAACGCTCCGCTGGGCGCGAAGCGGGTTGAAGCAAATGGTGGAATGCCTACCTGCTTTTGCTCGCAAATCAATACCGGTAATTCTCCCCCTTATACGGCCCCCCCACCGGCACGCCGATGTAATCGGCTTGTTCCTTGGTCAGTTTCGTCAGCTTCACGCCGATCTTGGCCAGATGCAGCCTCGCGACCTTTTCGTCCAAATGCTTCGGCAGCACGTAAACCTTCTTTTCGTATTTGGAGGTATTGGTGGCCAACTCGATCTGGGCGATCGTCTGATTGGTGAAACTGTTGCTCATGACGAAGCTCGGGTGGCCGGTGGCGCAACCGAGGTTCAGCAGGCGGCCTTCGGCCAGGATCAGGACGCTGTGGCCATCGGAAAATGTCCACATGTCATATTGCGGCTTGATGTTGGTTTTCTTGATGCCTTTGGTCTTCTTCAGGCCGGCCATGTCGATCTCGTTGTCGAAGTGGCCGATGTTGCCGACGATGGCTTTGTCCTTCATCCTGGCCATGTGCTCGGCGGTGATGATGTGGTGATTTCCGGTGGCGGTGATGAAGATGTCGGCGTAGGGAAGCGTGTCTTCTACGGTGAGGACCTGGAACCCTTCCATCGAGGCCTGGAGGGCGCAGATCGGATCGATCTCGGTGACGATGACGCGAGCGCCTTGTCCGCGGAGGGATTGGGCGCAGCCTTTGCCCACGTCGCCGTATCCGCAGACGACGGCCACCTTGCCGCTGAGCATCACATCGGTTGCCCGCATCAGGCCATCGACGAGTGAATGCCGGCAACCATAAAGATTGTCGAACTTGCTCTTGGTGACGCTGTCGTTGACGTTGATGGCGGGGAATAGAAGCGTTCCGGCTTTTTGCATGTCGTAGAGACGGTGAACGCCGGTGGTGGTTTCCTCGGAGACGCCCTGCATTTTGGCCGCGACGTTGTGCCAGCGCCGCTCTTCCTGCTTGTGGCACTTGGCCAGGAGCTTGAGGATTTCCTTGAACTCCTCGTTATCGGTGGAATCGGGCGAGGGGATTTTTCCGGCGGTTTCGTATTCGTAACCCTTGTGGATGAGGAGCGTGGCATCGCCGCCGTCGTCCACGATCTGATTTGGGCCGCGGCCGTCGCCGAAATCCAGGGCTCGCTCGGTGCACCACCAATACTCCTCGAGGTTTTCGCCCTTCCAGGCGAAGACGGGGACGCCCTTGGGGTTCTGAGCCGAGCCCTTGGGTCCGACGACAACGGCGGCGGCGGCATGGTCCTGCGTGCTGAAGATATTGCATGAACACCAGCGAACGGCGGCGCCGAGGGCGCCGAGGGTTTCGATCAGAACGGCCGTCTGAATCGTCATGTGCAGCGAGCCCATGATTCGCAGGCCTTTGAGCGGTTGCTTTGCGGAATATTCCTCGCGCACGGACATGAGGCCGGGCATTTCCTGCTCGGCCAGCATGATCTCCTTGCGGCCCCAATCGGCCAGCGAGAGGTCGGCAACTTTGAACTCAAACGATCCCGAGTTCTTCAGGGATTTCGAGGGAGCGGGCATCAGATGGGTCATGGAGTTCTCCTAATGTTGGATTGATTTGGGTTCGAAAGAAGATACAACCGCGGAGACGCGGAAACCAGAAATCCGAAACCAGAATGACGAATCAAATCCGAATGACCGAATGACGAAGCAGCCTTCGTTTCTGGTTTCTGGTTTTGGGCTTGGTTCGTCATTCTGGTTTCGGATTTCGGGTTTCCGCGTCTTGGCGTCTTTGCGGTCCAATTTATTGTCGTTACGCATTTTTTACTCCGGCGGCGAGGAACAGCGCCGGGCCTTTTACGTTCGGCTCCGGGGCAAGCGGGCGACAGACGGTTGCTTCCAAAGAGGCTTCCGTCAGCCAGCGACGAATCAATTCCTGATCGAAGCCCGGCCAATGCTGATTCATCTGGCGGCGGAAGTCGTCGCGGTCGTGGGGGAGCAGGTCGATGATGACCGCCCTGCCGCCGGGCTTGAGGATGCGGGAGGCTTCTCGAATAGCGGCCGGCGCATCGGCGATGTAGGTCAATGCCAGGACGATTAGCGCCGAATCGCAGGAGGCGTCGTCGATGGGGATTGAGGTCAACTCGCCACGGCGGAGTTCGACGTTGGATAGGTTCGCGAGCCGGCGGCGGGCGGCTTTGAGCATGGCCGCGGAATTATCGATTCCGATGACGCGATGGACGAAGGGGGCAAGTTCGGCGGCGATTTGCCCGGTTCCGCAGCCGAGGTCCGCCACGACAAGGCTGCCGGGGAGCAGGCCCAGAGAGGCCGCGGCGGAAAAGTGCCGGCCATAAAGCTGGCTGCGGAGGCCGTCCCATTTCCCGGCGGCGCCGGCGAAGAAGGATTGGCTGTCGCTGCGCTGTTGAAGCAGGCGCTGGAGGCGGAGTTGGTCCTGCCTGACCGTGGCCCAACGGTCGGTCTGCCGGCGGGCGACGAGCCAGAGGCGGCGGGCGGGCGGGTCAAGTTCATCGAGGATCGTCCGATAAAAATGGGTGGTTGCCTCATTTCGGCCGTGGACCCAGCCGAGGTCGCCGAGGACTTTCAGATGCCGGCTGATGGTGGATTGCGGGAGTTGAAGGATGTCGCACAGTTCAGCGACGCCGAGTTCCTGGCGCTCAAGTAAGCGCAGCAGGCGCAAGCGTGTGGCATCGGCCAGGGAGCCGAGCCAGCCGAGAACCAGTTCCGGTTGTTCGAGCTGCGATTCCATCCGTATATCCGCATCGAAAGATAGATAGGTTTTTGCAAAAGTCAAGCCCCAGACGGGAATTTGATCCTCATTCCCGAGGGCGGGCATGCCGATTGCATTTTTAGACGCCTGCCTAACAGACGGGCACTGAGCCGATCAATATTTGGGCGGACGGGAACTGCGGCACGTTTGGCTGGCATGTGTTGCATATAATTTGGGTGAGAGCCGGTGATGGAGAACCTGCTATGAGCGACCTGCACGTAAAATATCTTCTAATGGGTGGAGGGGTGGCCGGCAGCGAAGCGGCCAAGGCCATTCGCGAGATTGATGGCCAGGGAGACTTGCTGCTGGTGGGTCAGGAGATCAACCGGCCCTACCACCGTCCGCCGCTGAGCAAACAATTCCTTCGCGGCGAGCAAGGGCGCGAAGCGCTGTTTGAGATGGCTGGCGAGTGGTTCGTCGAGAACCGGGTGCAATTGCGAACGGGCCGCCGGGTATCGCATCTGGATGCGACGCGGAATGCGGTGACGCTGGACAATGGCGAGGGCGTCTCGTTTGATCGGCTGCTCATCGCGACGGGCGGCGGCGCGGTACTGCTGAAGGCGCCGGGAGCGGAGTTGCCGAATCTGTTCTATCTTCGCACGCTGGAGGATGCGGAGGTTTTGCAGCACGCGATGATGAAGGCCAGTCGGGAGGGCCAGGCGCATGCAAAGGGGCGTGGGCGGGCGGTGGTGATTGGGGGCGGGCTATTGGGCGTGGAACTCGCCGGATCGCTGACCCAGGCGGGATTGCACGTTGATCTGGCGGTGTCGGGGGACCATCCGTGGCATCGCTATGTCGGCCAGGCCACGGGCCGGTGCATGGCGCTGTTTCTTGAGAACCACGGCGTGACGGTGCATGGTGGGGATCGCGCGGCGCGATTGGAGGGAGACGGGCGAGTGCAGCGCGTGATTTTGGCGTCGGGCAAGAGCCTTCCGTGCGATTTCGCGGTGGCGGCGGTGGGGATTCAGATTCACAAGGAGATTCTCCGCGGCACGCCGGTCGCGGCGGAAAAGGCGATTCTGGTGGATGCCGGTTGCCGAACCAACGTTCGGGGAATCTTTGCCGCGGGGGATTGCGCCGCGGTGTTCGATCCGCTGTTCGGCAAGCATCGCATGATGCACCACTGGGATAGCGCGGTTCAGACGGGGAGAATTGCCGGGATCAACATGGCCGGCGGGGATGCCAGATTTGAAACCGCCAGCTACTTCGACAGCCAGGTTTTTGGGCTGAAGATCGGGGTTTGGGGGGAAGCGCGGGCAGTGGACCGGCGGATGATCCGGGGCACGCCCAGCGCCGAATCGCCGGAGTTTATCGAGATCGGCGTGGCAGCCGATGGGCGGATTGCGCAGGTGATCGCTGTTGGGGAGGTGGGACAGAAGGATTTGCTTGCGCGATTGGTGCGGGAACGTGTGGGGACGAATGGGAAGGAAGAGCAGTTGCGGGATCCTGGTTTTGGGATCGAGAAGATTTTTGGGGAGTAGGAGAACCCTCGCTGCTGACTTCGGGGAGCTCAGTCGAGCCGCTGCCTCTTTGGCGGCGTAGATGATTATGGTAAAAGATATGGCTAGAATTGCAATTCCTTCCACGAACGTGGATTGGTATATACTGATTTTATGGCGTCCGGGGCGAACGAGACGGAGGACTCCAGGAAGAAGCTTTGGGAAACCGAGCTTCAGCGCGTTAACCGTGCGCTCCGCGTCGTCAACAAAACCAACAAATCGCTGCATCAGGTCGACGATGTCGTGACCTGGTTGAACCAGATCTGCCAAAGCGCCATTGACCACGGCGGCAATCGGATGGTGTGTGTCGGATTTGCCGAGCAGGACGAGCACAAGAAGGTACGGATGGTGGCCAGCGCGGGATTCGAGGCCGGCTATTTAGATGCTATCACCATAACCTGGGCGGATGAACCGCACGGCCGCAGCCCGACCGGGATCGCGATTCGCACCGGCCGGACCTGCATTGCCCGCAACATCCCGGAGGACCCGGCGTTCGAGCCATGGCGCGAGGAGATCACGCAACGTGGGTACCAATCGTCGATCGCCCTGCCCTTGATCTCCGACGGCCGGACATTCGGGATGCTGGGAATGTACGCCGATGTCGTCGATGCCTTCGGCCCCAAAGAAGTCGAAGTCCTCGAAGAACTGGCTGATGACCTGGCTTTTGGCCTAACTGTCGTGCTGCGCACTCGAGCCGAGCGGCGGGCGGCGAACGAAGCGCTCAAAGAAAGCCAACAGGAACTGGCGGAAGCTCAGCGAATTGCTCATCTGGGACACTGGGAACGCGACTTGAAAACCAACGTCGTCAAGTGGTCGGACGATCTTTTCCGAATCTACGGCCTGACGCCGCAAACGCGCGGAGTGCATTTCTCCGAATTCCTGGAACGCGTCCACGGCGACGATCGGCCGAGAATCGCTCACATGATAGAGGATGCAGTCATCAACGGCCGGCACATTAATACGGACTATAGAATTGTCCGCACCGACGGCCAGGTGCGCTTCGTCCATAGCGAGGGGGATGCAATCCGGGATGATGCCGGCCAACTTGTCCGCACTTTCGGGGTTCTCCAGGACATTACGGAGCGACATCAGGCGGAGGAAGCTCTGGAAAACGCCAATCGATTGCTCGAAGCGAAGAACACCGCGCTGCAAGAGGTGCTTGCCAACATCGAGGCCGAGAAAAACCGAATCGGCCGGCAGATAACCAAAAATGTCCAGAAAATCATCCTCCCGCTCTTCCATTCCCTCACGCAAAGTTTGAACCCCCGGCAACAGCGCCGCCTTGAGCAAATCGAACATGCGCTGGAAGAGGTTGTCTCTCCGTTCATCGATAATGTATCCCAGGCTGTCGAGAGCCTCACGCCCACGGAGTTGCGTATCTGCAATTTTGTCAGACGGGGTCTGGCAGCAAAGGAAATCGCCGAACTGGAGTATCTTTCCCCCCAAACCATCGCGGCCCATCGGCGTAACATTCGACGCAAGCTCGGGATATCCAATCAAAAGATCAACCTGACCATTCATTTGCGAACCGTTTTTCCCGAAGAGCCCGCTCGCAGATAATAAACTGATCGATTAGTTCGCCTACCCAATCCGTACCCGCTAATACGCCGCATTCATTACATCGGCGCCACTGCCGAAAACCCCGACCCATTTTAACATGACAGCCTCGATTCAGGCGATCGGTAATGACCGCGCCGCGAAGAACTCGGATTCGAGATTGAAAATCCGGGATTTGAGATGGAAATCATCGTGGAGATGCCATGAGTAAATCGCAAAAGCGGTCGGGCGATGTTATCAGCCTGTCGAACGGTTGCTGGGTGGATGTGTATTCCCGTACCTATTTCGCCGGCAGGCTGAAGCGGATATACGGACCCGGCCGCATCCGCGTTGGGAAGATCGGCAGCCTGATTGTCGGTCCAGAAGCGTTGGCCGTCCCGGCCGGCCGGAATTATGGCGTCAGTCTCCGTCCTCTCCGCCCCAAGCAAATCATCCCTGATTTCGACGCGCCCCGGTGCAAAGGCAAACTCAAATCGCTCGAGGTCGTTCACGCGGACAGAGGCGCGTTAGTTCAGGCGGGTCGGGGCAGCGGCGGTGTCGGCGGCGAGATAGCGCATCCCCCAGAGCCACAGGAGACCGCCGATCAGCATCATTCCTGACACGGCGACGAAGCCCATGTTCAGGCTGCGGCGGTCGCGGATGGCGCCGATGATGCCGGGCGAAATCGCGTCGCCCAGGATGTGAATGATGAGGATGTTGATGGCGAAGGCCGAGGCGCGGATGGCCGGTGGAGTGGTGTTGGCCAGGGCGGTGTTGCTTGGGCCGGTGTTGAAAAATAGGCAGAAAACGGCCAGGAACAGAACCACCCACGCCAGCGGAAACGGCGTGATCAGCAGCAGCAGGAACAAAGGGAATCCGGCGAGCATCCCCAGGGCGGACACCAGAAAATAGCTGCCGGGGACTTTTGCGCGCAGTCGATCGCCGGCGATGCCGCCAGTGAGTGTGGCGATCAAACCGGCCAACACGACGATTCCGCCGAAGATCAGGCCCGAGCGTTCGGGGCTTAATCCGCGGTCAACGGTCAAGTAGGTCGGCATCCAATCGGCGACGCCTCCGATGGCGAAAGTCATCGCGGCCATCGCGGCCGTGTTGAGCAGGTAACTGGGGATTTTGAGAAGGACTTTGTAATCGGCGGCGGTGGTCTTGCGGGGAGGGGCAAGGACGACTTCGGCAGCGCCGCGCGCGGGTTCCTTCATGAAGAAACACCATGCGGCCAGGAGCAGGCCCGGAGGCAGCGTGAGGAGGAATGCGTAGTGCCACCGACCCGGGTGAGCGAATGGGCTGCCCATGATGTAGCCGATGGCGCTGCCGACAGGGATGGCGGCGTAGAACCATGCCAGCACCTTGCCCCTGACGGCCAGCGGATAGAGATCGGAAATCAGGGTCGGGGCGACCGGGCCGTAGGCGGCCTCGCCCACGCCGATCAGACATCGCGTGGCGAGGAGCGCGGCGTAGGAGTTGGCCAGGCCCGATGCGCCGCTGGCGAGGCTCCAGAGCGCCACGCCAATGCCGATCAACATCCATCGCGAGTAACGATCGGCCAGCCATCCGAAGACCGGGGAGAGCAGCATGTACGTCACCAGAAACGCCAGGACCAGCCATCCGATGGCTGAACTGCTCACGCCGAATTGGAGCCGGACCGTCTCCTGCACGGAATAAAGGATGGAACGGTCGACGTAGTTGAAAAGATTGATGGCCAGCAGAAGCGCAAGAGATAGTCGCGCCTGGCGAGCCGAGACGGCGGCGGATGCGTTGCGTGTCACGAGGTCATTGTCATTTGTCATTCGTCATTTGTCATTTGTCATTTGAAGGAAATACCTCCAGAGCCGTCCGAGCAACCCGTGACAAATGACCGATGACAAATGACGAGAATCCAGTTGCTTTTCACTTGACGCCGTACTTGGCCGGATTGGCCGCGACGGCGCTGGCGTACTTGGTGGGATCCTTCTCAAAATCCTTGTGGCAATCGGGACAGCAGAGGTGATAGACCTTGCCGCCGTAGACTTCGACGAGGTTTGAATCATTAACCTTTTCGCCGCTGACCGGGCAGACGGTGTTGCGCAAATCAACCGCCTGCGAAGGCGACGTAGCCGGTTGGGTGGCGGGTGGGGATGACGATTGCATGTTCATGCCCGACATATCGTCAGCCCAAGTAAATCCGGCCAAACAAAGAGCGGCCGCCACCCACAGCACAATGGACATCTTGCGTTGCATACGTCGCTCCATTTCGGGACAACTGACTGAACGGGGATTATAGCGGAGCATCACACGTTCGGACAAAGCATCTTGCGCGAAATCCAAAGTAACTTTGCGCGCTCCAATCAGTGATGTCCCCTTATCCGCTTCCCAAGCAAACGGCGAGCACGTTGCTACGTTCGACCCCTAGGTGTCAGATATCACTTCAAATGCCACCACCGATTATCGAATCAAATGCCACCACGTCCCATATAACTTATTCAGCCGATCCTTTTCAAATTGACGCCGGGTTTGCGACTGCCGGCGGTCACAG
>Ga0187864_10000781_pt1 | contig 34028 bp, 27 predicted proteins | sample June2016WEW_11_4_FD_132985 | JGI IMG/M metagenome (GOLD analysis project Ga0187864, IMG submission 132985) | Peatland microbial communities from SPRUCE experiment site at the Marcell Experimental Forest, Minnesota, USA - June2016WEW_11_40 | ecosystem: Environmental > Terrestrial > Soil >...
CTGTGAGGGGTCGCTCTTGCCGGGGCGCAGGTCCAGTTCCGTTCCCTTCGACCAACTGCCCAAGCCTCCTTTGAACATCGTTATCGAGTCGTTGTAGTAATTCGCTACTACCAGCGTCTTGCCGTCATTCGAAATAGCCACGCCGGCGGCGCAAGGTTGCACGAAAACCATGCTGTTTATCGGGACTAATCCGTCGTTAGGCACGGCAAGGCCAAGGCCCGCGCGGTGGCCCAAGGCAAGTTCCGTTCCGGGCTGCTCTAACCAAGTTCCGTCGGCGCTCAGAGCAACGATGTGGACATTGTCACCGGCCTTGTCGAAGGGGAAGTCACCCATGCCGCCGGACACGTAAAAAGCCTTGCCGGATGGATCGAAGACAATCCCGTTGTAGGTATTTGGGACCTGCACCACTTGCTTCTTGACCGGCGTGTGCTTCGAAATGTCATAGATGAACACGTACTCTTTCGAGTCCGACCATTTAAAAGAGGGGCTGTCGGTGTTGTAGACGCGGTTGTACCCGCTGGTCAGGACCAGCAGGGTCTTGCCATCGGGACTCACCACGGTGGTGACCGCTTGCCCCGCCAGCCAGGCTGGATTGTCGGGCAAATCGGGGTTCATCGGTTCGAAGCGGGAATCTTGGGGCGCCAGCGGCGTAATCTGTTGGCCCAGGTTGGGCAGGCTCTGCGCCGTGGGCGCGTCAATCACCGTGATGGTCAGAGTCGCCGTGGTGCTGCCGCTCAGGTTGGACGCCGTTACCGTATAGCTGTTCGCGGCGGTCACGGCGGTGGGGGTACCGCTGATGATACCCGTGCTGCTGCTCAGGCTCAGGCCCGCCGGAAGGGCCGGGCTAATACCATACAAGGTCACTGCGCCGCCGGTGCTGGCCGGGACATTCGCGGTGACGAGCACCCCCTTGGTATAGATGGCCGTACTGGTAGCGTAGCTGAGTGCCGAGGGCGGCTGAATGGAGCTACCACCACTACTGCAAACGCCGAGAAGAAGGAACACTGCGGTCAGAGAAAGAACCAGCCAATGGATGGATCGCATCGAAATCTCCTGTTCCATCGTCACCAGCACCATGACCTGGCACCCTTTGCCTGGGCCACAGTGAACTCGACAAATGCCATCTCGTTACCTCGCGTGCAACTTTATGCGACGCCGGCTTCGGTTGCGAGTTTAGACCGATCGGCGATAATGGCGGACCCAGCGGCGGCGAGCGATTTCATCCGCAACTGGCCGGCCGCCGCCTGGGCGGCCATCAGAATTGCGGAGGCGTAACCAGCAGCGTGGTGTTGATGCCTTCGCACAGGGAGTTGTTCACGTTCAAGTTGCCGTGGGCGTCAAGGGTGACCGTCCAGATGGTGTCATAGTCGTTGTCCGGCCACTCGTCGGAAGGCGGAGCCTGGTTGCCGGCGTTATAGCTCTTGAGCAGCTGTAAGATCGTTGGCTGTATGAATTGGAAAGACCACGCCAGCAGCACCCTCTGATTGGAGAAGTGGCCGCCGTTGACGAAGAAGAAGAAAGCACTGGTCTCCTGGCCGACGTTGCTATCGGAGAGGTCGAAGCTGGTGACCACATTGTAGGGCAAGTTGTTGGCGATGGCGTACGGTACAGCGGTCAACGGGGGCGCAACCGTCGACCAGTTGTGGTCTTGCGAGAACCTGACGGAACCGTCGCTCGAATATAAGACCGAACCTGGGCCGAATTGAGAAGGGTCGTTCGAATATACCTGGTCAACATTAACTTTGCCGAGCAGGGCGTTGGGAAGATCCAGGGCGCGCCATTGACCGGCGCCGACATAGTTGTTGTCGTCCCAGTAGAGCTGCGGATGCGCGTCGGCGTGGCGGATGATGTAGAGGGTTTCGTTGGTGTTGATGCCCGCCGGAATGACAGCGCCATTCTGACCGCCAGTCACGGTGATGCTGAAAGGCGTCTGCGCCGTGCAGGCAGCGCTGGCCAATGGTGGGGACAACACTGGGTAGGTGGCGGGCGGGGTAATGTGGCTGTCGTAGGTGACCAGGCTGGCGCTTCCCGACGGCGTGATCGAAATCGCGTAGATAAAGTTGGGACTGATATAGCTCGTCGGAAGAGTGAGGTTATAACCTTCGAGTTGGTTGATGTTCGCCATCAAGGCGCTCATAGTTTCCCATGGCGCCGAGAAGACATAGAAGCCCGTGGCGTTTGGCTTGACAATGCCGGTTACCAGGGCCTCGTTGTCGCCTTCCCGCTCGTTGAAATCGAGCCCCTGGCAATTCGGGCAGAATGGCGACGGGACAGGAAATCCGCTGGGTATCGACGCTGGCGAATAGGACGCATTGAGCGGGAAGCTGTGGTTGGCACGTGGCGTGAAGCCCTCCTGGTCACTGGACATAGTGACCTGGTTGAGCATGGCGAACTGCTGAATGGTCTCCAGTCCTACCATGTCGGGATAATTGTTTGCGGTTTGCAAATGGGTCATCGGTTCCAGCGCGTAGATGCCGGTTACATTCTGCGTTCCCAGTACCTGCTGTTGCAGGAACGTTGCCATGAGCAGCGACCGCTGTAACCCCTGATTGGTGAGGTTTGCCGTGCTTGGGTTGACATCGCCGGAAGCCTGGTAAGCCAAATCCTCGCTTACCACGAAGATCAGGTTAAGGTTGGCGGCGTTCAGCGAAGCGGGGGTTGGCGGCTCTGATGACTTGGGGCTGAAAGAGCTGCCGCAGCCTGCGAGCAGTGTCATGGCCAAGGCCAGGAACGGCAGCCATACAACGGTAGGTTTATTCATTCTGAATCCTTCTTACAACTTTCGGCAAACTCCATAATCCGCGTTTAGTCACTGCGCCTACACACGTTCAGAATTGCGGAGGCGTGGCCGGCAGCGTCGCGGAATTGATGCCTTCGCACATCCCGTTGTTCACCGTCACGTTGCCTACGGCGTCAAGCGTCACCGTCCAGATGGTGTCGTAGTCATCGTCCGGCCATTTATTGGGTGCCAGTTGGCCGTTGCCGTGATAGCTCGTGAGCAGCGCATTGACGGTCGGTGGGATGTGATCGTGCTCCCAGCCCACCAGTATCGTTTGATTGGAGAACGCTCCACCGTTGAAGAAGAAAGCACTAGCGAAAGTGGATAACGGTTGTCCGGGTGGATTCTGGGAGAAAACAGGGACGCTGGCGGCCAGATTCAAGGGCAAGTTGTTGGCGATGGCATACGGTTCCACGGTCAACGAAGGCCTGACATACGACGAAGCCACACTACCCTCTTCGCCCGGGTTGCCGACCGCGGGATCGATGGAGTAAACCTGCGTAGGCTGGATCTTGTCGCGTAATGCGTTCGGAAGATCCAGGGCGCGCCATTGCCCCGCGCCAATATAGTTGCCGTCGTCCCACCAGCTCCTGGGATGCGCTTCCGCGTGCCGGATAAAGTAAACCGTTTCGTTGGTGTTGGTGCCCGCCGGGATTACGGCGCCATCCTGACCGCCGGTCACTGCTCTGCTGAAAAACGCCTGCGTCTGCGGCGTGTTGCAGGCAGTGCTGACCAGTGGCGGCGGGGGCAGCACAGGGTAGGTGGAAGGCGGGGTCAGGTGGCTGTCGTAGGTAACCAGGCTGGCGCTTCCCGACGGCGCGATCGAAATCGCATAGATAAAGTTGGGACTGATATAGATCGCCGGAAGAGTCAGGTTGTAACCTTTAAGCTGCTTGAGGTTCGCCATTACGGCGCTCACGGTCTCCCATGGCGCGGAGAAAACATAAAACCCCGGCGCGTTTGCCTTGACGATACCGCTAACCAGAACTTCGTTGTCGCCGTCCTGGTCGCGGAAGTCGAGACCCTGGCAAGCCGCGCAGATGAACCCCGGCGGCGGCGGCGCAACGTCGTCCGGTAATGCGGCCTCTAACGAATACGATGCAAAGATAGGATAGCTGTTTGCGGTAACCGGCCCGCTGCCCTGGTACGACGCGGTGGTCTGATTCAGCATGGCGAACTGCTGAATCGTCTCCAGCGCGACAATGTCGGGATACTTGCCTGCGGTTTGCAAATGGGTCATCGGTTCCAGCGCGTAAATGCCAGTCACATTCTGCGTTCCCAGTACCTGCTGTTGCAGGAACGTGGCCATCAGGAGCGACCGCTGTAACCCCTGATTGGTGAGGTTTGCCGTGCTTGGGTTGACATCGCCGGAAGCCTGGTAAGCCAAATCCTCGCTTACCACGAAGATCAGGTTGAGATTGTTGGCGCTCAGCGAAGCGGGAGTTGGCGGCTCTGATGAATTGGGGCTAAAAGAGCTGCCGCAGCCTGCCAGCAGCGTCAGCGTAAGAACCAGGAACAGCAGCCATACCAGGGTACCTTTATTCATAATAGCTGTGAGTCCTTTCTCACAACCAATTCATGGTTGCGGCGACCGCTTGGCAGTGACATCAGCCACGGCGGGCGAGTAAAAAAACCGGGCAAATCTCGAAAAGGGCGATTTTCCAATTCCGGATGCCTGACCGGGGGGATTTTCACCCGCTAAAAGACCAACGCCTTTCGGCGAACTCAATAATCCGCATTTAGTCGCTGGGCGCTACACACGTGAAACTCGTGGCATCTTCACTGCCTCCTGGGCCGCCCGTGTATTGAGCAAACTGCGGATAAGGACACAAGGGGCGGGTTCTGCCTGGAGGCAGGGCCGTGCTGTTGGGTGACGTGCCAGCAATCATGGAATCGGGGGCCGTGCCTTTTTCTACCCAATTGACGATCGCAGTAAGGGGATCGAAGCTGTCGAGCGCATAACTCCCGTACTCGCAGTGGTTCATACCGGGAATCAGAAACAGTCTGGCAAAGCTTCCCGTGTCTGTCCCATACCTGGATGTCAGATTTTCATAGTACTTAACCGTGTCGTACATCGAGAACACGGGGTCGCTCTCACCGTGATAAAAGATTATCTTTCCATTGTTGGCCCTGAATGTATCCAGGTTCGTCGAGGTTGCTTCCATATACGTCGTTGCCGACTGGGTAAAAGTAGGATCCGTGGCATTTACTGCGCTATTGAAATCGTCCATCGGCGTGGTGAACATACTCAACGAAGGATTTGGTGGCGTCGAGAAGAGATACATCGCTGATTGTGCGCCCTGCGTATCATTGGCGGCATAGTTTATGGTGACAACGTTGTTTGGCGCTGATATGTAACCAACCGTCCACATCCTCCAATAAACGTCGCTGATATCCACGTCGTACGGCCAATCCGAGTAGAGTGGATTCCCTTGAGAATCCACCGGTCCCGCGAACACTTTCTGAATCGCCGAAATCTGCTCAGGAAGCAGGCAGGTCGGGGTTTTCGTTCCCGGGCACTGAAGCGTGCTGAGGCTGGCTGGGTCGAATGCTTTCTTGCAGGCAGCCATGTTGAAAATCATATTGTCCTGTAGTCCATCGAGGGTGTCACACGCCTGAAGCACGAGTTGGCCTACAAGCGCCAAGTCCGATTCGCTTGCGCCGGGGATAAGAACAGGATTTCCATTGGGATCCGGTGTGGTTCCGACAGCCAAAGCTGCCTTTGCGAATTGTTGTGTATCCCATGCCTCAGCAATTGCGGCGTGAGGAAGCCGAAAGCCGGGATCGCCAGCCACGATTCCATCGAACATATTGCCCCACCGCTGGCTGGCAACCATAGCCTCCCGCCCTCCGTTGGAACACCCGATATAATACGAGTGGACGGCGCTAGTGCCGAAAAACGACTTCAAGATGGACTTTGCTATAGGAGTCAAAGTGCCGGTCTGCTGGTAGCCGTAGTCGTATCTAGCCTGGGGGTCATATCCAAACCCATCATTCTGATCAATGTTGGCATCGGCGGTATGGCCTGAATTCTGAGTTACAACGGCGAACCCGCGATAGAGTGCCGGCAAGAAGGCAGTGCCCCCGCCCAGGGTCTGACCAACCGCCTCCGCTACCACACCGTCATTCCCACTGCCTCCCGTGAAAAAGAAGTCACCATTCCAGGTGGTAGTAGGCATCCTAAGCTCAAACTGAATGCCATAATTTGGATTTCCCGATCCTGCGGTCAAATTGCCAAACTGGTCCATCGGAGGTGCCGAAACTCCAATCCTCGTGTTCACGGTTCCCTGAACCAGGCAATTCTCAGGCAAATCCGGCAAATTTGGATACATAGTAGAAGGCGTAGAGTTGGCCGGCACTAATTCTGCTTTGGTGATCTTAGTATCTGGAAGATTAAGCTGGGCGATGCCGGCACAACTGGCCGCCGGGTCTGGTCCAACCATGCCGGGACTGCCGCATCCGCTACTGCAAAGAACTATGGAGACAGCGATTAGAGTAACGATGACGCCAGTCATTCTCGCCTCGGTTGAGCATCTACTCATCTGCATGTCCGTTCCTTCCGATTTGCGTGACCATCAGAATTGAGGAGGCGTGGCCGGCAGCGCCGCGGAATTGATGCCTTCGCACGTTGTGTTGTTAATGGACAAGTTGCCGTTCGCGTCAAGCTTTACCGTCCAGACGGTGTCGAAGTCGTCGTCAGGCCAATTCGGCGCGGTCGGGCCGTCATGTTCATGGTAGGTGGCCAGCAGCGCATTGACGGTTGGCGGAATGTGATCGTGCTCCCACCCTACCAGCAGGCTCTGATTGGAAAATGTGCTGCCGGTAAAGAAAAAGTTGCTGGCCGCGGTGGCCAGAGCGGGCGGGTTCTGGGCCAGCAACTCGAAGCTGGCTGCGAGATTGTAGGGCAAATTGTTGGCGATGGCATACGGCAGGACCGTCAGGTTCGTCCTGACATAAGAGTAGGAATTACCTTCCTGGCTCGTGCTGCCCGGAGTAACCTGAGCGGGATCGATAGAGTAAACCTGAGTGGGTTGGATCTTGCCGCGTAAAGCATACGGAAGATCCAATGCGCGCCACTGCCCAGCGGCAATATAGTTACCATCCTCCCACCAGGAAGTAGGATGCGCCTCGGCATGGCGAACCAGGTAGACGGTTTCATTCGTATTGACTCCCGCTGGAACTATCACGCCGCCGATGCCGCCGGTCACCTGGATGTGGAAAGTTGTATTGGTACTTGACGGCAGACAAGCCGCTTTAAGGATCCCTCCGGCAGGCAGCGTGGGATAGCTGGAAGGCGGAACTACATTGCTATTGTAGGTAACCAGAGTTGCGCCTCCCGATGGTGTGATTGAAATCGCGTAGATGTAGTTCGGACTGATATAGCTCGCCGGAAGGCTCAGGTTGTAGCCTTTCAGCCTATTGATGCTTGCCATTAGGGTGCTAACGGTTTCCCACGGTGCCGAGAAAACATAAAATCCCGGCGTGTTTGCCTTGACGATATCGCTTACTAAGGTTTCGTTGGCATGCTCCAGGTCTCTGAAATCGAGACCTTGACAACTGTACGGAGGAAGCCCAGATCCGCTCGGGCACGTCAGGAACGGTTGAGCGACTCCATCAGGGACGGGCGCTGACGAATATGATGCATTGAGCGGACAGCTGTTAGCGGTAACTGGTGAATTGCTCCCATGGGAAAGAGTGATCTGATTCAGCATGGCGAACTGCTGAATGGTTTCCAGCCCGATCATGTCGGGGTAATTGCCTGCGGTTTGCAAATGAGTCATCGGTTCGAGCGCGTAGATTCCAGTCACATTCTGCGCCCCCAGCACATTCTGTTGAAGGAACGTGGCCATAAGGAGTGATCGTTGTAAACCCTTGTTGGTGAGGTTTGCCGTCTTTGGATTGACATCTCCGGAGGCTTGATAAGCCAGATCCTCGCTGACTACGAAGATCAGGTTGACGTTGTCGACGCTCAGGGAAGCGGGAGCTGGCGGCGCCGGCTGGGAAGAGCCGCATCCTGCGAGCAGCGTCAAGGCAAGGGCCAAGAATAGCGACGGTACAATCGTACCTTTACTCATAAATAGCCGTGAGCCCTTTCTTACAACCATTTATGGTTGCGTCAACCGATTGGCGGTGACATGTGCCACGGCGGACGAACAAATAAACGTGAACGATCTCATCTGATGTGATATTGCTGTCTTTTCAAGTGGCATTGGTCTTACTAATCAACACGATAGGAGAAATGCTGCCTCGGTGGCGGTGATGTCAGGTACGTTTTCGCAAGAAAGTAACCACCTATGGAGGGTGCAAGGTGGTAAAAGGCGGGTCAAGTCCTTGAAAAGTACGACAGCCCCATTTGAAAGACAGTCGGTGGACCCGTGGGACGGTACCAAAGTGCAGTGCTACAAACTTTCAAGGTTGGTACAGCCCTGTAGCCGTCGTGAGAAAACCGGATCCCTCAGTCGGGCTCAGTCGCGTTGATCGTCAACGTGCTATCGGCCCATTTGAGTCAAAGCGTGGCGAATGGGGGCGCTGGAGATCTGCATCACCCCGCTGTAAGGCCGATTCATCTCGAGAATGAGGAAGACCGCCCCCGCGACGGAGAGCGAGCCAAGGAGTAGGGCCGCAATGACGGTCGCGTTGAAGCGCGTGAAAAGACCGAAGCCAACGAAGAGGACCGTGAGCCAAAATACTAGCACCATGAGGAAAGGCCATGAAAGGCTCCCTCCCGCCTGTTCGTTCAGAAAGCGGTGGGTCTCCCATAGGCTTACGAGAAGCTGTAGCGCCCGGCTCTGATCGAGTCGTTGGACATCTGTTTTCGGTGACAGAAGCGCGATCCGGGCAAAAAGCTCCTCGCCTTCCCTTTGTGCCTGCAATGGTTCATAGGGCGGCGCGTCGACACCATCGTTCGGCCAAGTGTGCCCAATGTCGGCCAATGCGATTCGGCGAAGCTGGTTGCGCGCTTCCGTCGCATCCGGCCCAAAACGGGCTAGAACGCGATCGAGTTGTAGTAAGTGAATACCGAGTTGCTGCACCTCGGCTTCTTGGGTGTCGTATGTACTTTTAGCAGAGGAAATGAGTAGGCCGAGGACGAGTGCGGCCACCGTTGCAATCAGGCCCATCACTAGCTTGAGGACCTCTTTTGAGCCATCGTCTCGATGGTGCTCTGGCAATCTGGCGCGGAGGAAGATACCAGTCATGGCCCCGCCGAAGGTGCATCCGAATACAAGTACGGCAATCAGAATGGAACTCATATAAAGCAGCCCGCTAAGTCTCTTTCATCCGATCAGTGGAGTAATCAAGACGGGCGAGGAAGGCAAACCCAAACCGCTCGTCTCGCTGGATCCGCTACTAGCCCATACATACAAGAGCGTTAGCAGAACAATAAGCAGGAACCCTGTGATGGCAAGCCGCTGCACGATCTTCTTCGTATGTTTGCGGCGAGAATGCCGGCGGCCGCCATCGCCATGATGATGGTGTCGATGTGGCTGTGGATGTACAAACTGGGTGATGTGGTCGTCCATCTCAGGATCTATCAAAGTAGCGAGCTACAAAAACAACAACCGCGACGCTGCCGGGACCGTCCATGGGTCAGTCATTTGCTCCAACGACGGCGGGAATTTCCTGCAGTTTGGAGGCTTGAGGGAGGAAGGGTGGCGCGATGGTCAGAACGGGCGCGGTGTCTTGAACGTAAGCATACTCGGGTACAATCTGCTTCAGCTTCGCGCGAAGCACAGCGTCGCTGCCGAAGTGAACCAATTCGTCGAGTTCGCCCAAATGCTTTTCCAGAAGCGGCCAGCTCACGAGCTTACCCAAAGTGCGTCTGACCTTGTCGCAGGGGGTAGGCAACGGCTGTTCACTTTCATAAAACAGTTCTTCGTGCAGCTTCTCACCCTTGCGGAGACCGGTAAATACGATCTCAACTTCATTTTCAGTCTTGCCGGACAATAGGATGAGAGTACGGGCCAAGTCCACGATTCGCATGGGTGCGCCCATTTCAAGGACCAGAATCTCGCCGTGCCGGCCCACGGTGAACGCCTGCAATACCAGGGACACGGCTTCCGGAATGGTCATAAAGAAACGAGTAATCTCGGGGTGGGTTACAGTCACGACTCGCTGCTTGCGGATCTGCTCCTGCAACACGAGGATGACGCTGCCTTGCGATCCCAAGACATTGCCAAAACGTACGGAGATGCGTCGCATCCTGGAATCAGGCCTGGCCGACATGATTAACTCACAAACACGCTTGGTGCATCCCATAACGTTTGTCGGTTTCACCGCCTTGTCGGAGGAGATCATTAGAAAGGCGCTGCACCCGCCCTGCTCTGCTACATCGAGAAGTGATATTAAGCCGAAGATGTTGTTTCGGACGGCTTCCACAACGTTGGTTTCCATCATCGGCACATGTTTGTAGGCAGCCGCATGAAAGATGATGTCGACCTCGCGGCTGGCGATAATGCTTCGCATCCGCTGGCGGTCGGTAATGTCGGCCACATGATATTCGGGGTGTGGCCCAGCGGCCGGTCCGGCCAATTGTTGCTCCAGAAAGAAGAGTCCACTCTCGTCCTGATCAACGCACAGCAGCTTGCTGGGCTGATAATGCAGAAGTTGCGCGCAAAGCTCAGATCCGATTGATCCAGCAGCCCCGGTTACCATCACAACCTTGCCTGCCAACTGCTGACGCACGGGCGCAATATCCAGGTGCACAGGCTCCCGTCCTAAGAGATCCTCAATGTTCACGTCGCGCAGTTGTGCGATCGTCACCTTGCCGTCGATGAGATCGGACATGCCGGGAATTGTGCGGAAGCGCACTCCCGACTGCTCGCACAATTCTGTAATCCGTCGCATTTGGCGGCCAGTGGCCGAGGGAATGGCAATCAGAACCTCATCGATGTCATGCAGGCGCGCCAACTTCGGCAACGCATCGATGCCGCCCATCACGGGAAGGCCATGAATTCGCGCCCCAAACTTGTTGCGGTCATCGTCAACCAGACCCACCGCAAGATATCCGCTACGGGACAACTCCTTCAACAGCATGGCCCCGGCGTCGCCGGCCCCGGCGATAATGACTGATTTCTGCGAGCGGCGCTTGCCATTGCTGCCATGGCCGGAAATGGTTTGTACCAACATGCGGGAGAACAGGCGCACGCCACACAAAGCCGCCACCATAAGGATCGTCTCGATACAGTATATGGTGAGAGGAAATGCCTTGATGCCCAGCACCCATCGTTCCACAACCAGGAAACCTGCCGAACCCATTGCAGTGGCCTGAACAATGTCCGCAATGTCACTGATACCGGTGTAACGCCAGTACCCATGCAGCAAGCTAAAGCGGGCCAGGGCCGCTAGCTGCATCAGGATGAGCAGAGGGATAGCGGCAAACAGGACCCGACGATGCGGCAGCGTGAACTCAAAACGTAGTAACCAAGCGGCTATAGCAGAGGCAGATATTAGGAGGATATTCAGAGCGACGATAAGCCAGAAGCGCAGTCGTAGCAACATGGCCAGATTCCTATTTTTCAATTAGTCGTGCGGTGCGTGTTGTTCAGCCGTGGGCTGATGACTGATGGGGGAAAAAACAACCTCTAAGTTAGAAGGACGTCGGCTGGGTTTTGCGGTGGGCCGCCGTTTTCATGACCTTCTCGACCGTCCTGCAAGTGGCGTGGATGGCTTCTTCGGTGAGTGTGGGATGCACCAGGAACAGGAGGCTGGTTTCGCCCAATTCGCGCGCAACCGGCAAGCGATACGCCGGCCGCCAGTCAGCTGGAAATGCCTTCTCGAGGTAAATCTCGCTACAGCTGCCAGTAAAACACGGCACCCCTTCTGCGTTGATGGCTTCGACGATGCGATCGCGGCTCCAGCCAGGCCGCAACTGTTCCGGACGCACGAAAACATAATATTTGTAATAGGAATGGCTGACGTATGCAGGCGGGCTGGTCACGCGCAAGCCCAGCAACTGCGCAAAACAGTTACTCAGAGTCTGTGCATATTTTCGCCTGATGCTTAGCCAGTGGCTAACCTTGCGAAGCACCACCCGCCCGATCGCCGACTGCACTTCGGTCATCCGCCAGTTGGTTCCGAAAGATTCATGCAGCCATCGGTAACCGGTGGGATGCTGTCTTCGGTAAACCGCATCGTAGCTTTTGCCGTGATCTTTGTAGGCCCAGATGCTTTCCCAGAGGTTCTCCGAGTTAGTCACGATCATGCCGCCTTCTCCGGCGGTGGTCATGATCTTGTCCTGGCAGAACGAAAATGCCGCGATGTCGCCCAGAGATCCCACAGGCCGGCCTTTATAGGTCGCTCCATGCGCCTGGGCGCAGTCTTCAACCACTTTGAGGCCATGCTCGGCGGCCAATTCAAGGATCGGATCCATCTCGCAGGGCCAGCCCGCCAAATGCACAGCAACGATGGCCTTGGTGCGGGGGGAAAGTACTTTCCGGATGCTGTCCGCGGTGATGTTCTGGCTATCTCGATGGACATCAGCAATCACCGGCCGAGCACCGACCGACACCGCACAACTCGCCGAGGCTATGAAGGTGCGGCTGGTCGTGATGACTTCGTCACCCGGGCCGATGCCGAGTGCTCTGAGCGCCCCTTCAAGAGCGACAGTTCCATTGGCGAGCGCGATGGCATACTTGCAACCCGTGACCTCGGCAAACTCACGTTCGAATAGCCTACCCTCTTCACCCGTCCAGTAATTCACTTTACCGCTGCGCAAAACGGCAGCTGCAGCCTCGATCTCATCTGGAGCGAAGTAAGGCCAAGGCGCAAACGCTCCCCGGTATGCCGCGGCTTTGTCTGGTTGCTGGATTTGAGGCAACTGACGTTCAGAACTAGCAAAGATAGGGGGCATCGGATTACCAATAGACGGCAGGATTGCTACGAAATCGATTATGGCACCCCGACCGGTAGTTCGGCTGGACGCTGCTTGTTAATTGGCTTGGCAGGGATACCGACCACGGTAGCACCGGGTTCAACGTCCTTATTGACGACTGCACCAGCCCCCACAGTCGCGTTTTCACCCACCTTGATATATTGGAGCACTTGGGCTCCGGTACCGATTAGGACTCCCTCGCCAATAGTGACTCCGCCCGAAATATTGACCGTGGGATTTAGTACTGCACCTCTCCCGATCACTGATTCGTGGCCGATAGTACACAGCAAATTGACCATCGAGAACTCTTGGAATTTCAAATTAACGGTACCTACGCTGCCAGCGCACATTACGACTCCCCGCTCGAATTTCGCACTGTCCCGGTCAAACTGTACCGTCGGGTGAATTAGTGGTGGCCATTCCAAACGAGGAAAACGACATTCCAGATCTGCGGCAAGGTTCAGTTTGGTTCGAGGCGTGCCGATTCCAAAAGCGAGTGCATCTGCGCGATCGCCTCCATCGAGCCAGTTAAAGTCTCCGAGCACTTCATCCCGGCTGTCTGTTTCACGAAGGAGAGGCATATCGCTAACGAGGAATCCGAGGAACTCAAATTGATGCGTAACGCGGTTCAAGTCGCGAATTAACCACGCGACCTCACGCGCAAATCCACCCGCGCCTATGACAGCTATTCTCTTCATCTGCTTTTCACCTCACAGTGATTTTCATCCACCCCGAACTCCGACATGGTAGCGTGGCCGGGTTGCGAGATACCTTTCCGCTTCACAACTTGCCATAAGGTCTTGCAAAGGATGTAAAAGTCAAGCTTCAGACTCCAGTGATCGACATACCATAGGTCGAGTTCGAACTTCTCCGGCCAGCTCAGCTCGTTTCGGCCATTCACCTGCGCCCACCCGGTGATTCCCGGCAGCACGTTATGCCGCCGCATCTGTTCTGCCGTGTAGCGGTCGAGATACTCCGTCAAGAGGGGACGCGGCCCGACCAGACTTAAGTCGTCCCGCAGCACGTTCCAGAGTTGCGGCAACTCATCCAGGCTTGTCGCCCGCAGCAGGCGTCCAATCCGGGTGAGGCGCTCCCCGTCAGCCAGCGGATTGCCCAATTTATCCACTTGTTCACGCATCGTGCGGAACTTTAGGAAGACGAAGCGTTTCGCGTCCTTCCCCGGACGCTGCTGCCTGAACAGCACCGGCCTCCCCATCGTCGCGAGGATTAATACGCTAACGACTGCGAACAGAGGTGCGAGAATGGTCAAACCGATCGCTGCTGCGCTCAAGTCCAAAGCACGTTTCGTTACTAGCCGCCAACCATGTTGTCGAAGGGAACGCATTCTCAATTGAGTTCGAAGCTTTAGCTGACAGCCAGTCCCGCTGGTTCCGGTTCAAAAAAAGGCAGGTTGAAGTTCGCTGGCCGTGACGTGCCACCCAGGATGTGCCGATAAATCTGTAGGATTTCCCCACCCGTTCGGTTTACGTCAAACATGATGCGAACAAGCTGTTGCCCATTGACGGCAGTTTTACGCCAGCGCGCAAGATCGGAAAGAACATTAAGGATTGCTGATGCGAGAACCGTCGGATTACCGACGGGTACTAAGCTCCCGGTCACCCCGTCGAAAACAACCTCAGGCAGGCCGCCCACCTTACCAGCGATGACAGGCACTCCGGCGAAGAGCGGTTCGACGACGCCCCCGCAGTTTTCCGAGAGAGGCACATGAACCGCACAGTCAAAATCTGGCCAGCTCTGCCGGACCTCGTCGGGTGATAGATATCCAGGCATTAGAATCCGGTTGCGCCCGACCCTCGCAGCTCTCTTGCGCAACTTTGTTTCGCAAAACCGTGAGCGACCGGGAAAGGTCTCTCCAACCAGTACGCCATAAACGTTATCTAGTTTTTCGATGACTATACCTAGGGCATCAATGACGTTCTCGTGTCCCTTTAGTCCCACTCGCCCACCTAGCAAGTACTTAGGGGGGTAAATGTAATTGATATTTCCGGCCACCAGCGCTCCGGCCGGAATTCCTAACTTCTGCCGAAGCCATCCGCGCGTCTCGGCTACTTTTATCTGAGTGCCGTAATAACTCAGAAAAACACGCGATTGCGGAATACCAGCCCGCCGATAGTGCTCATTGATACATTGGCTGGAGCCAATCCAATAGTCCGCCTTTCCGGAGGTCATCAGATCCGCGCGACGCGAGTGCCAGTGCTCCAGATGCAATGGTCCGGCCACCTGAAAGATGCGTGGAATCTTGTGGTGTCTTCCCAAGGCCAAACGCAAGGTGAGCGTAGTCGTTACAAAGTGGCTGTGGATGAGATCAGGCTGCACTTCATCCACAAGCCGTCTGGCATTGCGAGCCACAGTAGCGAACTGTCCCGGGTGACGCACGGGAAGCGACAAGTCAGCGATATGAATCGTCGTACCGGCTCGCCGCCACGCCTCGACGGTGCGGCCCTCGGCCCGCGGCAGCGCTACGTGGACCTCCACACCTGACCGCACCAGCACCGCTGCCTGGTTGGCCGCCCAGCTTGCGCCATCGGATGTCTTGACTACGTGAAGAACGCGCATTGCTTGCTCAAACCGCAAATTGGCGGCGCGACGACAGCCAGGCCCCGGTCACATCGCGCAGAAACTCATAGAACTCGGTGCGCTTCTTCTCCAGCACTTTAGGACGGAATTCCTGCGCTTTTTGCAAGTTGCGCGCCGACATTTGGCTGAGTCGCGAAGGATTGCAGATGACCTCTTGAATCTTGTCGGCAAGTGCTTGCGGGTTGTCGGGCGGCACTAGATCATCGGGATGCAGGAGCTCAGGGATACCTCCGACGTGACTTGCAATGCAAGGCAACCCGCGTGCCATCGCCTCCACCACCACTCGGGGGAGTCCTTCTGTTCGCGATGGAAGCACCAGCAAGCTGGCGTTGTCGAGTTCAGACCGGACGGCAATTCCAGCCGGCAGCTCGCCGAGAAACTTAACGGCGTCATTGAGCGATAACGATCGCGCCAGTCCTTCTAACTCGGAACGGTGTCTTCCTTCTCCAATTAACCTTAACTCGACAGGAAAAGCGCGCTGGGAGAGGAGGCCCACCGCACGAATGAGCACGTCCTGCCCCTTGTACATCTGTTCCAGCGAGCCGACGGAAACCAGGCGCGGCCGTATCGGACTTGTATATTTCTTCGGGCCGGGCGCGTAATCATCCACGGAAAGGTCAGTGCTGGAGTAACTGGTGGTAAACACCCGCGAAACGCTGCTGAAGTAGGTTTCCTGCAGGTCGGCGTCAGAAACACCCACTGCAAAACCGTGGTTCCGCGCTGGATAGTGGCGCTGCAAGGTGCGTTCAGTCACGTAGCTCACCGCTGCGGCACGGGCACATTGTTCCTTCAGGGCCCGGGTGGAGAGATAACGGAAGAAGGGCCGCAATGGATGTTTCACTGCTCCGGGCGCGAAGGCTTCGTGGGGATCTCCGACGACTTCCAATCCATAGGGACGGCCGTGCTTCCATAACAGGGGCAGCAGGTCAGTCGCGACCCGCGAACCGACCCGGCACAGCACCGCATCGTCAGAAGACAAAGCCGATCGCACCGCCGCGCGCACCCGGCCTCGAACCTTCGCATACTGCCACGGGCCCAGATAGTACGGCACTTCGATGAATTCAACTCCCGCCCCAACCGCCGGCCGATACCGCTCGTCAACCGCCTGCTTTCGTTCGGCCCGCGCAACCACCTTCACGCCATCAAAGACTTTCAGATACCTGTCCCAAAAGGGCAGGCTATAGGTCGTCTGGCTCCATACCTGTCCATCGGGAGTTCGCGTGAAGCGGAAGTCGAGAGTGATAAGAAGTTTCATACTCATCGGGTGCTAGCCCAGCTTGTGCCGTTGTAGTGCCAGGTTGTGCCGCTAGTGGCATCCAGAACCTCGCTACCGGGGCTGACGCCGATGCCGGGAAGCATCGAACTCTGCAAGGGGGGACCAAGCTGGACACCATGCACAGCAGTCGGACATTTGCTGGCGTTTGTGCGAATGTATTGCAGATAACCGGACTTCGATCCGGCGCTGGCTGATACTGAGTTGCCATCAGCTAACACGCAGGAATCTCCGAGTACCTCGATGCCGTATGCCATGCCGCCCGACTCACCGGCAATGATGTTATTTCGAAGAATAGCTACGTGTGAAATCCCATTTGCCGGACTGACCATGACCCCAGAGCGATAGGACGAAATCAGGCCGGGGTTAGCTGCCGACCCGGCATTAATAATCATGTTCTCGCTGATTTCAACGCTATCACCACCCCCGGGTGCCCACCGAATAGCAGATGCCGGCGCATTGACCACAATGTTGCCAGCAATTTTCACATTGAAAGCTCGGTTAGAATTTGTTGCGTCCCAGTAGCCAATGCCCATCTCCGACGATCCGCTGAAAGGCGCCGCCGGAGACGACTCCAGGTCGTACTCGATCGTGTTGCCGGTAATTAGAAGTGTTTTGGCCGGTAGGTTTGCAGTTGGATTGATCGTAATTCCGCTCGCATTTCCGATGACGGGCGCCCCTGTGACAGCATTCGTCGTCCACTGCGTCTGCACCAGCCGAATTACATTTCCACTTATCGTGGCATTTGTGATCCCATACCCTCCGGTATGCGAACGATAGTTGTTGGACCAGATGGTAATCCCATAGTAGCCGTTAACAATGCTGTTGCCGTTGACGACAATGCCCTCCGAGTCGCTCGCGGCCACTCCCGTCAGGTTCATCCCAACCAGGTAGCCATCGATTATGTTCCCAGTAATCGTCTGCTTTCCACCATGTGTTTCGATAGCAGTAACAGCACCGGGAGCATTGATGCCTCCTACGAACATGTTGTTTACAATCGCCGCATGTTCTGCGGCCATATAAATCGTGCTGTGATCGTGATGAAGCGTCCCGGTTGTGTTTAGCTCAAATCGGCAGTTTGTCACTTGGCTGTACTGGCTGCCGGAATATATTACGTTAATCGACGATATATCGCGGATCTCCACGCGATCCCATGTCATGCCGCGGCTACCCGATGTCGTGCCGATTGCCAATCGCCCCTGCGCGAGCGATAGGGCTGGATTGTTAGTCGCGTTGTAGTCGATTGTAAACTCCCGAAATTCCAGGCCATCGTATTTGGCGCCGAAGCTCCCAAAAATGACGGTGAAGTCACCCGCACCATCCTTTACCTTCAGCACCGACGACCCCATGCCCTGCCCCACTATGTGCAAATTGGATCCAATTTTAAAAATGTAGCTGACACTCGGAGGAGAGATAATGCAAGTCCCCGCTGGTAACAGCAACTTAGCGCCTGACACGACAGCAGCATCGATCGCACGCTGAATACTCGGGGTGTCCTCGCTGGTGCCGTCACATTTTGCTCCATAGTCGTGAACATCAATTAGCGATCTGCCTCCCGTTGCGCCACGCGCCGTTAGTGTCGGCGAAAACATTTGTGCAAACACCGCAGCCACCACAACAAGGCTGTACCTGGCGACAATGCAATTAGCCACAATCCTTGGGAAACAACGAAAAGTTGTTGCCGAGAAATGAGGTAAAGCTCTAGGAATATCGATGAGGGCCACCAGGGTTAAAACCTGCTAGAAGTTTGGTCAGGAGGAATGTGATCGCAACACCGGCAGTGAAATAGACGACGATGCAATAGACATTTCGAAAATCGATGCGGTTGGCGTCAATCGCCTCGAAAAGCAGGCAGGCAAAAATCAGGCTCCCAGCAGGGGGGTAATGTTTCAAGGCGCTTAAACCGTAGAACGCAAGCGTCCAGAGCATAAAGATAAACCCTACGCCGCCAATGCCAAAGTTCAAGTATGCTTCTGCCACGGGATTGAAACCCCAGCCTGACACCGGCCCCTTACCGGTGTGAATTGTGGCGGCAAACCGCTCAGAAAGATACATAGGCTTTGTGCCGGGATATAACGCTTTTGGTACAACGGCAGCCATCGCCTCCACATATGAGTTGTCGGTTAAGATTTCTCCACCTTGCTTACTCGCAGTCTCCAAAAGCGACAGATACGGCCCGGCCAGCTCGGAACGCTCGGGTTTAAGATGGTCTCCCAGCGGATCGGTCGCTAGAAAGAACTCCACGTCAGCATTTGTCATTTCACCACTGACCCACGGGGCTATTGCAACACGGAGATAGCCGAAAGCCGCCAAGGCGACATACGCCAATGTGAGTAACACGCATAAACGGATTCCTAATGCTAGTTTGCGCCGCCTGCATACAAAAGAAACAGCCGCCGCGGTGAGGATTGCTTGAAAGACAAGCAAACGATCACCTTGCGGCAGTAGGAGGCCGCACCACAGTACGAGTGCTGCGCGCGCGACCCATTTTGTCACTTTCGTGGAAGTGTGCGCAGCGGAATACCAGACTGCGGCAAGTCCCGGAATCAAGAATGCCAGATACGGCCAGCTAAGAGCTGCACTGTGGAATTCGTCAAAACGGTTGCCGCGCCCGCCTTTGATACCGGCCAAGTACCCTCCGATCTGATCATATTGGAGAAAGTACATGGCTAGACCAATGACGTACATGATTAAACCCGAGTAAAACCATGCTGCAGAGTTCCTTCCCGGATGACTAGCTTTGACCTGATCGAAGTGCGTCTTTGTTGGGAGAACTCGACTCGCAACAGTTGCCGTGGCAAAAATTGTAACGGCTGCGATCGCATTCAAGAGACCAGCCCGCCCGTACGCCTCTTGCGTAAATGACCAGGGATAAGGTGTTGCCGTAGGGTCGCCCATCGTTGCTAGCCGGAGCAAAAGCACACCGTTATAAGCCACAAACGCGAAGCAAAATAATCCGAGCGGATCCAACAAGCCCTGGTCTCGGAAACGTTGGGCTGCAATGGCGCCGGGCGCCGCAATCGTCACAATTGACCACGCAATTGCGGGTTGACCATCGAAAACTAAGTAGCAAATCAGGAACGCAAACAGTGCACCGAAGCTCAGCAACGGTGCGATTGGGCTCAGAAGACCAATGGCGTCTGGTGACCTTGGGTACGCTAAAGCGATGCTGGGTCTAGTTGACATGGAGGGCAAACGTCTTATATGCGGCGATCAGCTCTTCGCAGGAGGCCCGGATACCGGGTGCGGGATGAACGACGTCCCACTTCTCAACATGATTGTGCCTAAATACTTGGGCGGTAGTTACCCTCGATTCCATGATGCGATGGAGGCACACAAATACAATTGCTCCGAACTCGCTAGAGCGTGTCCCATGCTGAATGGGCTTTTGGAGAATGCCTCTTCCGTGCGGATGCCCGGATCTCTGTAGGACTGGAAGTCGAGCGCAGCTATCGCCCACTTTTCATCCGAAAGCTCCAGAGACATCGTACGAACCCCAGGAAGATAGCGCGCGATCTCATTTATTCCAGGCAGGTCGCTAGCCAGGACGGGCAGTCCCGCGGCGACGGCTTCCAGGACTGCACCAGGAAGGCCCTCCCATAGGGATGGAAAGATCATCAGATCTGACGCCCTCAATAGACGTGGCACGTCGGCTCGGACGCCGGCGAAGACCACCCGCTCGCTGATCGCCATCCGCTCGACAATCCGTCGTACGGAGGATTCGATTGGATCGCGGACGGCTCCTATGAGCAGCAGGTAGGCGCCGGGGACCATGCGAACAAATCGTTCGAATATGCAGAGCAAGCGTTCGTGGTTTTTTGGCGGGTCCATGCGGCCCACGTGGATCACCACGACTGCATCCTGGGGGATGCCTAGTTCTGCTCGAATGCCCGTACGGTCGGGCCGAATCCGAAACCGCGAGACATCTATTCCTCTGTATATGACTCTACAACGCGCATCGTGCGACCACTCAGGTCCTAAGTTTGCGCTGAGGGCTCCTTCGCTTACTCCCACTATGTCGGTCGCATGCAGCTCAACCCACCGCTTAAATATGCGGTTACGCAGCCGCCGCAGAAGATGCGCCCGCTTACCGTCCCAAGTGCTTGCGAATTGACAAATACGCTGCGGCACCCCCTCCTTTGCGGCAAGCCGGAGTATGTAGCCCGAAAACCAGTGGACATGCGAATGAACTGCATGAAAACCACCATTTCTCAATAACTTGCGAAATCTACCAGGGAAGAGAATGCCGAGCGGTATCAAGTGCACCACTCCGCCGAGCGATCGAATCTCTCCATCCAATTCCCCGGGGAGACCAGACAGGCAGCAGAAGTCGAACCTATACCGCTTCCAGTCCAGATTCCGCATGAGCTCTAAGGTCCGCATCTCCGCCCCTCCGCGATTCATGCGGCCAAGGACATGGAGCACCTTTATAGCGCTTTCAGACTTCATGCTTTCACAAAGCACTACATTTTCCTTTTGCCCTCCGGCATGTGGAGCTTCGGTGCAAATCAAGAATGGCTGAGTATGGGTGGTTCTCACGCGGACATTCCGAGTACAAGTTGTTCGAGTTCGAAGCCTTTACCGAGTCTCTCGACTACCCGAATGCGGCCCTGAGTCTTCTGAAATATCGAAACGTCATTGCGAGCCCTTTCGATTTCCATGGTCTTCCCGGCGATGAATATACCCCCCTCAACAATGCTGTCGAGGGCAGCCCGGATGCCCTGCTGTACCCTCGCAGCAGTAAACACACCTGTCTGATATAAGTTCATAGCTCGGATCACGTCACATTGTGAAGGCAAAGGACAAAACGCGTTCGCCTCCACAACACGAAAACGGTCGTTGTACGCGAATGAGAGAACAGCCGGATGTACAAGAGGAATCTGACGAAAACGCCAACCGCCACGGTTGATCACAGTGCTATCGGGCACTCCCCGCCACGAGACAGGTTCACTGCATAACCTCAGTTTCCTTAATCGCCAACCCGCCCATCTGCGCACCAGCGCGTTCAGTAAATACGCAGGATGTTCACGCCTGGGAAGCCATACTACGAAAGGAGCTTTCGTATATTGAATAGGAGTGCCGTCCGGTTCCAAAATATATGTCTCGCCAGATGATACCCAAACCGCCTCGGTGAAATACAGGCTGATATCGGACGCTGTCATACGCGCCAGCGGAAATGCAGCAAATACTCGCTCCGCCCATTGCATCGAAAGAAAGGCATCCGACGCGCCCATGTCATGGATATCCAAACATTGGTCTGCGGAAAAAGTGCGTTGTAAGACGCATTGAGTAACAGCATCGAGATCATCGAAACGCGACCAGTAGGTTGTCCGCGATACTCCTGACGAGATCGCAGTGCTACGGATAACCCTTTCGAATCTGGTGATATCTGCGGCGCTTGCCGGAGATGACGTTTTCAACAGTGAACATGAAATCTGTCGTTGTTTCCCGAGTAGGGTTGTGGCGTGACCAAGGTCTTCAGACTTACATACTCCTAGCTTAAACATGACTCTCGAATCACTCCGCCACGCTGCCAAACAATGCGAGCGCCTCACGCTCCGCAAGTTGCACATCGACATCGGTAAGCTCGTTCCTGGCTGCCGAACGCCGCACTGCGCCGAGCAGCACGATCAGACTACCGACGACCTGTACCAACGCGGCAATCAGGATGGCGAACCCGGACCCCATTAGCCCCCAACGTGGAGTCAGTGCAATTGCAAGACCTGCGCAGGTTGCAACTGTCACAGCGATGATCGGAACTTGCGCCCGGAATTGCCGTGCTGCTGTCATTCCAAATCCCAAGGATGCCGCGACTGCGGTGACGCCGGACGTCGCGATGAGCAAAATCAGCAGGGATAGATGGGTTGCATATACCGTTCCGTAAAGCAACCGCAACGCTGCATGGCCAAACATCATCGCCAGTATCACGCCCGCACCAGCAATTGCTAGTCCCATAAGCGACATGCGTTTCAGAAGTCTTGCAAACTCGCGTGTCCGACCATCGGCAAAGCTCCTCGACAAACGCACTACCGCCGATTGTCCCAATGCGTTTGCGATGAGACCGACCGCAATCACCAAGTAGGCCAGTGCGGCGAAAATTCCCAGGTCGCTTGCACCGCGATACCGTTGCAAGACATATCGCGGAATGTTCGCGTTGAGAGAGTTGAGCGCCATTACGAAGCCCAGCGGTGCAGCCAGTTTTATCAACTGCAATAGGCTGTTTACATTCAGCGTGAGAAATTTTCCTTTACCTTTTAGTAGGCGGCGTGCAAGTTGTAAGTCGTAGGCGAGGAATACGGCCAGCCATGTCAAACAAAGGGAGGCAGATGCGGCCACCACGCTGTGCCAGCATGCATATGCCGCCGTAAAAAGAATGACTGAAAAGCCGCCTTTTAGCATCATGCCGATTGCTATCTGGTCGAGGCGCTCGTACTTCTGCAAAAGGCCGGCGATGACATCCGTAAACGACTCGATCGCTTTTGCGACGGCTAGCAACATCACAACAAGGCACGTACTCCGACCATACCCGGAAGCAACAAGGATGAGAACCACTACGATCAGGCCGATGCACGTGCCGGCGGCACGAACGGTGAAGTAGTTGCCGAACTCGAAGGTCGACTTTGCATCTGTCGCTTGAATTCCACGCAATTGAAGGTTGGTCAACATGAACACCGGCGCGGTAATCGCCAAGGCCAGCGCAAACTGACCAACCGCGGCGGTAGTACCAAGCTTGGCAAGGCTCGAAATCATTCCCCACTGGCAGAGGGCATATACGACGTTGCCCAGCAGCGTCCACGTAAAGGTGATCCGTAGTGACGGTGCGGCGACCGGCATCGCTGCCGTCGAGGGGCACGAGATTTCAGCAGAAGCCATGGATTGGTTAGACGCGTCCGCTTCGCGTTCTCGGCAAAGTGGCAAGAGCAGCGACAAGACTAAACCACGCCGCATTGGCTGGTATGTGGAGGTTGAACTCGGACATGCTGTGGACAAGGAGTCCGCAAACGCCAACCGCCGCGCCAAACTGCAGCCAGCCACTCTGCTGGCGTAGCCGCGCACGCAAGTGTCGAAACGACAGTACAAAGAAGATGATGATTGCCAGCGGTGCTAGCAGCCATCCCCAGATTCCCGTCTCAGCTAGGAACTGAAGATAGTCGTTGTGCGCGTAATCGATGGTCAGGTCAGTAACGACGCTTTGGTACGGTGTATAGGCGACCTCGAAGGCGCCCAGCCCGACGCCATGCGCCAGATGATCGTGACACATTCGCAGGGAGTCTTCCGCGATTTTCTGCCGGTTCCCGAGCGCCAGTTCAGGTTTGCTGGCCATCTGCTTCCATCGCCCCCAGACATCCCCAGGATCGAGCCAGTAGAAAAACCCGACCGCCAGCGCCGCCACCAGGATGCCCGCGACCAGCACGTGTTTGTGCTCGGGGCCGGCCAACAGGATCACCAGCCCAAGAATCGCGAATTCCACGGCGAGGGATATCAGACCGGCCCGTGATCCCGACAAAAATACGGATACAAGAGCAGTGAAAACTACGAATAGCAGAAATGGTTTGGCTGGATGTCTCCACCGCAAACCGCAGGCGAACGTCACCACAATCGGGATCAACATCTCCATTAATCCCGCGTAATTGCCGCGATTGACGTAGGGTCCGAAGACGCTGGCGGAATCCGGGCTAATTACGCCATAGAGCAATCCCGGGCTGGCGAAGAACTGAACGATAGCAAATACCGCCATCAGGAACATGTAGGCAGCTATTGCCGCCCCAGTAAGTTGCCAAGCACGCACTGTTGTTGACGCGTACAGTTGTTGAGTCGCAAAAAAGATGATGGCATACCCGATGAGTTTGATCATCGCTTCTCGGGTGCCGATGCGGTCCATGGAAAGTCCAAACCACAACTGGATTCCGGATAATAGAAGGACGCCTAAAAGCGGTATATAGAGCGGCGATAACACAAATCTCACGTTCCCAGCCCGGAGACTTCCAATACCCCAGAGAAGCAGAAGCAGTGTTGCCCCAACGACGAGCCCACCCCACGCCCACGGCTGCACCGCGCCAAAAGAGAAAGGCGCTGCCATGACTAGGCTCAAGAGCAATACACGGGAAATATCCCAAAGAACGCTTTGGGGCTCGTCGGCTCCGCGGGGAAGGATCAAGACCCGGGATTGAGGCCAATCGGTGGTGGAGGTCACATCGTGTCCGTGTGCGTTGATGGCAGAAATTTCCACCGGCTACCGCGGTTCGCTGGAATTTGAAGCGGAAATTGGACGCAGGGAGATGTCGTCAAACCAAACTTTACCGGTGATCTCCATTGGGTAGGAACGGCCTCGCGGCCGCCAAACGGATAGCCGAATCAAGTCTGTTGTTGGCCCGGCGGTGAACTGAGTGGCGATTTGGTGCCAGTCCGTGGTACCTGAGGTACCCTGGGTTGCGGTGTCCAGGCAAACGAGGCACTTGGGGTCGAGCACGCGCAACCGCGGGCCGCTGTCGGATGTGATCGCCTCCGACTTTACATACCCACTCAGCTCGTACGTTTGCCCCGGAACAACCGGAACCAACTGGTAAGCGGTCTCATATTCAGAGTTCTGAGGGACGGTAAAGTCGGTTCGGAAGCTTCGGCCACCGCTGTGAGTTGTCGCGTCGGAAAAATCCAGAGTGAGATAAGGCTGTTGAGCGAAGCGCCAGTCGAATCCGGCATTGAGAGGTTGCTGTTCGAACCCTCCGTTGAATACCAGATTGGATCCATCACTCGCGGCCCGCTTGTCCAGGCCATTCTGGCGTACCGTATACGCCCACACACCAGCGGCTTCGTGATAATGGCCGGTAGCCAGAAGCTTCTCCAAATATGGAATCACGGCGGCAACCGGAAATACCGTGTTCTCTGCGGTCAACTGCCGCCAGTATGCACCGGCGGTTTCAAACTCGGTGTTCGCAGCAAGGTAGTCCAGAAACCGGAGCTTTGAGGCGGGATCTGCTGGAGGGCTGAGCAAATCACGCCATACCAGATTAGGGTCGCCGAACCCACGCATGAGTAGCTGGAAGGTTTGGTCCAGGCCATCAGGCTGCAAGCGCAAGAACGTTCTGAGCTGACCAATGGCGGATTGCGGTTGATCAGAAACTACGTCGTTAACTGCAGCCTCCCATGCAACCTCTGGCCTTTTAGGAGCCAACTCCTGAGCTTCGCGAAACGCCGCGTTCGCACAGGGCTGGTTCCCAGACGAATAGCAGGCTTTCCCTAGTCCGGACCAATAGATCGCTGAATGGGGATTCATGCTAACGGCCTTCCGGAATTCCTCTTCGGCCATTTCCTGCGGATCAAGTTCAGCGTTCAAGAGCAGGATTTTGCCCAGAATGTAGTGCAGTTCCGGGTTAGCAGGATCCAGGGCGATCGCCCGCCGCAGCATCTCTGGATTAATAGAAGAGCCCCAGCTCTGGGCCAGGACGATGCGCGTTGTTTCCCAGATCAAGAACGAAGCCAGTATGGTTAGTACGAAGAGGAAGATCAATGAGAAGACCCCCGAGCGCAGTGGGATCTCATGAGTAAAATCCCTCAACTTTGGCCGTCTCTTGGATCTCACGTCAAGATCGAAATTGACTTGTTTTTTGGGAACGCCTGGGAACATGTGGGTTAGGTAGTGATCGGCATTCAGTCGAGGGTAGGCGCCAACGCAGGAAACAATGATTCCGGGGGTGCCTACGGCCGTTGACCCTCAGAACAAGCTATTTCGACTGTCGGTTATTCTGAGGCAGCACGGCCGTACGGGTATCTTCCGTAACGTGAGTATCGATAGTATCCATATCCGTAACCGTAGTAGCCTTCTCGCCTCCAATCGAGCTTGTTCAGAACTACGCCCAAGATGCGCGCTCCGGCATTCTCCAAGATTGCGCGCGTACGCATTAAGCCAGCCCGGTGGGTTCTCCCGCTTTCAGCGACGAGCACCACACCATCGACCAGGCCAGCCATGATGGTGGCGTCCGTAACTGCCAAGACAGGAGGTGAATCGATAATTACGTGCTCGAAACGCTTCGCCAGCTCCCTGCACAACTCCGCCATGCTGTCGGAGGCGACCAGTTCGGCTGGATTCGGCGGAACGGGACCTGAAGATAGTACCGCCAGATTAGGCTGTGCCGTATACGCCTGGAGGGCGTCATCCAACTTGTCACCTCCCGTCAGTATCGTGCTAATTCCTTTGTCGTTCTCGAGGCCCAGTAGTTTGGCGATGCCTCCCTTTCTGAGGTCGCCATCCACGATGACTACTTGTCCTTTCCGTTGGGCCAAAGACTGTGCCAAGTTGAGCGCAGTCGCTGTCTTGCCTTCGCCGGCCTGTGGGCTGGTAACGAGAATCAGCTTGGGTGGATTCACCGCCAAGGACAGCAATATCGAGGTACGCAGCGCCCGATAAGCTTCCGCCAGCACTGATTGCGGACTTTCGCTGATACAAAGAGCGACACTCTGGTTCGCTGTCCGACGTGAGTCTCCGTTTTCGTGTCTTCGCAATGCCCATTTTGTTCCGGCGATAGCCCATCTCGCGGAGTCGGTATGACGCTGCAGCGGTACCACTGCGAGGACAGGTGTCATCAGCAACGACTCTACCTCTTCCGCTGTTTTTATCGAATGATCTATACCTTCCTGGGCGAACGCGAACATGATGCCTAGAACGACCCCTGCGAGGAAGCCCAAGGCTATGTTGAGCGCCTTTTTGGGGCGAACCGGCTCGCCGGGGGCCAAGGCTGCATCGACGAGGTGAATGTTAGTGGATTGCAAGCCAGCTGAAACAGTTGCATTCTTGAGCCGCTGCATCAAGCTTTGATAAAGCTGCTGGTTGCCTTCGAACTCACGTTGTAAAATGTTGTGTTGTATCAGCAATTGGTTCTGCGCCCCTACCACTTCCTTTTGTGCTGCTACGGCGGCAGCCGCCAGTTTCTCGCGAGTTACGGTAGCTGTGTAGTCCTTTCGGATCCGGGCAAGCACACGGTTCTGTTCAGCTTCGATCTGGCTGCGAATACCATCTATCTCCCCTTTCAGACGAATGGCCTTGGGAAATTGTGGGCCGTACTGCGAGACAGTCTCGGTGTACTGGTCCTGCAAGTCTGCAGATTTTTCCTCCAGCTTCTGTAAGAGATCATTGTGGACGAGTGCAGCCAACTGATCTCGGTTGGCTTGCACCTCACGATACAGCGACTCCTTTTGGAGGCGGTCGCTTTCCGCAGCAGTCAAGTCACGGCCAAAGTCTGAGAGCATCTGTTCTTGCATGCTTCCCTTGTCACCGGTGTTGACAATTTGGTGTTCTCGCTCATACTCGACTAGCGCTTGTTGTGAGTTCTCGACTTTTGCCTTTAACTCGTCAAGCTGCTGCTCCATCCAGGCCGAGGCCTGGCGCGTAGCATCGTATTTCTCGCGAAAGCTGTAGTCGATATAGTTGGTGACCAGGCTGGTTGAGACCCGCGCTGCCAACTGCGGGTCGGGATCTTCGTAATTCACCGCCAGCATACGGGTTTTTGGTGTCAACTCAACTGTAAGTTTCTTTTTAAAGGCGTCAATTAGCCGGACCTTGCGCTTCTCCGGAAGAATTTGTGCCATCTTCTTCGGCTTGATGAGGCTGTCCTCTAGTTTTAATTGTTCAATCGTGCGCCATGCCAGGTTCTCGCTCTTCAAGACCTGGATTTGCGTCTGGACAAAGGTATCGTCGGCGTTGTCCTTTTGAAACAGTTCTTCGATCGACTGAATCAATGGTGTTTCCGACTCCACTTGCACCCTGGCTGTCGCTTTAAAAATAGGCTGCATCTTGAAGGAGACAATCGCCACAATAGTAGTGACGATGATCGCGATGGTCGCAACTGTCCATCGCCGCTTCAGCAGGGTGTGCCAGTAGGTTGCTAGCGAGACATAGTCTTGAGCGCTGGCTAGACTGGCTTCCACTGCGGGGAGGGCCCGCGTGAGCGGAATAGCGGTCACGGCATCCCCTGCGGGAAGCGCTCGACGATCCGGATCGGCAGTGAGATTGTTCAATTGCATGATGTTTGCCTTTATGGATGTGCGTAGATCGCCAAATATGTTGCCGTTTGCAGTGCTGCTTCAAGACCACGCCGGAATGCCTTCTTAGCTGTGCTGTCGGGTACGAAAAGGATGTCGTCAGCACGCAGCATGGGGTCGGATGCTTTCGCCGCCAGGATAAGGTTCAGGTTTACGGGTATCTGTTTACGTCCGTCCGGCGCGCTCGAATCGGCACGGATAATCATCGCCTTGTTGCGCACTGCTGTGGATTTCGCGTCCTCAGCCATAGCCAGAGCCTGCAACACGGTCATCCCGTCATCTGTCTCCTTGATTACAAATCCGCCCGGTTTGTTCACGGCACCAACCACGTACACAATTCCGGCACGGGGCACGGTTACTCTATCTCCGGGATAGATTTCGACGTTGTCCGTAGGACTGGCAGTCTGCAGTAACTTCTTGAGATTGACGGTCTCAATCGTCTGCCCGGTGGCTTGCTCTCCAAGCTTTCCTCGACTAATCATCGCCACATTGCTGGCATCGTCCGATAACCCTTGTGCCTGCGATAACACGTCGAGGAGGGTGGTACGACCAAATACGGGATAGATCTGGGGCATCTTCACTGACCCGGTGATAGCAACTGATTTCAGGCGGGAGCTGACGATCGTGACCACAATGTGGGGGGCCATCACCAGCCCACTATCGTGCAGTTGCTTGCCTAGGGCGTCAGAAAACTGGCTCGGCGTCATGCCGGCTGCTGGAATTGCACTTGGTAGCAACGGCAGCCCTACGGTACCCGAGGGGCTGACGCGATACTGGCGTGAAAGCTCGGCAACATCCATCACATAAACGTCCAAGATGTCATCGGGGCTGATAATACTGTCGCTGTCCAGTTCAGAAGGATTTTTCAGAGATCTGGGTACATCCGAGTTTTTCAAAGCTCCGGGCACAACTGCCAATTTCGGTTGGGACAACCCCATTGCCGAAGCGGTTGATTGCCCGTTCGCACAGATGCAGACTGCGAGAAAAACACTAATAACTAACAGCAGCCATAGCGAAAAGCGGATTTGACGATGCCAACCTAAACGCATCTTTGTCTCCTCAATGAAATCTGCTACGCGGACTTGACGATTATTAAGAGGACCGGCCGGATGTTGCAGCCAGCCGAGAAAGATCGCGGCCGGATAAAAGCAGTGATTTGGTGCTTCAGACTACTCCAAGGTCATACGCCCCAACATCAATGGCGATGGATCGCTCCATCGGCTCAATGGAGATAACGAGTTTCTTGCCGCGCTCGGCGACGAAGATACCCTCCAAGCCGTCCAGACAGCCGCCACAAATTCGGACTCGCTGGCCGCTCTTGAGGAACGGATAGGGGGACCACGATGTATTCTGGCTCTCGATCCGCCGTAGGTCATCGATCTGCTGGTCGGGAATACGAGCCGTGACTCCCTTGAAGGTGACGAACGCGTAGGCACCGTTCGTCTGTAGAACAGCAAGCCGGTCCGTCGGATCGGACATCGCGCGGACAAAAACGTAACCAGGGAACAGCGGCATCTCAACAACCTGAGAGCGGTCACTCCAGCGGCGCCGCTCGCGAGTTACGGGGACGTACGCCTCCTGGTGCTTGGATTGCACTTGCTGGCATATCTTTCGCTCAAAACGCGCCCGGGTTTGCAGCGCGTACCAGTACTGGTCTTCCAGAACTTGAGCCTCTGGTTGGCGACATTTACCTACTGCTTGCTGTTCGCTGAACATGGCTCCGCCAATTGAGTCCCACCTATTACCATGAAAGAGCTAATTTTGCAAGCACTATATGGCCACACATCAACCATATCGCACCACTTTAGAGGCTGTTATCATGCTGGTTCTTGCGGTGCTGTGGGTCGTTCTTATCCGGTTCACCTGAAGAACTGGCCGTAGGATGCAAGAAGCGCCTCCAGTTAAAACATCCGCATTATTCTTCTGTCACAGGAACCGGTGCTGCGTGCCGCTTACGAGGCAATGACGGATTTTACGTGAGAGCGCTACTGCTAAAATCCAATCGTGGATTGTCTCTTCGGCCCGGAAAGACAATTCCGCCCGCGGGATCTGCGTTCGCCTGGAGTTGCGGTTTTCCAAAATGGTTGACATCCACTGCCATATTCTTCCCGGCATCGACGATGGTCCGAAGTCCTGGGAACTGACCGCCGAGATGTGTCGCATGGCCGCCCTCGACGGCATCACGCACATCGTGGCGACGCCGCATTGCAACGACGAGTTCGCTTATGACCGTGATCGCTATACCGAGATGCTGGGTGAGCTCAGCGACTCCGCTGAGGGCAAACTGACCTTCAGCCTGGGCTGTGACTTTCATTTTTCCTACGACAACATTCAAGACGCTCTCGCCCATCCGCGGCGTTACACCATCGGCGACTCACAATACCTGCTGGTCGAGTTCAGCGACTTCGCTTTGCCGCCAACCGTAAAGCAGGACCTGCTCTCGCTTTACAGTTGCGGAATGGCGCCAATCATCACGCATCCTGAGCGCAACCAGATTCTGCTCCGCCAGCCAGAAACCGTGCTGCAGTTCGTAGAACAGGGCTGCTTGGTGCAGATCACTGCGAATTCGGTCACGGGATTTTGGGGCAGCCGCTCGAAGCAGATGGCCGAGTGGCTGCTCAAGCGCGAAGCAGTCCATGTGATCGCCAGCGACGCCCATGATTCTGAACGCCGCCGGCCGGTGCTGTCGGAGGCTCGCGAGGCCGTGACCAAACTGGCCGGCAGGGAGGTGGCACAGGCGCTGGTCACGCACAATCCCGCAGCGATCGTCCAAGACCAGCGCCTGCCTTATCAGCCAGTTCGCCGTCCCTTCCCCAGACCCATCCCTGCTGGAGAATCAACGAGATGAGTTCTTGAATCGAGCAGTCTCGTTGAGTGTGGGAGAACCAGATTGTCTCATTCTGCCGCAGAATCTGCGGGTTCTTGGCCGTCCTATCCTGGGTGGATTACAGCATGAGTATCGACTTGAGAAAGTTGCAGCGTGATTGGTGGCGATGAACAGGCGTCGATCCCTGATTACCTCGCCGTTGGACTGGTTCCTGAGTGCAAATCCCGTGCCGCCTCCGGCTATGCCGGTTCTGGCCGAACGGGGAGGCACACAGCTGAAGACGCCGCGCCCAGTGCTGGTGGTGGATACGCGGGAACAGAACCCGTTTGATTTCTCCCGCTTTCAGGGCTGGTTCAGCGGAATCGAACGGCGGGCGCTGAAGCTTGGCGACTACTCGATTGCTGGACTGGAAGAGGTCTGCGTCGTGGAGCGGAAGGACCTGGCGGATCTGGTACGCTCCTTCACCGTCGAGCGCCCAGTGTTTGTCGCGCGCCTGCGGCAGATGGCCAAATACCCTCACTGCTTGCTGGTGGTCTCTGCTGCTTTGAGCCAAGTCAAATCACCCTATCCTCATTCGGCCGTTAATCCCAACCAGATTACCCAATCGTTGATTGCCGTGCTTGCCGGACTGCGGGTACCGTTTGTCTGCACTGAGACGCACGAAATGGGAGAAGAGATTCTCGCCTCGTATCTGTATCAGGTGCACCTTTATCAGTGGCTGGAAGAGAACGGATTTGGCTCTGCTCTGACCGACAGCGGTCTATGATGAGCGCATCGATTCGAGTGTCCAAAGTATCAGTTGTTGCCCGATGCAATTTTTGCGCACCACAGGGGCAGAGCTCGTCTCATATTCCGCAGAATGCAGCGTTGAAAGAGAGTAACAGGGTTTACTTCATGTCGCGCATGAAAGGAGTCTGAAGGGGCTTTCTCATTTTTTCGATGTTGCCTTCTGCGGCTGGATAGCATCGGCGCTTCGTGTTCCCCCAAGCTTGCGGTCATGTATCTTGCGATGTGCCTCGCCAAGAACAGAAGGGGGCTCGCTCTCAGCGAACCCCTTTCTGCTAAAGCACCCTTGATCTGGCAAACTACGGACGGGACGGGCTGATCGCAGCCTGACGTCCCGAACTTAAGCCAACACCTAAACCAATTGCGAGACCGGCGGCAACTGCCACGATCGTGATTATAGCCCAAGTCGGAAAGCCGCTACCACCAGATGCGCCACTCGGCTGTGGATCCAGATCCAATGTGGCAGCAGTACCCGGCTCCAGTATCGCCGTGCGACCACCACCGCTAAGGATCAAAGCGCCCTCACTACTCGTTACTAAAACTTTCTTATCAAGCCTCGCGACCTCGAATATCGCAGTATGGTCTTTGGGACTGACAGTGACTTGGTCAACGCGAGCCGACATTCCATTGCTGGTGCTGACGCGGGTCGTGCCGCGCAACACCTCTACGACGCCCTTCTCGTAGCGAACCGAAGAATTCGGGCTCACGACCACTGACGAACCGGGTTGGGTGATCATCACTGTCGAGGAGTCTGCGGTGGCGACGCGGTCCCCAGGAAAGACACCTGTGTAATTGCTGAAACCGACGCCATTCACTGAAGCAGCGCCTTTGGCGTAGACAATTGCGCCGCGGGTCTCACCTGACAACATCGCCGCTGGAAGCAGCACCACCAAGAAAACCGCCGTCACCCTGTTGAACGCTCGAGCACTCATGGGGAACCTCTAAGCTTTCGCATACCACCTTCGAGGAGGGAATAGTAGCACTTTTCGATATCTGACGTCAAGGTAAACTTGTCATTTTTCAAAAATTGTTGAGTAAAACACTTGAAACAAAATAGCTTTCTTAGAGTTTTTTATAGCACCAAAGAGCTATTAATAGAACTAGAAAAACCGTCCAGATGCCCAATCGGCGCGAGGATTCTGCCCTAGTTGAGAACCCCAGCCTTCTGCGGGTCGAGACTGCTCGCCGCGCTGCGCTCGTCGCAGCGGGCCGGCTCGGCGACCCCGGCGGAAGCCGGGGGAGTAAGGCCCGACCGGCAGTTTGTGCCGGACACGCCCCGTGGAAGGGACCGGAAGGTGATATAAATACGCTCGTCCTTCCCGAAGTTACCGAATGCCACGTTATTGATGGCAGCCCAAGCTTTCCGGCTTGGGGTTCCTGAGAGTCACAGTCACCGCGTTCATTGCATTGCCGACAGGCGCATGCGCCCGTCTGCCCGCGGGACTCGAGGATCTGATACACGGGAATCCAGTACACACTCGTTGACTCCATTGCCACTGAGCGAATCCCGCACTGCTGTAGCCAGTCCGCAAGTGCATTCAGATCGCGAGTGAAGGTTGGGAAACTGCGGACAGGTTGGGAATCACGATCAGCGCTGACTGCGACGAACAACTCGCTCGCACCTACATCGACGCCGGCTGCATGCGGGTGCAAGATGGGCAATTCCTCGCACCGTCTGATTATTCGCGCATGCTCGCCCGCGCTTTCACCAGTTGAGCCTGGCGAAGCGGGCATAACATCCGCTTTCGCTTGACTTGTTGCCCACGGCAAGCGGCAATGTCATGCGAACCGGAGAACACGCATGACCGATGCAATCAGCGCAAAACTCGAAGAATTACCCCACTTGCGGACCTCCAAG
>Ga0187864_10000782_pt1 | contig 34026 bp, 28 predicted proteins | sample June2016WEW_11_4_FD_132985 | JGI IMG/M metagenome (GOLD analysis project Ga0187864, IMG submission 132985) | Peatland microbial communities from SPRUCE experiment site at the Marcell Experimental Forest, Minnesota, USA - June2016WEW_11_40 | ecosystem: Environmental > Terrestrial > Soil >...
GACGCGATCGCGAAGCTCAACCAGCAGCCCGGCCATGCGAAGCTGTCCGCACGGGTCGGCATCGATTCGGGCACGGTCGTGATCGCCAAGGGCGCGAGCAACGAGGCGGAGGTCTTCGGCGACGTGCCCAATATCGCGGCGCGGGTGCAGGCGACCGCCGAACCGGGCACAGCCGCGATCACCGACGCGACGCATCGGCTGGTGTCGGGTCTGTTCGTAGTCGTGGATTCCGGTGCGCACGAACTCAAGGGCATCGAACGGCCAATTGAGATTTACCGGGTGGTACGGCCGAGCGGGATGCGCGGGCGCTTCCCGGCGGTGGCGGCGATGCGCGGCATGACTTCGTTCGTTGGGCGCGAGGACGAGTTGCGCCTGCTGATGAACCGTTGGGAGCGCGTGCGTGAGGGCGAAGGTCAGGTCGTCACGGTTATCGGCGAAGCCGGGATCGGCAAGTCGCGCCTGGTGCAACGCTTTCAGGAAGAGATCGCAGCGAATCCGAATACCTGGCTGGAATGCGCGACGGCGCCATTTTTCCAGAACACGCCTTTTTACGCGGTCGCCGACATGCTGCAGCAGAGCTTTCATTGGGACGCCAATCAGGAAGTGGATCGGCGCCTGGCGGCCTTGGAAGCTTCGCTCGGACTGGCCGGACTCGACCCGAACGAGGCGGTACCGCTGATCGCGCCGCTCTTGGAACTGCCGGTTGGCGAGAAGTATCCGCCCTCGTCGATGGCGCCCGAGCAGCAGCGCAAGCGACTGCTCGCCACGCTCGTCGCGTGGACCTTCGGTGCCGCGAGAGCCCAACCAGTGGTACTTGCGGCCGAAGATTTACATTGGGCGGATCCCTCGACGCTGGAGTTGATTCAACTGCTGGTCGAGCAGGGCGCGACGGCGCGGCTGCTGCAAATCTACACGGCGCGGCCCGAGTTCCGCGCGCAATGGCCAATGCGGGCGCATCATACGCAAATCAATCTCAACCGGCTCAACTCGGGAAACGTGCGCACGATGGTGGCGCAAGTGGCCGCGAAGATTGCTTTGTCAGCCGAAACCATCGCGACGGTGGTCGAGCGCACCGGCGGGGTGCCGCTGTTCGTCGAGGAATTGACGCGAGCGGTGCTCGAAAGTGGTGACGCCAAGCTCATTGGCCGAGAGATTCCGGCCACCTTGCATGATTCGCTGATGGCGCGACTGGATCGGTTGGGACCGGCGAAAGAAATCATCCAGATTGGGGCAGTAATCGGTAGCGAATTTTCCTACGAATTGTTAAGTGCGGTCCATCCGATCGGCGAACTGGAACTGCAAGGGGCGTTGCGCATCTTGACCGACGCCGAATTGCTGTACGTGCGCGGCATCGCGCCGGACGCGACCTATCAGTTCAAACACGCGCTCATTCAGGATGCGGCCTACGAAGCGCTCCTCAAAAGCCGTCGCAAAGAGCTGCATCTCATTGTCGCCCGCACCATCGATGAGAAGTTCCCCGCAATCAAGGAGACTCATCCTGAGTTGCTCGCGCGCCACTGGACAGAAGCGGGCGAAATCGGACACGCGATCGCCGAATGGTCAAGGACCGGCAAAACCGCAAAAGCGCGAAATGCGTTTAGGGAGGCGCTTGAGGGCTACCAGCAGGCCGCGACTGTGCTGAACCTCTTACCTCAGTCGGCCGAACGTGACGACCGTGAACTGGAACTCAGGCAATCGGTCGTCTCGATGCTTTCCATTACGAAAGGATATGCTGCGCCGGAAACGATTGAGGCTACCGAGCGAGCCACGGCGCTCGCCGAACGGAGCGGCAACTTCAAGCAGCTTGCCAATTGGCTGACCCAGAGAGGTTCCGCTCTCCTCGTCTCGAGCGAATTATCAGCCGCCGGTGCGCTTGCCGACCAGGCGCTAGAGCTTGCCATTAGGCAAGGGGATCCGATGAATCTCGGCCCGATCCATCAACTCCAAACATAACGCGTTACTGGCGCGGCGATCTCGACGGTGTTGAGAAGCATTTTGCAGCATGGCTCGCGTTCTTCAGTGATCGTCGCTTCGCCGAGTCGCCCCCATTAACACTGAACAATGCCGTAAACGCCCTCGCTTTCGCAAGCTACAATGCCTGGCTGCTCGGCCGAGTGGATGTTGCACGCCAGCGCGAGGCGCAGATGATCGCTGTTGCGAACCGAGGCAGCGTATTTGAAATAGCGAACTCGGGATACCTCACACTCGCAATCTCCCTTGGACAGTACGAACGCGCCGAAGCTCTGGCAACTAGAACGATTCAACTAGCGGAGAAAAATCACTTTCCCAATCCTGTGGCCCGGTCACTAACTGTTCTTGGTCTGGCGCGAGCCCGTCTCGGACGCGCAAGCGAAGGTGTAGCGTTGATCCGGCGGGGCATAGCGGGCTTGCGCGAGATCGGAACTCGCATGGGGATTACCCAGACTATGGCACGCCTCGCCGAGGCACAGGGACTTGAAGGGAACATTCCAGAGGCGCTCGAGTCTATAGAAATAGGCCTTCAGGCGCTCCCTGACGAAGTAGTATTTCGACCTGAGATGCTTCGGCTCCGCGGTGAACTGCGCCTCATGCAGGGCGACGCGAAACTGGCCGAGGCCGACTTCCGCGAGGCAGTTGCGCTCGCGCAATCGATGAGTGCGAAGGCGTGGGAATTGCGCGCCACCACCAGTCTCGCGCGGCTGCTCGACAAACAGGGCAATCGCGACGAAGCCCGCACGATGCTCGCCGCGATTTACAACTGGTTCACCGAGGGCTTCGATACCGCCGATTTGAAGGACGCCAAGGCCCTGCTCGACCAGTTCAGCGGATAGTGAGCGGCGTGGTTTTTTTGAATTCGAGGGCGACCTCGCTCATGGTCCTGAAGGTTACGCCGTTGCGATTGCGCATGTGATCGACCAGCCGTTCGAGCATCAGGAGCCGATGGCCGCGGCCGATGCATTGGGGATGCATGGTCAGGATGAAAACGCCTTCCCCCAGCCGGTCATACAGGTAGTCGAAGTCGCCGACCCAGATTTCGTACATCTGCGAGGGTGAGTGAAGGCCGGGGATGACGCCGTGGTGGGTCATCACGAACTCGAAGGCGGGGAAGTCGTCGAGTCCCCAGGTGAAAGGCATTTCCACGAGGTTGGTCTCGCGGCCCCAGACAAAGGGGCCGTCGGCGGGCGCCTGGTCGCCGACGCGGCAGTAGTAGGGCGAGAAGTCGTTGCCCATCATGCTGCTGTCGTAGAGGAAATTACGTTGGAGGAGGCAATCGAGGGTAGCGGACGTCAGACCGGCGGCCGGCGATCGATAGCCGACGGGTTCGCGGCCGGTCACGCGCTTGAGCGCGGCGGTCGCGCGATCGAAATCGAGCGTTTCGTCGGCGGGCGTTTTGGCCTGTTCGTGGAAGTAGCCGTGATGGGCAATCTCGTGGCCCTCTTCGGCAATTTTGGCGACGGTGGTGGGAAAGGCGTCGGCGGTATGGCCGGGCACGAACCAGGTCGAGCGGATACCCCATTCGCGCAACATCCGCAGCAGCCGCTCGGTGCCAACGCGGCCAAACTCGCCGCGCGAGATTGCGCTCGGAGACTTGGCGTGGAAGGTGCCGATCCAGACCGACATCGCGTCGAAGTCAAAAGTGAGACAGACCGAAATTCTTTTTTCCATGGCGGATCCCCCGAGGTCGCGCGGCGCATAAATGAGGCGTCCCATCGTCTCTACAGCGATTGGCCGGAACGCGCAAAGTGCGCGGACGATGGCGCCCGGCAGGCCCATTGCGGGGGGTGCGGGTGAGCAGTCGCAAACGCTGTCGAAGAGGCCGGCGATCGAGTTCGCGCTCCGCAGTGTGCCGTTGAGAAAATCCATGGTGCACAAAGGTTTTGTCGAGTTTCGAGGCCGGCGCTAATACGACAGCGGCAGGTGAATAAGCGTTTACCGCGAACGCGATTAGGAATCGTTTTGCGGGCGGCGCGGGGTCGACTCCGCTCGCGGCAGATTCGCTTGACAGGCGCGGCAACCATGTTGTAAGCCCTTGCAGAACTTTGGACCGGGGGTTTCAGGGAGGCTATTGAGATGCCTCGCCAAAGTGGCGAAACGGCACGGGCGCAACGGTGTCCTAACGGCGGCGCCACGGGCTGCGTCGCGCGTTATTACAGGTTTCCCGGCGGTTACGTTTTTGGAGTCGCGGAGGCGGCAGCGAATCTGACGGCGGCATCCGTGACTTCGCGCCCGCAGGCCTGATGGGGATCAAAGAGGCAGTAGAGGATTGATGCATCGCAACAAATTCAAGACTTGGGCAATTGCCGTAGCCGGCCTGCTTGCGGTGGTGGCGGCGGGCGCGGCCGGAGCGCGGGCGGCGGTCGAAGGCGCAGCTCGAACGGGAGCGCCGGCGTGGCTGAGCCTGTTCGGCGTGGCGATTCGGCCCGACAACAACATTTTCATCGTTGGTTCCAAGGGCTTGCTGATGACGTCGAGCGATCAGGGCAAGAGCTGGTTGCAGCGCACCGTGAAGGAACGCGCAGGTTCGGATCTGTTTCAGGATCGCGACCTCTACGGGATTCGATTCAGCCCGGCAGGAAAGGCCGGATGGATCGTCGGTGAAGACGGCATCGTGATGAAGACCGACGACAGCGGGGCGACTTGGACCAGGCAGGAAACGGGAACCAAGAAGAACCTGTTCAACATCTTCGCCATCGACGATCAGCAGGTGGTAGCGGTAGGCGCCGATGGCACGATCCTGCGGACAACGAACGGCGGCGACCACTGGGACGTGGAGAAGTCGCCCAAGGCGGTGTCGCTATTCGGAATCGTGTTCCTGGACAAGAATACGGGATTTGCGGTGGGTGAGTTCTCGACGATTCTCGCCACGACCGACGGCGGCCAGAGCTGGAGGTTGGCGTATGGCGGCAATACCACGGATTTTACCGTGGGACCGTATTTCTCGATCGCCTTCAGCGATCCGCAGCATGGCATTGCGTGTGGTCTCGCCGGCGATCTATTGGTCACTGCGGACGGGGGCAAGAGCTGGCAGGTACAAAAGCTTCCCGATACGGTTGCGGCATACATCGTGACCGAGGATACGACGTCGAAGAAGTTGTGGGCCGCGGGAGCCGGAGGCCGGATGTTCGATTCATCGCAGCCGGGGCAATGGCAATCGCTGGATCGGACGGCCTTTTACGACATTACCGATTTGACATTTGCGGGTAATCTGGGAGTTGCCGTGGGTTTGAACGGCACCATTTTGCTGACGAATAACGCGGGAGTTCAATGGCAAGCAGTTCAGTAAATTTCTCGTCCCTGCGGATCGGCGACTTCGTCCTTCGCTTCAGGGCAATAATCGGCGGAATCCTGCTACTGATCAGCGCGATCCTGGGCTACTACTGCACGCAGGTCACGGTCGCGACCAAGTTTGACGATTTCTTTCCAACTTACCATCAGAACGTCAAGCTCTACCACGAGTGGCAGAAATACGGCGGTGCGCAAACGCTGTCGGTGATGATTCAGGTCAAGAACGGGGACATCTTCAATTATGACACGCTGAAGAAGATCCAGGGCATTCAGTACGACGTCGACAAGTTGCCCGGGGTTGACCACAACGAGGTGCTGTCACTGGCCTCGTATCGCGTGAGCTACTCCGAAGCGACGCCCGGTTCCCTGAACATCAAGCCCTTCATGTTCCCGGAGGTGCCGAAGACTCCGGAGGGCATCGCGACGCTCAAAAAGTTCGTTTTGGCGAACCTGTCAAACATCTCACAATATGTCAGTTCAGACCTGAAGAGCGCGGTGGTCAAGGCGTCGTTCAACGAGCGGGGCCTGGACTACAAGACGCTGTTCACCCAGGTCCAGGATATCGTCCACAGATACGAGGATGCGAACGTAGATATCCTGATCGCGGGCGAGCCGATCATCCGCGGCTACGGTTACTATTATGAACCGACCGTCGGCGTGCTGTTCCTGATTGCAGTCGGGGTCATGATTCTGATCCTGTGGCTGACCGGCGGCCAACGGAGCCGCTGGTGGGCGCCGATCGTGACTGGAGCGCTGTCGGCGGTGTGGGGCCTCGGGTTTGTCGGGGTAATGAAGTACGACTTCGATCCGGTGATGCTGGTTATTCCATTCATCTTGACCGCCCGTGACATGAGTCATGGTATTCAGTGGCAGGGCCGCTATCACGATGAGCTGGATCGGCTGGGGGACAAATACGCCGCCTGTGCGGCGACCACCGACTTCATGTTGCCGCCGGGACTGCTGTCGATTCTGGCGGACATCAGCGGCATCATCTTTATCTCGTTCGGCGGTATTCCGGTGCTGCAGCACATCGCGTTGGCCGGTACGGTATGGCTCGCCGGTTCGCTCACGATGGTATTCATCTTCCAGCCTATCTTGATGAGCTACCTGCCGATACCGGAGGTCAAGCACAAGCATGCGGGTAAGCCGAGCGGGATGAGGAAGTCGATCGGGGACGGGCTCGAATGGTTTGTGCATGTCCCGACGAATCCGGGCACGCTGCGCAAGGTTCTGCTGGGGGCGGCGGCCTTTTTCCTGGTCTATGGGGTGATCGCGGGGGCGAAGGCAAGGATCGGCTATGCCAGTTCAGGCACGCCGCTCTACAAACAAAATGCGAAGGTGAATCAGGATATCCGCGCGGTTGGCAAGAAGTTCCCGCTCGAAGAGGCATGGGTAATCCTGAAGACGCCGCCGTATCCGGACAAACAGTCGGTTCTGGGTCCTGAAGTATTGCGCATGGTTGATGATATGCGCGCCTACCTTTTCCAGAATCCGAAGGTGGCCGAGGTCGAGGAATTCTCATCAACGGTTTCGGCGTCGCTCAACCAGAAGTTCCATTACGGCTATCCAAAATACCTGGCGATGCCGGATTCGCAAGAGATGTCGGGTAATCTCTGGTTCCTGTTCATTAACGGATCGGCACCGGGCGAGCTGGAGCGCTATATCTCGAACCGTCTGAGCGATGACACCTGTATTCGGATTTTGCTGAAGGATCACACGTACGACACGCTGAACGAAATTCGCGAAAACATCAAAACTTTCGTCGCGCAGCGAGTCAGCAGTGATCCGGCGCTGAGCAATGTTAAGGTGCTCTACGTTGGCGGTATTGCCGGCCTGTACCTTGGCGCCAACGACGTGCTCAAGCAGCTCGACTTCCTCAACATCACGTTCGTGCTGGCAGTGGTCTGGATGTTCTGCCTGTTCTCCTTCCGATCCTTTGTGGCGGCCTTCATGTTCCTGTTCGCCTGCGTCTTGGCCAACTTCGGCGCGTTCATTTACATGAACATCCGCGGTATCGGACTGACTATCGATACCATCCCGGTCATTTCTCTGGGTATCGGACTGGGCGTTGACTACGGCATCTATATGATTGCCCGAATTCGCGACGAAGTGATGGGCGGCATGGAGGTCGATGACGCCGTCGTACTCGCGCTCAAGTCCACGGGGGTCGCGGTGTTCAACACCTTCCTGGTCATGATCGGCGGCATCTTCCCGTGGATCTTCTCGCCGCTTCTGTTCCACAGCCAGATGAGCACGCTACTGATCTTCCTGATGGGCACGAACATGATCGCCGGTTGTATCATCCTGCCGTGCTACCTCTCGTGGGCACGTCCGAAGTTCGTGTTCGGCGGCGCCTCGATGATCAAGGAGCGCGAACTCAGGGCGGCGGTCTCCTGACGGCACTGTTCAATCTCACGCTGAACCTGGAGTTCCCCGGGGCTAGAGCCGGGCGCAGGGCCAAAAGCAAAGAAAGAATCCGCGGCGGGTGCGATGAGCACTCGTCGCGGATTCAATTTGGGACGGTATTTTTCGCGTGCCGGTAACCTTTGCATCACTCGGTCTCCATTTTCATTGAGCGCACACTAGCGAAGCCGAAGTGGAGCGAGCGAACGAGCCGGCGAGGCGCGCAGAATGACGGAGATCATGCCAATTGTGCGAGAATGAAGATTTTGGGGGCTGACTCCTCAACTCAAAGGGAAGAGTCGAGCAGGGTTGGAACTTTAAGACAGCTTGCGCGGTTCAATTGAGGGGCAGACTTGGCTGCCAGGCAGACGGGGCTTTTAGCAGGGGACAGAGCCGGGCTTGCGAGGGTGTGCGCGGGCCTTCAAACAAGGAGTCGGGGCTGATGATAAAGCGAATGGCGATCGCGGCTGCGCTGGTGATGGGCGTCGTGTCGGTGAGCGGGTGCAAGAGCGCAGGGGAATGGAAGGCGGATCCGAACGCCGACTTCTTTCCGCTGAAGACCGACATGGTCTGGACCTACCGGGTCAACAGCAAGAGTCAGCGCGCGAATTACGCGGTCACCGACCGGGTGATCGGCATGCAGTATGTTCCGGCGCTGAAACTCACCGGCCTGGTGGTCGAAGAATTCTACAATCTGGACCGGGCGGGCCTGCGCCCGATCATTTATCTCGATCAGGGCGGCTTTCTGACGCGGCTGTCGGGGCTCGATTATGTAGAGCATCGGATCCAGGGGCCGGCGTGGGGCCGATCCGAGGAGCAGAACTTTTTGCCGGAGCATTTGACGCCGGACCGTGAATGGAAAAACACGCTCTTTCCATACGGCAAGCTGCCCGGCAGCTTCGACGTAACGCAGTCGCACAAGAGCTACATGGAACCGGCCGACGTAACGGTTCCGGCGGGGCAGTTCAAGAATTGCATCAGGATCGAGACGCGGGCGCATTACGAGGGCGGCGCGTACGCTCAGCAGAAGCAGAACCTGAATCTGACCTATGAGGACTGGTATGCACCGAACGTTGGACTGGTGCGTACCGTGGCGTATCAGGGCGGGCCGAATGGCCCTGAAATGGAGCGGGTGGAATTGACGCGGTTCGAGGCGGTCTCAGATAAGGCCGCTCCGGTGACGCCGCCCGCGACCGGTCCACCGCAGACTAATTCCTGACGACCTGGTTAGCAGCGGCGGAGGGGTGAACGCGCCCGCGCTCGCTCATCCGGGCGGCGGTGGCAAGCGGATCGAATCGATCACCGTCGAGGGCGCGGTTTCGCCGGCGCGCTGCTTCTCATCGCGCCCGTTGTATTCAATTGCGACGGCGTCGATATAGAACCCGTTATGGCCGGCCTCGCCGATGCGGCGGGTATGTTCTGCCTCCCGGATGTAATCGCCGGGATTAGCGTAACCGTTTTTCGCCGTGACGTCATTCATGCTTTCGTTTGGGCTCGCGGCGTAGAGCAAATTCTTGATGTCCTGATGCTCACTGTTGATGATGACGAGCGCATCGGCACCGGTCTCGCAGGCCTTGCGCTTGAGCGCGGGCAAAACGTCAGGTGGTTGGTCTTTCGCGTCCGCCCAGAGTTCGACAATGGCGATTTGCGAGAGGTTCTTCAGCGGCATCCTTTCCAGCACCGGCATCCGGCAATCGGGTGCCTTCGCGGCATGTGAGTAAGGACCCAACTGCGTCACTTGAACTTGCAGCGGCTTTTGCGAGGCACATCCCGCAACGATCACGCTGAGTGCAATAGTCATCGCTGCGAGGCCCGGGTTCAGGCCGATGCGCAGATCCGGGCTGTTCGATTTCATGATCACCACTCTCATCCAGGCATCTCGGCGCCACGCGACCTGAATTATCGACACCGGGGCGGTACGCACAATAGCATAAAATCGTTGCGCTTATAACGGTTCGCAGCGAGATCGCGCTGGCCGAACGTGATTGTACGCAATGATAATTGTACTCGTCGGGATGGCAAACTGCCCGGCTTTCGACGCGGCCGCAGGGGACGCCGCAATCTGTTGGGGCTCGTGTTCGTGGAGTATGATTAGAAGATGCGGCGATTGCTTCACACCGCGCTCGGTGCCTGGTTTCTGATTGTGATGACGATGGCGCAAGGCTGCGCCGTTCCCGCCCAAAGCATCGGAACGTCCGGTGCACGCGATGCGACTTTGGCCGGTGGTGCGAACGGCAGTTCGTCAGGTCAATACGCCGGCGCGCATACATCCAATCCTAGTGGCGGACCGTCCAGTACCGCGGGATACGTGGCCGATCCCGGGGCCAGCACTGCGCTGACCGACTACCTTAAGCACCATCGCCTGCCGCTGGTCGGAGCGCAGGTAATGCGCAATCCGAATAATGGCGCCCGCACCGTCGTGCTCTATGGCTATGTCGGGTCGGATTACGGCAAGTCGGACGCGCAGCGGCAGGCCGAAGGTTACATCAATGACGCGGCGGTCGAGGTTGACAATCGAATCCGCGTGAATCCGGAACTGCTGGCGGCGGGCAGATCGTCGTCGGTACCATCGGCCGCGGGCTCTGCCGATATGGCGGAGGCGCAGGCTCAGGCTAACTCGTCGATGCCCGGCGTGCAAAGCTACATCGATCAACAGAACCAGGAGGCAGCGCAGGTTCAGCAGTATCAGCAGCAGAATTCAGCGTTGAGCATGAGTTCAATGTTGCCGCTGGTGGCGTTGCTCGCAATTCTCAGCATGGCGAGCGGCAGTGGGGGTTTTTCGACCGGACCATCAATGGGCTACTCGCCGTATGGAAATTCTCCCTATGGCAATTCGCCGTATGGCAATTCGCCATACAGCCCATACTCCCCCTATGCGTCGCCGATGCCGCCATCCAATTTCGGCAGCCCCGGTTATGGCTACGGATCGCCGGGCGGCGGTGTGACGCCATTCGGATCGTTGCCGGGCAGCCCGTACTCGTCATTTCCCTGACCGCTACAATTATTCCATCGACCGCGCGACGATGGCTGCCGTGTCCTTGTGCGTGCACCCCGGGCGGCGCGCGTGGCTATTTCATCGTGCTGAAAAACGCGCGGATGTCGTCGGCGAGGAGTTGCGGCTCCTCCATTGCGGCGAAGTGTCCCCCGGCCGGCATCACGGTCCAGCGCTGAATGTTGAAGGCGCGTTCGGCCCACGCCCGCGGGGGCTTGAGCAACTCGCGCGGGAAGAGCGCGGCGCCGGTCGGCGTTTCGATGCGCTGGTTGGTGTCGGGCCGCCACGGATGATGGCGCGACTCGTAGTACAGGCGGGTCGAGGAATTTATCGACTGAGTAATCCAGTAGATCATGATGTTGGTGAGCAACTGATCTTTGGTGAAGCGCTTTTCGACGTCGCCGGCGCAATCCGACCAGGTGCGGAATTTCTCGACGATCCACGCGGCCAGACCTGCCGGCGAATCGTTCAGCCCGTAGGCGAGCGTCTGCGGCCTGGTCCCCTGGATCCACTGGTAACCGGTTTCCTCGCGCCGGAAATGATCCATGTCGGCGAGAAAGACTTTTTCCTCATCGGTGAGTTCGGACGAATGGTCGCGGCGCCCGCCGACGAAAAGCAGGTTCAGGTGAATGCCGTAGAGCCGGTCGCCGTGGATCTCGCCGAGGCGCGAAGTGACGGCGGCGCCCCAATCGCCGCCCTGCGCGCAGTAGCGATCGAAGCCGAGCACACCGGTCATCAACTGGTGGAAGAGTTCCGCGATGGCCTGGATATTCATCGCGCGCGTGCGCGGATGGTCGGAGAAACCGTAGCCGGGCAAGGACGGGGCGATCACCGTGAACGAGTGATTGGGGTCGCCACCGTGAGCCGCGGGATCGGTGAGCATCGGGATGATGCGCATGAATTCATAAATCGACCCGGGCCATCCGTGCGTCAGCAGCAGCGGCTTCGGATTGGGGCCGCGGCCGGGTTCATGGATGTAGTGAATGCCGAGGCCGTCGATTTCCGTGCGGAACTGGGCGAAGCGATTGATCTCGGCCTCGTGCGCCCGCCAGTTGTAGCTCGACCGCCAATACTCGACGAGTTGCCGCAAGTAGGCGAGATTGGTGCCGTACTCCCAACCGGTATCGGGCACTTCGTCGGGAAAGCGCGTGCGCGTCAGGCGCTCGCGGAGGTCTTTCAAGACTTCATCTGATACTTGAACTTTGAACGGAGCGATTTTGCTCTCGGCCATGATGCTGCCTCCGCCGCGCGGGAAACGTGGCGCCCAGAATTACGCACCAATGGCGGCATAGGCAAACGCGGCGAGGGCGGGGGCGATTGGCGGGCGTCGGCGAACCGCGGCGAACATCGGCGAGCAGCGCCGAACAGTGGCCGCAATTCGACGGAGCGGGCGCTGTGAACATCCGCGCCGGGGTGAACTTGATCGGGCGTTCGGCCAAGTGGGACAATCCGCAAACGAGCTGCCATCGTATGGCGGCATTTCAATCAACCCTGGGAACTGTGAACGGTCGCACTTGCTGCGGCCAGCGCAATCCGGCGAAGCAAACCGGACGGCAACAACGGAGTCTCGAATAATCGCGGAATAATTTTATTCTGCGAGTGGAGCCAAAGTGGCACTCGCATCCGAAGTCAAGACTACTCAATCCGACCTCGATCAACTCTGCGTCAATTCGATTCGCGTACTTGCGATCGACGCGGTGCAGAAGGCCAACTCGGGCCATCCGGGGATGCCGATGGGGATGGCGCCGGTGGCGTATCTCCTGTTCAGGCGCTTCATGCGGCATAACCCGAAGAACCCGCGCTGGTACGGGCGCGATCGGTTCGTGCTGTCGGCCGGACACGGCTCGATGCTGTTGTATGCGGCGCTCCATCTGAGCGGCTACGACCTGCCGCTGGAGGAGATCAAACGCTTCCGTCAACTGGGCAGCAAAACCCCGGGCCATCCGGAGCATGGAGTCACGCCGGGCGTCGAGACCACGACCGGGCCGCTGGGGCAGGGCTTCGGCAACGGCGTCGGGATGGCGATCGCGGCCAAGCACATGGCATCGCGTTTCGATGAGGGCGGCGGCGCACCACTGTTCGGCCATCGGATTTTCGCGATCGCCAGCGACGGCGACCTGATGGAGGGAATTGCGAGCGAAGCGGCGTCGATCGCGGGCCATCTCGGCCTCGGCAATATCATTTACCTGTACGACGACAATCACGTGACGATCGACGGCCACACGGGCCTTTCGTTTTCGGAGGACGTGAACCGGCGCTTCGAGGCGTACGGATGGCATACGCAGGATGTGAACGACGCCAACGATCTGGCGGCGGTGTCGAAGGCGATCGAGAACGCGATCGCGGAGGAGCAGCGGCCGTCGCTGATTCGCGTGCACAGCCATATCGGCTACGGCAGTCCGCATCGCCAGGATACGTCAGAGGCGCATGGCAAACCGCTTGGTGCCGACGAGATCAAGCTGGTCAAGAAATTTTACGGCTGGCCGCTCGAGCCCGACTTCTATGTTCCCGACGCGGCGCGCGCAGAATTTCTCGAATGCGTGAAGCGTGGCGCCGACTACGAGACCGATTGGCAGCGCCGCTTCGACACTTACGCCAAGGCGAATCCGGCCAAGGCCGCCGACTTCAAGGCGATGCTCGCGGGAGAGCTACCGGCGGGGTGGGACAAGGATTTGCCGGTCTTCACGCCCAAGGATGCGCTGGCGACGCGCGAGTCGGCGTCGCGCGCCGAGGCCGCGATTGCGCCGCACGTCTGGAACCTATTCGGCGGCGCGGCCGACCTCAACGAATCGACCTTCACCAACGTCAAGGATGGCGGTGATTTCGAACGCGGCAACTACGCCGGCCGCAATCTCCATTTCGGGATTCGCGAGCACGGCATGTGCGCGATCCTGAACGGCATCGCGTTGCACGGCGGCTTCATCCCGTACGGGTCGAGCTTCTTCGTCTTCACCGACTACTGCCGGCCGTCGATCCGGCTGGCGGCGTTGATGGAACTGCACGTGGTGTTTGTCTTCACGCACGATTCGATCGGTGTCGGGGAGGATGGCCCGACGCATCAGCCGATCGAGCAGATCGGGAGTCTGCGCGCGATGCCGAACCTGACGGTGATTCGGCCGGGCGATGCGAACGAGGCGGTCGAGGCGTGGCGCGCGGCGATGACCCATCGGCACGGCCCGGTGATGCTGGTGCTGTCGCGCCAGAAGATGCCGACGCTGGACCGTACCGTGATGGCGCCGGCCGCCGGGGTCGCGCGCGGCGGGTATGTATTGACCGAGACCGCGGGCAAGATGGCGGACCTGATTCTGATCGCGACCGGCTCCGAGCTGCATCTGGCGGCTGAGGCGAAGGTTGAACTGGAGCAGCGCGGGCATGCGGTGCGCGTCGTCAGCATGCCGAGCACGGAGTTGTTCGAGCATCAGGACGCGGCGTATCGGGAATCGGTGCTGCCGGCGGCGGTCAGGCGGCGGCTGGCAATCGAAGCGGGCACGCCGGACTCATGGTATCGCTGGGTCGGACTCGACGGGGCCGTGGTCGGGATGACGACGTTCGGCGCCTCGGCGCCGGTCAACGATCTGATGAAGCATTTCGGCTTCACGGTCGAGAACGTGGTCGCGCGCGCGCTCGAATTGATGGAGCGGTGAGGTCCGGCACGCGCGCGGGTTCCTGATAAAAAATAAAGCGCAGGAGTAATCGCCATGAGTGAAACAGCAAATCCGGTGCGGCAACTGGAAAGCTTCGGCCAAAGCGTGTGGCTCGACTATATTCGGCGCGACCTGCTTTCGTCGGCGGAGTTCCGCCGGATGATCGACGAGGATGGGCTCGACGGCATGACCTCGAACCCGACCATCTTTAAAAAGGCGATCGACGGATCGAATGCCTACGACGAGCAACTCAAACAACTCGCGCGGGCGGGCAAGAGCGTCGAGGAGATTTACGAGGCGCTGACGACCGACGACATCAAGCTTGCGGCCGACAAGCTGCGGCCGATCTACGATCGCAGCGAGGGGCGCACCGGCTACGTGAGCTACGAGGTTTCGCCGCTGCTGGCGAATGACACCGACGGCACGATCGCGGCGGCCCGTCGCTGTGCGAGTATGATCAATCGCCCCAACCTGATGATCAAAGTGCCGTCCACGCCCGCCGGAATCCCGGCGATCGAACAGCTAATCAGTGAAGGGCGCTGTATCAACGTGACACTGATGTTCTCGCTCAAGCATTACGAGGGCGTCGCGAACGCGTATATCCGCGGCCTCGAACGACGGATCAAGGCGGGAGGGGCGCTCGATCGGATCGCGTCGGTCGCGAGCGTATTCGTCAGCCGGGTCGAGACGCTGGTGGACAAGCTGCTCGAGGCGAAGCTGAAGGCGAATCCGGATGAAGCCAACGCGGCATTGTGCGGAACGGCGGCGGTGGCCAATGCCAAGCTGATTTACCAGCGCTTCGTCGAGTTGTTTCACAGCGACAGATTCAAGGCGCTCGCGGCCAAGGGTGCGCGCGTGCAGCGGCCGCTATGGGCTTCGACCGGGACCAAGGATCCGAAGTACAGCGACGTCAAGTACGTGCAGGAGTTGATCGGTCGCGACACCGTCAACACGATGCCGCCGGCGACAATGGACGCGTTTCGCGATCATGGCAAGCCGCGGCTGTCGGTAACTGAGGGGGTCGAACAGGCGCGCGAGATACGGACGCGGTTGGCGGCGCTCGGCATCGATCTCGATGAGGTCGGCGAGACGCTGCAGAAAGAGGGCGTCGAGTCCTTCAGCAAGTCGTATGAAGAGTTGCTCGCCGCGATCAAGAAACGGCGCGACGCGATCGTTTAGATTGGATTGGCCGGCGCGGTATGGCGTCGCGCGCGATCACCTTCGCGTGCCGATCGAGCAACGCATCGCGGCGGCGGTCACGCAGTATTTCCGGCTCGCGGACTGGCGCACGGGTGGGAGCATTCGCTAGCCTGACGCGCAACGCATCCATGCGAAACGGAACCCGATGAGCGAACCCAAGATTGTAATCCTCGACGACGCGCCGGCGCTCTATGCGCATGCGGCCGAAGAAATCGCGCATTTCGCGGGCGAGGCGGTGTGCACGCATGGCGAATTTACGCTGTGCCTGTCGGGCGGCTCGACGCCGGCGGCGACCTACGAGATGCTCGGGAGCAAGTTCCATTTCAGTATCGACTGGAAGGAAGTCCAGTTTTTCTGGGGCGACGAGCGTTGCGTGCCGCCCGAGGACCCCGCGTGCAACTATGCGATGACGGTACGGACGCTGCTCTCGAAGCTGGTGCTGAAGCCGTCGCAGGTCCATCGGGTGCTCGGTGAGCAGCCGCCCGCCGAGGCCGCGCGTGTGTACGAAGCTGAACTGCGCAGTCATTTCGGGCTGGGCGACGGTGAGTTCCCGCGTTTCGACGTGGTGCTGCTGGGGCTCGGGGAGAATTCACATACCGCGTCGCTCTTTCCGGGCAGCGCGGCGCTTCATGAGAGCGAACGATTGGCGCTGGCGGTGGACGTGGACGATCCCATCCAGCGCCATCGCGTAACGGTGACGCCGCCGGTGATCAATAATGCGTCGCGGGTGATGTTCCTGGTGGCGGGAGCATCGAAGGCGCAGGCGGTGTGGAATATACTCAAAGGTCCGCGCGACATCGACAAATTTCCTGCCCAGGTGGTCGCGCCGGAACACGGCGAGCTGATCTGGCTGCTCGACAAGGCGGCGGCGCGCCTGATCGGTTGAGCGTCGCAAGTGCAAGCCTGACGCCGATCGCCGCGGCGCTTAACATGAAGCGCCGGCCTCGTCACAATAACTGATATGGCTCGTTTTGCCCTTCGCCATTGGACGTCGATTCTGATTGTGGCCGCACTGGCCGCGTGGGCGGTTTTCTATCTGCCCGACACGCCTTCGTTCGCGATCTTTCAGCTTAAACAATCGATCGACGCACGCGATGGGGCCGGAGCGGCGCGCTATATCGATTTCCAGAAAGTTGTGCGCAACGCCGGCTACGAGATGGTCGAGGAGCCGAACGGCGCGGGCGGCGCCGGCAACATCCTCGGTCAATTGATCGGCAAGGGTGCGGTTGACCTGCTTTCGGGCCCGATGGCGGTGCTACTGAAGTCGTGGGCGACACAGCAGGTCGATAACGGCGCGAAGGACGTCCAGATGCCGGCGATGGCGGCGGTGGCTGCGCTGGTGGTGCTGCGCCGCAGCGGCGAGGTGGCGTTCACGCGCTGGCAGGACCATAAGGGGCAGGTATGGGAGGTGCGGCTGGCGCGGGAGGAGGGTCAGTGGAAGATCGTCGAGGTCAAGAACGTCAAGCAACTGCTGGATAAGCTCAAGCGCCAGCAGGAGAAGGAGTTCGGACCTCCGACTGCCGCTCCGCCGACGTATCCTAACGCACCGCCCACGGCGCCCGACGTTCCGGCGACGCCGCCCGATGCGGATGGAACCGCCGACACGCCTTAGCGCGGTAATCAATCGTTAATGCGGCGGCCATCGTGACGCCGGAACAATGCGTTTACTCCTCCGGCTCTGAGAGGTAGACTGAAGGCTGCGCGGCCATGGAGCTCACGCGGCTCGGGCCGCGCTTTAGTATTCCGTACACAAAATGCGACGACCAGATATTAGAAACCTCGCCATCGTAGCTCACGTTGACCATGGGAAGACCACCCTGGTCGATGCACTTCTGCGTCAATCCGGTGTGTTCCGCGCCAACGAACAGATGATCGATCGTGTGATGGACTCCAACGCGCTGGAGCGCGAACGGGGAATCACGATCATGGCGAAGAACACTTCGATCACCTTCGGCGACACGCGGATCAATATCGTCGATACGCCCGGCCATTCGGATTTCGGCGGCGAGGTCGAGCGTACGCTCTCGATGGTCGATGGCGTGCTGTTGCTGGTGGATGCCTGCGAGGGTCCGCTGCCGCAGACCCGCTTCGTGCTCAAGAAGGCGCTGGAATCGCGGCTGCCGGCGATCATTTGCGTCAACAAGATCGATCGTGCGGATGCGCGGCCCGAAGAGGTTCTGGACGAAGTTTACGATCTCTTTATCGATCTGGAAGCGACCGACGATCAGCTTGATTTCACGGTGCTCTACACCAATGGCCGGGCGGGAACGGCGGTGACCAAGCTGGGCGAAGAGGGCCGCGACCTGCGGCCTTTGTTCGAGGCGATAATCGCGCATCTGCCGGGACCGGAAGTCGATCCCGACGCGACGCTGCAGTTCCAGGTCAACAATCTCGACTACGACGATTACGTCGGCCGCCTGGCGATCGGCCGGATTATCGCCGGCTCGATGACGGTGGGTCAGAATTATTCGCTGTGCCGGCCCGACGGCACGCGGACGGTGTTCAAGGTCGCGCGGCTCTACGGATGGCAGGGGCTCAAGCGCACGGAGCGCAACGAGGCGCGCGCGGGCGATATCGTGATGGTCGCGGGGAGCGACGAAATCGAGATCGGCGACACGATCGCGGACCTCGAGAATCCGCGGCCGCTGCCGGGGATCCGGATCGACGAACCGACCGTGGCGATGACTTTCTCGGTCAACAATTCGCCGTGGGCGGGCCGCGACGGCGAATACGTCACGTCGCGCAAGCTGGGCGAGCGGATTTTGTTCGAGTCGCGGCGCAACGTGAGCATTCGGATCGAGTCGATTAGCGCCGATTCGTGGCGCGTGCTCGGACGGGGCGAATTGGCGCTCGCGATCATCCTGGAGACCATGCGGCGCGAGGGCTACGAGGTCCAGGTCTCGAAGCCGACGGTGCTGACGCGCCAGCAGGACGGCGCCATCCTGGAGCCGATGGAGTACGTGGTCTGCGATATTCCGGAGGACCACATCGGCACGGTCACGCAGATTCTTTCGGCGCGCAAGGGCAAGATGCGCTCGATGGAGACCCATGCGAGCGGCCGCGTGCGGCTGGAATACGACGTGCCGGCACGCGGGCTGATCGGATTTCGCGGACGCTTTCTCGCCGAGACCCGCGGCCAGGGCGTGATGCATACGATATTTAACGGCTACGGACCGTGGGCCGGGACGATTAAGTCGCGGCAGAACGGCGCGATGATCTCGGATCGCGAAGGGGTCGCGAGTGCCTACGCGATCTTCCATTTGCAGGAGCGGGGGCGTTTCTTCATCGGGGCCGGCGAGCCGGTTTACGAGGGCATGATCATCGGCGAGTACGCGCGCGAGACCAACCTGCCGGTCAACGTCTGCCGTGAAAAGAAGCTCACCAACATCCGCGCGGCCGGACATGACGAAGCGATTCGGCTGACTCCGGCGCGGGTGATGACGCTCGATACGGCGCTCGAATGGATCGACGAAGAAGAGTTGGTCGAACTGACGCCGAAGACCGTGCGCATGCGAAACCGGATCCTCAAAACGGCGCTGCGCAGCAAGCATCGCGCGGGATGGTCGGACTCGGTCCAGCCCGGAATTTCCGACGGCGATTGACCCGGCGAAGCAACCGGCGCACGCGCCCCCGAAGGTGCCGGCGCCGCAGCGCCGGCCGGTAACCGTCGCGAGCTGCGCGGAGCGCCCACGCCAAATGGCGTTCGGATGAGACTTCTCCGCATTTCTATCGCCAGCCTCTCGCTCGTCATTATCGTGGCGGGCGTCATCGCCGTGGCGGCCTGGCGCAATCAGGCCCGGCTGGTTCGAGTGGTGCTCGCGCGCATCTACACAGAGACGGGCTACAACATCGTACCGTCGGGTGTGAGACTCGCCTTTCGCAGCCACCTGGTGGTGCTGCTGGAAAAGCCGACCATCTACCTGAATGGAGTCGAGGTCGCGCGAGTTGACGACCTGCGCGCCGTCGTCAGATATCACACAATCTTCAATACCAACGGACTGCCGCTCTACAAACTCGCGCTGGACCATTTGCGGGTACGTATTCCCGCGAACCTTGCCGGCGTTACTGCGCATGGCTTTCCGAAGCCCGATGTAGCGGTGGCGTCAGAGCTGAAGTGGATGCTTGATTCGATCTCGGACCTGGCGCTGCGCATCGAGATCGTCGATGCCGTGCTCAAGGATGTCGATGGGACGCCGCTGATCGATCACCTTACGTTGACTGCATACCGCCAGCATCGCGGCCCCGGGGCTTGGCCGTGGATGGTGAATTTAGAGGCCGGCTGGAAACACGCGCCGTTCGACGGAGTGGGGGTCGGCGCCAAGTTCAGGCTGGGGGTGGCTCCGGGTGTGGTGTCGGAAACGGTAGCGAGCGGCCTGCTGCGCTTTCGCGGACTTGAGGTCGCGCCGTTCAGGGGTCCTTATGGAATCGACGCCAGCGGCCAGGTGGCTGGTTCCTTGAAATTCGCCTTGCGGCACGATGGCGAACTGCTTGGCAATGCGGATTTCAGCATCGTCAAGCTGGTGCTGAAGGGCAAGCCGTTCACCGCGCCAATCGCGATCGGCGATCTGCTGCTGCATGCGGCTTACAAGGCGTCAGTCGCGCGGCTCGAATTGAAGGAATTCACGGTGATGCAGCATGACGCGACACTGCTCACCGGTGGCGGTGCGATGGACCGCCCGTACGAAGACACGCGCGCGGCGACAATGCACGTCGAAGGCGTGCGGGTCGCCTTGACGCAGGCGTCGGCGTGGATGCGCGTGTTGCGAGGCATCCCCGCGCCGCTCAATGATTTCGCACGCCGCTTGAGCTCCGGCCAGATCGCGTTGACCGAGTCTACCTTCAAGCCGACCGCGCCGGTTAGAGATTGGAGCGCGCAAACCTTGCGCGAGAATTTGACCGCCCGAGGGAATCTCACCGGCGCCGGCTTCGATCCGCCGGCGGACTTTAAACTTCCACCGATTCGCCGAGTTGAAGCCGCAATCGCCTACGCGGGCGGGCTCGTGACCCTCACGCAGGGTTCCGCGGTTCTCGGCAAATCGACCCTCACGGGAATCACCGCGGAGGTCAACCTCAAGCGCGCGCCCACGCTGATTACATACAAGCTGCGCGGCAAGGGCGCACTCGACACGGGCGAACTCTACCCGGCGCTGAACGGGGTCGCCACAAGCAGTGCACCCGACATCGCGGCGCGGATCGCCGGGGTGAGCGGCATCACGGCCGCCGAGATCGACAGTTCGGGAAAAATCGCCGATATGAAGTGGTCGACGCCCGCCGACTACGCGCTGAAGTTTTTGCCCAGGCGCGTCGAGTTGGCGATCAAGGATGCGCCCAGCGCGGTCGCGATCAACGGCGGGACTCTGCTCTTGCGGCCGGGCGCGATTGATATCAATCAATTGACCGGAGGGCTCACCACGGCGCGCGGCGGTAGCGCCACGCTCAACGGGACTATCGTGGCGGCGCAGCCGAATCCGGTTTTTCGCAATTTCGTCGCGGAATTTCGTGAATTTCGCACTGAGACGTGGTTGCCGCTGGTACTCAACCCGCGGCAAGTCAGCGCGCAAGGTCCGATCAGCGGCCGTTTGACCGCGCAAAGCGACGCAAAACATGCGACGGTTCCGCTGATTACCGGACGCCTCACAATGGGACCGGGGGAGCTTCAGTTCGGTTTTCTGCGGTCGCCCTTCGCGGTCCAAACGATGAGCGTCGCGCTCGACGGCCAAGGGATGAAGATCGAAGTGCCGGGCGCCACGCTCGAGACTTATCCGGTGAATTTGACCATCACCATGGCCCAATTCTCCAAACCGGTTTTGCGCTTGGACGCCAGCGCCAGCACGCTCGATTTCGAAGTGATGCGCTTCATCCGGATGCCGTGGTCACCGAAGACTCCGGGCGAAATGTTCGATCAGCCGATGGAGGGGCACATCGCGGCCGGTCGTGGGCGTTTCGGCAAGCTGATGCTGAGCAATGTGAACACGGATTTCGATCGGATGAACGGCGAGTGGCACGTGCGCGATCTCACAGCCAAGACGCTCGACGGGCAGTTGAAGCTCAATCTCTCAGGGCGCAGCGGTCCGGACAATCGGATTCATATGAAGGGCTTTGTCGATAGCATCAACGCGAGCGCCCTGTGCCGCCTGATGGGCCAGTCCAGTCCGGCACTAACCGGGCGACTGAGTGCGACCGCCGACCTGGTGGGCAATACCGATGTTGACTTTTTTTCGTCGCTGACGGGTAAAGTTTCGATCTCGGCGGTGAAGGGAACGCTGAACCGGTTCGCGCTGGTGACCCGCGTGTTGAGCTTCATCGATTTGAAGAACTGGCTCACTGCGCGCCTGCCCGATCCGCGCCTCAACGGAATACCATTCGATGCACTGTCCGCCACCTTAAACGGTACCGACGGCAATTTTCGTACGAACGACCTGCGGCTGTCGGGTCCGGTGATGGAGGTTACCGCGCGTGGCAACGTGCGCCTCAGCGACAACACGATCGATATGGAAATCAGCCTGATTCCGTTCGATACGATGAATTGGCTGGTGCGGCACATTCCGATAATCGGCAAGAATCTGGCGGGCGGGAGCCATGGTCTGGTGGCTGCCTATTTTCAGGTGAGCGGACCGATCAGCAATCCGTCAGTAGTGCCGAAACCGATCACCTCGGTGGCCGAATTCGTCGCCAAGACTTTGAGCCTGCCAATCAATATAATTGCGCCCAACACGATCAAACCGTAGCCGGTAAATAACAGCCGATGTTTCGCGAAGCGATAGAACGGATGGCACCGTACGTGCCTGGGGAGCAACCTCGACCCGGGCAGCGCCTGATCAAACTCAACACTAACGAGAACCCCTATCCGCCGTCGCCCGGCGTGCGCCGCGCGATTTTGGCAAACGCGGGCGCCGCACTGCGGCTCTACCCGCCGCCGCGGGCTGACGCTTTCGTCGCCGCGGCTTCGCGGCTGTACGGGATTCCAGCGAGACAGATCCTAGCCGGCAACGGTTCGGACGAATTGCTCTCGATGATCTTTCGGGCTGCGCTCGGCCATGGCGATCGCGTCGCCTATGCGCTGCCGACGTACTCGTTGTACGATACGCTGGCGGCAATTCAGGAAGCCCGGGTGGCCGCGGTGCCGCTGGGCGCCGGCTTCGCGCAGCCCCTCGACGGGCTGGCCCGCGAGCGCGCTCAACTAACGATTGTGTGCAGCCCCAATTCGCCTTGCGGCACGCTCGCCGCGCCCGACGATCTCGACGGCCTGGCGCGGCGGCTCGACCGGCGCCTGCTGGTGATCGACGAAGCCTACGTGGATTTTGCCGAGAGCAACGCGCTCGGTCTGGTCCGCCGCCATCGCAACGTGATCGTGCTGCGGACGCTCTCGAAATCATTTTCGCTGGCCGGGATGCGGCTCGGATTGCTCTTCGCGCAGTCGCCGATTATCGATACATTACTAAAAGTTAAGGATTCCTACAATTTAAATCGGGTAGCGATCGCCGCCGGTGCGCGGGCCCTCGATGACGCCGCATGGATGCGGCGCAACGTCGAGAAGGTCAAGCGCACTCGCGTGCTCACGCAGAATCGATTGCGCAAGATGGGCTTCGAGGTGCCGCCGTCATCGTCCAACTTCGTGCTGGCGCGGCTCGCAGGCTGCGATATGGGGCCGGTTACGGCGGCCTTGCGGCGGCGGGGCATCCTGGTGCGCCATTTTCCGGCGTCGGTTTTCCGCGACGCGATCAGAATATCGATTGGCACGCCGGCTGAAATGACCGCGCTGTTCAAGGCACTGGAGCCCCTGATCAAGCCGGTGGTTGCGAGGTCCGGGCGTCGGACCGCCCGCAGCTAGAGTCGGCGCGCCTTCATGAGCCGGTTCGGACGCCTCTTCGACAAGTTCCGGCCCGCCAGCGCAGCGGCGACCGATGCACCATCGCGTGACACTGGCGAGACTCGATGGCTGGTCGTGGGCCTGGGCAACCCGGGCGAACAGTATCGCCGTTCCCGTCATAACCTCGGCTTCATGGTGGTCGAACGGTTGGCAGCGGCTCGAGGCGCCGATTTGTCGCGGCGCAAGTTCAACGGCTTGTATGGCGAGTCGCGCGGCGACGGTGCGATCACGATGTTCGCGTTGCCACAGACCTTCTACAATCGCAGCGGCGAGTGCGCTGCCGGAATGAGCGGCTACTTCAAGGTGCCGTTGGAGCGCGTGATCGTGGTGCACGACGATATGGACCTGGCGGCCGGCCGCATCCGGATCAAGCGCGGGGGTGGCGACGCGGGCAATCGTGGAGTGCGCTCGATCGCCGAAGCCCTGGGCAAGGATTTCATTCGCGTTCGCGTCGGTATCGGCCATCCGGGCCAATCGGAAGATACGCGCGGCGATATCGACTATGTGCTGAAGCCGCTCGGGCGCGACGAAGAACGTGAGTTCGAGCCGATCCTGGATCGCGCACGCGAGGCCGTGTCGGCCGTGATCCGCGACGGACTCGAGCGCGCGATGAATCAGTTCAATACGCGCGCCTGAGCTGGGCAGTTACGCTGCCGGCGTTTGGCCTATTTCGCGGCGGCGCCCGCTAGCCCGCGATGGCCCCAGATGCTTGGCGCCTCGTGCCGTTCAACCTTCCAGATGTTGTCGTCGACGGTGCGTGCGCCATATCCGTATTCGACTTCGAAACCCGCGGGCGTGCGCATGTAAAACGACACCATGTGATCGTTGGTGTGGCGTCCGAGCGAGGCCGAAATCTCAGCCCCGGCGTCCTGCGCGGCGTAAAAGGTCAAGCCGACGTCGTCGATCGAATTCACCTGCAACATGAAATGCAGCAGGCGTTTTTGCACCGGGATCGCACCAAAGGCGATCGAATGATGGCGTGGATTGCAATGCATGAAGGTCAGCCGCAGGTTGTCGGTCGGACGCCCGCGGCGCGTCTTCAAATCGATGAAATCGCTGATGCGCATGCCGAGCACGTCGCGATAAAACGTCAAGCTCCGCTGCGCGTCATCGACGCGCACCACGATGTGGCCAAGGCCCATCGTACCGGTCGCGAAGCCGGAAATGGCGCGTGGCGATCGGAACGGATTTTCGAAACTGACGAGCGGGCCATAGTAGGCTTCCATCGGGTTGCCGCTGGGGTCGGCGAATTTGATCAGGTCGGCGACTCCGCGCCGGGCCGCCTCTTCGGCGCTGCCGCTGTGCACTTCGATCCCGGCCGCTTTGATCTGCGTAGCGAGTGCCGCGAGCGTGGGCTGATCGGGAACCTCCCAGCCCGCGAATCCGAGGTCGTCATCGGCCCCTTCGCTCACGATAAAGCGATGGTGGTACTCGTCCATCCGCAGCAAAAGCGCCCCGTCGGCGGTTTTGCCCGCGAGCTGAAGTCCGAGCACTCCGGTCGCGAATTTTTCCCAGCCATCCAGCTTACTGACGGTCAAACCGAGGTAGCCCAGTTGTGTGACGCTCACCATCATGGTTTCTCCTTAGCGGTATTGTTTGCGGCGCGCTTCGCCACTTACCAATACACGACGACGACAGACTATTGGTAATCCGCCTAGCGTTTGGAAAAGAGTTCATCCGGCCTTTTGCGCGAGATTCCGATCGAGCAGCTTCATCAGGGCGTACACCGTATCCATATAGGGCGTGGCGACCTGATGGCGGCGGCCCGCGCGCACGACCGCTCCGCAGAGCGCCTCGTATTCGAGCGGCTTGCCGCGCTCGGAATCCTGCAGCGTCGAAGGCCGCACGGTGCGCAGACTGGCGCGCGAGCGCGTGATTTGCGCTTCGACCTGCGCGTCGCCGAGTTCGACGCCTTCAGCGCGCGCGACCGCGGCGATTTCATGCATCAGCGCCCGCAGCAGTGCGACGCCGTCCGCATCGTCGAGGACCGCGCCGACATTGCATCGCGCGAGCGTCGTCACCGTGTTGAAGGCGGCGTTCCACAAGAGCTTTTCCCAGCGGATAGTGGGCAGGCGCATCGTCAACGTGCCGAGAATTCCCGCGCGTTGGAACATTTCCGCGAGCCGCCGGGCGCGTTCCGTATCGCGGCCGTCGAGCTCGCCGAATTCGATCAGGCCGCCGGTCCGATGCACGATCTGGCCGGGCGCGACCAGTTCCGCGCCGACGCGCGCGTTACCGCCCATCACGGCGTCGCGGCCGAAAACTTCCGCCAGCAGGAGCTCGTTTTCGACTCCATTCTGCACGGTCAGGATGGCGCCGCCAGGATTGAGACACCCCTCGAGCAAGCGTGCGGCGGCCGCGGTGTCGTAGGATTTTACGCAAAACAGGATGAGATCGTAGGGCGCGAAATCGCGCGGATCGGCGGTCGCGGTGACGGTCAGCGAAAAGTCTCCCTGGTAGCTCTTGAACGCGAGGCCCTGATCCTGGAGCACGCGCAAATTTTCGCCGCGTGCGCAGAGAATCACCTGCTCACCCGCCTGCTGGAGGCGTGCACCGAAATACGCACCGACTGCGCCCGCGCCCATCACCAGGATTTTCATCGCCCGCCCTGCATTACTGTCGCGCGTCCTTCATTCGATATCGGGTTCCCCTCGCGGCCACTAAAGCATTTGACACGATTGGAGCAGCGCGCCGTCGGGATGGAAAACGCCGCCGGCCAGATGGCCGGCGGCGTTCGCGATTCAATCGCTACGAACGCAACGCGCGTCAGATGCTGATGTTATACAGCTCCGCAACGTTGTCGTGCAGGACCCAGTTCTTCTCCTGCTCGGTGAGATTCTTGGTGTGCTCCGCGAGAATGCCCTGCGACCACGGCCAGGTCGAGTCGCTATGCGGGAAGTCGTTGGCCCACATCAGCCGGCGAACGTTGCACAAGTCCTTCATCGCAAATGCCACCCAGTCATCCTGGAAGGTCAAGTAGATGTGCTCGCGGAAGTACTCGCTGGGCTTCTTTGCAAGCTCGCGTCCCTTCATCATCCACGCCCGATGGCGATTGTACGCATGATCCATGCGGTACATATAATGCGGGACCCAGCCGGCGTCGGCCTCGACGCACACCAGTTTGAGATTCGGATGGCGCTCGAAGACGCCGCCGAAAATGAACGTTCCGATCAGGTCCTGATTGCCGCGGATAATCGACAGAAAGCTGTTGATGCGCGGTCCACGGGTTTTGAAGTTATCCTGCTTGCTGGTCAGGATGTGGAAGCTCAACGGCATCTTCATGTCGATGGCCGCTTCCCAGAACGGCCCGTAAATCGGATCGTCGTAGTCGGAGACCTGCGGATTGCCCGGCATCATGACGCCGCGCAGACCCATCTCCTTCATCTTGCGCATGTCCGCGATACCCTCTTCGACCGAACGCATGGCGGTCTGACCCAGCCCGATCAGGCGGTCTGGATGCGCGGCGCAATATTCGGCCAGCCAGATATTGTAAGCGTCGAAGCAGGCCTTCTTGTAATCGTAGTCGGGGTGGTTGCAGAGCAGCATGCCGACCGTGGCATAAATGACCTCGCACGCCACGCCGTCACGGTCCTGGTCGGCCATGCGGGCCTCGGGGTCCCAGCCGCCGCGATGCAGGTCTTCGAACTTGGCGCCGAACATTTTCAAGTCCATCGCGTCGACGCCGGCGGCCGCCACCAAGCCCATCGGGATCGGCTTGCTCATGCCCTCGATGACGAAGATGTCGCCCATCTTGGCATCGTGCACCATGTGCGGCGCGGTGTCCTTGTACTTGCGATCGATGCGATCGACATAACAGCCCGGCGGCTCGGTGATGTGAGAGTCTGCGGAAATGATCGGCTTCAGCATTAAGAGTCCTCCGATTGCGGGGTCCGCCGCGTTCTCGCTGGCAGCCCCCAAAGGTTAAGGTGTCTGTTTAATTAACAAAAATGGGGGCGTTATTACAATCGGAATGCCGGATTTGGTTGATTTCGCAAGGCAAAATGGGTTTGTTTTGTAAAAAAGACTTTGCGGCTCAACGCTGGTGAGCACAGCTTGCATGCTTGCTGCGGTACGCTTCACTGGTGAGCTCGCTTCATCAGTAGGCAGTATACTCTTTTTTGAAGGTGAGGGCGCGGTGCGAAGGAAGGCGCCTCAAGCAGCATGATTGATTATTATTCGCTCGCTCCGCTCAACTCGGTCCTTAATGCGATCGCCGCTGTCCTGCTGACGGCGGGCTTCATTTTCATCCGGAAGCGCTGGGTGCGCGCGCATCGGGCATGCATGTTGAGCGCGGTCGCGGTCTCGACGGCTTTTTTCATTTCGTACCTGACCTATCACTACCACGTCGGCGACGTGCGCTTTCAGGGCCACGGCATCATCCGCCCGATCTATTTCACCATTTTGATCACGCACATAATTCTGGCGGCGGCGATCGTACCGCTGGTGTTGATTACGTTGTGGCGGGCGATCAGCGGTGATTTCAGCCGGCATCGGCGGATCGCGCGCTGGACCTGGCCGATCTGGATGTACGTATCGATCACCGGGGTGGTGGTTTACGTGATGTGCTATCGGATGTACCCGCCCGGTTACAACGTGCCGCCGCCATCTGTCGCCTCGGTGAGTATCGAGAGACCGAGCAGCGCTTGGATTTTGCCTCACTGAAGCATCAAAGTGACGAAGAGCCGACGCAGTAGAGAGGCTCGGTCAATGTTGAAGATTTGACCTCTCCAGGCTGATAAAGTAGTGCTGTATTTATGCGAGCCCGTACAACGATATTGACGCCGTTCCCCACGGCCGAAGAGACCGCCGCTGAGCTCGGAGTTAATGAAAAGCGCCTGGCGCAGCTCCGAGCGCTGCTGCGCACCATCGGCGAGCCTCATGGGAAGGTGTCGCTTCGTAAGCTGGCCTATAAGAGAGTCAAAAAAAAATAGCATTCACAAGTACGTTCAGGCGTCATCGACAGTGTCCGCCCGCCATTCTCTATAAAAATGAAACGACCCCGACCTGTCGAGAAAGTCGCCTTCCTCAACATTCCATACGACCATCGCTTTGAGAGTCTGTATCTGGCGTTCATTGCCGGGCTTTGCGGATTTGGCCTGATCCCTCGCGCGACAATCGAAATCACGGGTAGCCGGCGGCGACTCGAACGAATTGTCAATCTGATACAGAAGTGCCGCTACTCGTTTCACGATCTGTCCCGCGTGGAAGTTGACCGCGCGCCTCCCCCTACGCCGCGATTCAACATGCCTTTTGAGCTTGGACTGGCGGTTGCACACGCGATGAACACCGGGGCCGGGCATGAATGGTTCGTGTTTGAAAGTCATTCGAACCGTTTGAAAAAATCTTTGAGCGACTTGGACGGCACCGACCCATACGTTCACGAAGGCGCCGCAGACGGCGTCATCAGAGCGCTGGCGAATGCCATGTCCCGGGCGCGTAATCGGCCTCAGCTAAGTGAACTTCGAGAGATACATCGCGACCTCAAAAGCGCCGCCCGCAAGCTCAAGCGGGAATTGCGTGGCGGTTCGCTATTCGAAGCTGCGCCATTCAAGGATTTGGTGATGCTGGCGACTCTGTTCGCGAAAAGGCGAATCGCGTCTTTGAGAGACACTTGAAATAGGGTTCATGAGCCAAACCCGCACGGGCTCTGGGAAAGGTAGCGGCTAGCGGGGATACAGTCGTCGCCGGCCAGTCAGGGTTTTCGGGCAGCATCAAGTGATTTTCTTACGTCCTTGACCAACTGAAAAAAGAGCCTGGGAGTGGTGCTGGACGGTTCGAATCCGAGGCGTCTATAGAACTCGGCGGCGTTATCAGTCTTGGCCTGAACGATCACCGCACGCGTGCCGATCTGGTCGGCAGTCTGAATGATGTGGTGATAAGCGTCCTGCATGAGGAAGCGCCCGACGCCGCGACTGGCGTATCGTCGATCGACGGCGAGACGGCCGATCAGCACAACCGGTATGGGATGGCGGGCGAGTCCTTTGGAAACTCGCGCGGGAGCATCGGCATGCTCGACCGAACCTGCGGACAAACAATAGAAGCCGGTAATCAAGCTCGCGTCGGTATCGATCGAGAGGTAAACGCGGGAACTGCCGCTTTGATGGTTGGTCCACGCATGAACGCGGAGCCATTGGTTTAATACGGGCGTGCCGCAGTCAAATTTTTCCGGAAGGTAAAGGTCGCTCGCTTCAATCAGCCGCGGAGGTTCAAGCCCCACCGGTTAATCCCAAGGAGCCTTCTCTTTGAACAGGTCGATCAGTTCGGGAATTTCGCGGGCCTCTCGACCGAGGGCAGCGGTAAATTGCTTCCAGCCCTTTTCATCGAGACGGATCGTCCTCAAATCATAGAGGGCGCTTTCAGCGGATCGGCATGCCGAGTCCAGCACGAATTCGCTCGTAGTCTTGCGTTTCGCCTCCGCTGCCCGGCGAATCAGGTTGATCTGCTCGGCCGACGCTCGAAGATAGATTCTGTTGCCCTTCGCGGTTGCCATCGTGCTACTTCCAATTTTCCTGCGACGCACAAGGTACGCAGGTCATTTGACGTACATTGTACGCACAACTTCGGCTCTCCGTCAACGGCGCACGAGCAGGCGCGGAGCGGCGACGGATCGGTATTTTCTCGAGGTCGCGCGGGTTGTCATCCGGGGGCGATTGGTCGTACAAGTTAATCCAGAGAAACCATTGAGAGCAGGCGGGATGAGCGTGAGCGCGCGCCGCGGCCCCGCCGTTGCCAATCCGTTGGACGCGAGCGCTGCGCGCGAAGTGCCTCAAATTCCACTCCTTGGGGAGGATTGCCGATGAAGGTTGGAGCTTCGTTTTTCTTTCAAAACTACTTTCGTTCGCAGAAACTGGACTGGCAGGTTTACCAGGACGATTTGACGCTGGCGGATATGGTCGAGCCGCTCGGCTTTGATTCGATCTGGGGCGTCGAGCATCATTTCTCGCCCTACACCATGATTCCGGACGTGCTGCAGTTCCTGACCTACATGGCGGGACGCACCAAAAAGATCGGCTTCGGCTCGATGGTCGTGGTGCTACCGTGGCATGACCCAGTGCGAGTGGCAGAGCAGATCGCGATGCTCGATATCTACCTCGGCGACCGCGAACTGACGCTCGGGTTCGGACGCGGGTCGGGGCGAATCGAGTACAACGGCTTTCGCGTACCGATGGGCGAGTCGCGCGAGCGCTTCGTCGAAGCGGCGGAAATCGTGCGCTTGGCGCTGACGCAGGAGCGGTTCTCATACAAAGGGAAGTTCAACCAGATTCCCGATATGAGTATTCGTCCGCAACCCCGCCATCGAAACCTGACCGATCGTTTCTACGGCGCGATCGTGTCACCGGAGACCGGCGACATCATGGCGCAGCAGGGCATGGGGATGCTGGTGATTCCGCAGAAGGCGTGGGCCGATCACAAGCAGGACTACGATCATTTCAAGGCGTCGTGCGTGAAGTTTGGCCAGCCGGTGAAGAAGCCGATCGTCGTCTCCTTTATGTATTGCGCCGAGACCGAGCGCGAAGCGGCCGCGGGCGCGGAAAAGTACATGGGGAACTACGCCGACACCGCAATTAACCATTACGAGTACGACGAGCCCGAGCATTTCCGCAACACCAAGGGCTACGAGTACCACACCAAGATGGCCGAAGCGGGCAAGAACAGTCCGCAGGATTTCCGCAATCTCTTCACCAAGACGCAGGTTTTCGGCACGCCCGAGAAATGCGTCGAGACGCTGCGGACGATCGCGAGCACGATGGAAGCGGAGGAGTTCGTCGGCGTGTTCAAGTATTCCGACATGCCGCTGGAAGTCGCGCAGCGCAACATGAAGCTGTTCGCGGCCGAGGTGCTGCCGCATATCAAGAGCGGAACGTCGCCGACGACGCAGAGCGCGGCGGCGGGCGGACGCTAAGGGATCGACTGAAGGGGGCGGACGAATCGCGCGTCCGCCCCGTCGTGTTGCTGAGGAACCCGAAACTTTGGTTTCTTCCAGACACTGAAACCTCACGAGGTTTCAGACTTCCCCTTCGGTAAAAATGCGGGCTTCGCCCTGTAAAGACCTCATCGTGATTGAGGCTCGCGTGTTTCACCGATTGATCCTCGCGTTGCTCGATCGCCAGATCATCGTAAAGCAGGCGGCCAAGTCCCGCGGTAATGACTCTCTTAACTGTCGTTCGCGAAACCTTGGGTTTCGCGCTTTCTTTCCTAGTCAAATGGGAAGTCTGAAACCTCGTGAGGTTTCAGCTTCCTGAAAAACTAAAAGTTTTGTGTGTTCCTCAACCACCTGCTGGTATGCGACCGGAGCCAGCGGAGCCAGCTCCGGTCGTAGCTGCTTTTAGCTCTTGAGGAAGCCGCGCACGGCCTTGCAGAAGGCGTCATGCTGCTCGTATGGCAGCATGTGGCCCGCGGCTTCGATCATCTGCACGCGGGCATTCTTGATATGGCGGGTGAATTCACCGGCGTACACCGGCGGAATCAGCCGATCCGACGCTCCCCACAGGACGAGGGTCGGCGCCGCGATCCGGTAGGCGCGCTTTTTCAGCCCGCGGTCGGGAATCGGCCACAGGAACTTCGACGCCATCGACAGCCGCTTCACGCGTTCGACGTACATATCGGCGAGCTTGTTCATGTCCTCCGGTATCGCGAGGAACATTTGGGCGAAGGCCGACTTGGGATCGTGAAACAGATATGAGCCGAGTTCGCTCAAGTCGAGTGCGAAGAAGTCAGGAATCGGATTTTCGTCGAGCCAGAAACCCGCCGCTCCGACCAGCACGAGCTTCTTGGCGCGGCTGACGTCGAGCGCGGCGACTTCCGCCGCGAGCATCCCGCCCATCGAATGGCCGACGATATGCGCCTTGTCGATGCCGAGTTCGTCCATCAGCTCATGGTAGAAGAGGGCCGCATCGACGACGTCGTCGATCAGTTCGCCGCCGGTTGATTCACCGAAGCCCGGCAGATGCGGCGCGATCACCTTGAAGTCCTTGCCCAGCTCGTCGAGAAATGGATCGACGCCGAGCAGGCCGCCCGCCCCGTGCAGATAGAGCAGCGGCTCTCCGCTGCCGAAGGTATAGAGTTCGACTGAGTATTTGCCGTCGCGAATTTTCTGTATCGTCTTCATTATTTCGCGCTCCGGCTGTCATGGGCGGGCGCGGGCGCCTTCGCGACGGTCTTGCCGTTGGATTCCGTTCGCTTGAATTCGATCGGCGCCGGCATCGCACGCTCGGATTCCGGCAGCGGGTGGGGCGACCATTTGTCCTCGAATCCGTTCCATAGCCCGCGCATATGCGGCATGACCTCACGCGCAAACAGGTCGGTGCTCTTGCGGACCAACTCGGGCGTCATCGAACCGACTTGCATGATGAGCATCAGGTGGCCGCAGTTGAGGGTCTTCATGGCCTCACGCAGCCGCTCGCGCACGGTCTTGGGCGAGCCCGCGATGATGTAGCCCTGCTCGACGAAATCCTTCCAGGTCATACCCTCGCGGCGCAGCGTGGCCTCGCGACCGACCTGTCCGAGAATGCCCGCGCGGATGGTGCTGACCGTGCGATAGCCCGGCGCGTCGGCGAAGCCATTATAGACGTGCAGGCAGCGATTGTAGAAGTAGTCCATGTGGGGACCGTAGATCCGCTCAGCCTCTTCGTCCGTATCGGCGACCGCAACCACCTGCGCGAAGCCCAGGCTGTAGGGATTGAGCTCCTTGCCCTTCTTCGCCATCACGTTCCAGTAACCGTCGGCGACTTTCTTGCCCGCGATGTAGCCGAAGAAGGAGAGGAAGCTGTAAAGGTAGTCATGGTCGGCGCAGAAGTCCCAAGTTTCGACCGAGCCGCCGCCGGGGATCCAGATCGGCGGATGAGGCTGCTGGAGCGGCTTGGGCCACAGGTTGACGTAGCGCAGCTTGGTAAATTTGCCGTTGAACGCGAAGACGTCGGGCTCGGTCCACGACTTGATGATGAGGTCGTGGGCTTCATAATACTTTTCGCGGATGGTGGCGGGGATTTCGCCGTAACAGAAGTTGACGTCCATCGAGGTGCCGACCGGGAAGCCCGCAACCAGGCGCCCGCCGCTGATGACGTCGAGCATCGCAAATTCTTCGGCGACGCGGATCGGCGGGTTGTAGAGTGCGATCGAGTTGCCCAGCACGACCAGATTGGCGTTGCGCGTGCGCCGCGCCAGCGCCGCCGCCATGAGGTTCGGCGACGGCATCATGCCGTAGGCGTTCTGATGATGCTCGTTGACGCCGAGGCCGTCGAAGCCCATCTGGTCGGCGAACTCAAGCTGATCGAGGTAGTCGTTGTAAAGGCGATGACCGAGCTTGGGATCGTAGAGGTCGCGCGGAATATCGACCCAGACGCTGCGATACTTGTCCTTGAAGTCGTCGGGCAAATACCGATACGGCATCAGGTGAAACCAGGTGAATTTCATAGGCTGTCTCCTTTGCGTCGCCGACACTTCCGAGCATTACGCAACTGCCAGAGCGTATAACAGATATTCGCCTCCGAAAAGCGAATTCCTGCGCGAGTGAGGACGGCGATCCCTCTTTTGTCATTCTTGTATGTGGATTCTGATCGTAGCAAGAAGGAGGAGCAAGACGAGGCGGGAGACCGATGTCATTCAAGGCCGGTAGAGGCCGTCGCTCAGCAAGGATCCCCGCCTCGTGTAAA
>Ga0187864_10000785_pt1 | contig 33939 bp, 32 predicted proteins | sample June2016WEW_11_4_FD_132985 | JGI IMG/M metagenome (GOLD analysis project Ga0187864, IMG submission 132985) | Peatland microbial communities from SPRUCE experiment site at the Marcell Experimental Forest, Minnesota, USA - June2016WEW_11_40 | ecosystem: Environmental > Terrestrial > Soil >...
AGTGGCTAGTGCCAAGTGGCTAGTATTAAAGGGTAAAGGACAAAGGGTAAAACGGGAAACAGCAAGCCCGTAACGGACAAGGGCTATGCTCTATCCTTATAGCCTTTACACCTTATCCTTTCTGCTGCCTCCCTTGCTCTGCACGAGCTACTTGGCACCAGACACTAGCCACTAACCACTAACCACTAGCCACTGCTTTTCACCCACGCGTGCCGCGGGTCATCCGCCCAGGCACCATAGCGGCGCTCTTCTCCGGCCAGTACCCAGGTGTAGTGAAGTTCGTAGCCCGGCGCCGCCACAACGGGATGATAGCCCTTGGGCAGGAGGACTGTATCCCCGTCCTCGATGACGAAGACCGTGGAGAAGCCCTCAAGGTCATCGGCAGCGGTATAGGTCCACATCAAGCCAAAACCCTGGGCGGGTCGAGTGCGGAAGAAGTAAATCTCTTCGAGGACCGCCTCGTTAGGCGGGTTCGAGCGGTCGTGCTTGTGAGGGGGGTAGCTGGACCAGTTGCCAGACGGATTGACCGTCTCGCCCGCCAACAAGCGCTCCGCAGCTACGTTTTCGGCTAAGGCCGAGTAGACGGTCCGTTGCCAGTTGTCGCGACCCGCGTTTTTGGCGGTTACCTCAGGACCCGCAAGGAGCGTCGGAGGCGCGGGGGCGGTCGACGGAGCGGAGAAGATCCCCGCGTCGAACTCTTCCGAGGCAGCCGTGATCTCGTAGGAAGAGCGCGGCGGCAAGTAGAGCATGACGGGCGGTCCGGAAAAAACATCAGCGCGCGCGCCAACATCTGCGAAGACCTGACTTTGCCCGTTGGCCGTCTCGACAGCGATGCTCGCTGTGCCGGAGAAGATATCCAGCACCGATTCGCGCTCCCCAGCTTTTGCCCAGTACCGCTGACCTTTTTTCAACCTCAACCGGGCAAAGTCGAGAAAACGCAGAACTCCCGGCGGGACGATTTGCTGAAATCCTTCTTTCGCTTGCGCTTTGATCAGTCGCTCCATGAACCACCCCAAGTAATTGTTGAGTTATAAACGCGATGTCATCCTGAGCCTGATGCACTCTCTCGAAAATCACGTCATTCCCGCGAAAGCGGGAATCCATTGTGTTCCGAACCAACAATAGACCCCCGCTTGCGCGGGGGTGACGTCGCAGGTCGTTTTCATTCCTTTGGGCGGGCCTTAGGCCCATGGGCGCTCAGAATGAAACCCTGGGTGCGCGGCCTCTCACTTCACCATCCGGCAAGAATCACTTTCCCTCGGCGTACTGCGAATAGGCTTCGGCAACCTCGGCTTCGGCGGCATCACCGTCATGAATCAGCACCCGATATCGCAAGGCCAGGGAGTCGCCTACAGCAATGGTCACGCTCCCGTCGCGCTTGGGATCGCCATAGAAGTCATGCTCGCCGAAAGGATTGACGGCGAAAAGGCCGTAACCACGGGCATGCCAATAAGTGGGATGTTTGATGTTGCGGGGATAATCGAAGATGGCAATTCCAACCCTTTCCCCTCCTACCACCCCGGAGTAATCAACCCAATCGGCTCGCTTGCCCCAAATGTTCTTCTCACCCACAGCGCCATTGGAGTTCAGCATCTTCACGGCGGGTTCTTGGAGGTTTCTAACCACCCGAATGGCGAAGGTTCCCTCCTTTGTGTCGCCCATCTTGAGGGGCGTTCCATGGTCCGCCGTGATGGTAAAGACGCAGTCGATGGTGCGGGTTTTTGCATCGCCTCGAAAAGTGTATTCCTGCGTCTCGCTGCCCATCACCACTCCATTCGGGCCGAGCAGACTGAAGACCGCCCGAAGCGTGCCGGAATCAGGCCCTCCCTTCGCTTCTTCGAGCTTGGTGAAGACGGTACGGCCTTTGGGCAGTTCCTCTGAAGTGGCGTAGGTCTTTCCCGCCACATGCACGGGCGCCTTCTCCATAAACTGAGCTTCGCCCCAGAAATCAACTCCGTTGATATCTCCGTGAGCGAAAAACAACGCGCGGTGATGTGGATGGTCTTTGCTCTCGCCAGGGATGTCCTTCACCATGGGATACCCACGCGTGACGATGATGCCCTCCGGCGAACGCAAAGGATAGAGGTAGGGTTTGGGAGTATCAGGGCTGAAATAGTAACTCGCGAAAGGTCTTCCGCCGATGCTCACGTCAACTTGTCCGCCGTGCCGGACAAAGGCCACAGGCATGTCCGCGGCCACGAGCGACGAAGCTTGTAATAGTATGATTAAGGAAATCAGGCGCAAGAAGTTTCTCCGTCGGAAGAATCTAACAAGCCAAAACAAAAGAGAGATGCACTGTCATTCCGAGCGCAACGACGAATCTCGCTCTGATCAAATGCCTGAGGAGCAAATCGGAGTCTGAATCAACGGTGCCGCCCGGGTCGCAGGGCAAAGATCGAGCAATCCGCTCCTGACTCCTATTCGTCTATTCCCAACAAGATTGCACCGGCCAGTACGGTGGTCCAGAGGCCCCGCTTGTCGCCAATTGCCGACTGGGTGATATTCATCGTACGAACGATCTTATTGGAAATTCGGTAAATCTCCTTCTTTTCATCCCAACTTCGGTCGGGGTCGAACTCCACGCCCAGAGTGGTGGCGAGCATTTCCGCCGCCAGTTCCTCGGCGTATTCCCCGGCCACTTCTTCCGTCTCGCCAAAGGAGTGATGCTCCGAGAGATAGCCAAAGGCATTCCGGTCAGAGGGAATTGCAACTCCCACCGAAGCGGCAATCAAACGGTGCGGCTCCCGTGTTGAGTTCTCACTCATGACCACGAATGTCACTTGGCCGGGGCGGAGTTCCTTCACGCCCTCGGTCCGGGAAACCAGCTTGCAGCGGGGCGGGAAAATGCTCGAGACTCGTACCAGGTTACAGGCAGCGATTCCGGCAGACCTAAGTGCCAATTCGAAGCTGGTAAGCTTTTCCCGGTGTTTCCCTACACCCTTGGTGAAAAACATGCGTTTGGCGACGAACATTTGATTCCCCACCTTCTCATCGGCGCTGTTTTTTCCCAAATCGAGCGGCGACGCGACGAAGACAGCCCTGGAAGACTCCTTTTCGGGTATGGCCAGGAATGTTGTAAACTAACAAAAAGCCAAGAAAAGTGTCAACGCATTTTTCAAAAGATCAAAGCAGTTCGCGCCATGCCACTAAGCCGCAAGGGAAGGCAAAGTGGAAGTTGTTTATTCTCTGCGACCTTCGCGTAATTTGCGCCGTTGCGTGAACCTGTTTCCCGCACAGAATTCCGTGGCGCACCCCCGTGAGCGAAGTATGCCGCCTGCTACACAGACTGATAAAAATTTTTGATGGCAGCAACCCTTGACTAAATCCCCCGCGCACGCTATGTTGCATTATTAAGTAAAAGACAACCTGCGCTTACGCCCTTGATCGCGGGCAGAAAACTTTCCTAGGGAGGATCTATGAATCCGAAGGCAGTATTAGAGTTTGCTGCTGCCAACAACGTGAAGATTGTGGACATCCGTTTCACCGATCTTCCGGGCCTGTGGCAGCACGTTTCATTCCCGATTCACGAACTGGAAGAGAGTTCTTTCGAAGATGGCTTCGGCATGGATGGTTCCAGCATCCGCGGCTGGGCGGCGATTCATGAGAGCGACATGCTCTTGGTACCCGACCCGAGCTGGTTCATGCTCGATCCGTTCACTGAGACCCCCACTTTGGCCATGATCGGCGACATCATCGACCCCGTGACCCGGCAACATTACCTGAAGGATCCCCGGAATATCGCCAAAAAGGCGGAGAATTATCTCGTTTATACCGGGATTGCTGACACGGCATACTTTGGTGCGGAGGCCGAGTTCTTCATCTTTGACAACATCCGCTTCGACCAGGCCCAGCAACACGGTTTCTATTTTATTGACGCCGAAGAGGGACGCTGGAACTCGGGCCGCGAAAAGGACAACCTGGGTTACCGGCCGCGCTACAAGGAAGGTTATTTCCCGGTTCCGCCCACCGACCATTATCAGGACCTGCGCAGTGAGATGGTTTTGGCGATGGAAAAGGCCGGACTGCAAATCGAGTGCCACCACCACGAAGTCGCCACCGGCGGCCAGGCTGAGATCGACCAGAGATTCAACTCCCTGTTGAAATCGGCCGACGGGATGATGATCTACAAATACATCATCCGCAATGTGGCCTATCAGTACGGCAAAACGGTGACCTTCATGCCCAAGCCCATTTTCCAGGACAACGGCTCGGGTATGCACACGCACCAGAGCCTTTGGAAGGACGGCAAGCCGCTGTTTGCCGGGGACAAGTACGCGGGATTCAGCCAACTCGGCCTTTGGTATATCGGCGGGCTGCTGAAGCACTCGCCCGCGCTCGCTGGGCTGATCGCGCCCACCACAAACTCCTACAAACGGCTGGTGCCGGGCTTTGAGGCCCCCGTCAACCTCGCTTACTCGCGACGCAATCGCAGCGCCTGTTGCCGGATCCCCATGTACTCGCCCAACCCGAAAGCCAAGCGAGTGGAGTACCGTCCCCCCGACCCGTCCTGCAACCCCTATATGGCATTCGCTGCCATGTTGATGGCGGGCCTCGACGGAGTTGAAAACAAGATCGACCCCGGCGAGCCGCTCGACAAGGACATTTACGACTTGGGTCCGGAAGAGTTGAAGAAAGTGCCCACCCTCCCCGGTTCGCTCGAAGAATCGCTGCGAGCTCTCGGGAACGATCTCGATTTCCTGCTCAAAGGAGATGTTTTCAGCGAAGAACTGCTCGAGACCTGGATCGATTACAAGATGAAAAATGAAGTGCAGGCCGTGAACATGAGGCCGCACCCTTACGAGTTCGCGCTCTACTACGACATTTAGCGAGAACTCGCAATAGCTTTAAGGTCAGCCAGCGGCGGGCGACGATCCTGAGCGGTCGCCGCCCCCGCGTTTTCGTAGATCAAACGCAACCCCCAATCGGTATCCCCCGGGAAATCCGGCAACTCGATAATCCCGATTTGATTCGAACGCACGGCACCGGATCCTGCGTTGTGCCAGCTCCCATTGCGCGGATCGAACCACTGCGCGCGGTAAGTGCTGTTCAGCCTGCCTCCTCGCATCTGAGCGCGCGGCGCCCCTTTCTCAAAGTAGGCAAGGAAAATCTCTTTGTCCGGCGTTCGCGCGCAGTAAGCCCAGCCTTCGTACGCTTTCAAGTTGTAGTCCTTGTTGGGCGAAACGAGGTCGGCGTCCGGTTCCAAGTCCTGATAACGCCTGCCGATAGAAAATGCGAATTCGCGCAGGTACTTCATCTGCGCTCCTGAAATCCACTGGAAGGCGTCCCACATCTTGATCGGGGCCGCCGGTTCGATATCCGCTCCCCAGATACCTTCCGCCCCGTAGACATGCCCGCCGAGACCGCCTGATAAAAAGCTTCCATACATCGAAGAGCGCACGAATTGAGCGTCCTTTTCCGTGCCGCCCGGCGCCCCGTACTTGTAGCCCTTTCCACCCAGGCCACGAGCGTCCACGTACCCGGAGTAATAAGGCTCGCCATTGATCGCCGGTTCGGCGTGAGGCAGATGGAAAATTTCCGTCAGATACCAGTAATTGTCGTGCTCGCGCATGTTGCCAGTCTGCTGCAGCGTAACCCACGAACCTTCGCCCCAATTCTCGAGCGTGGAGGGATCGGCATTCGCGGAGAGCAGCGTGCCAAAGGGCGGCGGCCCAAATCTGGCCATCACGCAATCAATGGCCTTCACATATTCCTCGGGGCCGATGGTTTCGCTGATGATGTCGAGATGGATTGGACTGAAGACGACGTTATTGGCCTGGTAGCGCGACCAGACGTATTGGATGAAGCGGGCATAGGAGTCGGGCCACTTGTAATACTTCTTCCAACACAAGCTCGCATCACGGCGGGAAACTTCGATGAAAGGCACGAACCCCTGCTCGTTCAAGTAGTCAATCTTGCGGTCGATGTAATGGAAATACTCCGGGTTGATTTGGTCTACGTCGGGGAACATATTTGAGTACCCGGGGACTTTTCCGGGAAAGAGGAAGGGTCGCCCGCCCTCGTTATCCATATTCTTAGCGCTTCCGGTTCCAAACTCCAGCCAAGCAGAGCGGACCGTAGTCTTCTCCGGGTCGTTCATCACGACGTGCCAGGGAGAGCTATCCGTCATCCAGTTGGGAAACGCGGCAATCACGTTGATCCAGTTGTAGCCCTGGGCTTTGCGAAAGCGCACGTAGTCTTTGAACCCGGCAGTGGGGCCGAGAGGCCGTTCGCGGTCATCGTCATACCAACGGAAGCGGTTAGTTCCCACCGAATACCACGTGTCGCCGATGACGAAAAACGGCGTGCCATCTCCCGTTTCCAGGGCATGACCGTTCGGCGTGGCGCGGAGAAATCCGCGACGCAGCGCGTTCGCCTGTTTTTCTGCGTCGCTCCATTCCACGGCGGTGAACGAGCCGGCCTTGCCCGCTAACCCTGCATCCTGCGGACTCGATCCGCTGGTCCAGTCCCAGAGGCCGGGCCGGGTGGCCACCAGGCGCACTCTGAAGGTTCGACCGCCGTCCCAGAATCCGTATACACGTTTCTTAAACTGCGGCCCGGTAAGGTCCACCCAGACCACGGGATCCGTATAGGGGTTGGCAAAAGAAGCCGCAGACGTAAAAGTCAGCTCCACTTTCTCCCATACATGAACTGCGCCAGAAGCCGGAATGGCCCAAACGGCTGTAACTAATGCCGCGACAATCGCAGGCCTGAAAAATGCCGGGCTGCGCCGCTGCGTGTTCATAATCCCTCGAAGGTCATCCGCTGCTTTGAAAGTCGTGGCGCGGGCATCCTGCCCGCGAGTTTTTGCGCGAACGAGACAGCCCCACAAAAGCGGGCGGGACGCCCGCACCACATCAGTCGCTGGCGCGGTACAGAACACAGAAATGGGGCTGCAATTTCAGCTTGAGTGAAGTCGCCGAACCTAAGTCCTTACGTTCCCAAAGGTCTCGCAACCTGTAGCTCTTGCCCGACGTGAGTCCAAGCTCATTCCATTCCAGCGTAATGTCCTCCGCGACTTCTCCGCGATTGAAGATGGCGAGGTATTGGCCTTTCCCGTCCTCGGGCTTGGCGGACCAGATCACCGCGCCATTGGTGGTAATCAAGGGCCGGTTTGCGGTGGAGTGCTGGTCTACGGCAATCACTTCGGGATTCGTCAGCAGCGATGTTGTCCAGGCATCGCTATGCGGCAGGTCGCAGCCGAGCATGAGAGGAGAACGGATGATGGACCAGAAAGCCAGCAGGGTACGCTGTTCATCGTGAGTAAAGCGCGTGGGGCGCGCCGAACCCAACCCCGGTCGCGGGCCCAAATAGCCGATGGGGAGCATATCGGCATCCGGCCAATGGTTGACTCCCGCGTAGGGCGCCCATCCGACAGCCGTGGCGAACTGCCCATGCAGAGTCTGAACCCACGGCTCGTCGGCGCCGGGTGCCCAATAATCCCAGAAGTCATCCGAGATGCGCCACATCTGCGCGTACCGGCGCACGTCATCGGCAACCCCGAGCGACGTTGGCCCCGGCGACAGGCTCAGCACAATGGGGCGGCCCGCCTTCTTGAGCGCGGAGCTGAGCATGTGAATTTCACCGGCGTTGTACGGACGGCTCGAAATGCAGTCCACTTTGATGAAATCCAGGCCCCAGTTGGAATAGAGTTGGGCGAGCGAGTCGTAAAAGGCCTGCCCGGCCGGATTGGACTTCACCCCGTAAGTGTCGGGATTCCACGAGCAGGTGTCCGACTTATCCGCAGCCTCAGCCGCATGGAATGCCGTACCGGCAATCGGCATATTCTTGTCCACCGCTTCGCGCGGAACGCCTCGAATGATGTGAATGCCGAACTTCAGGCCGAGCGAGTGCACGTAGTCTGCAACGGGCTTGAAACCCGCGCCGTCCGCCGCGGAGGGGAAGCGGTTCGGAGCCGGTATGAAGCGCCCCTGGCTGTCCAGAGTGAATTTCCACGAGGGCTTGCCGCCGCTTTCCGGGTTCTGCAAATACCAGCCTTCGTCAACCACAGCATATTGCCAGCCGAACTGCTTCAAGCGTTTCGCCATCCAGTCGGCATTGGCTTTGTACGCTCCTTCATCGATCGTCAGGCCGTACGAGTCCCAACTGTTCCAGCCCATGGGCGGAGTCGCCGCGAGTTGCGGCGTTTGCTGCGCTGAGAGCGGCAGAAGGCCTGCTCCGATTACGAAGATCGATAACATGACTCGCATCACAATTCTCCTTTCATCCCGGCTCCAGAAGTTATCTCGGATCCGCGCTGCTGATTGTGTGTTCAAGTTATACACCGCAATCCGGTTTGTTCAACAGTTTTGTTCGATTAATCGGGGGATTCGCCCAGCAAGGATTTCCCGATTGTGTTTCCTGCATGTCGTAGTAAAGTTGAGTCGAATCGGTACCAGGTTTTTGAAAATGCGCGAAGCGCCTTGGATTAATAGCGCAAGGGCGGCAGCCGGCGCTGCCGCACTCCAAATCGTGGTTTCCTGGTGTCTTTGTGTCTGGGTGGTGAACCTCCCCGCGCAAACGGAGCGCATTGCAGTTCTGGCGGACTTCGAAGGCGGCTCCGTCGGCAAGGTGGGCCAGGTTTCTCCCACTCACCTGCGATGCGCCGTGAGAGGGCAGTTCGACCAGGACCATCGAAACCGCCAAGCCGATTGGTATTATTTCGAGCTCACGAACCTTCCGCGCGAGCCCGTAACTATCGACTTGGTTGATTTGGCCGGTGAGTATAACTACGCGGGCCCTGCCTATTCGGTCACGGCGGACGTGCGGCCTGTTTACAGCTACGATGACATCCACTGGTCGCACTTCACCGATCAGCAAGTATCCTGGGACGCCCGCGAGCCGCACCTGAGCCTCCAGTTCACCCCTGAGCACGACCACGTCTGGATTGCGCACGTCGAACCCTATACCTGCCGGGACCTCGCCAACCTGCTCAGTTCCTTCGGTAACGGTCCCTACCTCGAAGAACGGTCCGTGGGCCGTACAGTCGAGGGTAGGGAGGTAGCTCTCCTCACCATCACTAACCGCAGCGTTCCGGAACGGCAGAAAGCGGTCATCTGGCTCATGTTCCGCCAGCATGCCTGGGAGGCGGGCACTTCTTGGGTTGCCGATGGAGCGGTGCGTTTCCTGCTCTCCGGTGACGCGCGCGCGGCCCGAATCCGCGATCGCGTCATCTGCAAGATTTTTCCATTGGCTGACCCGGACGGAGTGGCGCACGGAGGTGTTCGATTTAACCTGAATGGCTTCGATCTAAATCGGAACTGGGATAGTCCCGATCCGCAGAAGATGCCGGAAATCTGGGGGCAGCGGAAGGCTATCCTTGAATGGGTTGATTCAGGGCACCGCTTAGACTTATTCCTTTCCTTGCACAACGACGAGGATAATGAATATCTGGAGGCGCCGGGCATGTTCAAGGCGTTGGGGGAGCGGCTATTTCAGGAACTGGCGTCGCAGTCTTCTTTTAATCCCACCGGACCCCTGCGGGACCCGGGCGCCACCACCACGCCGGGCAAGCCCGGGCGTATGACCGTCGACCAGGGACTTTTCAACGACCGCAAGCTGCCCGCAATGTTGATGGAACAGATGATCGAGTATGACTCGAAGCTCAGACGCGTGCCCACGGCGGCTGACCGAAGGCAATTCGGCGCTGAACTCGTCCGCGCGTTGTCCGTGGCGGTGGCCGGCGGAGGCCTTTAAGAGCTGGTTGCAGGTTTAGAGCCTTTAAATTGGTAGCGCGGACCCCCGGTTTTGGGGGTCCGCGGCTCGTCCATTGGCCTGAAGAAGACCGCGGACCTCAAAACCGGGGGTCCGCGCTACCCCTTGCCTCGAAAGAGAAAGACGATTTCGATGATCAGAATGATGACCACCAATAGCTCGAGGACGAAGGCCCTGCCTTGGTGGAACTGGTCGACCATGAAGCGGTAAAGGTTCTCAGCAGTGTTCAGCTTTTGTTGGACCAGGTTCTTGTAGTCCTCGACGCCGACCTTTCCGGCTGCCATGCGGTAGAGCCGCGCGGAAAACATATCGCTTAAGAATTTGATGGCGTTGTCCGCTCGCTCGGTGAGCTCCGTGACGTCCAGCAGCAGAGTGTGAAGCCGGGCCGATGCCTGGGCCAGCCGCCAGCGAGCGAAAATTCCAGTCCCCTTTTCCAACGACTGATAGACGCTCTTTAGCTCGCGGGTCAGGACCTCGTCGTAATGTCGAAACTCGAGAAGCTGGGAGTTGGCATATTCGAGCAGCTCGATGGTGGTGGTCGCGCCTGCCGCGGTGTCGTAGACGAACGCCGCGTTCCAGCCGGCGACGACCAGGTCGTTGGGAGAATAGGACATGCTGGAATGCAGCGTCTCGCGACGCTCGCCTTCCGAAAGCTGGGCATCCTCGCTTCGGACCACTCGCGCGATCTGGTCGCCGAAATTCTGCAAGAGATCGGCGGCGGTGGGCCGTCCCTCGATCTCCTGCACGTGGAAGATGTAGTAGTCTTCATTCAACCAATGCTCGTAGGGCTTAACCAACGCCGGCGTGACCCTGCGAAGCATTTGCCGAGCCAGGAAGGCGGCCTGCCGCTCAATTTCGAGGCCCGCAACGTATCTCGAAGAGAGGGCCACGAGTTTCTCCCAATTCCCCTCAAAAGCCAGCTTGAACTCGACGCTTAGAACCCCGTAATCGTAGTACTTCAGACGCCCCGTCAACTCTTCGCCGGTGGCCAGAAGGAGTTTCTCCATCGGCTCCTCGACCGGCGGATTCTCGAAACGGACGTATTCCGGGGCCGGATGTTTAAAGCTGGGCTCGCGCCCCGCCGGCTGCAATCCCAAAATACGTCGCAACTCCTCCAGCCGGATCTCCTCGCAAACATCGAAGAGAATCAGAATCAGTACGGAACCGCGTAGCTGCGTCGCTGACATGAGAACCTCGAAATTCGAAACTGAAGGTGGAGGTCACAATTATAGAAGTGGTTAGTGGCTAGTGGCTAGTGCCTGGAGAAGCCGTCTTAGGGGCGGTTCGCGATCCGCCCTTACACTAGCCACTAGCCACTCGCCACTAACCCCTGCTGTTATATAATCGGTTGCATGCGTCCCGAGTTCCAGGCTGTACCTTTCGAGGACACTGAGAAAGCAAGTCTGAACCTGGCGCGGCTCGAACAGCAATTGGCGCCGAGGCTGATGGTGCCTCTGGCCTCGCTGCTCGCCCATTCACCGTACGCCGACGGCGCGCTGAACCTGCTGGAGCGGTACGCGCAGGAAGCCCCGGCGGAGGTGTTGGGAGAAGTTGCGCGCCATCCGGCGGCCTTGTCCTACCTGGTGGCAATCTTCGGTCACAGCGCGTTTCTGGCGGAGACCCTGTTGTCGGAGCCGGGACTCGTCATCCAGTTTGCGCGAGACCGAAACTTCACCAAGCTGAAATCCAAAGAAGACTTGATGCAGGACTACGCGCGCTTTGCCACCACGAACCCTGACCCTTGGCCGGCGGCCCAGTTGGCGCGCTTCAAGCGGCGAAACTACTTGCGCATCGCCATGAAAGATGTCTTGGGGCTATCGACGCTGGGAGAAACGACTCTGGAGTTGGCGACGTTGGCAGACGTGATTTTGACCAACACCTTTCTTTACTGCGACGGCGAGCTGGAGAAACGCTACGGACAGCCTCAGTACGTTGACTCGCAGGGCCGCATCGCGCGCAGCGGATTCAGCATTATCTCTCTGGGAAAGCTGGGCGGCAATGAGTTGAATTACAGCTCCGACATCGACCTGTTGTTTCTCTATTCCCACGACGGTGAAACCGCCGGCGGGAATGAGGCGGTAGTTACAAACAAAGAGTACTTCGTCCGCCTGGCCAATGCCATCACCCGCACCATTACACAGCCGACGCCCCAGGGCGAAGTCTTCCGCGTCGATTTGCGGCTGCGTCCGGAGGGGGAACAGGGCGACTTAGCCATTTCGCTGAAATCATCCCTCGAGTATTACGAGCATCGGGCGCGGGATTGGGAGTTGCAGATGCTGATTAAGGCTCGCCACTCCGCGGGCGATTCGACGCTGACTCGCGATTTTCTGCGCGGTGTCGAGCAGGAGATCTATGGCTCGCCGGGTGACTTTGAGGCCGTCGAGAGCGTGCTATGGTCGCGTGAGCGCATCACGAAGAGAATGCGCGAGAGCGGCAGCCAGGCCGTAGACGTCAAACACCACTCGGGAGGCATCCGCGACATCGAGTTTCTAGTCCAATGCCTGCAGCGGCTCTACGGACGGCAGGACCCCTGGGTGCGCTCCGGTGGGACGCTTTTCGCACTGCGTAAGCTCAATGACAAAGGATGGCTGAGCGACCGCGACTACGCCCAGTTGACAAACGCTTACGTGTTCTTCCGTAAAACGGAGCACTGCGTGCAGCTCGAGCTTGGCCAGCAAACCCACCGCTTGCCCGCCGCGGCGCGCTCTCTCGATCGGCTTGCCCGCCGGGTGGGATTTGGCTCCGCTGCCAGCGAATCGCTGGGCAGCGCGCTCATACAGAAACTGCAAGATGATTTTGAAAAAGTGAATGAGATCTACCAGCGTGTGATCCATCCTCGCACGGCGCCCGCCGGCGATCAGGGGTTCACGCTCAAGCCACTCCCTTCCTTCACTCCCGACCAGGGGCAGGCCTCCTACGATTCCACCCTGAATTTCCTGAGCGCGCAGGCGCCGGATTTAGCGCTTTGCATTCAGGAAGCCGAAGTCCCCGACCGTGCTCGCGCAGTTGCGGCGAGACTCCTTACCGCCCTGCTAGAGTCACCGGAGCGGTTTGCCCTGGTGCGCGAAAAACCCGAGCTTCTGCGGCGCGCCCTCGAGGTGGTATGCGAAAGTGAGTACCTCGGCGAACTGCTGATCCGTCACCCCGAGGACATGCTGGTTCTTCAATCCTCTCCGACGCCGCCCTCCACCGCGCAGATGGAAATCGCCCTTGACGGCGCGGAAGACGCCGGGCCACATCATTGGGCGACGGAACCCGTGCTGGCCATGCGGCAGAAGATGGCGGCGCTTCGCAGGCATTTTCAGTCTCGAGTCCTGGAACTCGGCGCGGCCGATTTGGCTTCCCTCGAATCCAGCCTTCCGGTTCTGAAACGTTGGTCTGCCGTGGCGGCTCGGTGCGTTTCCAGCGCCTTGCAGATTGCCGGATCGGCTCTCGAAACCCGAGAACTGGAAGACAGGAACTTCGCCTGCCCCCTTGCAGTGCTGGCGCTGGGCCGATTGGCCTTAAACGAGTTTGACCTCGCTTCGGATGCCGACCTGATCTTCGTGACGGGCCCCGGAGTCGGGCGAGACGAGCTGGATTTCTGGAAACGGCAGGCGGCCAGAATGATCGACGTTCTCTCCAGTTACACAAGTGATGGAACGGTGTTCGCTGTCGATACGCGCCTTCGACCTCGCGGGCAGGAAGGCGAGCTGGTCGTGACGCAGGAGGAACTGCTCAGCTATATCCGCGAGCATGCCCAGGTGTGGGAGGGGTTGACGTATCTCAAGGCCTGTCATGTGGCCGGCGACGTCGAACTCGGGAAAGAAACCGTTTCGCGGCTCGTGAGCGTCATCTTCGAGCGCTTCGCCGCCCACCCCGCCTTGGCGGCCGAGCTTTGCCAAATGCGGCGCAGGCTGGAGAAAGAAGTCCCTGCGCCGCCTACAAACACCAAGACCGCTCCAGGAGGTTATTACGACATCGATTTTGCCGTGTCTCTCCTGCGATTGCGAGGACACATCGCTACTCACCCCGGCGCAAATATGGCGGAGCAGATCGCCGCTTTGCGGTCCGCTGAACTCATGAATGCCCAAGACGCTAGCGTCTTGGCGAGCGGGGCGAATTTCCTGCGCTCTGTGGATCACGCCGTGCGGTTGGTGACCGGGAAACCTGGCGAGGGACTGCCGGACCGCAGGGGTCACGCCGAGGTGGTGGAAAAGCTCGGGCGCCGCTGGGGATTGGTAGCGGGATCGGAAACACTGGCCTCAACCCTGCAAGAAACCCGGCAGCGAGTGCGGGAGGTTTATAATCGCCTGGTCGTCGCCGCGACGTCGCGCTGACCTTCAGGTCAGGATTTTGAGGAATCGGAAATATGCCGAATCGATTGCCGAATCCTAAAACTGCGGGCAACACAGCAGGCAAGAATCCTGCCATCTCTGCCTGGCATGACTCCCGCTTCATGAAGGCCTGCCGCAGGCAGCCGGTGGATCGAACGCCGGTTTGGCTGATGCGCCAGGCGGGCCGGTACATGAAGGAATACCGCGAACTCCGCGCCAAGGTGCCTTTCCTGGAGCTTTGCAAGAACCCGCGTTTGGTGTCCGAAGTTACAGTGACGGCGGCCAGCCGGCTGGGTGTGGACGCGGCCATCATTTTTGCCGACCTATTACTAATCGTCGAGCCGCTGGGGTTCGGCCTTGTTTACGACCAGGGCGAAGGTCCAAGCATCAAGCCGGCGCTACGCTCGCCTCGGGATGTGGCGCGGCTTCAAGAAGTGGACCCGGCGCAGTCGCTGAGTTACCTCTATGATGCGATTCACCAGACCCGCGCCGACCTCGACCCCAAGTTACCGCTCATCGGGTTTGCGGCGTGCCCGTTCACGCTTGCTTCCTATCTTGTCGAAGGCGGAGGGTCGAGAAACTACCGGCACACCAAGGGGTTGATGTACCGCGATCCGGAAGCGTGGCGTGCCCTCATGGAGCATCTGGCGCGCAACCTGGCCCGCTACGTCAACGGCCAGATCGCCGCCGGCGTGCAGGCTATCCAGGTTTTTGATACTTGGGTCGGCTGCCTTGGCCCCACGGATTATCGCGAGTTTGCGCTTCCCTACACGCGAACGATGATCGACGCGATCACTCCCGGCACGCCGATCATCCATTTTGGAACCGGCACAGGCATGCTGCTCGAGGCCATGCAGGCCGCCGGCGGCGACATCATGGGCCTGGACTCTCACGTCGAGCTCGATCAAGCCTGGGCGCGTGTGGGTTACGACGTGGGGGTGCAGGGCAATCTGGATCCCGTGGTCCTCTACGCCGGCAAGGACTACATCCGAGCCCGGGTGCAGAGAATTCTGGATCAGGCCGGAGGGAGGCCCGGACACATCTTCAACCTCGGCCACGGCCTGCTCCCCGACACGCCTTTCGAAAATGTCGTGGCCTTAGTGGAAATGGTGCACGAACTGAGCGCAGCGCGCGGACCTGCTGCTTAGGTTTGCGGCCCTTTCAGGGTATTCAGCAATCCCGCCCTGACGCGCCGAGTCTGAATCGCACAGCATGGGAACTCAAGGCCCAATACTTGCAGGCGGGGAATTTGAGCCAGGGACCGGTGCGACGATCACGAATCGCCGGCGCTGGGGCATTATCGGGCTGCTGTTTGTCGCCTCGCTGATCAACTATCTGGACCGCGCCACCATCTCGGTGGCCCTGCCGCTCATTTCCGTGAGCCTGAACCTTGCCGCGGCAAGCAAAGGCCTGCTGCTCTCCGCCTTTTTCTTCTCTTACGCTCTCATGCAGGTGCCGGTCGGCTGGTGCGTGGATCGCTACAATCTGCGCTGGATTTACTCCGTCCTGTTTGCCTTGTGGTCGTTCGCGTGCGGCCTCACGGGGCTGGCGGGAAGCCTGGGCGTGCTGATCGCGTTCCGGGTGTTGCTGGGGATTGGCGAGTCGATCTACCTTCCCGGGGGCACCAAGATCGTAAGCGTGCTATTTGGGCCCCGCGAGCGCGGCCTCCCCTCCGGAATCTTCGATAGCGGCACCCGCGCCGGGCTTTTTCTCGGCGCGCCGGCGGTTGCTTGGCTGGTCGTCTTTTTCGGCTGGAGGAAGATGTTCTTTTTCGTGGGCTTCTCGGCCCTCGTCTGGCTCATCCCCTGGTGGATTGTCTTTCCCGCCCGAATCTCCGGACAGCGGCCGGGCGCTGACAGGCACGGGGCGCCTGAAACATTCTGGACGGTGCTCAGACACCTTCGCAGCCGGGATTTGATTGGCATTTGCCTTGGCTTTTTCTGTTTTGATTACTACTGGTACCTGCTCGTCACCTGGCTTCCTGACTATCTGGTCACAGTACGGCATCTGACGGTTCTGAAGGCCGGACTGTACGCGGCTCTTCCTTACTTCGTGTGGGGCGTCAGCGAGCCTGTCGGAGGCTGGATCGCGGACCGGCTGATCGTCATGGGTTGGGATGAAACGCATTCTCGCAAGTGGCTCATCACTGTGGCCTTTGCTTCCGGGCTTCTGCTAATTCCTGCCGCGCGCGTCGAAAGTGCGCATTCCGCGATCCTCTTGATTATGGGCGGCTCGCTGGTCGGGCTGGCCACAGGGAATCTCTTCGCGATCCTGCAATCGTGCGCTCCACCCGAGGAGGTCGGGGTATGGACAGGATTCGAGAACTTCGCGGGCAACGTGGGCGGTATCCTTGCCCCGGCGGCCACGGGATTTCTCATTGCCCGGACGGGCTCGTACCTGCCGGGCTTCGCCCTGGCGGCGTTCGTTCTCCTGACTGGCCTTCTGGCGTACTGGTTCGTGGTGGGAAAACTTGCGTCCAGACACGTGACATCCTGAACCCTATGCCTGTCATTCTGAGCGCAGCGAAGAATCTCAGAAGTCGCGTGGCGTCCACAACTCGCGCCACACTGCAGAGATCCTTCGCTTCGCTCAGGATGACACTTTCGCTAGTCGAGAGACTGATGTCTTCGACTCCCGACTTTTAACTTTTCAATTCCAGGAGAACCGCCGTTGCCTACTTGGACTCAGCCGCTCGACCCTCTGCACTCTCTGCCCTTGTCCGCTCTCGTAGCCGCGGTTCCGCTCGTGGTCCTCCTGGTTCTCATGGGGGGCCTGCGCAAGAGCGGCGCGATTTCGGCCGCCTGGAGCCTTGGCAGCGCCGTCGTCCTCGCCCTGGTGGTATGGAATCTCCCGTGGCGATTGGCCTGTCTAAGCCTGGCTTTCGGTTTTCTCTATGCGCTGTGGCCGATTCTCTGGCTTGTGTTTGCCTCGCTATGGCTTTACAACCTCTCCATCGCCACAGGCAGCTTCGAGCAGTTGAGACGATGGATGGCGACGCATGCTTCCGGCGACCGGTGCGTACAGGCCATCCTGGTGGCCTTCTGCTTCGGGACGCTGCTCGAAGGCACCTCCGGGTTTGGCGCGCCCGTGGCGGTCTCCGCCTTCCTTTTGCTGGGCCTCGGCTTCGCCGCGCGAGACGCTGTGACCTTATCGCTGATTGCTAACACCGCGCCGGTGGCGTTCGGCGGATTGGGCATACCCATCGTGGCCCTGGCGGCGGTGACGGGCCTCGACCAGATGAAACTCTCAGCCATGCTGGGCCGCCAGCTTCCTTTCCTGTCGCTCATCCTGCCGGGCTACCTGGTCTGGGTGTATGGGGGGCGAAAGGGCTTGCGAAAAGCCTGGCCGGCAGCCGCGGTCGCCGGCGCCAGCTATGCCCTTGCACAATTCTTGTCCTCGAACTACTGGGGGCCCTATGCGACCGGCATTGTGTCGGCCTTGTCCGCCATCGCCTGCATGGTGCTGCTGCTGCGCGTCTGGAAGCCCCGGGCAGAAGAGAGCCCTGATCCGGCGCGTGAAACGCGGGAGGGTTCGCCCGCAGCGGTGCAGGGAACCCCTGCGCTGCGTCCCGGCACTCCGCTTCCAAATCCCGAGACGGCTCCGCAAGCCTTGACTGGCTGGGCGCCCTGGTTGATTCTTGCGGGCGTGATGGTCGCGTGGTCCTACTTCAAGCTGTTCCAAGTCGCTCAACGCAACGTTCCCGTGCCATACCTCCACAATGCCGTGTTCATCGCTCTTTACCACAAGCTCTATGCGGCAGTTTACCAGTTTCAGCCTTTGGCGGCGGGCACGGCGGCCCTTACGGCCACTGTCGTAACGGCCCTGGCCTTCCGCAGCCGGCCGGGGCTTGTTCTCCGGGCTGGAATCACGAGCCTGAAGCAGCTTCGCCTGCCGGCGTTGACGGTGGGTTTGATCGTTGCTCTAGCCTACCTCTACAACTATGCCGGAATGGCCTATTCGCTGGGCGCGGCCCTGGCGGGGCTGGGCAGGGTTTTTCCGTTGGTGAGCGGCTATCTGGGGTGGGTTGCATGCTTCCTGAGCGGGAGCGACACGGCCAGCAATCTCCTTTTCGGCAATCTGCAAGTGGCGGTTGCCCGCCAGATCGGCGTTAGCCCGATACTGCTGGCAGCTACCAATTCGGCTGGAGGCGTTATCGGGAAGATGATTTCGCCTCAGAATATTGCCGTGGGAGTCACGACCGTGGGATTGATCGGGCAGGAAGGGGAAATCTTACGCCGCACGTTCTGGCACAGCCTGCTGCTGCCGCTCGGGCTCAGCGCCCTGACTTTCGCTCAGGCGTACTGGTTACAGGGGATGGTGCCCAGGTAGCGCGAACTTCCGCCTTCGGTGCCCGCGGTCCGCGCTCACATGTTGATACGCTGCACTTTCTTCCGGTTGAGGTACCAGCACGGACTGTCGCCAAAATGGGGAAACAACGAGTGAACGCACGTTTGGTTCTTCGGCCCGAGGAACATGAAATCAGTTTTGCCGCTTTTCAGCCCCACCGCATAATAGCTCTGGATTTTGACCACTCCAAATTGCGTGCGGCCCTTCGGGATCTGATAACGAAGGGAAAGATAGTCGCCGGCGTATAGAACGGCCAAGGCGAGAATACTGATGAAGAGCATGCGTTTCATCGTCGATTAAAGACGCCTGGCTTTGGCGCGCAGGCTTACGAGGGGCGACTTTTGTCTTTCCCTCAATTCCCCGTCCAGTCTATCATGGCGGTGTGGGGCGGTGAAACAGGGGTATTACACGCCAAGACGTGAACTGAGTCAAAGGCAGGGTGCTAACAATGAGTGCTAGGGAGTGGTTGCGACGGATCTTCCTGGTCGACCTGATCAAGGGCCTGAAGTTGACGTTTTCTTATCAACGTCCGGGCGCAACCTGCACTGAACAATATCCGCTGGAAAGGCCCGTGGTCGCGGAGCGCTATCGGGGCGCGCCGCGTCTGAACAACCACCCGGAAAGCGGCGAGACGCTGTGCATTGCGTGCAATCTCTGTTCGATTGCTTGCCCTGAAAACCTGATCGTCGTGGGCTGGGCACGTACCGAGGACCGCAAGAAGCGATTGACGACTTTCACCTACGACCTATCACGCTGCATGTTCTGTGGCTTATGCGAGGACGCCTGTCCCGTAGACGCGCTCGAGTTGACGCAAGATTTCGAGAACGCACAGTATTCGCGGGAAGGTTTGATTTGGGACCGGCAGGCCTTGGAAGAAGGGCCGCGCCCTATTCGATACGGTCGCTAACATCCTGTCATAGTCAGGAGTCGACCCGCTCAGGGTTTAAGGCAGGCAACCGAACATTTCCCGGCGCGCAGACCAGCCGTCCGCCTGTCACGAGCCACACGCAGGCTTCGCCCCGCTGCACGGGGGTCTCAAAAACGGCTGACACCACCACCCTGCTCGTCCCGGTGAGCCCTCACGGCGACAACTTGAAGCCCCTCGCACCCCGTTCTCTCGGCTGAGTGCAGAGTTCAGCTTGCGCGCGACCTGCGCGGGCAGCCGCGAGTCGAAATTCCGACCCGCGGCCGAACGCTACTTCTTCTTTGGAGGTACCACGGCATCCTTGAATGCTTTGGCCAAGCGGAACTTGACGACCGTCTTCGCTGGAATGTTGATGGGCTCACCGGTCTGTGGGTTGCGACCCACACGAGCTTTACGGTGCGCCTTAACGGCTTTCCCGAGTCCGGGAACCACGAATTGTCCGCCGCCCTTGACTTCTTTTGTTGCCAACGCCGCCAGGTTCTCTAGGACTGCAGCGGCAGCCTTCTTTTGAATCCCCGCCTTTTCTGCCAAGTGGGCTACCACTTGTGATTTCGTCAGGACTTTCGCCATTTGCTGCTCCTCTCCTCTAATGATTGATAAACCCCAAAATTAACGTGGCCGATGGACACTGTAAGCAATTCAGCGGCATCGTGTCAAGCCCCAATTTCATTGGCGCATCGATGTGACCCTTGAAAAATGCGCCCGCGCCACCGTTGAATTGTCGGCCAGCATCCGATATATTGCAAGGGGGGAAACACCTATGCCAATCTTCGAATACAAGTGCCAGGACTGCGGAACCCGTTTCGAAAAGATAGTCAGCTCCTTCTCCGCCAGTGTCCTTTGCGGGAAGTGCCAAAGCCCGAACGTGGACAAGATGCTTTCCGTGTTCGCGGTGGCCAAGAGCTCGCGCTCCGCCGCTTCTGTTGATGACGGCCCCTGCCGGACCTGTGGAGCGCGCGAGCGGGGCATGTGCGGAGAGTAGCTTGGACTATCCTCGGATCCCTAACTTGCGCCTCGGCACGTCGAGCTGGTCCAGTCCGGATTGGGTCGGCGTCTTCTACCCCCCAGGAACCGCTCCGGGCGACTTCATTTCTGAATACGCGAAGCATTTCGACACGGTGGAAGTGGATTCGACATTCTATCGAATCCCGTCCCCCGCCATGGTCAGGAATTGGGCCGCGCGCACCCCTGCCGGTTTCCTGGTTGCGGCCAAGTTTCCTCAGGTCATCACTCATGAGAAGGTGCTGGTTGATTGCGCCTCAGAACTCACGGAGTTCTTGAAGACAATGGACCTGCTTGGCGACAAGCTTGGGCCTCTCTTGATTCAGTTCCCCTACTTCAATAAGCAAGCCTTCCCGCAGCCCCGCGATTTCCTAGTGCGGCTGTCGAACTTCCTGGAGCAACTTCCCAAAGACCGCGCCTTCGCTGTCGAATTGCGCAACAAATACTGGATTAATGACCGGCTTCTCGATCTGCTTCGAGCCAGGAATATCGCTTTGGCGTTGATCGATCATCCCTGGATGACGCCTGTCGAACAGCTCGTGGCCAAGCAGGATGTGGTGACTGCCAACTTTGCCTATCTGAGATGGCTGGGCGATCGCAAAGGGATCGAGGAGAGGACCCAGCACTGGGATAGAATCATCATTGACCGAACCCGCGAGATGGAGACTTGGATCCCCATCATTCGTGCGCTGCTCAAGCGCGGGATAAACATCCTGGGGTTCTTCAACAATCATTACGCCGGGTTTGCTCCCGGTTCGATAAAGCTGTTTCGCGAAATGTGGGAGCGGCTGAGAGACGGCGGCGGGTAGAGACTTGATCGTGCCTCACATCGAAATCAGGCGGCTGAGAAGCCTTGCCGAATACCGGGCGTGTGAACGTCTCCAGATGCAAGTGTGGGGGAACCTGGGGGTCGGCAGCGAGGTCCTGCAAGTCACGCAGAAGTACGGCGGCGTGGTGTTGGGGGCACTTGCGAAGGGGAACCTCCTTGGATTCCTTTATGCCTTCCTGGGACGCTATCACGGGCGAGTGGTTCACTGGTCCCATATGATGGCCGTTGATAAGCGCCATCAGGACCAGGGCCTGGGCTACAAAATGAAGCTCGTGCACAGGGAATTAGCCCTGCAAGATGGGATCAAGTCTATTTGCTGGACGTATGACCCTCTGCAAAGCCGCAATGCCGCTTTGAACATTGCCCGGCTGGGCGCACGAGTGGAAGAGTATCTTAAAGACTGCTACGGCCGCTTCCCCAGCGTGATCGAAAAGGGCTTGGCCAGCGACCGCTTCGTGGTGAGATGGCAAATCGGCAGTGTTCATGTGGCGCGCTGCCTTGGTGCGCCTTCATTGCGCTCGGCCGACCTCAGCCTTCCGAGAATCAACGAAACTCGACGCAATCACGAAGGATTCATGGTGAATCGCCGGCTCAACCTTTCGTTTACCACGCCCCGGATGCTGCTGGAGATTCCTGCCAATACCGATGACATGCGGATTCGCGCTCTAAAACTGGCACAGCGGTGGCGGCTGGAAACGCGGCGCATGTTCCAGCGCGCCTTTGAATCAGGCTGCCGGGTCGAGGGCTTTGTCACGACGGGGGACGAGGAGGACCGGCGAGCCTTCTATGTTCTCAGCGGTGGGCGTGGCGAGTGATGCCCATCGAACTGCTTTTCGAGGGAGCTGCAATATGCCAAAAAACGTACCACACCCCCCTGAGGGAAAAGCGCAGTCAGGGTATGAACTTTACATCATGCGGCACGGCCTGGCGGTGGCGCGTGGCAGCGTCGGATTTGCGGACGACGCGCAACGCCCCCTCCAACCTGAGGGCAAAGAAAAGATGCGCGAAATCGCAGAAGGCCTGAAGCGAGTGGGACTCGAACTGGACTGGGTCGTGAGTAGCCCGCTGGTCAGAGCGGTGGAAACCGCACGGATCATTGCCGAGTCGTTGGCTTCAAGTGCAACCGTGGACGTTTGCGACGCGATGGGGCCCGGCGGGTCGCACGAGGAGGTGATCGCGTTCCTGGCGAAACGCCCCGGCCGGACGAGAGTGCTGGTGGTAGGTCACGAGCCCGACCTCAGCGAGTTGGCCGCGCGGCTAATCGGGGCCGGGAGCCACGCCAATCTGGGGTTCAAGAAGGGCGGCTGCTGCATGATCAGCTTTGAGGAATTTCCGCCCCGGAGCCCGGGGCAACTCACGTGGTGGTTGACGCCTCGCCTGCTGCGCAAGCTCAGGTAGCTGGCTCGGCCCTTGACTTTCGACCGTCAACGGCCTTTCTCAATCCATCAGCATCCCACCGTTGACCTCGATCGTTTCACCGGTAATGTAACGGGCTGCCGGTGAAGCCAGAAACACGATCACGTCCGCAATTTCTTCTGAAGTTCCCGCCCGGCCCAAGGGAATAGACGCGATAAACCTCTGAAAAACCTCACCGGGGCTGTAACGTTCGTGATAGGGCGTGGCAATCACGCCTGGCGCGATCCCGTTCACCCGGACGCCATGTGGCGCCAACTCCTTTGCCAGGCCCTTGGTGTAGGTCAGGAGGCCTCCCTTGGCAGCGGCGTAAGCCGCCGCGCCTGGCCCACCGCCGTTGCGTCCGGCGATGGATGAAACGTTGATGATGCATCCCGTTTTGCGTTCCGCCATCTCCTGCCACACGGCGCGGACGCACAGGAAGACGCTCTTCAAATTGAGCGCCATGATCTGGTCCCAGTATTCCTCAGTCATGTCGGTGAGCGACCGGCGGGCGATAAGATCGCCGGCATTATTGACCAGGATATCGATTCGCCCCCATTCCCTCCGCACCGCATCGACCATGGCCAGCACCTCGGCGGCATGTGTAACGTCGGCGCGCACCACCAGCGCTTCCCCCCCTGCTTTGCGAATGGATTCCGCTGTCTGTTCCGACCCGGCCTGATTCTTGCAATAGTTGACCCCTACTCGCGCGCCTTCTCTTGCCATGGCTTCTGCGGTGGCGCGCCCAATGCCACTGGACGCGCCGGTAATCAATGCGACCTGACCTCTAAACAGCATACCGGCCTCCGATTTTCGGACCGTTGCACCCGGAGTGTCAGCCCACCAGCCCGATAGTGGGAATATAGCATACAACGTGACAAACCAAAGTGAGCGGGCGGGAGCCGAGATTGATCAGCGATCTGTCCCCTCCTCTTTTCGCTCAAACACTTTAACTCCGCAGGGGGGATACGATGTACCTTTCCAATTCCACAATTAAACCAATTTGACAGAGCAGTGAACACGCCCATATAATTAAAGTTTTGCGATAGCTCAAGAGAGGAAGACTTATGTACGCGATTTTGCGGACAGGTGGTAAACAGTACAAGGTTTCGCCCGGTGATGTGATTCGAATCGAGCTAGTGGACGGCGAATCGGGTTCGACGATCGAATTCAATCACGTTTTTGCGGTACGAAAAGAGGGGTTGACGGTAGGCACGCCACTGGTTGAGAACGCGAAAGTCAGGGGGACGATCCTGCGAAACGCCCGTGCGCCCAAGGTTCGAGTCTTGAAGTATAAACGGAAGAAGCAATACCGCCGCACCCTGGGGCACCGCCAAGGTTTCAGCGAAGTACTGATCAACGATATCGTAATGAACTGACGGGGCTGCACCACCCCTTTTATTCCCTCCGCGTTGAGGAGGGGGCTAAGGAGTGGTGGCCCGTGAACGGGATTTCAACATGGAACACAAGAAAGGGCAGGGAACTTCTCGCAACGGTCGAGACTCCAATGCGCAGCGGTTGGGAGTGAAGCGCTTCGACGGCCAATTTGTAACCGGCGGCTCAATAATTGTTCGCCAGCGCGGCACTCGCTTGAAGCCTGGAGATAACGTGGGCGTCGGCAAGGACGACACACTTTTTGCGAAGGTATCAGGCGTAGTCCGGTTTGAGGACAAGGGCCATTCCGGCCGATTTGTGAGTATTCTGGTTCCCTCAACGAATTAGGCGAGGTGCCGGCCCCGCAGCAACAGGGCTGGCAAGTGCCGGTTTCGCAAAACGCGGCCGGCAGTGCTTCGAACGGACTTGCGGCAACCAACAATCGTCTATTTCCCTACAAAACGGCCAGCCAGTTTTGGGATGGCGGTAGCGCGTACGGTTCATCCACTCGGCATCGGCATACCGACCCTGCGCACCTCCCCTGTGACCGCGTAGCACAGGCACTCTTGCCTGTGCTTGGCGCAAGCGGCACAGGCAAGAGTGCCCGTGCTACAGGAATGAAGGGGCGGTGGACTTAGCGTGTTCATCGACGAAGCCAGAATCCACGTTGTCGGCGGCAATGGCGGGAACGGTTGTGTAGCTTTCCGGCGTGAGAAGTTCGTTCCGCGGGGCGGACCGAGCGGGGGAGACGGCGGCAATGGTGGCGATGTCACTCTGGTAAGCTCGGAACAGATGAACACGCTGCTGAAGTTCCGGTACGACCGTCTATTTCGCGCGGGTCGAGGGAGGCACGGGGAAGGCTCGAATCGCCACGGTCAGGACGGCGAGGACCTCACCGTGGTGCTACCAGTGGGCACAGTGGTATTTGACCACGCCACCCAGGAAAAGCTGTGGGATTTCGACGAAGCCGGCCAGCGTTACCTGGTAGCCAAAGGCGGGCGGGGCGGCCGCGGAAATGCCCAGTTTGCCACTTCCACGCATCAAGCGCCGCGCCGGGCCGATCCTGGCAGGGCAGGCGAGGAACGGGAGTTAAGGCTTGAGCTCAAGCTTCTCGCCGATGTGGGGCTGGTGGGCTTTCCCAACGTGGGAAAATCCACCTTGATATCCAGACTGAGTGCCGCCCGGCCGCGGATTGCCGATTATCCTTTCACCACCTTGGAGCCGTGCCTCGGGGTGGTGCCTGTCGATGAAGAGCATTCCTTCGTCATGGCGGATATTCCCGGCTTGATTGCAGGCGCCCATTTAGGGCGAGGGTTGGGCACAAGGTTCCTCAGGCATGTGGAGCGAACCCGGTTGTTGCTTCACCTGATCGACACCGCCGAGCAGTCCGGCCGGTCCCCGGTGGACGATTACCGGGTGATCATGGAAGAGTTGGAGAGCTTCAGCCCGGTCGTGGCCAGCAAGCCCATGCTGCTGGTCGCGTCGCGAATTGATGCGGCGGGCCCAAGTGAGCGGCTGACCGAGTTGCGAGAGTTTTGCCATGCCCAAGGCAAGGTCCTGCTTGAAATCTCCAGCGTAACCGGCGCAGGATTGGAGGAATTGAAGCAGCGTACCTGGGCAACTCTGGAGCAGATACCGAGGAAATCGGGTGATCGGGAGATCGCGTGATCGGGAGAGCATAGAACGGATGGGCGGCTCGAGTTGCCTGGCATCTAACGGATGGATCGGGCGAGCGGAGGATTCGGCGAGTGACACCAGTTTGCAGACGGTCTTTGATCACCCGATCTCCCGATCACCGGATCGTCTAACGGGGTTCTAAAAGCGTGAATATTGCCTTATTCGGCGGAACCTTCGATCCTATCCATACCGGACACGTGCAGGCGGCACGAGCGGCGGCACGCATGTTCGGGTTGGACCGGGTCCTCTTTGTTCCCACGGGAAGGCCGCCCCACAAGCACGGCGACCACTTAACATCCTTCCCGCATCGCTATGGGATGACGGTGCTGGCCTGCGCCGGAGACCGGCGGTTGATCCCGTCACTGCTGGAAGCGCCGACCGCGGAAGACAAACCTTGCTACTCGATCGACACGGTTCGCAAAGTGCGCCGTTGGCTTCATAAGGACGACCGCCTTTTTTTTCTGATCGGGGTCGATGCTTTCCTGGACTTGCCCCATTGGAAAGAGTATCGCCGCCTCTTGAACTTGGTTGATTTCATCGTCGTTTCACGACCAGGCTTTGATGTTGATGAGATCCGGAAAGTGGTGCAGAAGGAGATGAGTCGACCCGCTGCCGCGCACCTTCACCCTCCAGCCCCCTCTTCAGCGAGGAAGGGATTAAGGAGCGGCGCGGGACGGCTTGATACCATTCGATTGCGCCACAGCACCCTCTACGTCCTCAGAGGCGTCCAGATGCATGTCGCTTCACACGCTATCCGACAGGCCATCGGCTCCGGCCGAACTGTCACTGGCCTTGTTCCCCGGCTTGTGGAAGAATACATTCTGAAGGAGGGCCTCTACGGTCCCCAGCGGCTGACCTCAGAAGTATGGGCGCCAGGCCATGCGCCCCTACAGAGCGGCTGTGGCGGGAAGTAGCCAGGATGATGACCCCGCAATTGCAGGCCGCGGTTCGTGCCGCTCAAGACCGCAAAGCTCTGGACCTGAGCGTCCTGGACCTGGAGCGAATCTGCTCTTTCACCAGTTATTTTCTGATTTGCTCCGGCACTTCCGTGCGGCATGCGCAGGCGATTTGCGACGCGATTGAGGAAAAGCTCGAGAAGGCGGGATTGACTCCGGCGCACATCGAAGGTTATTCACAAGCGGAGTGGATCCTGATGGATTACATGGGATTTGTCGTCCATATCTTTCTGGAGCGCGCTCGGCACTTCTACGATCTTGAACGCTTGTGGAGGAGCGCTCCGCGGCTGCCTATACCGGAGCAAGGCTAAAGTCTAAAGGGTGAAGTACATCCATCCATCTCCCATCACCTTCTAGCTTTTGTCCTTTAGCCTTTATCCTTTACCCTTTAGACTTTATTCGCATGCGAATTCGCATTCTCTGGGAAGGTAAGACGAAAGATCCACACCTGCGAGCTCTACAGTCTGACCTGGCCAGCCGGATCGAACACTTTACCGGATTGACTGTGGAAGAGATACCGCCCGTGCGCGAAGCGGGCCGGCGAAGCAAGGCCGGACTCTCCACCGGCGAACGGAACTTGCTGGAGAAAACGCGGGGGAGCACCAGAGTTTTCTTGGACGAACGAGGGCGGGAGTGGACTTCGGCGGAATTCGCGGAATGGCTTGGGCAACAAGCCTTGCGGGGAACGCGGGAACTGGTTTTTCTAGTCGGAGGGCCGGACGGATTCTCGGCGGCATTCAGGAAGGAAGCAGATGTGCTCCTGGCGCTTTCACGCATGACGCTAACGCATGATTGGGCGCGGTCGCTTTTACTCGAGCAGATCTACCGCGGATTCACGATCCTTCGTGGATACCCGTATCCGCGCTAGCCCTGGAGCCCGAAGACTTGAGGTTGGCTTGCCGGAAACACGAAAAGGACTGATCATCGTTTACACCGGGCCCGGCAAAGGGAAGACTACGGCGGCTTTGGGGACCATGCTCCGGTGCGTAGGGCAGGGGTTGAAGGTATTGATGGTACAATTCATAAAAGGCTCCTGGCACTATGGGGAGCTCGAGGCGGCCCGCATGCTGGGAGAGGACCGATTCAAGATCCTGCCCATGGGTCGCGGCTTCGTGAAGCTGGGCGCTGAAAAGCCTCACCCGGAGGACATGCGATTGGCGGAAGAGGCATGGGAATTCTCCCGCCAAAGTATCGAGGGCGGCCAATATGATTTGATTATCCTCGACGAAATCAACTATGTCATCAGCTACAAGATGCTTGATCCGGGTTTGGTGGTGGAGGCTTTGAAGAAGAAACCCGAAACGCTCCATGTTATTCTGACGGGGCGCAACGCCCACCCCTCGATCGTGGAGCTTGCGGATCTGGTCACCGAGATGCGGGAAGTGAAGCATCCGTACCAGAAAGGGATCGCGGCCCAAAAAGGAATCGAGTACTGAAATTTAGCCATTGGGCCATCGAGTGATTTGGCCATTTCCAAGTTGGTGGGGATCTTAGGGTTTTTCAATGACGCAATGACACAATGATTCAATGAATCAATAAAACCATGGTTTGGTTTCGTAAAGAAAAACAACCGATCGAACCGCCCAAAGAGAAGCGCATCCAGACGGAGGGGCTCTGGGTGAAGTGCGACGACTGCAAGCAGATCCTTTGGAAGAAAGATCTGGAGAACAGCCTCCTCTGCTGCCCCAAATGCAACCACCATTTTAAAATGGGTTCGCGCGCCCGCCTTGAGATGCTCTTCGACGATGGGCGCTACACGGAACACGATGCTGGACTGGCCAGCACGGACCCGCTGCAATTCAAGGACACCAAGAGTTATGGCGACCGGTTAAGGCAAGCGGAACGAAACACGGGACTGAAAGACGCCCTGATCACCGGCGAAGGCCAACTCGAAGGCAAGCCGGCCATCATCTGCGCGATGGAGTTCCAGTTCATCGGCGGGAGTATGGGTGCGGTGGTGGGTGAGAAGGTGACGAGGGCCATCGACCGTTGCATCGACAAGAAACTTCCCCTGGTTGTTGTCTCGTGTTCGGGGGGCGCGCGAATGATGGAAGGCGCTATCAGCTTGATGCAGATGGCGAAGATCAGCGCGGCGCTGGCCCGCTTGGATGAAGTGCGGAAGCCCTATATTTCCGTGCTGACGGATCCGACCACGGGGGGCGTGACGGCCAGCTTCGCCATGCTCGGGGACCTTAACATTGCGGAACCCGGCGCCCTTATCGGCTTCGCGGGCCCGCGGGTCATCGAACAGACGATCCGCCAGAAACTGCCGCCGGGTTTCCAGCGCGCGGAGTTCCTGCTAGCCCACGGCATGCTGGACGCTATCGTTCCGCGCAAAGAGTTAAAGAGCTTCTTGGCGCGGTCCGCGCGCCTGCTGCGGGCGTGGGACGGATAGCAGAAGTCAGGAGTCAGGAATCAGAAGAGAGGCTCCGGCTCTCAGCTTTCAGCCCTCAGCTATCAGCAGGCGACGTCCCGCCGCAAGCCCGCGGAGAGCTGATAGCTGACGGCTGACAGCTATTCTGACTTCTGACTCCTGACTCCTCGTATGTCGATGAATTACGTCGAGTGTTTGAGATACCTGGACAGCCTCGGCCAGGAGTTGCATGGCCTGCAATGGGGGCTGGAGACGACAACGAGGGTACTCACCCGCCTTGGGAATCCTCACCTGAAGTACCCCACGGTCATCGTTGCCGGAACAAATGGGAAAGGGTCCACTGCGGCCATGCTGGCCAGCATTCTGACCCAAGCCGGGTACCGCACTGGTCTTTACACCTCTCCGCACCTCGTCAGAGTGAACGAGCGGATGCGGGTCGACGGCGCTGAAATCCGCGAGGACGACTTTGCTCGCGCCTTCTCTGAAGTCCGCCAGGCTGTTGAAAGCCTGCTGGAGGAGAAGGCTCTGGGGCAAGTGCCGAGCTTCTTTGAGTTTCTGACGGCCACTGGCTTCCATTATTTCGCCCAGGCAGGAGCCGCCTTCGTGGTGCTGGAAGTGGGCATGGGAGGCCGCCTGGATGCTACCAACGTTACTCAACCTCGCGTGGCGGTGATCACCAATGTGGGGCTAGACCACATGGAATTTCTCGGGTCAACCCTCGCCGAAATTGGGCGTGAGAAGGCGGGAGTGATCAAACCCGGGGCGCCCGTAGTGAGCGGATGCGAACCGGGAGAGGCCGCTGAGGTGATCCGGCGGCACTGCGCGGAAATGGGCGCGGAGTTATTGGAGACGGACACGATCGGCGGGCTTTCGGGGCTGCAAAGCTTGCAGGGGCACTACCTTTTCAATCTCTCCCTGGGCGCGGAAAGCTTCTCCGGCCTCAGTTGTCCGCTGTTAGGAAGGTTTCAGGTGAAAAACGCCGTGGCCGCGGTGACGGCAGCTTGGCGCCTCAGCCGGGATGGTTTCCGAATCACCCCCAGCGCGATTGTCAAAGGCCTCGAAAACACGTCTTGGCCGGGGCGGCTGGAACCGGTATTGGAACATCCGCTGGTCCTGCTCGATGGGGCGCATAATCCTGCGGCCGCCCGCGTGCTGGCGGAGTTCATCCACGAAGATCTCGTGGGGCGGCGCCTGCGGCTTGTTTATGCTTCGATGCGCGACAAGGCGATCGGAGAAATCAGCGAGATTCTGTTTCCGCTTGCCGAAGAGGTCTATTTAACGCATCCCCACCTGGCGCGCGCGGCCACGCCGGAAGAGATACTCGCGACGGCACGGTCTCGCCCCAAGCGGCTGGTCATCGAAGCCGAGCCTTCCGTGGCTGTGGCGCGGGCCTGCCAGGCAAGCTCCGAAGACGATGTGGTAATCATTATCGGCTCCCTCTATCTGGTGGGGGCCGTCAAGAAGGCACTGCTGGAAGGTCAGCTTCAGCTCGCGAACCGAGCCGTCTCGCGCCCTGGCGAAGGGCTGGCGTGACACGATCATGGGAACTCCTCCAGCCGCCCCCAGCGGCACGAACCGCAAACAGCAAGGCGTCTCGTACTACCTCAGCTATCTGCGCTCTCTCCTCTTCACCAATCTGCTGATTTATTCCTACACCGCAGTTTGCGGAACGCTTTCACTATGCTCCTCTTTGTTCGACAGCCAGGGGAGATGGCAGCACGCCTTCGCGCGACTCTGGTCGTGGTTGATCTTGAGGACCAGCGGCATCCGGACTCGGGTGGAGGGGCTCGAAAACCTGGCCGGCCTCAAGACCGCCATCTATTGCGCGAATCACCAAAGCGCCATGGACATCCCCATTCTCTTCGTGAATCTCCCCGTGCAGTTCCGCTTTGTCGCCAAACGATCGCTGTTCAAGTTGCCTTTCCTGGGCTGGCACTTGACGCGGTCAGGACACATTCCCGTCGACAGAGGACGCCCCAAAGGCACGAGGATGAGTCTAGACGCGGCCGCAGAGAGGATCCGGGCGGGAAGCTCCGTCGTACTCTTTCCCGAAGGCCATCGGAGCCGCGACGGAAAGATGTTGCCGTTCAGGTCCGGCAGCTTTTACCTCGCCATTCAATCCGGTGTCCCGATTGTTCCGATTACCTTGAACGGAACGCGCGCCGTGCTGAAACCGGACACTTACCACGTAAGGCCTGGCTTGACGGAGATGATCGTTCACCCTCCCGTCGCCACGAGTGCGCTCAGGCGCGACGATGTCGACACCCTTGCGGCGAAAGTGCAGGCTCAGATCACCTCCCGCTTTGTACCGTGCGATCCATAACCGTCTGCGACGCCGGCGCGCAGTAGCAGCAGCCATGAAGATGCGCGAAGCGCCTTGGAGTGCGGCGCTTGACGCCGCCTTCGCGCCGCGTCGATCGAGACCTTTCGTGAAAGGAAATCCAGAGAGTTAACCCGTCGCGTTGTGTAACTCCGCGCAACGCGCGAATCTCAAGGCGGCGTCAAGCCGCCGTACTCCAAGGCGCCTTCGGCACATCCTATCTCGTGAGGTATGGGCGGGGGACTAATGGACTGCGTCGCAGGCTGGTGGAGAGAGGGTACGCAGATATTGTCTTCGGCTTGACTCGGTTTTCTTGCGCCGGCATTTCGGACACACAAGGATGATGTTGGCCACGCGTTGGCCGTCAACGCGCTGCACGTACCATCCTGCGCTAATGGCTTCCTCCGCGGCAGGCAGCTTGCGGTCGCAATGCCAGCACCGCCCCCTGCCTGTCGAGCAGATCGCGTGTAGAGCGCCATTAACGTCAAGGTCAGAAGTCTTACTCGCTTTGACCAGCCTCATGCTCGCCTCCTGCTGCCTTCACTTCCACAGTGTGACCCTTTTGGAGTCGGGCCGCAATAGGCAACCGCTCCGGGGCCGGCGTGTCCCGTCATGGCCCCGCCCCGGAGGGGCATCATATAGTAGCCGGGGGCAACGCCCCCGGAAGACCCAACCGAACGAACCCCGACCCTGAAAGGGTCACACCTTTCATCAAGACCAAATATAGCGCTCGTCGTATTGAACACCGTACTTGTTCAACAATCTGACGAGCTCTTCCTCGAAGCTCTGCTTCTTGTGTCTTTCCTTCTGCCCAGCAATGTAGCGCTGTCGCCTCAAGTTTGATTAGCGGTTTGACGATCGGCGGCCACTCCTGTTCCGCGCGCGACGAACCAACTTGTACCCTTCACCAGGTCCGGGCGTCGGGGGTAGCGGTCGCCCCTTCGGGACCGTGCGTTCCTTGCGCGTCTCCGCGCCGCGCGGACCGATGATCTCGTACTCGCCCGATGCTGGGGCAGTTTCGCCCGGTTTCAGGATTCTTCTCATGTGCTTCCCCCCGCAACGCGTCAATGACGGTAAACCGAAACGCGGATCTAGTTACCAACTGCACATATTCTGCAGTCCTCGCAAGTGCCGCTCTTATGCAAAATAGCGATCAGGAATTCCCTCCCCAGCCTGCGCACTTTCAGACACACGTGAAACGCGTCCCTGTCGGGCTCCCGGATTAGCTCCGGCGCTGTGATAGTTCCGCCCTGGGTCATTGCGCGCGCGAAGGCGTCCAGATATAGCGATTTATCCGGCCACGTCCTCTTGCCGACAAACCAAAGCTCTCGGGCACTCCCGTCCCATTTCCAGAACCCGATTGAGTCCTTCCACAACCCTAACTGATTGATGCGAATGGCGGCAGCATGAAGTGAGGCTTCAAACCTATTTCCGAGAGTCAGTAGCGCATCGACCGAGCCTTCCCTAGGCACTAGGCACCGAAGTTCGTCCAAGGGCATGAGGAGTTCGGCGGCAACGAGGTCGCAAGCCTGCTCGAGTTCAGTTGTGGCGCCTGACCGGTGACCGTTTCGTGCCCCCCCGGCCGCCAGGATCAGGTGCGCGACTTCGTGTGCCAACGTAAATCGCCTCCTCCTCGCTGGGCTTGATGAGTTCAGTTTGATCTGGAGCACCGACCCGTCCTCGAAGACGCCTCCGTCAAATCCCATCGGCTCGACAACTATGCTCTGGACTCCCAAGTTCTTCGCCACCGTCTCGAGGGTCTCCCCGGGTCGACGGTACTTCGCCACCAAGCCGCCCATCGCCAGGTAGGGGTCCGTTCCCTGGACTTTGGACATGATCTGCCGTACAAATGAGTTCTTCCGGATCGGCGTCACTGAAGGACTCTTACCGAGCGCAGCAAGTCGAGGAAGTACTGCTCGGTCCTTTCTTGGATTCCGCGCGCGTAGACAGGGCTTGTATCTCCGCAGTGCTGATGCCACGCCATCAACTGCTCATCGTCCGTAAAGTTGTGCTGACACCCAACGCGTCGCAGCCTCCTGAAGTTCTCTACCTCGGGGCTGTCGTCAATCTTCAGGTCGAGTCGAATGACCCTCAATTGCATATGCGCCGTCAGTTCCCCAATACCCAGCCTGACTGCCGCGGCCTTCGCTAACTTGAGCAGGTCCCGCGCATCACCTCGTTTCCGAAGGACTTTTTCGTGGAAATACGCGAGGCGATCGTACAGTCTCACTTCGAGCTCGGGCGCACCACACGGCATCGTTGTGATTTGCTTCTCGGCATCTTCGAGGAACGATTTGGCAGCTGGACTGTGCTTCGCGGTGAGAGCCTCACCCAACAGCAAGGAATATTCGGCCGACTCAAGTGTACCGGGGTAGCGCTCAATGGGGTCCTTTAACTGTCTCAGGTACTCCAGCGCTAAGTCGGGTTTTGGATCCCCCTGGTCTACCTGCCGCCTCGCCAGCATTAGAACGTGGCGAATCCTTTCGAGCTCTGTGGCTTCGTCCATAAAGCCTCCCGCCTCACTTAAGGTCACTCATTGCCACTCTCCTGCTTTCTGCACACTGCCTACTGCCTACTGCCTACTCCTCTACTACGAACACCCGCTGGTGGAACCGCAATTCAGGCACTTATAGCAGGCGCCGCTGCGGACCATGATGGCGCCGCAATCGGAGCAGGGAGGCGCGTCTTCACTATGGACGACGCCCGCCAGGCC
>Ga0187864_10000786_pt1 | contig 33927 bp, 29 predicted proteins | sample June2016WEW_11_4_FD_132985 | JGI IMG/M metagenome (GOLD analysis project Ga0187864, IMG submission 132985) | Peatland microbial communities from SPRUCE experiment site at the Marcell Experimental Forest, Minnesota, USA - June2016WEW_11_40 | ecosystem: Environmental > Terrestrial > Soil >...
CAGCCCGAAGGGCGACGTCCAGACCGCAAGAGTCGCCTTCTGGTACTTCTTCTAAGAAGAAGCCTGGACAATGCAACCCGGGGCCTTCCACGAAGGCCCCTTTTTTTCAGTGCACCCGGCAGGACACCTATTTTACTACAAAGCCATGTTTCGCAAGAACGCTCTTTGCCTCGCCGGACTGGAGGAACCTGAAGAATGCGACCGCTTCAGCCTTATTGCTGCCCCCGGTTGTCAGCGCCATTGGATACGTTACCCGTGGATAGAGGTTCTGCGGCACGGCGAAGAGTATCTTCACATGCTGGGCCATCTCCTCGGCATCGGTCTTGTAGACGAAGGCGCCGTCAACTTCACCCCGGTCGGCATACAGCAGGCATTCACGGACATCCCTTGCCATAACCAGTTTGTTCTCAAGCTGCTTGTCTATGCCCGCCGTCTTGAACGCCTCCATGGCGTACTCACCGGCCGGCACGCTCTTTGGACTGCCGATGGCGATTTTGTCCAGTTTGACCACATCCTGCAGTCTGGTTGTCTTCAACTCGGGCTTGCCGACGAATACGAGCACGTTGTACGCGAAGGTGTTAATGCTTTTCTCATCGAGCAGCCTTCTTTCCTTCAGGTAGTCCATCCACTCCAGGTTGGCGGAAAAGAACATGTCAGCCGGCGCGCCGTTCTCGATCTGTTTGGCGAGCGCCCCCGACGCGCCGAAGTTGGTCTGAAAACGGACGCCGCCATTCCTTTTCGCAAAGCCGTCAGAGAGTTCGGTGACCACCTCCCTGAGGCTGGCGGCGACGGACAGATTAATATCGGCGGCTATGGCCGAGATTGCAAAAAGGAGAACAAGGGAGAAGACCAGAAAGGATCCGATTACCGATTTTTTCATTACTTCCTCCTACTAGGGGATGAGGTTTCGACCCGCCGGGGTTGATGATTGCGGCTACCTGAGATTCTCCCTTTAGGTCAAGGATCGCCTCGGCATTGACCGCGCCCTTTTGATGCTCGCGACGGTTTCCAAAAACACGTTTCTTGCACTGACTTTCATGGTTGCCTGCTCAGGATTTCCTGCCCTCCGAACACTCTTCCCGACTATTTAAATGGTGCATGACCGCTTCCAGGACTCCGCCGGCTATAGCTCTCGCCTTGTCGGAGATGGTCCGGCAGTACGATACGTCGCCCCTGGGTTCGATGTCGCCGACCTTTTCGTCTCCTGTGACCCAAATCTCCCGGATAAGACCTCGCACTATGCCGCCGATGGCAGCCGGAACCCGCGTCGCATCGACATAGAGGACTGTATCCCCCGCTGTTACCCGGTCGCCGATGGATTTCACGTGCCGCACCATGCCCCCATGGGGGGAACGCAGTACCCTCCCCCGGCTGATCCCTGCCGTGAGACCCGGCACGCCCGTGTGGGGTTCTGCTGCTCCGTGATAGATGGCCCGTCCGAGGTTATGTCCCCTGTTGCTCTCCACAACTACGTGGACATTATCGGGCGCAGCAAAACCCGGGCCTACTCCGATGACAAGAGGGGCTTCGTCTTTGCTCGTACCCAGGTTCCTCTTGGCCATAATGGCGTCTACGACTACATCGGGTTTCAGTTGGGCGATTATCCTCCAGGCCGGGTCGATAATGATCCCGATTTCTTTGCGATCCCATACCCCGGCAAGGTCGGCCCCGTCGCGCACCAGCTTTCCGATTACCCCTTCGACCTCCATTTCCCCGGTGAACACGGCCTCGCAAAAGGAGACCCCTCTTCTTACCGCGAGAGGTCTCTCTATTTCCGTCATGCAGATACGGGTAATGTTGGCCATAAAGAGCCGGTGGGCGATGGCTGACGCCATCTCGCCGGCTCCTTTTATTACGATAGATAAACCCCTCACTTTATTTCCTCTTTGCCCGGACTTCAATGGCCGGGTGAACAGGACTACCCCGTCATGCGAAGCCTTCCGGCCTGCGTCGTGAAATAGGACGCAAAGGCGCCTTCGTGGTCGTACGTCCCGGTGCGTATCCCTGCGAGTTCGCGGATGCAGAAAAAACGTGCTTGCAGGCAGTGCATATTGTGGGTTTCCGGTGATGCGCCGCGTTCCTGCCCCGGTCCTGCAAAGCCGCCGACGCCGCCTGCTCCGGCGTTCCCTCCATCGCTGTCGCTCACACCCTGCGACGCAGCACGCTCCCCTCGGTTCAGAAGTCAGAGGCGGGCCGGGAGGAAAGGGGGCAGCCAAGTCCTCCCGGTCGCTCGCTGACGGGCCAAAGGCGTAAGCGGCTAAGGAGAGGCATCCGAAGACCGCTTTGCCGAGAATAGCAGGTTCGTTCAAGAGCGTGAGCTTCTCACGGCAACACCGTTAACGTTATATAGCATCGTGCCTAACGAAAAGTCAAGCACTTTTTCCCCGTACCCCAGGGCAAACGCATCTGGAAACGTGTCCTTGCTGTGAGCGGTCGCATTTTCTTTGGCGCTCATTTGAACTCGTCGGACTTCATCTGCTCTTTAAAATACTTCTCCGCAATGCTCATTGCTCGTGTGGAATGTGCTTGACGCATGGTTATATATCATGGTATATAACGTTACACGGGAGGTCGTAGTTCTGTGGTGGCTTTGGGCGTTATAGCTCGTTGCGAAGAAGAACCATGAGCGACCGGGTGCATCCAAGGTCAGGAATGATCCTTCTGGACGAACGAATCGTTCGATTCCACACGATATTGAGTGTGAAGAACGATGAAGTAGGCTCAAATCATAAGGAGAGACGTATGTTAACAGGAAAGGTCGCAATCATTACGGGGGCCGGCAAAGGAATAGGAAGGGCTACAGCCGTCGAATTCGCAAGGGCAGGAGCAAGAGTGGTGTTGGTGGGACGCAGACCTGATTCGATCGAAGAAATGAATAATTATATAGCTGCATTGGGTTTCGATTCCATCTCCATAGTGGCAGACGTGTCGAACTTCGTTGCGGTCAACAAGATGGCCAAACAGGTCAAGGACAGGTACGGTCGCATAGACATCCTAGTGAACAATGCCGGCATTGCTTCCACAAAAACCGCCTCTTGGCACATGCCGACGCTGGAAATCGATGACGACGAGTGGGACGGCGTTCTTGCGGTCAATCTGAAGGGCCAATTCAACTGTGCAAAGGCCGTGATGCCCCACATGATGGCACAAAAAGGCGGGTCGATCATCAACCTCAGCTCGACGAGCGCCTTGGTGCCGACATTTGGTTCGGCACCCTATTGCGCGTCCGAAGCGGGCATTATGGCCCTGACAAGGGTGCTCGCCAGGGAACTGGCAAGTTACCACATACGGGTTAATTGTGTCGCGCCGGGCCTCACGCTGACGCCGATGCAGGATTCGATGCCGGAAGAGGCAATCGATATGGCCGCCGGGATGATCCCCCTGGGAAGAGCGGGACTGCCTTTAGACATCGCACAGGTGATCCTCTTCTTTGCTTCCGACGGGCTCTTTGTGACGGGCCAGACCCTCTTAGTCGACGGCGGCGGTACGATGCACTAGAGTCGCTTGTGCCGTTATGCACACCCGAGCTGCGGCGGGGTTGAGCGGATTATGTGCCGTGTGAACAAATACCAGCAAAGGAGGCAGAATTATGGCAAGGGAGTATAAGGTGCTCATAGGTGGCGAATGGTGTGAAGCAGTGAAGGGAGAGCGCATGGAGGTCACAAACCCCGCGAACGGGAAGCCCTTTGCGTCGGTCCCTAAGTGCGGGCCGGAGGATGTGGACAAAGCAGTAGATGCAGCGCTCACGGCAGGCCCGGACTGGGCGGGGAAGCCCATGGCCGAGCGCTCGAAAGCCCTGCTGAGACTCTCTCAGCTTATTCGGGACAATCTGCAAGAACTGGCGGAACTGGAAACCATGGAACAGGGTTCACCATTACGAAAAACCCTCGGTATGGACATACCGCAGTGCGCAGAGCACTTCGAGTACTTTGCCGGTGTTGCCAGAGGAATGACCGGAGAAACGCTGCCTGTAGGCCCATGGTGTGCTTCAATGACCGTCCACGAGCCGCTTGGGGTTGTCGGCCTGATCACGCCCTGGAACTTTCCCGCTCTGATGGTGGTGTGGAAAATGGGAGCTGCGGTGGTAACGGGCAACACCTGCGTGGTGAAGCCACCTTCCATCGCTCCGCTGACCGCCCTCAGAATAGGTGATCTCGCCATGAAGGCTGGCATTCCCGCCGGGGTCGTAAACGTTATCACCGGGCCCGGAAGCACGGTCGGAGAGGCTATCGTGCGGCATCCCGACGTTGCCAAGATAGGGTTCACCGGTGACTCGATTACCGGCAAGAGGATCATGAGCCTTGCGAGTGAAACCCTCAAGCCCGTCGGTCTTGAGCTCGGAGGAAAAAATCCTTTTATCGTGCTGGCCGACGCGGACATCGACTCGGCGGTGGAGGGCGCCGTCTGGGGCGCTTTCTTCAACTCGGGACAGGTCTGCGCGGCGGCAAGCCGGTTCTACATCCACGAGTCACTCTACGATGCATTTGCAAAGAAGTTTGTTGCGGCGGCAAAGACGGTACGGGTTGGCGATCCCACGAAGATGGAGACCGTAATGGGTCCGCTCGCCTACAGGGAACATAGAGACAAGGTTGAATGGTATATCGCCGAAGCCAAGAAATCGGGGGCCAAGCTACTCCTGGGCGGTAATCGACCCGACACACCTGAGACCAGAGATGGGTATTTTGTGGCTCCTACCGTTTTCGGCGACTGCTCCAATGACATGACCTTCATGAGGGACGAGATGTTCGGTCCGGTGGTCGGGCTTGCCCGTTTCGCGACCATAGATGAGGCTGTGGCCCTTGCCAATGACACCAGGTTTGGTCTATCCGGCTCCGTATGGACCAAAGACGTAAGGGCCGGACTAGTCATAGCCGGCAGGATCAAGGCCGGCACGGTGTGGGTGAACGAGCACCTCTGCATCTCTTGCGAAACCCCATGGGGCGGTTGCAAGGAATCGGGGTGGGGCAAAGACGCATCCACAATGGCGCTCGAAGAGTATACCCTCACGAAGCACATCTATGTCGACCTGATCGGCCAACCTGACAGGCCCTGGTACGGCTTGCTGAAATAGCGAAAATGGCGGTGTGCACGGACGATACTATCGACACGGAGAAGCGGGGGGGGGAGGATAAGCCTCCCTCCCGAGAAACCATCTACTACTTCACCAGGCAAGACACGTCTTTTGGATCATGGACAACGGATCCTCCCATCTCGGGGCGAGGCGTGTGCGAAACGCCTCCTGAAGAAGTATCCCCGCATTGTCCCCATTCACGGTCCTATACATGCAAGCTGGCTCAAACTGATGCCGCATGTTCGACTCGCGCGGCTCGGTGAGACCGGAGAAGCAGTCCCTGATGGAATTTCCCATGCCTGCCTCCATCTGATAAAGTCACTGATATTAGATGGATAGCATATCTAGACAGAAAAGTCTAGAAATATAATCCCTTGTTATTACAAGCACTTAGCAACATGATTTCCAAATGCGTTTGCCCTGCCCCGTACCCTTTTTCTTTTACTCTTGGCTTACGTCGGGGCACGGGGCTTGCGGGTCACCTCGGGTCGTGAGTGGGGTACTCCATCCGGATTCACTCGCCGGCATGTAAAAAAAGCTTGACCTTGTTATATTCATGTGTATATAACGTTCGTAATAGTCGGTCAGTAATAACGCTGCCCCGGTAGATCGAGGCACGGAGGTTATTCGCATGGGTCGGAAGAAGGCCGCGGCCGCGCGCAGGTCACGGTTAAAAACTGTATACCGGTCGAGTGGGAATTCGGAGGCCCCAAGGTTGAGGTGGTGTGGGACAATGCGGCTTCCAAAGAAGGAGGTGGTGTCGAGAACAAGGTGGCAGCGACCGGATGGAGCGGCGTAAGAGACAGTCGATTACGAGAATAGTCTCTTACAATGGACTAGTATCATCTTTTATCGTTTGCATTGCGGGGTGCATTTATACGCAATCCTCCGCGGAAAAGGAGACGTACGATGAAAAAGCATCTTTGTGTTTTTATTGCTCTTGCGGCAGTGATAACGCTCTTTGCGTCGACCGGACCCGTTCTGGCATACACGGTGACGGGGGATTTGTCAGCCGCCGGATCCACCGCTTTAACAGGCTCGCAAAGTTACACAGGCACTCTCTCGGACCTCTTTGATACTGTTAGTCATGAGGCAATCTACATAAACAACGGAACGCCGTATAGTGACATGTACGCCAATCAGGACTACATAGTCGCGACGTCGTCGAGCGGCGCGAAGGCGACCTTCTCGGTAGGCGAGATCACGGTCGGCAATGCGACGATAAACATCTCGGGCAACAACAGCACCGGGTACACCATAAGCGGTAACGGCCAGACGCTCCACAACCTGGCGAACATTAACGTCGTCCACACCACCATGCCGGCGGGCACCTCCCAGTACTCGCCCTCGTTCACTATCCAGGGCAGTGGCGTCACCACCACCCTGTACAACTCTTCCAACTTCCCAGTGGGTTATACCACGGTGACGGTTCCTGCAAGCTCCGGCAATAGCAACACCTACACGGGCGTCTCCCTTCTGACTCTGCTCCAGCAGGACGGGGTGAACACGGGCAACCTTAACCAGTACGTGATCGCCACCGGTATTGACGGCGGTGAAGCGGTCCTGTCTATGGACGAGATCGTTCATAACTCCACCGGTACATCCACCGATATAGTGGCCACCAAAGAGAACGGCAGTGCGCTCTCCTCGGCGAGAGGGTACGCGAGGCTGGTCCTCCCCACGGACAGCAGTACATCTCGGTCGGTTTTCACCCTCTACAGCCTGACCGTGGAGCGGGTTGCCAGCCCGGTACCCGTACCTGCTGCCCTGCTCCTTTTCGGGCCGGGTCTTGCGGGCCTTGCCGTCCTGAGGAGACGTTTCAAACTGTAGGCAAAGACCTCCCATGCGAAGGGCGGGGCCGAAAGGCCCCGCTCGCGCCTGTTGCGGAATGCTATGCCTCTGTCAGGATCTTGATGGAGCTGCCATCCGTCAGACCCTTTTCCTTTTCAAAGAATGGCGCCATGTGGGGAGCGGCAAGATGGTTCCGGAGCGCCTCGATGCTCTCCCACTTTTCGAGGATCGTGACCACGTCCTTATCGAAGACCTGCGGCGGCAGGCCGCTGTCGAAATCCGTTGCGGCCACATACTGGACGCAGCCCTTCTCCTTTCTTACGAGAGGTGCGACCGATCCGAATAATTTAAGGAACTCGGGCAGCTTGCCTGCCTTCACGCGTACGGAGACAACCAGGTAAATCATAGCTCCCCTCCTGATAGTTTGTGTGAGCATGTACCTTCGACCCGCGCACCATGCCCCTAGTCACTACATCATACAGGATTCATCCGAAAAAGGCTATCTCGTATGTAGCGCCTTGCAGGGTCGCGCCCGCCTGTGGCCGCAAGGGCGTGGGCCGCGTCATGTTTTCAGAAAGCGAAAAATATGCCTCTTGTCACTCCTGGTTGTCATCTCTCCTTCTCACCCCTGGTTGTCGCCCCTCCTTGTCACTTTGACAGGAGAGCCGAAAAAAGAGAAAATCTTATGCGCGATCCAGCAAGGCAACATGGAGCTGGGTACCCCGCCTATGGCAGTCGTTTTGAAAGGCATGGAGAGATGATGTAGCCCGGCCGTGCCAGCCGGTTTCGGGCGATCCCAGAGGCCGCGTCGCTCTTTGACAATTGAACTTCGACCCACGCCCTTCGGGTGCGTCCGGCGGCGGTGTAACGCCCTGCTCCGTCGCTCGTGGCCGTTCATTCAAAATTCACAATTTATAATTCTCTTCCCCCCCCCTAAAACCGTAAACTTTCGTACACAATCGTAAACCCCCCTTCGGAAAGGCTTGCAAGAGAAGGGAATCAGAAAGAGGGGCGCCGAGACGGTCGGTGAAAAATGCGTGCTGAAGAGCCCATTGTCCCGGCGCGGGGCGATTTTTTGCTGCGTTTTTGCTATGATATAGGCTTCGGAGAAAGAACGTGCCGCCAGAGGACACACTATTTAAGTTCCCCCATTTTCACGTGCTCCGGGCCTCCGCCGGGTCCGGGAAGACCTATGCCCTTGCCCGGCGTTTCGTCCTCTTTCTCCTCTCCGGCTCTGTGCCGAGAAATAAGCTGAACAACCTGCTTGCGATCACCTTTTCGAATAATGCGGCCAGGGAGATGAAGGAGAGGATCCTGCTCTTCCTGAAGCAGCTCTATCTTGGGGACAGGGAGGTGGCGGCTGACTTCAGCCGGGACCTCGCGCTCACCTCGCCTGCCCTGAAAGCAAGGGCAGGCGAGGTGATAGAAGCCGTGTTGTCACGGTATAGCGATTTCCAGGTAAAGACAATAGACAGCTTCATGACCACGGTCTTCAAAGCCTCGGCAATAGACTTCGGCTACAATCCCGATTTCGAGATTCTCATGAGCAACGAGAGCCTCATGGGACATGCTTTCGATCTATTCTTGCGGAAGGTGCGGGAGGGCACGGAAGAAGGCGGGCTGATGAACGAAGTAGTCGATATTATCGTGGAGAACACGACGGGAGATGCGCCGTATCCGTGGGAAGCCACGGGGGCGATCCTGCATGAGATAGAAGGCATATACCGGAAGGTGGCCTCATGCGGCAAGCCGGTGAGCCGGGCCGACTATTCCGCTGCAACCGAGGCGGCAAAAAGGAATATACGCTCTTCGATAGAAGAGATGGAAAGGCTGATCACCGCGTCAAAGCTGACGAGGAACAAATCGAGCTCATACGGGAACCTGCTCAAAGATGCGGAGGCGGGGAGATTCGCCGACCTCTTCGAGAGGGGCATGAAAACGCCCCCCGTATGCAAGCCGGAGGGAGTTGAGGAGCAGGAGGCGTGCTGCCGGGTCATGGAGGAATGGGAGCGGTTACGCCTGCATATCGCTTCTCTCACGCGGCTTTTTGCGTGCAGCTACTATACGCCCTACCTCAGGACATTTGAAGCGTTCAGCGCCATTTTGGAACGCGTGAAGAGAGACGAAGGGCGGATATTCATCGAGGACGTCAACAAGAGGCTCGCTGAATATCTGGAGAGCGATATAGTGCCCGATCTCTATTTCCGGCTCGGAGAGGCGATATTCCATTATCTCATCGATGAGTTCCAGGACACCTCTCCCATCCAGTGGCGTAATCTTTTGCCCTTAATAGAGAATTCCCTCTCCCAGGGGGGAAGCCTCTTTGTGGTGGGGGATACGAAGCAGGCTATTTACGGGTTCAGAGACGCCGACTACAGGATCATGAGAGGCGTCGAGGCTCAAAACCCGTTTCCTTCCGCCCATCAGCGGGTGGAGGAGCTTCACACAAACTACCGGAGCGACGGCGCGGTTATCGCTTTCTCCGAGGAAGTCTTTCAAAGGATGCTTCCCACGCTTCCGGCTTATCGGAAGGCAGGAGAGGAAAGCGGCCTCCTTACGTACAAACAAGCCGCCAGGAAGGGCCGCGAGCACCGTGGGTTCGTCGAGACCTGCATGCTCCGGAGGGACGACCGCGAGGTGCCCGAGAAAGAGCGGGTGGCTGGGCTTTTGGCCTCCCTTCGCGAGAGGGGGTACCGCTACTCGGACGTCGCTATCCTCGCGCCCAGGAACGACGATGTAGTGAAAGTAACCGCCTGGCTCAACGAAAAAGGGGTGCCCTTTGTCTCCTACAGCAGTCTTGACATAAGGAGACGGAAAATCACCGGGGAGATCATCTCGCTTCTCACGTTTCTCGATTCTCCCCTCGACAACCTGTCGTTCGCGACGTTTATCCTCGGCGACACCTTAAGGACCGTCCTTGAGAAGCACGGCATAAAAGTCGACACGCAGGCCCTTCACGACATGTGCTTCAGGAACCGGCTCGCCCGGAGCAGACCGCTCTACAAAGTCTTCCAGGAGGAGATGTCCACTGTGTGGGACGGCTATTTCGACCTGCTTTTCCGGCTCTCCGGTTACCTCCCCCTTTACGATCTGGTCGTCGAGATATATCGGGTTTTCGATGTGTTCAGTCTTCATGGGTTGGAAGAGGCGGCGCTGGCGCGGATACTCGAAGTGGTCAAGGACCTCGAGGCAAAAGGCGGCAGCACGCTGAGGCGTTTTCTCCAATTCGCCCCGCTGCCCGGCGGCGACGAGACCGACTGGAATATCGACATACCCTTTGGGATCGACGCGGTGAAAGTCATGACCGTGCACAAGGCGAAGGGACTGGGCTTCCCGGTGGTGATACTCCTCCTCTACGGGCAGAGAAACAAGGGGTTCCGCTATATAGTGCAGGAGGATGAAGAGTCGGTCACCTTGCTGCGTCTCAAGAAAGGCATGCTGCGGGCAGACGATACGCTCCAAAAACGCTATCAGGAAGAGGAGACGAAAGTGATGGTCGCGAGGCTCAACAGTCTCTATGTGGCCTTTACCAGGGCGGGCGCCGAGCTGTACGTCATCGGCGTCAAAGGCGAAAAGGACTCGTTCCCCTTCGCCCTTTTTCCTGACGCCGTCTCCTCTTGCAGCGGGACGCCCCCGGAAGTGTCTGCCGGAGAGGCAAAAAACGCGGACGGGTCGGTCGAGGGGCTCCACCATGCCCTTGCGCTGGAGGCTCCCCCACCTTCCGTCGAACCCTTGCGGTTTGAGGAAAGAAAAAGGGGAGAGTTGGTCCACAAGATCCTCTCCCTGATCGACTACGCGGACGGAGATGTCGGGGTGAGGCTCGATGAGATCATCCGTGCAATGCAGGCGGAAGCCGGCGCCGATGCGGTCCCTGACAGCCTTAAAAGTTCGATCGCCGCATTTCTGCGAGGAGAGTCGATTGCCGGATGGTACGAGCGGCGGCCGGGCAGGGTGGTGATGAAGGAGCAGGAGCTGGCCGATAACCAGGGTCGTCTCTTCCGGGTGGACAGGGTCATCGTCGATCCGGACGCGGTCACGGTGATTGAGTACAAGACGGGAAGGGCAGGAGTTGACGAGGAAAGGCACGCTGCCCAGATGGCAAATTACCTGGGCATCATGGGTGAGGTCTACAAAGGCAGGCGCATAGAGGGCATTATCGCTTACGTGGACGCAAAAGTTGTGAGGCCCGTGACGGGCAGAGCATGAGCTGACATGGATACGCAGGGGAAACCGGACTCGCCGAGCTACGTGGTGCTTCCGCCGTCAGTCCCTCTCGTGGACGAGGCGGCGGGTCGCCTCTTTCCGGACGGCGCCGATTTTTCTCGAAACCTCGTGGTCTTTCCCGGAAAGCGGCCCGCCCATTTCCTGAGGAAGGCCATCGCCGAAAAACGCGGCTCGGGCTATATCCCCCCGGTCATCTTCTCAGTCGAAGAGTTTGTGGACTACATATGCGACAAGGCCGGTCCGACCCCGACCAGGAAGCTGGAGACCATAGATGCGATCGCCTTCCTCTTCGAGATACACAAATCGATGGAAAGACCCCTCGGGGGCGATCAATTCCTGAGTCTTGAGGCGTTTTTTCCGCTTGGACTGAGGATCTATCGCGATCTCGAGGAATTGCTGATCGAGGGCGTGCCAAATAAACGACTCCGGACCGTGGAGTCGCTCATCGAGACGCCTCTCCCTCCCCGGGCGGGCGGCGGCCTTCAGTCTCTCTCGTTCTTTTACGACAGGTTTTATGAGGCCGTCACGGAAGCCGGCTACTCTTCGAGGTCGGAGCGGTACGTCCGGGCGGCTTCCGGGCTCACGAGAGAGATGCTTCCCCACAGGCAGATTGTTTTCGCCGGGTTTTACGCATTTACGGAGTCTGAAAGGCGGGTCTTCAAAGAGCTGCTCTCCTGGGAAAACGTCTGCTTCCTTTTCCATGAAGGCCCGGGACTTACAGCGAGGCTTGCGTCTCTTGGAATAACGTATCGCCCGAGTCAGGCAGACCTGGAAGCGCAGGGCGCCGGCAACGACAACAGCCACTTTTACAAAAGCCCCGATGCCCACGGCCAGGTCTTTGCCCTGAGTGGAGTCCTTAAACGCCGGATGGAGGATCGGGGCATCCCCCGGGCGGGGCTTTCCACGGTCATAGTCCTCCCCGCTCCGGAGACGCTTTTCCCCGTGCTCTACCATGCCCTGCCCCTTGTCGCCGACTGGGGCTACAACATCTCCCTCGGCTATCCCTTCGAGCGAACGCCGACCTGGGGCTTTTTGAGCAGCCTGATGCAGCTCGTCGTGTCCATGGAGGATTCCAGGCTCTACATCCCTGATTACCTCGGCTTTGTGCTGCACCCCTACACGAAGAATATTTATTTCAACGGGAGGACGGAGACCACCAGGATCCTGTTCCATACCCTGGAAGAGCTGCTCGCAGTGGATAGAACGCGGTGCTTCATCTCCCTCGATGAGATAGAGGGGCTGACCCGGCTTTTCACACTCGCTGAGGAAAGGCTCTCAAGGACGGAAGAACCCACGGAGTCAGCCGAGATCAGGCAGCATCTGGTGACGATCCATGACGAGCTTATCCGAAGGACGTGCGCCTTTGATAACGTGAGTGACTTTGCGGCAAAAATGAGCCGGGTCCTCACCTTTATTTATGAGCGCAGCTCGGCCCGCCTCCATCCGTTTTTCCATCCTTTTGCCGAATCCTTCCTCAAAGAGCTCGACGTGCTCCGCACGTCCCGCGTTGGTTGCCTCTCCTTCGCCGAAAGGAACAGCTATTTCCATTTTTTCAGGAAGTACGTCGCCCACTGCTTTACCCCTTTCGAGGGCACGCCGCTTCAGGGTGTGCAGGTACTGGGGTTCCTGGAGACGAGAGCGCTGCAGTTCGAGCGGGTCTACCTGCTCGATGCCAACGAGGACGTGCTCCCCGACACGCGAAAAGAGGAGACCCTCCTGCCCTTCGGGGTGCGGGAGATATTGGGACTGCCCACGTACATCGACAGGGATATGCTCAGCGCCTACTACTTCGAGACGCTGGTGAAGGGGTCCGGTGAGGTGCATCTCTTCTTTATCGAGAATGAGAGGAAGGAAAAGAGCAGGTTCGTGGAGAGGCTGCTCTGGGAGAGGCAGAAGAGGGATGGGGCGGCGACTGCCCGGGGCTATGTCAAATCCGTCGGTTACCGGCTGAGCCTGGAGAACAAGGAGCCTTCCCCGATCCCGAAGACCGCTTCCATGGCCGCTTACTTAAGGGAGCGTCCCTATGATGCCACATCCCTCGACGTCTATCTCAATTGCCCCGTGCAGTTCTATTACCGCTACGTGCTCGATCTGGCAAGGAAGGAAAATGTCTCCCCCGACATCGAGAGGGTAGACATCGGCAGGCTTGTCCATAGGGTGCTCTTCAGATATTTTGAGAAAAGGCTGGGGTGGACGCTGACCGGGACAGACATCGATGTGGCAGAGATGAGAGCTATTGTGGCGGACCTGTGTGACGCGACCTATGGACCGGGGGGCCTCACCGGCGCTGCCTATCTTCTCAGGCGACAGATCATGCGCCGGATGGAAGCATTTCTCGTTTTTTATCAGGGCCCCGTACTGAGGCGCGCACCCGTCGTACCGGTAACGGTCCGGGGCTTAGAGGAGCGCATCGAGGCTTCGGCCGGGGGTTTCAGGCTTAAGGGCGTAATCGACAGGATAGAGACGCGAGGCGACACGACCTGCATCATCGATTACAAGACCTCGGCTTCCCCAAGGCGCCTGGCGATAGACTTCGACGGCCTCGACCCGGACGTCCGGGCGAGCTGGAGCGAGGCGATAGGCAGTATTCAACTGCCTTTCTATCTCTTTCTCTATCAGGCGCACACGCAGGTAAGCATCGACGACCTCGACGCATTTTTCCTGCTCCTTGGGCGGATGCACGGGGATGAACGGATAGAAGCACCCCTTTTCCGAAACAGAGAGCGCGCTACGCCCGACTATGAGCGAGCAAAGGAGGTGATCTTCCGTCTCGTCAGGGAGATCACCGACCCTGAAACACCCTTCAGCACCCGGTACAGGGCAAAAGACTCCTGTCTCTTCTGTGACTACCGGTATCTCTGCGGTGTGCAGTCGCCGGGGGTGTAGAGCGAGTCAGGAGTCATCGATGGCTCTGACTCCCCCGGAAGCTATCGGTTATGACGGACTCCTTTGAAGCTCTTGCAGATTATGCCGTTGAGTATGTCGAGGTACGACAATTCCGGAATGCGGTACCACTCCGAAAGGTTCTGGTTCTTAACCGTCCGGACGGAACCGTCGGGACCGGGCACCTCCCACTCAAGCTTGCGGTACGTCACCTCCCGGCAGTTAATCTCGATAACCATGGTCAGTTCTCTTGGCCCGGGGCCTTCCCCCGACGCTGACACCTTTACATCGGCCTTCGCGGTAAGATCTGAATCACGATAGAGCATGTTATTCTCGTCATAATAGAACTTGTTGCCCGCCGAATTCGTATAGAATTCTCGCCACGGTCCGTCCTGCGACGCAACGGGCGAAATCAAGAAGACACCGATTAACATGACGGAAAGTATGATGATCCTTTTCATCTTCGGCCCCCGATAAATTATAGCTGCCTCACCAAGCTACTTCTTATAACAGATTTTTAAGAGAATTGCACAGGCAAAATGCAGGCAGGGGACATAACGTAGTTGACTATCGTGACTTATCCTTTCTCCTTTGCAGCATCTTCTGTATGCCCGATAGCTTCAAGTTGCTCAACTACGTGACGGCGAGTCGGGCTTGCCCGGGGCAGGAAAAATTGTTGAAATTCTTGCCGGGAAAGGAGACGGTCGGGATGGAAATCGTGAAGGCGCGAAAAGCGCCCGGCCGCGAGTTGCCCTAGCAGATTATTTTATCGCCCGGTTGATTCTTCCCGTGGGAACCGGGAAAATAGCGCGCAAGCTCGGCGCCGCACTTCTCGATGACGCCGCAAAGGGCTTCCAGGGCGCGATCTTCCTTGATGCCGATGGCCACCTCGCCGGCGAGGGTCCGCAAGAGGCCGGAGGCGATCTTGCCGTGAATGCCCTTGTCCGCCAGGATCCAGACCTTTCGCTCGAGGAGGGAAATGAATATGAGAATGCCCGTCTCCTCGTCGGTCTTGTGGACCCCCTTCTGAAAAAAGGCGTAGATGGCCCTTTCCCGCACAGCCTCCTCGACCCTCTTGCGGTGGAGGAAGGCGAGCTTCATGTGCGGGAATACCCTGAAAAGACGGACGAAGGGGAAAAGGAGCACGGCCGTGAGGGGAATGTAGAACCAGATGGTGAGGTGATGCAAGGCCATGGAGAGGACGAGGGCCACAAGCGCCGAGAAAGAGAGGGCGCCTGTGAGCTCTGCCTCGCGATAGCGGTCGCTCTCATCGACGAGCATAATAGCGATATCCGCGCGTGTCGAGCCTTCTGCCGCCAGCACGGCCTGCCGGATTTTCTCCTTCTGTTCCTTGCTGAACAATGCTTTTGCCCTGATTTTCATTCGCGCACCTTGCGCCGTTCAGCCATCATGAGATCCCCATGCGTCCTTCGTCACCAGTCTCCTGACGCGCCGCCGCCTCCGAAATCACCGCCGCCTCCGAAAAAACCTCCCGAGGAATCCCCACCGGACGAAGAGCCGCCCCCAAAGCCCCCAAGGAAGAGGCCTCCCAAGAAACCTCCCAAGAAACCGCCTCCCCCTCCACCCCGTCCGCCTCCTATGAATAGGACATGAAGGAGCAGGCCGATGACGAGCCCCAGGAGGGCAAGGCCGCCGAGGATAGGGTACGAGAGGGCGGGGAAGGACAATTTTGCGGCAATCGGCAGCCCCACCGTGCCCACTGCGGCGCCGAATACTTTTGAGAGGGCGCCGGCAAAGACGAGGGCGATGAAGAGGAAGATAAGGAGTGTGAAGATCGGCGTTGTGCCCCTGTGGCCCGGTCCCGGCTCACGGCCCTCCGCCCTGTACTCCCCCCTTACCGCCTCGACGATACCGCGTACCCCGGCCCTGACGCCGCCATCAAAATCGCCCGCCTTGAACCTGGGTATGATGCTGTTCCTGATGATGCGTCCCGAGACGAGGTCGGTCAGCGTGCCCTCGAGGCCTCTTCCCACCTCTATCCTCACCTTTCGGTCGTCTCTCACGATGAGAAGAATCACACCGTTGTCGACCCCCTTCGATCCTATCCGCCATGCTTCGGCAACTTTTATAGAGAATGCCTCGATGTCTTCGCCTTCCAGACCGGGTATGGTCAGGACCACTATCTGCGTCGAATCGGTTTTTTCAAGCTCGGTAAGCTCGCGCTCCAACCCCCCGGCCGTCGGCCCGGAGATCATGTGGGCGTAATCGTTGATATGGGCGGTCAGCGGCGGGACAGGCAGGGCCCTCACGACAGAGGGGACGAGTGGTGCAGCCATCCCGAGGAAAAGAAGCAGTAGCGCTATCCGTTTTTTCATGGCCTCCAGGCCCTAGAACTTGATTTTAGGTGCAACCCGTGCGCCTTCATCCGCCTTAAAGGGCTCTTTTCTGGTCAGATGGAGGAGCAGTGAATTGGTGAGTGAATTGGGGAATGTCCTGATGCTCACGTTGAACTCCTGCACAGCCCTGTTGTAACGGACCCTTGCCACGTTTATCCGGTTTTCCGTCCCCTCGAGCTGGTTCTGAAGGTCGAGAAACGTCTGATTTGCCTTGAGGTTCGGATATTGCTCGGCCACGACGAGGAGTCTGGAAAGGGCCGAGCCGAGTTGCGATTGGGCCTGTTGGTAGCGCGCAACCGCATCGGGCCGGTCGAGCATCTCTTTCGATACCTGTACGGTCCCCACCTTTGCCCGTGCCTCCGTGACCGCCGTCAACGTCTCGTTTTCGTGCTTCGCGTAGCCTTTTACCACTTCAACGAGATTGGGCACAAGGTCTGCCCGTCGCTGGTATGCAGCCTCAACATCCCCCCACGCCGCAAAAACGGCCTCCTCTTTTGCCTGCATTTGATTATAACCGCAGCCATAAAGACCGGCCAGCATGATTGCCAGGGGCAAAAAGAGGAAAAGTTTTTTCATGATCCCTCCGGGTGAGGAGCTTTTTGCAATTATAACAGACATCGCCGCCTAATGCCATGCTGCCGCACAGGAAATTTTTGACGTAAGTAATGTTTTTGGGCGCGGTTCTGTGCTATAGTAGGATAAATGAGGGTTCTCGAAAGGCTGCACCGGCTATGATATACACCGTTACCCTCAACTCTTCGCTGGACAAAACGTTCGACGTCGAGGAATTTACTTACGATGAAGTCAATATGATTCTCGAGGAGAAGCGAAGGGCCGGCGGCAAAGGAATCGACGTTTCGAGGGTGATCAGGGAGCTCGGGGGACAGAGCACCGCTCTCGGTTTTATGTGTGGATACAACGGTCTGGAGGTGGAGGGCAGGCTCATCAATGAGGGTGTCGTCTGCGATTTTACGAGGGCGCAGGGGGAAACGAGAACTAACATCATCATCCATCAGCGCAAGAAGAAGATGGAGACACTTCTGAGCGCCTCCGTCACCGAGGTGAGCCAGTTTGAGGTGACCACTATGTATCATAAGATCACGCAGATACCGAAGGATAGTTATGTCGTGCTTGGCGGGACCATGCCGCCGGGTCTCGATGATGTTTTTTACGCGCAAATAATTACGGGCCTCAAAGAGAAGAACGTGAAAGTATTCCTTGACGCGGATGGGGAAACGCTCAAAAAAGGCGTGCAGGCCGGTCCGTACTTCATAAAGCCGAATATCCACGAGTTCGGCAGACTTGTCGAAGCGAACCTCAAGGACCAGGATGACGTGCTCCAACAGGTGACGCCTTATCTGACCCTTGTGGACTATCTGGTGGTCTCCATGGGTGCGAGAGGCGCCCTCGGTGTTTCCCGGAATGAAAAATTTCGTGTCATACCTCCCCGGGTGGAGGTGAAGAGCTCGACAGGAGCCGGCGATGCGCTGGTGGCGGGCATGGTTTTCGCGTTTAGCGAAGGGGCGAGCTTCAAAGATGCGTTGACCCTGGGGGTGGCATGCGGCACTGCGTCAACGCTTCAAGCCTACCCGGCCCTCTGTCTAAAAGAGGATGTGCATGCGGTGAGAAAGGAAATAGTGACAAAAAGTGTATAATTTTCTTGTTTTGATTGTTATATTGTAGTATGCATTAAAGATGTGCATTGTAAGAGCGTCGAAAGAGAAATTCCAAGAGAAAGGAGGTGAACAGAATGAAGAAGTTTTTAGTGTTGTTTATAGCCATTTCGTTTTTTGCGAGTTTTGCCTTGGTTGCCTGCGGGCCGTCAGGCGAACAGAAAGCGCCGGCGGCAAAAGAGGAAGCTAAGACTGCTCCTGCCGCTCCTGCTCCGGAGGCTGCGAAACCGGGTGAGCCGGCAAAACCGGGCGAAGCGCCTGCGCCTGCGCCTGCGCCTGCGCCTGCGCCTGCACCAGCAAAATAGTCTGCCTTCATTTTCAGGGGGGGTATGTCCGAATGGATATACCCCTTAACTAAGGAGGATTATGATTATGAAACTCAAATCTCTCGGTCTAGTGCTTTTGGTAGCCGTTTTGGGATTGGGCCTTGCGGCCTGCAGTTGCTTCCAGCAGCAGATAAAAGGCGAAGAAGCGCCGCCTCCGGCGCCGGAGCAAAAGATGGTGGCTGCGCCTGAACAGAAAGAAGAAATCGTGGTGAAGAAAGAGGAAGAAGTACCCGCCGCTGCACCGGCCGCCGCCGCTTTTGCCGCGGGAGTGGATCCGATCTATTTCGATTTTGACAAGTACAACATAAGACCCGGCGATGCCGAGATTCTGAATAAGGATTATGCCTGGATGCAGGCGCATCCCGGCAAAGTGAGGATTGAGGGGAATTGCGACGAAAGGGGAACCGTCGAGTACAACCTGGCCCTCGGTCAAAAAAGGGCTGATGCCGCGAAGGCTTACCTGGTGAACCTCGGCGCAGACCACAGCCGTCTGGAAACGGTCAGCTACGGCAAAGAGAAGCCTGTAGACCCCGGACATGACGAAGCGGCATGGGCGAAGAACAGAAGAGATAGTTTCACCCCGCTTCAGTAGCAACTGACGAAAGGATAGAAGAGAAAAGGGCGAGGAGGGTAACCCCCTTACCCTCCCTTTGCTCTTGAGCCGCAGCCTGAGCCGAAAACAACAGCACCTTTAGAGTGGTATCCGCATCCGACGGGTGCGACGCCGCCTCCGTTAAGGTTGCGCCTTGTCTTGCGCGGCTGAACCAAAGAAGCTCAGGATACGTGAAGGGCGGCCCCGGCTCAAGGCAACGAAGCTCTATGGATGAAGGCAGACTGATATCGGACGTCGAAGGTCTTTCCGGTCTTATAAGCCTGGACGGCACGTCGGTAAAGGAAATAGGGCGCGTTTCGGCGGTCTATCCCTTCAGGGTGCCCCGCTTTTACGGCAGCCTCATGGAGCGGGGAAACCCCTCCTGTCCCATACGGCTTCAAGCGGTGCCCTCAGCCCCCGAGCTGGGCGGACAAGGAGTGACGGATCCGCTCGGTGAGAGCCGAATTTCCGTCACCCCTTCCTTTTTCACGCGTTATCCTGGTCGCGGTGTATTTCTCGTCACCGCCGAATGCGCCATGTACTGTCGTTTCTGTAACCGGAGACGGCTTGTGGGCAGGGGATTCCGGCCTGAGACGTCAAGGGAAGAGACCCTCGCCTATCTGGAGCAATGCGACGGGATAAGGGAAGTCATTGTCTCGGGAGGAGACCCGTTGATGCTCCAGCCCGCGGAGCTGGAGTACGTGCTGGGGAGGCTCCGAAAGATAGAGCGTATAGGCGTGGTACGGGTAAGCACCAGGGTCCCTGTTGTCTTCCCGGAGGGTCTCGAGCGCCACAGACAGGCGATAAAGAGACATGGCCCCCTGTGGTTCATCATCCATATCAACCATCCCCGGGAAGTGACGCCTGAGTTCACCGGCGCAGTGAGGGCGCTGCGCGAAGCGGGCGCAGTCATCATCAGCCAGACCGTGCTTCTGAGGAGGGTTAACGATTGCCGCCACATTCTTGCGAGGCTTTTTGAAAAACTGGTGGAGTTGGGCGTGAAGCCTTACTACCTCTTCCAGCTCGACGATGTCCTGGGGGCGACGCATTTCAAGGTCCGGCTTGAAACCGGTATTGCCATTATGCGCTCCTTACGTAAATCGGTATCGGGTTTGTGCATACCCCATTATGCCCTCGATATCACAGGCGGCCTCGGGAAAATTCCCCTGGAAAACGGCTGCATCAGGGGAAGGAAGGGGCAGCGGGTCTTCATGGAAAACCTCTATGGTGAAAAGGGGACCTATAGGGATGACGGTGAGGAAAGCAGGTGCAACGACTGCCGTATCTGCCGCATCTGACAGGGCGGAACGGAAGTCGTGCGGTTTCAATAAAAAGGAGAGACAGCCGGTAAACTGTTGTATACTGTTCGGAAGCTTTTATTATCGATCAATTATCCTGCAATGAGGTGAAAAGATGTCCGGTGATGCTGCCCCTCCAACCGATTTTATCCGGGAAATCATTGATGACGATCTCAGGACAAAGAAGCACGGCCATGTCGCCACGAGGTTCCCGCCGGAGCCTAACGGCTATCTCCATATCGGCCATGCGAAGTCTGTCTGTCTCAATTTCGGCATCAGTGCCCAATATGGGGGTACCTGCAATCTGCGGATGGACGACACGGACCCAAGCGGCGAATCCCTCGAGTTTGTGGAGTCGATTATCACCGATGTGCGTTGGCTCGGCTTCGACTGGGACGACCGGCTTTTCTATGCCTCCGACTACTACGGCCGGCTCTATGGATATGCGGTACACCTCATTACGCAAGGCCTGGCCTACGTGTGCGACCTGACGCCGGATCAGATACGCGAGTATCGTGGGACCCTCACCGAGCCCGGCAAGGAGAGTCCGTTCCGGACGCGCTCGGTCGAAGAGAACCTGGATCTCTTTACGCGGATGCGGGCAGGCGAGTTCAAGGACGGAAGCCGCGTGCTCCGCGCAAAAATCGATATGGCTTCGCCGAACGTCGTCATGAGGGACCCGGTCATCTACCGCATCAAACGGGCCGGCCACTACCGCACCGGCACGGATTGGATTATCTACCCCATGTACGATTTTGCCCATTGTCTTTCCGACTATATCGAAGGGATTACCCATTCGATCTGCACTCTCGAATTTGAAAACAACCGGCCCCTCTACGATTGGGTGTTGGAACAGCTCGTCGGGGGTGAGCGTCCCCGACAGATCGAATTTGCCCGCCTCAATGTCAGCTACACGGTCCTCAGCAAGCGCAGGCTTATCGAATTGGTCGACAAAGGCTACGTGACGGGATGGGATGATCCCCGCATGCCCACGGTGGCGGGAATGAGAAGACGGGGCTACACACCGGAGGCTATCAGGACATTTTGCGCAAGGATCGGCGTTGCCAAGCATGAGAACCTCGTTGACATCGGTCTTCTGGAGCATTGTGTGCGCGAAGACCTGAACGTGAGGGCGCCGCGCGCATTGGCCGTCCTGCGGCCTCTGCGGGTGGTCATCGACAACTACCCGGAAGGGCAGGTGGAAGAGCTCGAATGTGCGAACCATCCGCAGAACCCGGAGATGGGCACGCGCAACGTGCCCTTTTCGAGGGTCCTCTATATTGAAAGGGATGATTTCGAAGAAACGCCTCCGAAGAAGTACAAGCGGCTCGCTCCCGGACGCGAGGTAAGGCTCAGGAACTCGTATGTCATCACGTTTGCCGGCGTGGTCAAAAACGAGACGACCGGCGAGGTGACCGAGGTCCATTGCACGTATGACCCTGAGACAAGGAACGGTCCTCCTGCGGACGGGCGGAAGGTGAAGGGGGTCATCCACTGGGTATCTGCGGTCCATTCGGTCCCCGTCGAGGTTCGGTTGTACGACAGGCTTTTCCGGGTCCCCGATCCGGCAGGCGCGGGCGGTGATATCATGGATTACCTGAATCCCGCATCATTTGAGGTCCTCTCCTCGTGCCGCGCTGAGCCGAGCCTCAAGACCGGGGGGCCCGGGGACAGGCGCCAGTTCGAGAGGATCGGCTATTTCTGCATCGATTCGAAGGACTCGTCTCCGGAGAGACTCGTCGTGAACCGCATCGTACCGCTTCGTGATTCGTGGGGAAAGCGCGCAGCCGAGGGGTGAGGTCGAAAAGAGGGAAGCCGCAAGAGTGATTGGAATGGAACTTGCTACACATCCTGGTGACCATAGAATATCACCCGGAGGTGTCGCATGAGTACCCGCGAGACAGTGCTCTTTATAGCCCTTCCTTGCTTTCTGTTTTTCATGTCGATCGGCGCCGGGTGTCCCTGCGCTTTGTCGGGGACGGCCGTGATGCCGAAGCATATGCCTGCGCATATCGGGTCGATGTCAGGCCCCCGGATGCATGGTCAACCGCCGGCATTCGCCATGCATGCCCTTAACGCGCCTGTGCGGACCAGAAACAACGTCGTCAACGGGCGCGTCATCCAAACACGTGATAAGCGGGTGACCATTCATGGCACCGCCATGCTCCGGCCTGCTCATCTGGCCGAATAATCCGGCAGGGGGCGAAACCGCCTGTCATACCAAGTCGCCCTGTTCGCCGGAACATTTTTCCTGCCCTCCGGAAAAATGCTCCGGCGAACAGGGCCCGGCGGATGGCGATTCCTTACTTAATAATAGGTCATATAAGTCTTATAGGACCTATTATTACCATTCCGCGCCCTTCCCTCTTTCTCCTTATTCTCTGACGAGGCGGGGCAGGGCCGCAGGGTCGAGGGGCAGTTCCTTCTGGGTGCCGTCTTTCATGTTGCGCATGAGAACGACGCCTCTCGACACTTCCTCGTCAGCAAGAATAAGCGCGTAATCAGCGCCGAGACTATTGGCATACTTCAGTTGAGACTTGAGAGATCGTGCGGGTTGCGCATAGGCAAGGGGTATCCGGGACGACACGAACGCGTCGAGGAGCGGTATCAGCCAACTTTCAGCCTTCTCTCCCACTCTCGCCAGGAAGTAAAGGGGCGCCTCCCTGGGCGGCAGCTCCTTTATCAGGAGGGCGAGGCGCTCCATGCCGATGGCAAGACCAGTCCCCGGCACGGACGGTCCCCCCATCTCTTCGACGAGGTTGTCGTATCTGCCGCCGGCCGCGAAGGCCTTTTGGCTGCCGAGTTCAGGCGAGGTGAATTCGAACACGGTCCTCGTATAGTAGTCGAGGCCGCGAACGAGCCGCTTGTTCACGATGAAAGGGACGTGAAATCTGCCGAGCCGGCGGAGGCAACCGTCGAAGTGCTCCCTGCAGGCATCGCAAAGGTAGTCGAAGATCACGGGCGCCTCGTGGATCGCATCGCTGCACTGCTCGTTCTTGCAATCAAATATCCTCAAGGGGTTTCTGTCGAGCCTGCCGGCGCAATCGCTGCAAAGACCTTCCTTCTTTGATTCGAGGAAGCCGACGAGGGCCTTCCTGAATTCATCCCTGCAGCCCTTGCAGCCCACGCTGTTTATCTCGACGGTGTAGTTTTTGACGCCCAGGCGTCCAAGAATAAGGAAGACCATCCAGATAAGCTCCGCATCGGCCATCGGGTCCGCTATCCCGAAGACCTCCACGTCCGTCTGGTAAAACTGCCTGAACCTGCCCTTCTGCGGCCTCTCGTGGCGGAACATGGGCCCGGCGGTGAAGAGCCTGCTCGCCCGCTCCTTCGCGTAAAGGGAGGCCTGGAGGTACGCCCTCACGATACCCGCCGTCGCCTCGGGCCGCAAGCTTACGGAATCACCGCTTCTATCGGCGAAGGTAAACATCTCCTTCTCAACGATATCGGTGGCGTCGCCTATGCTCCTCTTGAAAAGCTCGGTTTTTTCCAGAATGGGTATCTCTATTTCCCTGTAGCCGAGGAGGTGAAAATACGCACGGGCGGCATGTTCGATGAGGTTGAACCGCTCGATCTCATCAAAGTATATGTCTCTGAAACCCCGGAGCGCCTTGATCTGTTCCATGATATCCGCCCGTCCTCAGGCCGGGTGACGTGTTGCATGCAGAACCTCTGGCCCGAAAGGCCGGAAGCCCCATAAGCTTGGTCCATGACCGGAAAACCGCGTTACAGAAGTATGACGCTCGCCTCGATGATGCCCTTTTTGCTTGCCGCTTCTATATCGATGTTATCGAGACCCACCCCTGCGCGGCCGATTACCTTCAGCTTACCGGGACGGGCCAGAAGGGGTGCGGTGATGGACGTGCCGCTCCGGGTGATTACGGCGTCGTAGTCACCTAAAATCCCGGCCAGCTCGTCGTTTCCGATCCCCGGCCTGACGTCGACCTCTATGCTCCCGTCCCTGATGAGCCTCTCTATGCCCTCTTCTGAAATTGTATCCGTTACCAGCACGTTGAATTGACTCACCGAAAAACACCTGCCCATCGCGTCATTTGATAGAGAAAGATATCATCATCCCGCAAAGAAATCAACAATGTATACAATGCATACAGAGCCCCTACACAGGATTACCTATGGGCAGCCGGGCGCTTTTTATACAAGGAGGCGCAGTGAACCGATTATGAGATTCGGGGTGGATTGGGGGATACGGCCGCCTTGTTTTTTGCGCTGTTTTCGTGATAAGCTGCTCAAATTGGTTGTCCCGGTGTCAACAAAAACGTATTCCTTCCACGCGGCACTCCGGCTCATTACCGTTGCCCTGTTTTTTTACGCCTCCCCGACGATAGCGGAGTCAAGAATACCTCTTACCTTTGGCATACTTCCGGTAATCGATACGCTCCCTTTTCTTGTGGGAGTGGAAAAGGGGTTCTTTGCACACGAAGGGATCGACCTGAAAATATTCTCCTTTTCCAGCGCCCTCGAACGCGACACCGCCTTTCAAAGCGGCAGGATAGACGGCTATTTCGGCGACCTCTTGAACACCCTCCTGTTGATCAATTCCGGCCGAAGCCTGTCGATTGTTTCGACCGTAATCCACACACGGCCCGACCAGCGCATGTTCGCACTCCTCGCTTCTCCCAAATCGGGCATCACGGGCATCACACAGGCGGGGACGGAGCAGATCGCGATCTCCAGGGCATCCGTAATAGAATATGTACTCGACAGGATGCTGGCTGAGAAGGGTGTGGACTCGCAGAGTGTCAAAAAGACGGAGATAAGGGCAATACCTATCCGCTACCAGATGCTGATGGCGGACAAAATCAAGCTCGCCGTGCTGCCGGAGCCGCTGGTGACCCAGGCCGAATCGCAAGGGGCAAGGGTCATTGCAGACGATCGCAGGCTGGACATGCCCCTTACGGTATTTGCCTTCAACAAGGCGTTTCTCGAGACACACCCGGGTGTTGCCGGCCGCTTTCTCAGGGCGTACAAGAGGGCGGTCGAGTCTGTAAACAGACAGCCGGACGCTTTCAAGGGGCTGCTTGTGGAAAAGACACAGCTTCCTCCGTCCATCAAGGACCTTTTCAAGGTTCCCACGTTTCCCGTTTCAGAAAGGCCGACCGGAAGAGACGTGGGGGAGGCTGAGGACTGGCTTCTGAAGAACCGGCTGATCGCGAAACCCATTCCCTTTGGCTCTGTCGTAATGCACTAAGCCACCTGTAAGTGGAGAGGTATCTGTGGTTCACGTCCAAGGACTGGAAAAACGCTTTGAGGAAAATGAGGTGCAGGTCCTCAAGGGTATCACATTTTCTGTGCCGAGGACCGGATCGCTGGCTATCGTCGGTCCCTCCGGTTGCGGGAAGACAACCCTCCTTTATATACTCGCCGGGCTTATAACGCCCTCGGCAGGCTCGGTGATCATTCACGGCCGGGCGGTATGCACGCCTTCGAAGCGGACCTCCTTCATACTACAGGATTTCGGTCTCTTGCCCTGGAGAACCGCGGGACAGAACGTCTGTCTCGGAATGAAGATCCAGGGACGGGACAAAAAGAGCCGGATTGCGACATCGGAACGGATACTTGCGGAACTTGGGCTCCTGGAACATCGGGACCGCTATCCCGGAAGTCTGAGCGGCGGGGAAAAACAACGAATAGCCATTGGCCGCGCCCTGGCGACAGACCCCGATCTTCTCCTTATGGACGAGCCGTTCTCATCTCTCGACGCACTTACCAGAGAGATGCTTCAGAACACGCTCCTGAGCCTATGGAAGCAAAAGGGCCTTACAACCATTCTCGTAACCCATAGTGTCGAAGAGGCGGTATTCCTGGGACGTTCCATACTGGTCCTCAGTCAACGTCCTGCCTCTATCAAGGGATTCGTTCCGAATCCGGGGGCGGGAAGGCTCGAATTCAGGGAAGAAGCCTGCTTTCACGAGACCTGTAAACGGGTGCGCCGGTTAATCGAGAATTGATGAAAAGAGGCAATTCCAAGAATGGGACAAGGGTAACGGCGGACGGGCGCCATGGTCTCGTAAATTATACGCTCTGTCTGGGGATCCTCATGCTTTTTTGGAAAATTGCCGCGTCCATCGTGCGTTCCCCGTTTCTCCTCCCTCCCGAGACGGTGCTCCGGACCTTTGCCGACGCGTGTATGACCGCCGGTTTCTGGCAGAATTTCCTCGTCAGCGCCTACCGCGTGGTAACAGGAATCGTGCTCGCCTGGCTGCTCGCGTTTCCCGCAGGCATTCTCCTGGGGTACGGAACTCACCTGGATAATGTTGTTGCTCCGCTAGTCTTCATGACTTACCCTGTCCCAAAGATCGTGCTCCTGCCGCTCGTCCTTCTGATCTTCGGATTGGGTGATTTCTCCAAAATCATCTTGATCACCTCGATCCTCTTTTTTCAGATCCTCGTTCCTACCAGGGACGGCGTAAAGGCCATCGACGAGAAGCATTATGATGCTATCCGTTCTTTGGGCGGCAACGACATCGTGATCCTCCGGGAAGTCGTTCTGCCGGCGGCTCTTCCCCACAGCTTCACGGCGTTGCGGATAGGACTCGGCACGGCCATCTCGGTGCTTTTTTTCATCGAATCCTTTGCGACGACAAGCGGGCTCGGGTACCTCATTATGGACGCCTGGGCCCGGATGGACTACCCCCAACTCTTCGTGGGGATCGTCGGCATGGGCCTTTTAGGCATCTGCCTCTATGAGATTTGTAACCTCCTCGAGAGGCGGTTCTGCACCTGGAAGTTCTCCGGCGTCGCAAAAAAGGCCGAAGAATCGGTCTTTTCCGAATCCTTCCGGCGGTTAGGTTCCAAAACGGCAGTGTATGCATCCCTGATAAAGTTCGAGCACACCATTTTCGCGTTGCCCTTCGCGCTCGCAGCACTTCTCCTCGCCCACAGGGAGGCGCCGATTACCTTCAACCTCGTCTTCTTCATTATCCTGGCTATGGTCGGAGGCAGATCGGCAGCGATGGGCTTCAATCGCCTGGTCGATGCCGCAATCGATGCGAAGAATCCCAGGACCGCCCTTCGCGTGCTCCCCACGAGGCAGATGAGCCGCAAAGAAACCAGTATCTTTATTGCGGCCTCCAGCACCCTTTTCATGCTCTCCGCTTTTTTCATCTCCTTTACCTGTTTCTGGTGCTCCATCATCGTCCTGGGGCTCCTTTTCGGCTATTCCTACACGAAGCGATTCACCTGGTTGTCTCACCTGGCCCTCGGGCTCGTGATCGGCCTTATCCCTCTTGCAGTCTGGGTAGCGGTGACCGGCAGGCTGTCCGGGAGGGGCGCCATACTCTCTCTTGCCCTCTCCACCTACATCGCGGGTTTCGACATCCTTTACTCCTGCCAGGATGTTGCGTTTGACCGCCGGGAAGGGCTCTACTCCATGCCGGTCAGGTTCGGGATCCCGACGGCCATGCATATTTCCGAGGTCCTCCACGGCGTGACGTTCGCTGCCCTTGTCTGCCTCTTCCGGCTTTTCTCCCTTACCTGGATCTTTCTCGGGTTTGTGCTCGTGATCGGCTGTCTTCTGATGATCGAGCATTTTCTCGTGCGGCCTTATAACCTGGAAAAGATCGATATAGCCTTTTATCATATCAACAGCGCCATATCGGTTCTCGTGTTTGCCGCCCTTATGACCGATGAGCTCGCGCGGTGGTTGATGTGAGACCCTAAAGTAAGGTTCCCGTGAAGCATTCTTACCGCAATATCAGGGAGTTTATCGCCTCCATCGAGTCGAAGGGAGAGCTTCTCCGTATCCGGGACAGGGTCTCTCCTTTTCTTGAAATAGCGGAGATAACCGATAGGGCCTCCAAAAGCCCCGAGGGCGGCAAAGCGCTCCTGTTCGAGCAGGTGGAGGGTTCGGAATTTCCCGTCATCACCAACGCCTTTGGTAGTCCGAGGAGGATTTGTCTCGCCCTCGGCGTCGATGACCTCGACGAATTAGGGAGCCGCCTGAAGGAGATAGTTGACGTTGCGCCCCCCCGGACGTTCCGCGATAAAGTGCGCCTGGCGAGAAACGCCGCCAGATGGGCAAGGTTTCTTCCGAAGACGGCAAAAGTGTCCTCTCCTCCTTGCCAGCAGGTCATCGTGAAACGTGATGACGTAGACTTGCGAAAACTTCCCATCCTCCACTCCTGGCCGAAGGATGCCGGACCTTTCGTCACCCTTCCCGTTGTCATTACCAAGAGCCTTTCAGGGCGGAGAAACGTCGGGATGTACCGCATGCAGGTCTTCGATCGGAACACCATGGGTATGCACTGGCATATCCACAAGGATGGCGCTCGTTGCTTTCGCGAATATGAACGGGCTGGAAAGCGGATGGAGGTGGCGGTTGCGATCGGTACCGACCCTGCCGTCACGTACGCCGCGACAGCTCCATTGCCGCCGGGAATCGACGAGATGATTCTGGCCGGATTTATCAGGCAAGAACCGGTCACACTGGTCAAGGGGGTCACGGTCGACATAGAAGTACCCGTCGAGTCGGAGTTCGTGCTCGAGGGATACATCGATCCGGGGGAACGACGCATGGAGGGTCCCTTTGGTGACCACACGGGTTTTTACACCACCCGGGACGAATACCCTGTTATTCACATTACGGCTATAACGCACCGCAAGGACGCGATTTACAGCGCGACCGTCGTTGGCAGACCGCCCATGGAGGACTGCTACCTTGCCCGTGCCACAGAAAGGATATTCCTCCCACCCCTCCAGACCCTTCTACCCGAGATTGCTGACTGCCACATGCCTGTTGAAGGCGTCTTTCACAACCTCGTCCTGGTTTCAATAAAGAAGGAATATCCGGGCCAGTCCTCCAAGGTGATGCACGGCCTCTGGGGGTCCGGACAGATGAGCTTCTGCAAGACGATTATTGTTCTCGATGCCGCAATCCGGCCCTCTGATCCGGAAGCGGTCATCTCCACGCTTCTTGATGCCATTGATCTAGAAACGGACCTTCTGCCGACAAAAGGGATACTGGATGTCCTGGACCACGCATCCGCGGAGGCGCTTCACGGAGGAAAGGTCGGCATAGATGCAACGCACAGGATTGATGGAGAAGTCCCGCGTCCGGCACGTGCTCCGTCCCGCGATCCCCTATCCATGGATACCTTTATGGCCGCCCTCACCGCTTTCCACGATATCTTTCTCGACTGCCGCATCCTCTATCCGGAAGCGGCACACCCGCTGATTCTTTTCACGATCAGGAAACAGGCAGGCACGATGAAGAAGGTGGTGGAAGCTCTTCTCTCGTCGCCGTTTCTGCCTGCCCGCTGCATAATGGTAATTTTTGAGACCCCGATCACCGCGAGTAATTCCGAGCTTCTCTGGAGGGCGTGCGCGAATGTCGATCCCGCCAGGGATTTTTACCTCAGGAGGGGTCGTCTGGTCATCGATGCGACGGCGAAGACAGAGGGTCGCACCGGGGGCAGACCCTGGCCTGAAGAGATCGCAATGAGCGCAGAGGTGAAGGAAAGGGTCGGGCACATACGCACCTCCTCCACGTAAGCACCTTTAATACTTATGCAAATCGAGAAATGGCAGACTCCTCCCATGGGCCGTTCCTTGAGGGTGACTCATTCCTTCTCCGTGTGTCGCGCGATCTCGGCTTTCCATTCTTTTACGCATTCCGGGCAAAGGCTATGGGTAAAAACCGCATCGGTATGTTTGCTGAGGTAAGCCTCCAATTGATTCCAGTAACCCTCATCGTCACGGATTTTCTTGCAGGAGGCGCAGATGGGGATCAGCCCCTTCAAGGTCTTGATCTCCGCCAGTGCCTCCCGGAGTTCGGAGATCAGTTTCTGCTGCTCCTTTTCCTTTTCGCGCAGCGCATCCTCCACCCGTTTGATACGCACCATGGACGAAACCCGTGCGAGAAACTCCCTGTTGGTCATATCCTTGATCATGTAGCCGTCCGCCCCGACATTGAGCCCGTCCGCCTGGTATTCCGACGAGACCCGGACTCCGGAGACGAGGATGACGAAGGCACGCCGCAATTCCTCATCGTTCTTGATCTGCCTGCAGACCTCGACGCCGGTCATATCGGGGAGCATCACATCCAGGAGGATCATGTCAGGACGATGTGCCCGTGTTGCTTCGAGGCATTCGTGCCCTGTCGTGGCCTCGTAGACCTCGTATCCCTGTTCCCTGAGGAGCGTCGCTGAGAGCAGCAGGACGTCGAGATCGTCATCGCTCACGAGAATTTTGAATTCTTCACCCATGCGTGCCTCCTTACGGCTCCCTGCCGTTCGGCCCGGCTCACTAATAATTGTAATGCCTTCGGAGAGACACGGCCAATCTTTTTGCACCACCCGGAACACCTTTGACCCTTATTCCTTTCTCCCGTCCAGTACCCTCCGTACTGTCTCCGCCAGTTCCTTCTTCACCATGGGTTTCATGACAAACTCACAGATACCGACTTCCTTTGCCTTATCGGCTGATATCATTTCGCTGTACCCCGTCCAGAGGATGATGGGCATTTCCCCCCTCACCCGCAGCATCTTTTGAGCCAGTGTTACCCCGGTCACATCGGGCATGGTCTGGTCGGTGATGACGAGATCGAACTGCGAGGGGTTTTCAAGAAACAGGTTCCAGGCATCCGTTGGGTGTTTGGCGACGGTTACGTGGTACCCGAGGCCATCAAGCATGTCCCGCGCCATCTCCACGAGCATCTCCTCATCATCGACAAAGAGTATCCGCTCGGTGCCGGTCGGCAGCGCGGAGGTCGTTTTCTTTTCTTTGTTGACCTCCGGTTTCTGTGTCCGCGGTAAGAACACGGCAAAAGTCGTTCCCTGTCCCGCTTCGCTCTGTACGGTGACAGCGCCCCCGTGGCTCTTGACAATTCCATAGACAACCGCAAGACCCATGCCTATGCCTTTTCCCGGTTCTTTGGTCGTGAAAAAGGGCTCGAATATTCTCTGCCGCACTTCCTCCGTCATGCCGGTACCCGTGTCCTTCACCGTCAGTTTCACATAGGTACCGGGCTCCATGCCGGAATCAGGAAGGGGGCTGCCCCGGCGAAAGGTGACCGAAGAGACGCCTATCGTGAGCTGCCCGCGCCCTTGCATGGCATGGGCCGCATTGGTTGCGAGGTTCATGAGGACCTGCTGCACCTGTGTAGGGTCGGCAAGCACGTGATCGTCGCTCGTCGTGATAGCAAGGGGCATCAGGATCGCAGTCGGCAGCGATGCCCGCAGCAGCGCGTGCGTCTCTTGGATCAGGGGCGTAAGCCTGATCTGTTTTCGTTCCCCTTCGCTCTTGCGGCTGAATGCCAGGATCTGCTTGACGAGTTCCCTTCCCCGTAAGCCTGCCTTATGCACTATTGTCAGGTGCCGTTGCGCCTTGGAGTCAGCAGGGATCTGATCGACGGCCAGCTCCGAGAAACCTAGCATTGCCGTGAGGATGTTGTTGAAATCGTGTGCGATGCCTCCGGCAAGCGTCCCGAGGGCTTCCATCTTCTGGGCTTGGCGGAGGTCCTCTTCAATGCGCTTCTGCTCTGTGATGTCACTGTTGATCTCAAGAATAGCGATCGACTTCCCGTCCTTGTCCCGCCGTAATGCCCGCCTGCTCGCCACGATGATCTTCCTGCCGTCCCTGGTCGTGTGTACGACTTCCCCCTCCCATCGACCACGAAGGAGCAGCTCCTGCTCTATTTCCCGCCGCGGACGGGAGAATACGGTATGGAGAAGGCCGTCCGTTTCTTTCCCCTTCACCTCGTCACTCGACCAGCCGTACCGCTCCTCGGCACCCCTGTTCCAGAAAAAAACCCTGTGGTTGAGGTCACGGGCAATAATTGCGTCGTGGGTGAGGTTCAATAGTTCTGCCTGCCTCGCCAGGTCCTCCTCCACCTTCCGGCGCTCGTTGATTTCATTCTGAAGCATATCAACTGCATCGCTCAACTCCGCTGTCCTTTCCTGCACGCGTTGTTCAAGTTCGTCGTAGGCTTTTTGAAGCAATTCCCCTGCATGCTTGCCCTCTGTGATGTCGCTTACGGCTGATCTGACGCCGGTCAAATTGCCCTCCGCATCCCGCACCGGCGCGCTCTGTACCGAGGCGTAAAAGCTCGTACCACCTTTCCTGGTCAGCAGGAGCTCACACGTGTCTGTGGAGCCTGTTCTCAGAACGCCCCTATAGTGCCGGTGGAAAGTGTCCCGCGATGCCGCTGCCACGAACAATGAGAATGGCTTGTTGCTCAGCAGACCTCTTTCAATGCCCAGCAAAGAGGCTCCGGTAAGATTCACTTGGGTCATGAGCCCCATACGGTCAAAGGTGAAGTAGCCGATTGGCGCAAAATCGTACAGATCGGCGTACTTTTTCTGTGAGGCGATTAACGTAGTCTGGCTCTGCTGGAGTGTTTCGTTCTGCATCTCCAGCTCGATCTGGTGGACTTCAAGCTCATACAGCACCTTCACGGTATCCTGCGGCGGCATTGGGGTCTTCTTCCCGGAAAGCAGTTTCTCAGCCTGCTCGCGGAGTGCGTCCGGTTTTTGTCTTGATCCGGGTCTGCTGTTGATGTGGCCTTCGAAAGCCTCAGAGTGGTGCTTCTTCAACCAGTGCCTCCCCCGATACCATAGAGCGGGCCGCGTTTCTCTATCATGAAAGAATCTATCAGGTCCGAGATACCCCCAAATGTCGGAACATTGACGTAAAGGGAGTCAAACAAATGACGACGCATGTCTCTTTTTCTGCAGATATCGGTCACCGTCCACAGAACTATGTGCCCGGTTTCCCTGTTCATCGCCGCCCATGCTTTCATCCCACACCCCCTCTCGATAACGTTTCCCAACGCGGTCCCGAGCGGGACCTGAAGCAACAACCAGATGATGATTAAGACGGCCAGACTCACGGATTGCCCTCTTCTTTGACCTCCTTGATGGTTTCGCTCACTGGCTGATAAAATGCATCTATCTCTTTTTCCCAAAAATCATGCGCTGCAATCAATATGCCACCGAAGCGAGTGCTTCCCCTCAAATTAGGACACTACCGCCCCCCTTGATATGTACGGCTTCTTACCGTTGATCAGGGGTTCAAGGGTCAGGGGCTCGGTGGCGCATTGCTGGCCGATGCGCTCACGCGCGTGGTTCGCTCCGCGATTGCAGCCTATGCACTCGTCGTCGATGCCAAGGACAACATAGCTGCGGACTTTTATCGACACCATGGCTTTCTTGAGACAGTGAACGAGCCGTTGACCCTATTTCTACCTTTGGCCACCGTGCCGGGTTTCACTACGAAACATGGGCCAAAATCGCGTTGACGTTGTTACCGAACACGGTAGAGCGTCCCCACCGCCCACCTAATGGGTGACCCCATGACCCCCCAGCCGTGCGCCCGGGTACCCACCCGACCGGTAGGGAGGGAAGGGTGCACAAACACGCGCAAAAACGGTCTTTTTTGACGTTTTTTACTGCGTTTTACCCTCTTTTTACCCTTTTCAGCACGGATTGTTCACCAACCGTCTCACCACCCCTTTCCTGATGTCCTTCTCTCACAAGCCTTTCCGAAGGGGGGTTTACGATTGTGTACGAAAGTTTACGGTTTCAGGGGGGGTAGGGTAAAGAGAATGTTGAATTATAAATTATAAATGTTGCATAAACGGCCACGACCGGCGAAGCGGGCCAGGAATCTGGCGAGAACACGCGGGTGCGGCCCGCCTGTCGGAAGCTGTGAAAAATCCATTTTAGTCGTCACCCCGGTGAAAACCGGGGTCCAGA
>Ga0187864_10000787_pt1 | contig 33904 bp, 25 predicted proteins | sample June2016WEW_11_4_FD_132985 | JGI IMG/M metagenome (GOLD analysis project Ga0187864, IMG submission 132985) | Peatland microbial communities from SPRUCE experiment site at the Marcell Experimental Forest, Minnesota, USA - June2016WEW_11_40 | ecosystem: Environmental > Terrestrial > Soil >...
AGTGCCTCTGTTTGGGCTCAAAGGTTGGCAGGGGTTGTTCATGATTGAGGCGATTCCCGCGGTTGTCTTCGGTTTCATCGTCGTTTTCTGGATGGCGGATCATCCGCGAAGCGCCAAGTGGTTAACGGAAGCGGAAAGACAGTTTCTCATCGAACAGTTCGAACGAGAAGTCGCCGCTAAGGGCGCAGTCAAGCGTTACTCGGTAATGCAGGCGTTAAGCGACCGCGAGGTCTTAAAGCTCTCTTTAATTTACTTTCTCTATATCACCGGCTTCTGGGGATTCAATTATTGGATGCCGACGGTGTTGAAGAGCATGTCAGGCTGGTCCAATCTGGCGATTGGGGGATTGCTTGCGATTCCAATGCTCATCTCCCTGCTTGCATCCGCCTACAACGGCCACTCTTCCTCCAAGCGGAATGAGAAGCGCTGGCATGGCGCCATCCCCATGTTTATCGGGGCAATCGGCTTAGCGGTTGGGGTGTTCATGCACAATCCCGTGATCGCTTTCTTTTTCGTAATTCTGGCAAACATAGGAACCTACGCTCCGATGGCGGTATGGTGGTCTTATCCAACCACCTTCCTCTCAGGGCCTGCGGCGGCGGGCGCCATTGGCATGATCAATTCCTGCGGGAACCTGGGCGGATTTGTAGGCCCGTACTTAACTGGATGGATCAAGACCGCGACAGGATCCTTTACCGGCGCTTACGTGTATCTGGCATGCTCACTTACTGCGGCTGGACTCCTTATCCTTACTCTTAGGAAGCAGACGCCTACCGATATGCTGGACGCGAAGACTACTCGCGCGGAAGCCGCGACAGAAGAAGTCGCACCGGCATCGCGGCCGCAATGATGCAGGGTCAGCATTCAACAGGGATCAGACTTCCATGAACGTCGAGTTTACGATGCCCCAGTTGGGCTTGACGATGACCGAAGGTACTGTCACCAAGTGGCTGAAGAAGGTTGGTGACCCGATCGTGGCAGGCGACCCGCTGGTTGAGATCTCAACGGATAAGATCACCAGCGAAATCGAAGCCACAGCGAGCGGCACCTTATTGAAGATACTGGTTCCGGAGGGAGACATTGCCCCGGTCCAAGCGCCTTTGGCAGTTATAGGAGAACTACGAGAGGATATCGTGATGCCGCACGCCTCTGCTCTGGCGAAAGCCGCAGCACCTATTTTGCGGGAACCAGACCATCCGACAGAGGCAGATGAGGGCGCAACAAAGGCAGTCAAGCATCCGGCAGAGATAGCCGACGGGTGGATAGTGGCGTCTCCCTTGGCCAGGAATGTTGCGCGGCAGCGAAACATCGATTTGGCCTACGTGAAAGGTACCGGGCCTGGCAAACGTGTTTTGGAGCGAGATGTTCTCGCCTTCGCGGCGAGTCCCTCGCCAATGGCCAGAGTTGCACCGTTAGCCGAGAAGATTGCCTCTAAACACGGCGTGGACCTGGCCTGCTTGGATCGGGCGGAACGGCAAATCATGGAAGCCGATGTTGTGACCCATTTTCCGCAACTGGCTCACGCATCCGTGCCCACTGTCGCACCCGCCGGGACCCCGCTTACTGGCATGCGAAAGATCATTGCCGAGCGGATGAGTCTGAGCTGGCAAACTGCTCCGCACGTCCACCTCACAATAGAAGTCGATATGTCCGAGGTGATCCAGCTGCAAAAAGAGCTCGCGGCCAATCTCAAAATCTCGCTTACGGATTTCATTGTCAAGTACGCCGCGCAAAGCTTGACTGAATTCCGCATGGTCAACAATCGTTTGGCAGACGGCCGGTTGATTGAAAACCCGACGATCAACATAGGCATCGCTGTGGGGCTGGACAACGGCCTGATCGTGCCCGTCATCAGAAATGCCGACCGAAAATCTCTGCGGGCATTGAGCGAAGAGCGAATTGGGCTTGTCGCCAAGGCTCGGGAACGAAAGTTATTGCCGGAAGATTATGCTGGCGGCACGTTTACGATCAGCAATCTCGGGATGTATGGCGTTGACCATTTCACGCCGGTCATTAATCCTCCCGAGAGCGCCGTCCTTGGTGTTTGCCGGTGCGCGGAGCGCGCGATGGTAGTTGGTAAGGCAGTTACCATCCGCCCGATGATGAACCTGTGTCTGGCATTTGACCACCGCTTGATTGATGGTGTGTTAGCAGCGCGATTCATGTCTCGTCTGCGCCAATATCTGGAAATGCCGATGTTACTGTAAACAAGCATCAATACCGCCAACGTCGGCCGCACGGCTCGCCCACCTACCTCGGCACTGCAGCCGGAGGTAAATCAATTCTGTCTTCTTCCCAAGCCGAGCAACGTGCTATACCAAAACTATCTCTTACGGATCAGACCGAGAAACGCCGATGGCGCCCGTATTCCGAGCGGCCGGGTCCGCCGGAGGCTGCTGGCTGCCAAGGAAGGAAGTTGATGCGTTAGCGGCTCCCGAGCGGTGTCACTTTGTCGCAAAACGGGCATTGCTTGCATGCGGCAGAAAGATCACCAGGATTAGTAACGAAAAACGCCCCTCGATCCACCCATGTGGATTTGCATTCGCGGTGCCTAGAGTAGCCCACAGCTGACGGGATTAGACATTCAGTGAAACGTAGGGGGCGCAACTCCAGCGTCGGGGACCCTGCCAGGTGCTGCGGATTATCGATTCCGATCCAAAGGAGCATACAACGCGGGCGTCTCGGCGGACTTAGCTAAAGTCTCACCGGCTCATACGTGTTTCCACTGCGTTCTGTACGGCTACGAAAGAAATTTTCGGTGTTCTTATCCATAAAGTAGACGTAGCAGCCCTTCATTCCGCGAGTCAGGAGAACGCGGTAGGTATTCTTTACCATTTGGGTGAAGCGGTCGCCGGACCTCTTCACCACCGTATCGTAGGACTTCGTTTTGTCGCCCTTCCACTCAGCCGCTTCAGGCACGTAGACCAGATCGGGGCCGAAAATCACTCCAACATAGTCGAACTCAAACCCCTGAGCGGTGTATATGCACCCAATCTGGTTCACGCCGCCGTCGTCGTAGGCCCACAGGCTCTCTTTCGGTATTCCTGGTGCGAGCCTATCCGTTTATTTTGGTGGCTTGGGTTTGCGCCCAAACGAAGGGGCAACAATGGGAATATGGCTTTGAATGGTCTTCAGAAGCGTGTGGACCGGGTGATCGGCGGGAAGGTTGGGGACTTTGGCTTTGTAGTCGGTGATGTTGTGTTCCATCCGTTTCCAGCAATCTAGGTCGAGGTCGTTTTGATACCTCTCAATTACCCACTCCGTTGCTTTGCATTCCCTGTCCAGCACTGCCAGCGGATCAGTGTCTCCCACTTCTGGATCACACATCACATGACCAATTTCATGTAGCGCAGCAGCCCAATCGACTCGCTTGCGAATCTTAAAGACCCAAATCTCCCTTGTCGCCATACACGCCCGGTTTAAGCTGCAATCGGTAATTTCTTTCCAGTGGCACTTGATTTTCTCTCGACGGCAGAGTTCGTCAATTTCCCGCGTCAGCGTTTTGGCATCATCCATCGATTCTGCCTCCCTTCCGTTACCTGACATTCTCCCCCGATTCGACCGCAATCCGCAACCCCTCCCGGTTATTCATGGTAGAGAGGGACTGACAGCGGTAGTCACCCCACCATCGGATCATGACGGCATTCGCTCGATACCCGGTTGTGACACAGCCTCTAACGAGTCAATGACTCGCTAAGTTGTCATCCCTCTCCTGCCAAGGAGCAGGGATATGCCGTTCAAGTCGAAGGCACAGCAACGATATTTCGAAGAACACCGCAAGGAATTGGAAGCCAAGGGCGTCAACGTCGAGGAATGGGCTCATTCGACCAACTGGGAACTGCCGGAACATGTGCCCCAAAAAAAGCAAAAAGAAAAGCCATAGAACGTCGAAGCGCAGGGAGTAATCATGGCAACGGCCAAAATCCAACCAGATCAGCCCCGCTGGCATTTGTGATGCTGGTTCTAGTGTGCCGATCTAGTCATCTTCATCGCTCTGAACTCTCATCCTTTGATCTCGCTCGCTAATAGGATGGCTTACTTCAGAAAAGTGCATGTACGTCCGCGCAACGCCGGGCCCCACCCGGTGCAGCAAGCCATTCGTGATTTCATACCGCTTTGCCACAACCGAAAGAGATGGAAAGCCACCGTTTGAGTATGTAAGCAGATCGCATTCGACACGCTTATCCACAATTGCTACTGTACCACACAGCAAGAACGGATAGCGAGCCTGGAGCGTTCGCTAGCGAAAGAAAGTGAGCACATGAAACCAGAAGAAAGAGACGCTGTGGCCGAACACGGCAAACAGATCGAAACGCTCTGGTATCGAATTAGAGAGCTGTCACCCGGCACAGACGCAAACCGTCTCGCTCTCGGGCAAGCCTTTCAGGCGTTGCGGGCACTTTATAGCGATAGGAACTCCGGCGGTGTCCGCCCGACTTCCGGACACGGCACATTCGAAGCCGAGCTTCGCAAGCGCACCAAATATAGCCCTCGCGCCGTCCGCGACATGATTTCGGATTATGAGGCGAATCTGCGTGGTGAACCGTCCACGGCAGCGAAACGCAAGGCGCGTCGGCGGGCGGAGGCGTCCTCTGTGGCAGACGTGCTGATCGAATTTGCGCGGTTGCTTCCCTACTGTGCCGCACAAGCCGCGTACCGCGAGGCCGCAAAGTTGTACCACCCGGACCACGGGGGCAGTAACGGCAAAATGCAGCGGCTTAACTTGGCTTGGGGACGGGCGAAGGCGTACTACGCGCCTACATTGGGGGACCCACATGCGTGACCCAAGAGCGTCGGATCGCGGGGCGTTCAAATCGCTAAGTTGTTGTTTCTTCGTAGACGCCCTTTGATCTCAATCTGTTACCGCCAAAACCGCATAGTTTGAAGGGGCAAATACGCTGGGCGTTACCCCAGAGGCGATAAGCAATGCAAGAGAGCGTTATCGAAGATGACAAAGTGATACGAAGTTGGCGGACGCATACTTCAGATGTTTGTACCTTTCAAAGGAGAAAAGCATGAACGCAAGGAATTCCGACCCGGAAACCAGCCATCGATCGGCGGCTACCTCGGCTGAAGTTTCGGGAAAACTCCGGGCTCGCATAGTCCGGTTGGCCCGAGCAGCTGGGAGCAAGGGCATCAGTTTGTCAGAAACCGTACTAGCGATTCCAGATCACAAGTTGTCGAGCATCACGCCCCGATTTGTTGAATTAGTTGAAATGGGACAACTCGTTCGCGTTCGTATGGGAGTGGGAAAGCCGACAAAGCGGTACCCAGCAGGGCGACCTCAATTCTTGACCCGCTTCGACGAACAAACCAAGCGGAACGTGCTGGTCCAATGGGTCCCCGAATTTGCTCCATCGGCGATTGAAGCCCGGAGACGGGAACGAGGAAGTGACCAGTACCTATTATTCACGCCAGGAGAAGGTGCTCAATGACTAACCTATCGTGGATAACCGGGCTTCGGGAAGTCTTCGTTAAGGACGCCACAGGGAACCGAGTTGGATATTTCTCCGACGTTACCAAGGCACTTGCGGCTGTGGCCGGGGATGGCGAGTACCGCGCGGTCTGGTTTTCGCTCAACGTCTGTCCTGGAGTTCCGGCAGGCTTTGAGCCGAATCGTTTGTACAAGGCGAGTGGCCGGTTCAAAAAGACCGACTATACCGGGCGGCAACTGCTCTTGATTGATTGTGACCCGAAGCGGAAGGCTGACACGGCATCCACGGCAGTGCAGAAAGCCTCCGCCAAGTTGCAGGCGCTCGCCATACGGGAATATCTCCGCGCGTTGGAGTTCCCGGAGCCTGTCTTTGCCGATAGCGGCAACGGGTATCACTTGCTCTACGCGCTCAATGAGACCAACGACGAAGCGACCGAAAAGTTAGTGAAAGACTTTCTCGCCGGTCTGTCGGTCAAGTTCAACAACGATGAGTCAACCGTAGATAGCGGCAACTACGAAGGTAACAGAATATGCAGGTTGTACGGCACTGTGAACCGGAAGGGCAGCGACCCGAGCCTGTGGCGGCGGTCTGAGGTTCTTGAAGTACCCACACGGAGCACGGAGCTGCCCGCGAAGGATGGCCAAAAACGGGAGACAACGGTTGACCAAGACTTTGAGCCGGTCTCACGCGCGCTCTTGCAGGCCGCCGTTGCCGAGTTGCCCGTCCCCCGCGACACCGCAATGGGCGATATGTCGGATAACGACATCGTAAAGGTGGACTGGTTGCGTAAGTTGTGCGGAATTGACCCAGCTCATGCCGTGGCGATTCTCGGGGAACGCAGACAGGGGAAGTACTTTGTCTTCGACATCGTGTGTCCGCGCGCGGCTTCGCATGGCAGCACCACCGGGGATTCATCCACCACCATCTCATACGCCCGTGGGGTGGGTTACGGATTTTCCTGTCTCCACGGCAGTTGCAGCTCACACGGTAAAGACGATGGCATCCACTCATTCAAGGCGTTTCGCAAGGTCACGGACCCCACGGGGATGATGAGCAGCAAGCTGCAAGGGCTGCCCGATGATGCGACACATGCGAAGGTAGCCGATTACATCGCCGGTCTCGACATCTTCAAGAATCACCTCCGCATTTACGATAGTAAAAAGATGCGGACCACCTTCGTAGGAACAAGGTGGGACTTGGTGGGTCAAGATGACCTGCTCTTGATGAAAGCGATTCAGCCGGTATGCGACCGCCTCCGATACGATATGCCGGAACCGGAAGACCTAGGCAGTGATTATCGGCGCATCTTGGAGAGCCATCCATTTCGACTGGCAGTGGTGGGGGAGTTAACGCCGCGAAGGGTAGTTGTGCGGTTCGACCAGTTGGACGCCAGTCCCTACCTAATCGGGATGCCGGGTGGGGTGGTTGGTGACTTACGGCCCAATGGCCAATTACGGAAGATGGAGCGGGGGGACTTCATCACCAAAAGACTCCAGTTGGCTGCGACCAACACACCCACGCTCGTCTATGACTACTTTTTGCGGAGTATCAGCTCAGCCAACGACCAACCGGCAGACCTGGAGTGGATGAGTTATTTTGAACTGCTCCACGGTTACTTTCTCATCGGGCATTGCAATTATCACATCTGGCCGTTGTGGACCGGCGTTGGTGGGAACGGCAAATCCGAAAACGCCAAGCTGATTAAGCGCACGTTGGGTGACTTTTGCGCCGTGGTGCGATGGTCAGAATTGGCCCACGATGAACGCGGCGGGGACAACACGACCAAGAGGCTTTATTACAAACTGCTCCAAAGCCGGGTTGCCTTGGTCGAAGAGATGGGGCAGACGCACGGGATTAATCGGGTGTTGGAAACGAGCACCATCAAACAGCTCACCGGGGGCGGAGAGATTACCGGAGCGGATCTGTATAGGTCCGAAGTCACGGGAGAAATCAAGTTCAAACTCGTCTCGCTGATGAACGAAGCCCCGCATATCGAACCCGACGCCGCGTTCAAGCGCCGTGTTCGGGTGATTCCGTTTCGTGCCCGGTTTGATGAAGTGGCGAATCCAGGCTGTATCGAGCTGGCAATGGAGCGCAAGAACGCGCCTTCACAGCTCCGGGAATCCCCACATCGGTTATCCACGCTGCTCGCCAATGAACGTCCGGGGATTCTGTACAAGTGGATTCAAGCCGCACAGAGGTTCATCGCCAACGGGGAGGAGCTAGGCAACATTCCGTCTTCGGTCAGGGAAGCAACAGCCGCTATGTTCCATGAGGCCGATTACCACGCTCGGGTGGTTGAGCGGCTGGAGTTCGGGGACGAATCGTTCAATGTCACAAAAGGCGAGCTACTGGCGCTTGGGGAACGGACATTTAGGGAAAATGGCCGGGACCCTCGTTCGTTCGATATTGGGAAGCTGTTCACTTTGCTGGCAGACCGGCGTTGCACAGCTGTGTTCAATGTCATGCGGGAGGGGAGGCGAAAGGAGGGTTGGCGCGGTGTTCGATTGGTTCCCGACACTCCGGTTGTCCGGGTTTAGCCGGTTTGCAACCCGTGCAACCCATTCCCCTGACCTTTTTTTTAATAGAAATGAAAGTGGGTAATAGACGGTGTAGAGAAAAGTGTCGGCAAGTGGGTTGCAACGGGTTGCAAAACTCAAATGGAGGACAAAAATGAGGTTTTGCCGCGGTGCCGGTAGTGGGCGCGGGCCAGCGGACAATATCCCGGCGATAGATACGTGGGCTACTATCTGCGGTCCAATCTGCAAGGGCTGTGCTGCAAGTGCCACGCGGACAAGACGGCAGAGGACAAGGCGCATGTTGGGCCGTGGCCGGATGTTGTTGCTGCGGAGGCACTTGCGCCTAAGAGCGTGTAGTCCTTTGGCTAGGCGTGAGCCCAATGTAGTCAATGTGTTAGGGGGTGGGGGTGGGTCGAATCTTGGACACCTCCCCAGCGTCGCCCACGGTAGCTCATTAATTTTTACAGATGAATATACATTTCGTTTTGCATATTTATTGCAAATAAAGCTAGTTAGGAGCCTAAATACATGCCCCGTAAAGTGAAGCAAGACAAGAACTTAGCGCCGGGCCAACCGACAAAGCCCGGCACATCCGGCGCGCCCGGCGCACGGGCAAGGTTGTGATGTTTCCAAAGTCCTGATGTCGTTATTTTGAAGGCTGTTTATTCGGGTGCGGGGAGGCACCGGGAATGGGGTCAAATCCGTGGAAATTCTATGGCTCACCGCAAATGAGGCCGCCGAACACTTGAGGGTCAAGCCGCGCACCATCCTGAAGTGGGCGAAGGAAGGCCACATCCCCGCGCATCCGTTGTCCGGCTCAAAGCGCGTGACTTGGAGATTTTTGAAATCTGAATTAAATGCTATGTTGAACGTGCCATCTGCTGCCGAACCGGGGAGGGTTTAATGCGCAGCAGAGCAAAAACGGGAAGTGTTGTACAGGACAAGCGCGATAAAGTTTGGCGCTTCTATTGGTGGAAGAACGGCAAGCGGCGATCAAAAATGCTTGGACGGTTTACCACCAAAACAGCCGCGTGGTCCGCAGCAAAACCATTGCGGAATGAGCTGGAATGCGGAACGGATACCAGCAAACCATCCGCGCCAATCGTGAGCAGTCTAATTGAACGTTACCGGGCAGAGAGAATGCCAACACGCACAGACACAAAGCGGTCTTACGAGGTCTGGATTAGCAACTACATCGTCCCGAAGTGGGGCGAGTGCGCAATCACAGACTTGGAGCCGCGCCCTGTGGAACTGTGGATTGGTTCTCTCACACTCGCACCGAAGAGCAAGACGCACATTAGAGGCATGCTCAGAAATCTTTGGGACTTTGCCGCGTGGAGCGGGGACATTCCAAGAGAGCAGCGCAATCCAATGGAGCTAGTGAGAATCAAGGGCGCATCCAAGCGGGTTCGCACGCCCCGGAGTCTCACGGTTAAAGAGTTCCAAGCATTCGCACAGCATCTTGCGGAGCCATTTTGCACGATAGCTTTGCTGTGCTGTTGCTTGGGACTTCGCATCAGCGAGTGTCTTGGTTTGAAGTGGTCAGACGTGGATTGGCTCAACGGAAAGTTGTTGGTTGAGCGCGGCATTGTCTGTCAGCAAGTGGACGATGTGAAGACATCGGAGTCACGCAAGCAATTAGTGATTGCCGGTGAACTTCTCACTGCTCTCCAGACGTGGAAGCAAGCGGCCCAATTCTCCGCGCCGGGTGATTGGATGTTTGCTTCGCCGGTCCAGCTCGGGCGTCTTCCGTGGTCCTATGACCAAGTGTGGCGCGTGTATCAGAAAGCAGCAAAAGCGGCGGGTATCGGTGGTCTCGGGACTCACTGTCTTCGGCACACGTTCCGCACATGGCTTGGTTCCGTGGGCACTCCGGTGGGCGTACAGCAGAAGCTAATGCGCCACGCCGACATTCGTACCACGGTGAACATTTACGGGGACGCGGTGACGGCAGATATGGCGGAAGCGCACGGCAAGATAGTAGAACTTGCGCTTAATGGCACGGGAACGGCACGGAAGCCGGTCTAAGTGATTGAAAAGTGGTGAGCGCGGAAGGAATCGAACCTTCAACCTACTGATTAAGAGTCAGTTGCTCTGCCAGTTGAGCTACGCGCCCTTCATTGACCTACAGCGACAGCTTGAGAATGTGTAGCGGAAATCGTAGCGGCCTTTCGCTTTTGCGTTCCCTTGTCAGCAGCCGTTCGCTCATTCCCGTCTTCATTGTTCTGCCGTTCTGATTCTAACGAACGCGCATTCATTCTGTCTAGCCACGTCGGAGCAGAGAAACATGGCTGTCCAATCCCTCACCGATGGATGCGACTCGGTACCAAGTAGCTCTTTCGGATTAAGAGTGAGCTGCTCTGCCAGTTGAGCTACGCGCCCTAATTTTCAGAAACGCCTGCTTCGGAACGAAGTTGGATGGCGGAGCCAATTACGGCTTCTGCTTGACTCAGAAGTTCACTCGCAATCTAACCAACGAGTCTTTATTCCGCAAGCCAACAAGGGAAGGATCGCTCCCGAACCCAACCACCGGATTTCAGTCGGCAGCCGGGGGCGTGTTGATTTGTATCAAATCCGCCGTTGGACGCGCCGACAGCCGTCGTGTGGGCTGTGGCATCGGACTTCCAGGCAGGTGGCTCCGCTGGACTCGCTCGGCCGCGGCAACGCCCCTCGGGCAAGCCCGCTCGGGCCGCTGCGGCGCACGCCAGAAGTCGAGGTAGCCCACCTGGTGCACGCAACTGACGGTGCACTGTGGGGCGCAACTTTTTTCCGTCAAAAATTCGCGGCGGATATCAGCCAGCGTGTATTCCGTCAATGCCTTGCCAGGGTAACCGCGCTGCTGCGAGCAGTAGTGCACCAGTCCATCTTCACAGATGTAAAGATAGCGGGCGCCGGCGCGGCATCGCCACTGGTTCGGCAAGCCTAGCGCGATCCTGTCCTGAAAGTAATTGAAGCGCGAATAATTCCGCCGGTCCGCATCTTTCATTATCAGGAAGACCCCACGCTCTTTGGCCGAGAGCGGACGCAACTGGCCATCGCCGTCGTGAATGATGCCTATGGTTGAAGTGAAACCCAGTTGACGCGCGCGCCGTCCCACCACCAGGGCGTCATGCGGATTGCGGACGCCGCCGCCGACCACGCTGTTGATGTTTACATGGAAGTCGGCGTGTTCGGCCAGCAGTTGCAGCTTTTTGTCGAGCACCTTCAGGCTTTTCTTGCTCACCTCGTCCGGCACGACGTTGTCGATAGAGATCTGCATGTGGTCAAGCCCGGCACGGTTGAGCCGCTGGATGCGCTCGGCGGTGAGCAGATACCCGTTGGTGATCAGGCCGGTGATCATTCCTTTTGACCGGATGTAGCCGATAAGCTCGTCCAGTTCCGGATGGAGGATAGGTTCACCGCCGCTGATCGTGACAATCGTGGTGCCCAGTCTCGCCAGGTGGTCGACGCGTTCTCGCATGATGGCTAGCGCCACCGGTTTGGATGTGCTGTCGTACTCGTTGCAGTAGGCGCAGGAGAGATTGCAGCGGCGCATGGGAATGATGTGCGCCATCACGGGATGGTCGGTCGACACCAGTCCTTTGGCAATCATCGCCAACTCGCGCAGGCGACGATTCGCCGCGATCATTGTTCTACGTAGCCCACGATTCTTAATCGGCATAGGGGTCCAATCTTTTATTACAGCACAGGACCCTCGGCCCCTTGGAACCTGCATTCGCTGATCAGCGTAAAAACCGGGTTTATCGGGGCATAACAGCGGGTGGATAGATTCGTGCAGCTCGGCGCAATCCGGGCTCCTGCAACAGACCGGGCTAACCGCCGGCCCCTGTGACAGCCGCCCGGCGGTGTCGAATTCGGGCCACTCGGGCCAGTGAGGCTGCGGCGCTCATTTATAATCATCTATTCCGTGTCGAATATCGGAGCTCTAGAAAAAAATGATTCGATTTCTGCAAACCAAAGGCCCGATTCAGAAGGTGTTACTGGTCGGCTTTTTGGCCATCATCTGCATCATGATGGTCGTCACCCTCGTTCCCGGCGGCATTCTCAATGAGTTCGGGATCACCCATGAGGGCCTCATCGCCAAGGTTGGGTCCGAGCAGATTACGGCTCAGGACGTCAATCAGCAGGCCAACCAGATAGCCCGCAGTCAGTTCCCGCGTGGAGCTCCTCCGCAGCTTCGCCCGTACCTTGTGCAACAGGCCGCTGAATCGCTGATGATGCAGGGCCTTTTGATCAACGAAGCCAATCGCATGGGCCTCCGCACCGGCGACGAAGAACTGCGCTACGAACTGCAACACGGCGGGCTTTCGCCGCAGCTTTTCCCGAACGGCAATTTCGTCGGCACCGATCAATACAAAGCGTTTGTCGCAACCAACTTCAATATGACCATTCCGCAATTCGAAGACAAGCTGAAGCGACAAATCACGATTAACAAATTGCGCAATGTTATCGAGGGAGGCGCAAGCGTCTCTGGCGATCAGTTGGCCCAGCGCTTCCGCCAAGTCAACACCAAGGTGAAATTTGACTATGCCGTGATCGCGCTGGGGGACATGGCGAAACAGTTGAAGCCGACCGATGCCGAACTGCGGGCGTTCTACGAGAAGTCGAAGGCGCAATACGCTAACAGCATTCCTGAAAAGCGCAAGGCGGTTTACATCCCGATCGAGCAGGCGAAGCTGCCGAGCCCGCCCAAGGTCACGGCGGAAGATTTGCAGAGCTACTACAACGCTCATCAGGACCAGTTTCGGGTTCCCGAGTCGGTGACTGTGCGTCATCTTCTGATTCGTACTCCGCCAGCCGGGCCGGACGGCAAGGTGGACCCCAAGGCCGTTGCCGAGGCGCGCGCCAAGGCCGAGGACATTCTGAAACAGCTCAAGGCGGGCGCCGATTTCGCAACGCTGGCGAAGAAGTACTCGCAAGACCCGGCGAGCGCCCCCAACGGAGGATTTCTCGGTCCCATTACCCGCGGACGCACGGTTCCCGAGTTTGAAAAGAGCGCCTTCTCGACGCCCAAAGGACAGACCAGCGGCATTATTCAGACCGATTACGGCTTCCACATCCTTCATGTCGACGATAAGACCGAAGCGCACGTGAAGACCCTGGCTGAAGCCAAGCCGGAGATCGAGCCCGTGGTCGCGCGCGAAAAAGCCAAAGCAGCAGCCGAGACGCTATCACATGCGGTGGAAGCCGACGCGCGCACCGGCGGCATGGAAAAGGCCGCCAAGAATCATGGCCTGCAGGTCGTCAATACGGGTTACTTCGTTCGCTCCGAGCCGCTTCCCGGCATTGGCAATGCGCCGGGCTTTATGGATGCCGCGTTTGCCGCCAAAGCGATGGCGCCGCCGGCCGCTGTGGCCACGCCGCAGGGTTTCGTGATCCTGCAGGTCACGGACGTGAAGCCTCCCTCGACTCCGACCTATGAGGAAGTAAAGGATCGCGTTGAGCAGCAGTTCAAGACGGATCGGGCTCAGGCGATGCTCTCGCAAAAAACGCAGGAGCTCTCGGACCGGGCTCGCGCCCAGCACAACCTTCGCGCCGCAGCCAAGGAACTTGGCGCTGCTTTGCACACCAGCGAATTGGTAACGCCCCAGAGCCAGGTGCCGGAGATCGGCGCGTTCACCGGGCCGGCAGCGCAGATTTTCACCATGAAGCCGGGTGAGATTTCGGGAGCGATCAACACCGCACGGGGCGGGCTGGTCATGATGCTGCTGGAGAAGCAGGAGCCGTCCATGGCCGACTTTGACAAGCAAAAAGACGACATCCGCCAGCAACTGCTCCAGCAAAAGCAATCGGAGATGTTTGAGCTCTACATCGCCAATCTGCGCAAGGTGGGCGAGCAGAAAGGCATCATTAAGGTTTATGACAAAGAGTTCACTCGTTTGATGGCCACCGTTAGCGAGTAGCCTGATTCATCGGTGCGCAGGGGGAGTGAAACTCGCGGCTTTAGTTCTTTGAAGGGGCGCGGCTTTACAGGCTGCTGAAAAACTCGTAGCAGTGTCATCCTGAGGTCGCTCCGGTTTTGCGCGACCGAAGGATCTGCTTTATTTTTAGCACGCGCAAACAGCAGATCCTTCGCTGCGCTCAGGATGACACCTCGGAGAACAGTTTTTCTGCAGCCTGTTTAGCCGGGGTCCCCACTACGCGCCGTGTTTGCGCGTAGTGGGGTGGAAGCCGCGCCGTCCAGAGCCAACAAGAATGCGGGCTTTAGCCCCTGAGGAGATTCGCCGTTTCCTCTGACATCGGTTTATGAAATAAGCTCCTATAGATTGAAAGACGCTGATGCCGAACGAGCGAGCTACCGGAATTCTGTTGCATCCGACTTCATTTCCGTCGCACGGTGGAATCGGCGACCTGGGTCCGGCTGCCTACGAGTTCGTCGATTTCCTTGCCGCCGCCCGGCAGTCGCTCTGGCAGCTTCTGCCGCTTAATCCGCCGGGGATCGGCAACTCGCCCTATTCTTCCACGTCGGCCTTCGCCGGAAACGTTTTGCTGATCTCGCTCGACCGTCTCGCCGAACGCGGATTGATTTCGCGCGAGGCAATCTCGCAGCTTGCCGATACCGGGGACCGGGTCGACTTCGAGCGCGTAGAGCAAGCGAAGTTGCCACTGCTGGCGGGCGCCGCGCGCGAATTCCTGCTCAGCGCCGGTGGAAACGACAGCTCCTCCTATGACGCTTTTTGCCGCGACAACTCCTGGTGGCTCGAAGATTTTGTCCTTTTCGATGCCTTGCGCCGCCGTTTTCACGGGGAGAGCTGGAACCGCTGGCCGCGCCAACTCGCGCGGCGCGAGCCCGATGAGTTGACCCGGCTTCGCGACGAGTTGCGGGATGAACTCGACATTGGGCGTTTCTTGCAGTTTGCGTTTTTTGAGCAGTGGCGTGCGCTGCGCCTGCGCTGTGCCGCCAGCGGCATCCGCATCATCGGCGACATCGCCATATTCGTGAGCTATGACAGCGCCGATGTCTGGATGCATCCGCATCTTTTCCGCCTCAATGCCGATCTCGAACCCGAGGTCGTCGCCGGTGTGCCGCCGGATGCGTTCTCCGAAACCGGCCAGCGCTGGGGGAATCCCACGTATCGATGGGATGTGCTGCGGCAGCGCAACTACGACTGGTGGGTGCAGCGCGTCAGTTGGGCGCTGCGTTTTTGCGACATCATACGGCTCGATCACTTCCGCGGTTTCGTGCAGTCCTGGGAAATCCCCGCTGCCGAGCCCACGGCCGTTCATGGGCGCTGGGTCGACGGGCCGCAAGACGAGTTCTTCCAGGTTTTGCACGCCAGGCTGGGGGATCTTCCCTTCATCGCCGAGGACCTTGGGCTCATTACCCCCGACGTTCATGCGCTGCGCGAGCGCCTCAAGATTCCCGGCATGCGCGTTCTCCAGTTCGGCTTCGGCAACCCCGGCGCGCATATCTATTTGCCGCACCGTTACGAGGCCAACACGGTCGTGTACACGGGGACGCACGACAACGACACCACCGCGGGCTGGTGGCAGTCGATTGCCGGGCAGGAGCGCTGCGATGCCCTGGCTTACCTCGGCGATGCCAGCGATGGCATTCACTGGGCAATGGCGCGAACAGCCCAGAACTCAATCGCGAACCTTTGCGTCATACCGCTGCAAGATGTGCTCGGCCTCGGTTCGGAGGGGCGCATGAACACTCCGAGCCGCTCGCAGGGAAACTGGGATTGGCGCTACCGAAAGTCTGCTCTTACGCCGCAACTGGCGGAAAAGCTGGCGGTCATGGCCGAGGTTTCCGACCGGCAGCCGCGCCCCTCAGCGCAGCAGCAGGGCGAGGGGAAAGCTAGCGAAAACTTCGTGGCATAACAGGGTCTGCTGCCCGGCCGGCAAAATTTCCCCGGTAAGCAGGTTCTTCATCGGCGGGCCTGGCGATATGGGAGGCAGCACGATTTCCGTCGCTCCCCACGCCTCGCCTATGGGCATGCGCTCTTCGCCGCCCATCATGCTGTAGGTAAACCGTGGAGTCGCCACCACGGCCATCCGCTGGCCGAATGTCCTGGCGTAAGCCACCACATTGCGCTCGCCTGTTCCCTCCACTTTCAACGGAACATAGTCGCCGAGTTCGAACAGTTCGCGATGTTCGCGCCTGGCATGTAGCGCGCAACGTGTCACCCAGAGTTTCAGGCGGCCGTCGCTCCAATCTTGCAGCATTTCTCCGCACAGACGGCTGATGCCTTGCTCCTCCCGCGAACGTTCGATCATCTCGCGCAGGTGGCGCCTGCGCAGCTCAAAGTCCACCGGGCGACGGTTGTCCGGGTCCACCAGGCTGAAATCGAAAAGTTCCTGGCCCTGGTAGATATCGGGAACTCCGGGCGAGGTCAGCTTGATCAGCGTCTGCGAAATCGAGTTGATAACCCCGAACAGCGCGATCCTGGGCACAAATTCCTCGATCTGCCTGAGAAAGCTGTTAGGGCGGTTCTCCGAGCCGGGCGTCAGGATACGCGCGATGAAGTTGTGCAGCGCCTCCATGTATTCCTGGTTCGGGTTGATCCAGCTCGTATTGACCTTGGCCTCGTTCACCGCCTTCGTCATGTAGGCCTGGATTCGGGCCAGGAAGTCCTCGCTCTGTTTCTTCTCCAGTGCCCAGGGATGGGTGGTCCGCAGGTTGCCATTTCCTTTGCCTGCCACTGGGGCTCCCTGCGCTGCTTCTTTTGCCGGTAATGGCCATGTGCCCACCAGAGTTTGATAGAGCAGGTATTCCTCGTTGGCATCGGGAACCGTGCGTCCGTCGCTCAGGGTCCGTTTTTTTCCGCGATTGCTGCGGCGCCAGCGCAGTACTTGGGCGGCCCATAGCCGCGGAATTTCCGAGAGCACGTCGAGGCGCATACGAACATCCTCGCTGCGCTTGGTGTCGTGCGTCGAAGTAGCCAGCATCGAGTGGCGCCACTGCTGCTGGCGCTGAAGATTGCCGCGATGGAACTCGTCCAGTTCAACCCCGAACTCCTTGGGCGATCCGCCCACTTCATTCACCGAGACGAAACGGTTATAGACGTAGCAAGCAGTGTCTTCCAAGCCCTTTGCCATCACCGGGCCGGTCAGTTGCTGGAACTTCAAGGCAAAATACAACTGTTTGCGGTAGCCGTAGATGGCCGCCTCGCCTCCGTCGCCGCCCCGCAGCAGCAGGATGTCGCGCAGGAATTCGAATACCGAGCCCGGCATGCTGCTGTTGCGCCGCTTTGCCAGGGCGATCGCTTCGTTGATATATACCCGGTCGCGCTCGCTGATGTTGCCTCTTTCGTCGATATAGGTGCGATAGACGGGGAAACACGCGATGGTTTCGCGAATCGCGTCGCGCAGAACCGACCTTGTGAAGTCGCGCGCCCGCCTGTTCATCGATGAGATCTCGTCCAGCATGTGGGTGAGCACGTTCACTTCGCTGGAGAGCGCGCTGTGCATGATCAGTTTCTTCCCCTGGTAGATGATCGCCTCCACGTCCATCCACTGGCTTAGAAAGCGCTGGTAGAGATTAGTGAATGACTTGCGGTTGCGGGTATCGATGAAAATCCCGTTCACCAGGTTCGCAAAGTCGTAGCCGACCGTCCCATCGACCGGCCAGTCCCCCGGCAGCTCCTCCCCCGGCTCCAGGATTTTTTCCACTACCACGTAGAGCGGCGCGCGTTCGCCGGCCGCGTCTTGCTGACTGAAGGCGTTCTGTAGTTCCAGCTCGATTCCGTTTTCGGCCTGCGGTTGCCTCGGTTCGCCGCCGTAACATTGGCTGGCGGCATAAAGCATCTGCAGCCGGGCAAAGTACTGCGGTGGATTTAACAACCCGTCAGGGTGATCGATTCGCAGCCCGGACACCGTGCCGGCGGCGAGGAGTCGCCGGATCAGGGCTCCAGTCGCGGCGAAAACCTGCGCATCTTCCATACGCAACCCGACCAGGTCATTGATGTCGAAGAAGCGCCGGTAATTGATCTCCTCGGCGGAAACGCGCCAATGCGCCAACCGGTATGGCTGCGCCTCCAGCAGCTTGTGCAGCGCGTCGAAGCTGCGGCCATCGCCCGCGCGTCCATTGATGCGGCGCAGCGCCTCCTCCACCAATCCCTTGATCTCCGGCTTGCGCTCGACCATGTCTTTCAGCCGCTGGCCAATGAATGGGGTTTCGCGCTGCCGCGCCGTAGCGCGCTCCGCTTCGACGGTATCGTGCTTCGGCAGCTTGGCAAATCCGGCCAGCACGCCCATCAGTTCGCGCGCCGATTCCTCGCCCGCCAGGGAGGTGAAATCGCCTCGCGGTTCGAAGATGAGCGGAATCGTCTGTGGATCGATCGGAAAGATCTTGTCGTAATAGTCGATCCGGAACTCGCCGTCAACGTACTTGAGCACAAGCTTGCCCGACTCGAGTTCCTCGCCATACTGATCGCCCAGAATCGGCAGCAGAACTTTATTGTGCAGTTCGCCTTTCAGCGGGTTCCAGTCAATATCGAAGAAGTCAGCAAACTTTGACGTGCGCCCGTTCCGCAGCACATCCTGCCACCAAGGATTGCTGCCGTGCCCGACGCCCATGTGGTTCGGCACCACGTCCAGCAGCAGCCCCATGCCGTGGTTCTTCAGCTCCGCCGCAAGTTCGTCGAGTTCTTCCTGAGTTCCCAGCTCCGGGTTGATGGCATTGTGGTCGATGATGTCATAACCGTGCATGCTGCCGGCATGCGCCTTGAGAATAGGCGATGTGTAGCAAGTGCCGACCCCGAGTTCATGCAGGTAGCCGACCAGCTTGCGAGCATCGCTGAAGCGAAAAGCGCGATTGAATTGCAATCGGTATGTCGAAAGCGGCCGCAGCCGCTCCTTGCCGGCGGCGAGGCGCCCCAGACACTCGCGTAATCCAGACGCCTCATCGACAGCAACAACTGACTGGTTTAGCATTCCGGGCCAAGCTCTCGGATGTTCATCAAGACACTACTTAGATGCGTCCCAAAGGCCGGGTGTCGCCATCTTGGTGCCCCACGTCCCGCCCGCCAAGAACTCTTTTGAGACAATCCGTGCAGCCTGGCTGGCTGTGTCGCCTCTAGCGATAAGCTCCTGGCGTTCGGGGTCCCCGGCGAGCACCGCTCGCTGAGGTGATAGTGTTAACGTGGCGTAATTCTTATCGCGGTAACGTGCCCATTCGACTGGTATTCACCTTTTTTGTTGCAGCCAGTCCTTCCCGCCGCTTTACTAATTCGCCGCCAACGCGGAAAATAGCGGGTTGCCTGCTACGGGGGGCGCGCATCACTGTTTGCGAACCCTTACTCACCCCACCTGCTGAAAGGACGATCATGGCATCCAGTGGTGAACTGATTCGCTTGATGAACTACGTCGACGATATCTCCACGACCCTGCGGAGGATCAAAGTCGCAAGCGCGTTTATTCCAGTTGAAGAAAAAAAACGTCTGTCCGAGTATATGCGAAACTCTGATCCGAACTTTCTTAAAGTGCTGGAAGGCCTGGAGCGGGGAGATTGATGGCCGCAATTCACACTATTGCCGTCATCGGGGCTGGCGTAATGGGACGTGGCATTGCCCATGCCGCGGCTCTCGCGGGTTACCGCACGATTCTGGAAGACATCCTGCCGACGGCATTGCGCAAGGCCGGGGATGAAATCCGCGGTACTCTCGACCAAGGGGTGGAAGCCGGCAAGCTGTCGCCTGAGCAGGCCAATGCCGCTTTCGCCCGCTTGGAATACGCCAATTCGGTCGAGGAGGCGGCACGCCAGGCGGACTTCGTCATCGAGGCCGTGCCCGAGGAGATGGAGTCGAAAATCGAAATCTTTACCATGCTCGACAAAATCTGCCGTCCCGATACCTTCCTCGGCTCCAACACCTCCTCGCTTTCGGTTACCGAGATCGCGTCCGTCACTTACCGCGCGCACCGCATCGCCGGCGTGCACTTCTTCAATCCGGTACACAAGATGAAGCTGCTCGAGGTCGTGCGCGGACTGGAAACCGATGACCAAACCATTGCCGCGGCCGTTGAGATCGGCACACGCATGGGCAAGGAAGTGGTCGTCATCAAGGAATCGCCTGGTTTCATCACCAGCCGCATCAACGCCCTCATCGGGAACGAAGCTTTTTACATGCTTCAGGAGGGCATAGCCTCGGCCAGCGACATCGATAAAGCAATCAAACTGGGACTCCAGCATCCCATCGGACCGTTCGAGATGGTCGATCTGGTTGGACTTGACACGCGCCTGCATATCCTGGAATATCTGCACAAAAACCTGGGCGAGAAGTACCGCCCCTGTCCGTTGATGGTGCAATACGTCAAAGCCGGACGCCTCGGCCGCAAATCAGGCCGCGGCGTTTACGAATATCCACAGCCCGATGCCGCGCAAACGGGGTCCCCGACAGGCGCCGTAGTTGCGCATGTTGGGGTGGAAACGGGGTCCCCGACAGGCGCCGCAGTTGCGCATGTTGGGGCGGAAACGGGGTCCCCGACAGGCGCCGCAGTTGCTCATGTTGGGGCGGAAAAACCGGCCGGTGGCAACAAGACATAAGCCGGTGTGCCGCTGGGATTTCAGTCTCCGCCGGCAGCTACCGGGCTGCAATGGAATGGAATGCTCACGATGTCGCACAGAATGATCGTTGTGCTTGCCGTATGCTTTCTGGTTGCGGAGCCGGCTCTTGCCGAATCCTGGCCACGCATCCAGCCATTCGATCACACCTACAATTTTGCCCGGCCGCAGGACATGTACCTGAGCTTGTCGATTCAGACCGTTACCGGCAAGTTAGCCTACATCCTGGAATGCGCCAGTCCGGAAAACGCCCGCGCCCGTGCCGAAAACTTTCACTATACCCATGAGTTCGAGTGCCGGCTTGTGCTTCCCGGGGCGACTCATGCTCCCGATAACCAGCTATTGACCGATGGCTCCGGCAAAGCCGGCTCGATGAGCCAGGCTGGCTTCAACTGGAACCAGCTCAACGGAGACTGTTATCGTCACCCGGACTACGGCGCGCAGCGTACGTTCCATCTGCGAAACATCCGGCTGATTATCACCGCTTCCAACGTGCGCTTCACCCCCGAGGTCCGCGTCGGACAGGTCCACAAGCGTTCTATTCAGGGACTGACTATACGCGTGCAGGGTTTCTACGATCCCAGCGCGTTGCGCGAGTTCGCCGCGCCCAGCCGCTACGAAGAGCCGAAGCCCTTGCTGCCGGATCAGCCGGCGGGACTGCTCGATTGCATAAAGCCGGTGCTGAAACCGTCGAGTGCGGGAGTTCGCTAGAGTCAGGTTCAAGAATAGTTCATAGTAGGGGAGCGGCTTCAGCCGTACCCTTTCTAAAGCTTCGACGGTGCCCCACATCTGCCGCAGTTAGCAGATGTGGGATCTTAATTCTTCCGAAACCGCGCTAGAATTCCCTTCATGTCCTCGAGCCCGGAACATCTCGCGCTTGTCCGCCGGCAACTGGAGCGCTACGAGCATCCGCTGCTGAATTTCGAGGCGGAACTCCACGACGGGCAGGTTCAGGTCAAAATAGAGTTCAAGAATCCGCCGGTTCCGGTGCACACCTATTTTTTCTACGTCCATCCGCGCGATGCCGAGAATCCGCAGTTCGAGTGGGCTTTTCAGCGGCAGCTCTACGATTGCATGCACGACTATTTTGTCGAAATGTTCGTCCGCACTCCCTACAACCTCGAACTGCCTCCCGAAGACAATGAGGACTGACCCCGCCGCTAATCCGCTGCGCCAGCGCATTGTCGACGTCATCCGCCGCGAAGGGCCGATTCCCTTCTCGCGCTACATGGCCATGTGCCTGTACGAGCCCGAGCTGGGTTACTACGCGCGCCCGCGCGAGCAGTTCGGCAAAGCCGGCGATTTTTACACCTCGTCGGACGTGCATGCCTTGTTCGGGCGTCTGTTGTGCCGTCAGTTTGTCGAGTTCTGGCAGGCACTCGGCGCGCCCGCCGTCGTCGACCTCATCGAACTCGGTCCCGGGCGCGGCCTGTTTGCCCGCGATGTGCTCGACTGGGCGGCCAAGAAGCATCCGGAGTTTCTGCGGGCGCTCCGCTATCGGCTGGTCGAGACTTCGCTTTGGCTGCGGCAGCGCCAGCAGGAGCGGCTGGCGGAATTCATCGCCACCGGACAGGTCACGATCGACAGCGATTTCTCCCCGGCTCTGGCGCGCTCAACCCCACAACGCGCAAAAGCGCGCGCAGTGGGGACCCCGTGCGGCGATGCGCTGATCGTATTCGGCAACGAATTCTTCGACGCCCTTCCTGTCGAGGTGCTCACCGCCGGCGGCGAGCTTCGCGTGGCGGAAGAGGGCGGCGCCTTGACCGAGCAAACCGTCGATCCGCGTCCGCAGGTGCTCGAATACGTCGACCGCTACGGCATGCATCCGCCTGCCGGGGGCCGCGTCGAGGTTTCCCTTGCCGGCCTCGAATGGATGCGCCGCATCGCCGCCGCCTTTGCGGACTCCCGGGGCCCCCGCCGCGGCTTCGCGCTCTTCATCGATTACGGCTACACGCGCCCGCAGCAACTAGCCGGGCGCCATCTGGACACGCTCATGACCTACCGCCAGCACCGGGCGAGCGGCAATCCCTACGAGGCTCCGGGCGAGCAGGACATCACCGCGCACGTCAATTTCACGGCTCTGTGCGCCGCCGCCGAGCAGGGCGATCTCGACTATCTGGCGCTACTGACGCAAGCGCAATTTCTGATGGGAGTAGGCGAGGCGACCCAGTTCGCGGAGGCCTTCGAGGATTGCCGTTTGCCGCAGGAACGCGCCAAGGTGGCTATGCAACTGAAACACCTGGTCACCCCCGCGGGCATCGGGGAAATCTTTCAGGTGCTGCTGCTCTCGCACGGCGTCGACGCCGCAAAGACGCGTTCGCTGAGCGGGCTGAAGTTCGCGCGGTAGGGGGGAACCGCCGAGCACCCACATTTGCTAACTGCGGCAGGTATGGGCCGCCAGCCACCCGAAGGCCGACGACGGCCTCACAGGTGATATCATGTTTTCATGGCGAAAAAGAACGTCAGATTTGTTGCCGTTAAGACCGTCAAAAAGCCAGCGACTGTCAAATTCAAGACAAAGTCAGGCAAGACGGTTTCTTTCAAAGCGGTCAAGACGTTCAAACAGAAGGTCGTGCACTTCGGCGCGAAAAGAGCATGAACCGAATCTATCTGGACAGTAATATTCTCATCGCGTATTACTCGCAAGACAAACCTGAAGAGGCCAAGAAAAAAATGGTCGACAATGCCTTGGCCGTATTCGCCCAACTTAAGGACATCCAACTGTGTACATCCATGTGGGCTGTCACCGAGATGGTTAATATTCTCGTTTCCAGTAAAAAGATGGATCGAGGCATCGTTGCCGAAATAGAAAACCAGCTCGTGAATGAGAGACGGCTAAGAAATCTGAAGATCCATTTTCTAGAGATCAGCCCGGAAAGAGAGTACGACTTTGGCGAGTTCTTCTATCACGTGAGACACGCCATTCTCAAATACCATTCCGGGGTCGGAGATGTAATTCATAGCGTCATTATGAACAACAATGGCGTCGCGACCATTCTGACATTTGACGAAAAAGACGACTTCAAACAAATTCCCGATTTAACGGTCCTTCATCCTAGAGACATCAAACTGGATTCGTAGGGCAATTTCCCCCCTCACATCCCATTCGCAGGTGCCCCACATCTGCCGCAGTTAGCAGATGTGGGACTTTGATTTCGATTCACTGGGCCGAATTCGCGATCCCGGCACACTTCCCCTCACATGCCGTTAGCTTCCTTGCTGCGACTGAACGGCGATTGCAGGTATTTGCGGGCTTCGTCGAGAGCGCCCTGGGTGTTGTCCTGGGTTTGCAGTGCCTGCTGATACTCATTGACGGCGCGCTCGCGCTGCCCGCTGACGTCGAAGATTTTGCCGAGCTGAATGTGGCTCCAGACCTCGGTCCACTTGGGCTCGCCATCACCGTTGAGGGCATCGCGATAGGCGTTCGCCGAGGCCTGGTAGTTGCGCTGCAGGAAAAAGACCTCGGCAATCCGGTAGTGTGCCAGCGAGCTGCTCTTGTTGATGTCGAGCGCCTTCTGGAATTCCTTCAGCGACTCGGCGAGGTTGCCCTGCTGCACCAGTTGCTGGCCGCGCATAATGGCCGTCCGCAGGCGCAGTTCGGAAGTATTCTTCAGCACGTCGTTATTAGGATCGATGACGATGCGCCGCGGCTTGCCATAAGTCTCAAGCGAATAGGCGGAATTGGTGCCGACGACATTGACCTTCTTGCTCTCGCTCTGGCCGTCGGTGTCGATCTTGAGCTCGACCGGCATGCGGAACAGGTCGAGATCCTGCTGGATCTCGCCCACCACGCGGAAGCCTTTGTTGGTGCGGTAGATGGTGTACTTGTTCTTAAACTCCGGAGCCCCGGTCGAGTCCAGCCATTGGGCGAAGAACCACGTCAGCTTATCGCCGGCGGTCTGGTCGGTCAGTTTTTCAAGATCGTCCACACTGGCCGTCTTGCCCTGGAACTGCTGCGCGAAGCTGCGCACGAGTTTGTCGAAGTTCTCCTCGCCGATGACCCAACGAAGCATGTGGAAAACCATGCCGCCCTTGTCCGTGGCAAGCGACTGAAAACCCGGATCGAACGGCTCCAGGGTTCCCAGTTGGCCAAGCGGAACCGTATCGTAGGCCAGCGCGCCGACAGACATATCCTTGATCGCTTCTTCCTCGCCGCCTTTGCCGGAAACGTGCTCGACGTACTGCGTCTCGGCGTAACGGGCCAGACCGTCGGTAACCCACCAGTCGTTGCGCGTCGCTGGTGAAACGGCCACTCCCCACCACTGGTGCGCAATCATGTTGGCCAGCAGCCGGTAGTTCAGTTTGCCGCCAACCACGCGGCTGGAAATAGCTGCCATCTCCGGTGCCCAGGCCGCAGGCACCGTGTCGTCGGGAAGCTCAACCACCTTCAGGTCGGTCGACATGGGCACGCCGTAGAGCGTGGTGAAATAGTTAAACTCCTTGCCGGCAACGTCGCCGTATTGTTGCGCCTGCTCCTTATGTTCGGGCGGGAAGAAGACATGAATGACGAGACCGCCGGCAGTTATGGTCGCGTCTTCAAACTTGCCGATGACCAGGGTTCCCGGGAAGCTGGGCTTGTCCCATGCGAAGCTGTAGGTGGTTTGCGGCCCGCTCAATTTGGCCGCCGAGCTCTCGGCCGGCGGCGCGGTCTGTCCTGTTTTGCGAGCGACTCCGCCGCTGCCGGTGCGCGCGTGAATGGGAGGCTTGCCGCTTTCGCCGGCTGCGCCCGGGGTTTGAGCGGGTGCCGTCGCAGGAGTGCCCGGCGCAGGCTGATTTTTGCCGCTGCCCACCACCGTATAGCCCTCGGGCACGGTGACGCGGATGGTGGCTGTGAAACGGTTGGTGCCGTATCCAACCACTGGGAACCAGCGTCCGGCATAGAGCAGGTAGCTCGAAGGGTCGCCGACATAGGCAAGCTTCAACCCCGCCACCGGACTGTCCTCGGCCGAAATCAGGTCGCCTTCGTACTCGAAGTTCAGCGTGCTCGACTGGCCTTTCTGCAAGCCGTTAGGCAGCGGGATGCGTACGGTGGAGTCCTGCGAGACGCGCTCGACCTGCATGGCGTGGCCTTCGGCATCGCTGACCTTGGATGGCCGCAAGTCATTGTGCAGCTCAAAAACCGCGATGCTGATGTCGTCCAGCGCGGTGAACTTGACCTGCGCGCGCGCCCAGAGATGGTGTTTCGCCGGGTTGATCGTGGCGTCGATGCGGTAGTCGTTGACTTCTATGCGGTTCTTTTCCGCGGCCCGCGTCTGCAAGGCGAGGGTCAAGCCAGCCATCAGGCAGATCAGCGCGAACGAGATTCCCAACCGGCGACGAAGCTGCGCTTGAGTGAGGGCACGTCCCAGAGGTTTGCGTGCATGCATGTTCTTGAAGCTCCTGAGCTTCCATTGTAAGTTGATGTTGAAAAGCCAATAAAAGGATGTTGAAAAACCAATATTAAAGATGGTAGTCCTCTGACCCGTCTTAGTGCCCCAGGTTCCGCGCCGCTCGGGATCCCCGACGAGTTTGGGTGCCCCACGTCCCGTCCCGCTTTTGGACTGACGTGGGGTAGTTTCTTCGGCCTGGTGCCCCAGGTTCGCCCGCCTTTGGCTAACCTGGGGTAGTTCGTTGGTCTGTGCCGGACGCTAAACCCTCTGTTATAACGTGCTTGATCGGGGTTCCCGGCGAGCCCTGCTCGCTGGGGTGGCTAACACGACGGAGCGGCTTCGGTTTTCGCCCGCCGCTCAAGCTGAATAATCTTCAGGATTTCCCGCGCCGCCGTCACCGAAGCCGAAGCGCCAGCAGCGACGCTCAGCTTGGCTTGCACCTCCCGTAGTCCGTCTAGCATCTGCCGGCGCTCCAGCCCGTCCGCGAGCACTCGCTCGATCCGGGCGGCCACGTTGACCGGGGTAAAGTCGCGCTGGACCAGCTCGGGGACGACCTCCCGACCGGCGATGAGGTTGACAATGCAGAAGAACGGCACCTCGACCAGCCGCCGTCCCAGCAACCAGGTGAGAGGCGTCAACCGGTAGACCATGACAAACGGAGTTCCGGCCAATGCCGCTTCCAGGGTAGCCGTGCCGCTGGCAACCACGGCTGCCTGCGAACTTGCCAGCGCCTGCTGGGCGTCTGCAACTAATTCCAGCGGAAATGCCTGGGACGGGTGCCCCACGTCCCGCCCGACTCGGGGTCCCCAGCGAGGCTCTGCTCGCTGGGGTGATTGAGGGCTGACGTGGGGTAGTTTCTTGGGCTGCCTTCTCCCGGGGTCCCCGACAATGACCGTTTTCGCCGTTGCTGGGGTGGAAGACAATTTACCGCTCAGCTCCGCCAGCCAAGCCCGGCTGATCGTCGACGCCACCGGCAGGCTGAAGTGCAGTTCGGGGTGTCGCGCATGCAGGGCGACAGCGGCATTGAGCATCGCCGGCAGGTTCAGCTCGATCTCCTTGCGGCGGCTGCCGGGCAGCAGGGCGATTTGCCGGGAATCACGCTCCACGACGCTGGCACTCGAGCCGGTGTCCGCGAGATCGGCCAGCGGGTGCCCGACGAACTCCACCTCGACCCCGTGCCGGCGGTAGAACTCGCGCTCAAAAGGAAAGATCACCAGCATCTTGCGCACGTAACGCTGCACCAGTTTGAGGCGTCCTTTGCGCCAGGCCCAGAGCTGGGGGCTTATGTAGTAAATCACCGGGATGCCGCGGTGATGAAGTTGGCGCGCCAAGCGGAAGTTGAACTCCGGAAAATCGATGAGCACGGCGGCATCGGGGCGACATCGGTCAACTTCCGCGAGCAGGCGGCGGAACTCGCGGTAGATGCGGGGCAGGTGCGACACCACTTCGGCCAGTCCCAGCACCGCAACGTCTTTGGCGTCGACCACTGTCTCGCACCCGGCGGCGCGCAGGCGCTCACCGCCCAACCCGAAGCACTCGACGCCCACGGGTGAAGCCAGTTGGCGCAAGGCGGCGAGCAGCGCAGCGCCGTGCATGTCGCCGGAGGCTTCGCCGGCGGAGATCAGCAGCCGCATCGGATGCTCTCCGCGGGCCGGACCCATCGCTTGTTGGAGTGTTGGCGCCATCGCAGCCTAGTTTACAGAAAACAGGGAGCCCGCGGGCCATTAGACGAATTCAGCAGCGGTTCCCGCTTTGGGCAAACAAGTGAGAATGCCTGTAGCTGTTGAAAAAGTCGCTCGCGGAAATTGCGCCGAAAAAACGTCGCTCTAGGAAGCCCTATAAACGATTTTCTCCGACTTCGGATACATTTCTGGTCACCCATTTTGAGCCGGATTTCGGCAAAACGGACTTTTTCAACAGCTACGCCCCTTATCACCAGTTACCCCGCACGGCCTGCCGATGTCGCCGTTACCGCATCTGAAGCGAACGCAGCATTTCTTCGAACGTGGACCGCAGTTTGGTGAAATCCTGCTGGGGCGCAGTGTAGACCACGAACAGCGCCGAACCGTCGGAGCGCGGCAGCGCCACCAGCCAGTCATGCTCTTCGACCGGCTGGCCTGGCTGAAACTGTATCGGTGAAACCCCGATCAAATCCACAGACCTTCCTGCAAGGCCGTTCACCCGGATACGTTTTGGAGTGCCGATCGTCCGCATGTCCGGGTTGTTGTGTTGCAATGTGCTGAGGATTTCCTGCGTGATCTGGTCGAAAGACTGTCCGTTGTTGCCTTGCGCGGTGCCGATAGAAACGCCATAGGCAATCTGGTCGCGCGTAATTCCGGATGGCGGGGCGATGACAATCGAGTTGCCCTGGCTATCTCCCGTCACCTGCCAATTGGCCGGGTAGGAGATGCTGAACCCGGGCTGGTTCAACTGGCGCATTCCGCCCGACAGACTAATGTCGGCGGCCCTGGCCTCATTACTCAACGTTCCGCCGCCGCTTCGCTGCCGTTGCGCAATTTCCCGCGCGCTATAGGCATGAACCTTGAGCGCATCCTGGCGAACCTGCTGGTACTGCGGACTGTCGAGGACATACTTTTTGGGCGGGAATCTGGCGATGATTTTTTGTATGCTTTGGGCGCGGTCGCCCGGGTCGGGGTGATCGGAGAGGAATTGCGGCACGCCGCTTCCGCCCTGCTGTTTGAGCTTGTCGAAGAACGTCAGCATGGCTCGCGGATTGAAGCCGGCGTCGTACATGATTTGCGCGCCCATCAGGTCGGCTTCCGTCTCGGCGGTGCGGGAATACTTCATGATCACGCCCCCGGCGCCTAACTGGATGCCCAGTTGCCCGAGCTGGCCGATGACCGTGCCGCCGAAGAGGCCTCCGATAATGGCGCTGCCGAGTGCGCCGGCGATCTGGTAAGGACGGGTTTCAGCGGCTTGGCGCGCCGAGTGCATCATCACCACGTGGCCTATCTCGTGCGCCATGACGCCGGCAAGCTGAGCTTCGTTATCGGCGGCCTGGATCGTCCCGAGGTTCACGAATATAGGACCGCCGGGCAGCGCGAAAGCATTGATCTCTTTCTGGTTGACCACGTGGAATTCGAATGGCCACTTGTACCCCGGTGCAGCGGCTGCCAAGCGGCTCCCCAACTGCTGCACGAACTGCGTGACCGGACTGGACTCGGGCAGCATCGGATACTGCTTTTCCACCTGCGCAGCGGCCTGCCTGCCAAGCTTGCTCTGTTCTTGAGGACTGGTTTTGACGCTGCTCGTGTCCGGTTGAAGGCGGCCGTCAGGCTCCTGACGCACATACCTGGTTTGCGCCGCCGTACCCAGGCTCAGCCATAGCACGAACAACACGGCAAGTGGGATTGGCGATTTCGGGCCAAGAGGGTTCATGCCTGTTCTTCCTTGCCGAGAGCTTGTTCCATAAACCGTAACAGAGGGATTGGCGAATCCCCTCAGGGGCTAAAGCCCGCGTTGTCGTTGGGCCTGGACGGCGCGGCTAAAGCTGAAGCCGCGCCCCTTCAAAGAACTATTTATGAAACAGGCTCTAGTAACACCGAACGAGATGATATCAGTTCGGATGCCCTTGTTTGCGGTGCTGACAGGCAAACAGGAAGGCAACAAAAAAGGAGTGCCTCGCGGCACTCCTGGCCAGAAAAGGAGATGTTTACTTGTGGTCCAGAAGCGAACCGGCGCCTGCTTCCTTGCGGTTGGTGCTGCTCACGGTGCGGCCAGAACGCGTCGCGGCCGCTCCGGCGGCAAATTCCGGCCCGTATTTCTCCAGCAGCACGGGAACCAATGCTCCCTCCGCCTCTTTGACAAAAGTCATTTCACCGGCCGCATCCATGTCGATGCGAATGAAGTCGCCAAGCTTCACCTGACTGGTGGCAACCAGGTTGGCCAGCGGGAAAACGATGCAGCGCTCGATGGCGCGCTTGAGATGCCGCGCCCCATACTTGGGGTCTGTCCCTTCCTTCAGAAGGTAGTTCTTGACGGTCGAAGTGCAACTGAAAACGAACTGGTTATTACCGGTAGCTTGCAGAATGCGCTGCTGAACCATGCCCAGTTCGATCTCCAGAATCTTCTCCAGATGCTCGACCCGCAAGGTTTTGAAGACCACCACCTTGTCGATGCGGTTCATGAACTCGGGCGAAAATTTGCGCCGGGCGGCATCGACCGCAGTGCGATTCATCTTCTCGTCCAGCTTGCCGTCGAGTTTGGCCGGGCCGGTGGAAAACCCCATGGCGCCCTCAATCAGCTCATTCATTTCACCGGCACCGAGGTTGGAGGTCATTACGATCAGACACTGCGATAAATCCACACGGCGGTTGTCGCCCAGGGTGAGCGTGGCCTTGTCAAGAATGCCGAGGAGCAGTTGCCACAGGGCATCGGAAGCCTTCTCGATTTCATCAAACAGCAGGATCGAGAGCTTCAGTTTCTCGGTGTGCCACTGGTTCAGCGCTTCCTGCGTCAGCAACGGATGGGTTTCGCGGTGCCCCAAGTACCCCGGAGGCGACCCAATCAGCTTGGCGATCTCGTGCGAATGCTGGAACTCAGCGCAGTCGATTTTGATCAAGGCGCGAGCATCGCCGAACAGAGCTTCGGCAACGGACTCGACAACCCGGGTCTTGCCCGAACCGGTCGGCCCAAGGAAGATCAGGTTCCCTACCGGACGGCCTGGAGCATTCAGCCCCGCCAGGAACATCTGGTAGATCTCGGTGACTTTATCAATCGCGGTATCCTGACCAACGATACGGCGGCGAAGAGCGGCCTCAAATTCCTTTGCGTCAGTGCTGCGGCGCGACGGATCCAGTGTGGCGTTGAGTCCAGTTTTCATGGTAGTGTGTGTGGCCCTACTCACCTCATGTCTGGGGCCCTATCCCGAAACTCGGGACTGAGACTTCAGTTCAGATGGAACAATACTATCGCTGAGTTGGCTGAAAGTTCCAAAGCAAATTACCTTGGCGCCAAATACCCCGCACTCCTGTGCCCCATCTTCTACATATCTTTGATGCTCATTTAGCGCCAGAGATTTGCGGAAATCTCCCAGTGGCGACAGATTTCCAACGGATGCGTGACGAAGAACCTCTGCTCTGTAGCTCCGAGTAAACTCGAATCAGCTTTCATGAGCGCTCTCGCTGGATTTGAGGTGAACACGAGTGCGAAGACTTAATCGAGGCAAAAGGTACTGTCCGAACTTCGCATCTAGTTCCTTTCTAGTTACTAGCAATTCGGCAAAATGCTTGTGGCACAAGCATCTGACCCGGCAAATCCGCGGCAAAATCCGCATTGTAGATTTAAATGCGGTTGCTATCTTGCAACCTGTTTCGGTGGGAGGTGCAGCTTTTCGGCTTTCTCATCTATAATCTTGAGCATCAGGATCGAGTTCGGCAGGTGCGGGTAGCCCTTACTTCATAACCTCTTAGGAGTGCTGATGCCTATTCAGAAAACGGAAAATATTTGGCACAACGGCAAACTGATTGCTTGGGACGACGCGACGATCCATGTCATGTCGCACGTCGTGCATTATGGAAGCGCGGTGTTCGAGGGAGTACGCTGCTACAAGCTGCCCTCCGGACCGGCGATCTTCCGGGCCGAAGAACACATGCAGCGCCTGCTCGACTCCGGCAAGATCTATCGCATGGAGATCCCCTACTCGCGGCAGCAACTAATTGACGCGACGGCGGAGGTCATTCGCGTCAACGGAGCATGGCCATGCTACATCCGGCCGATCGCCTTCCGCGGTTACGGTGAGATCGGCGTCAATCCACTTAACACTCCGATCGAGGTTTATATCGCCAACTTCCCGTGGGGCAAATACCTTGCGACTGGAGACGAGGGCGTTGACGTGTGCGTCTCCTCATGGACGCGGCTGGCTCCCAACACGCTGCCGGCGATGGCGAAAGCGGCAGCCAACTACATGAACTCCCAACTGATGAAGATGGAGGCGGTTCTCAACGGCTATGTCGAAGGCATCGCCCTCGACGCCACCGGCTACGTGAGTGAAGGTTCGGGCGAGAATCTTTTTCTCGTGTATCAGGGCAGGCTGTGGACGCCGCCGACCGGCAACTCCGTGCTGCCGGGAATCACCCGCTCTTCGGTAATGCAGATCGCGCAAGATCTGGGCATAGAAATCGTGATCCAAATGATCCCGCGCGAGATGCTCTACGTCGCCGACGAAGTATTTTTCACCGGCACGGCCGCTGAGGTCACGCCGATCCGGTCGGTCGACAAGATTCGCGTCGGCGATGGGAAGATCGGTCCCATTACGCGCCGCATCAGGCACAAGTTCTTCGGCATCGTCGAGGGGACTCTGCCAGATCGCCACAAGTGGTTTACTGCGGTCCCGGTGAAGCAACCGGTGGGCGCCTGAGAGAACGCGGAAACCAGGTTCGAAAAAAGTCGGGACGCCAGCGGGCGTCCCGATTGCTTTTGGACCAAAAATGGAGTCGGTGTTGGGCCGCTTGTTCGCTCGTGGTTCGGTGCGGATTCAACGAGCCTTTGCCGCGTGCCCTGCCCCAACCGGTTCGTTCTCCTCGGCAAAATCCTCCATGAGCTCACGAAGCTCAATGTAGTCGGCAAGAATCGCATTCACCTCGGCCATGGCCGGAATTTTGCACGGCTGGCTGGTCAGCGTTTCCATCGTGTTTTTCATTGCTACCTCCCTCGGGCCGCCAACGGCTGACGCCGGCCTCGACTTCCGCGGCCAGCGGCTCAGCTCGGGGCTTATTGCGCCGGGCTTCCCTGATGCCGTAATGCTGCAATTATTTATTGCAATGCAGCATTAATTTTCACTTTACTCCCTTCCCCGCGCTCCGGCGCACGTCGCCGGGCGAAAAGCAAGTCACCGGAAAGGTACGTGTCCGGCGGAGTCTTGCATCGGTGAGTTGTTGGATTGTCAATGGCAGGGCGAACGTGCTACTTTCGGCAAAGTTCCTGGCTAAACCTCATGAATATCGATGACCTGCTGGCAATCGTAATGGAGCGGAAAGCCTCCGACCTGCACCTGAAGGTCGGCAATTATCCCCACCTGCGGATTGACGGCGAACTCGTGCCCCTGGCCGAGTTTGCACGCATCAACCCGGAAGACATGCTGAGCATGGCTTTCAGCATGATGAACAACCGGCAGAAGCAGAAACTGAAGGAAACAAGCGAACTGGACCTGGCCTACGGGGTCGCCGGCATCGGCCGCTTCCGCGTCAGCATCTTCCAGCAGCGCGGCAACGTGGGAATCGTGATGCGCGCCATTCCCACGAAAATACGCTCGCTGGACGAGCTCAACCTGCCGCCGGTGGTCGACAGGATCTGCGACGAATCGCGCGGCCTGGTGCTGGTCACCGGGGTCACCGGCTCGGGCAAATCCACCACGCTGGCGTCCATGATCGATCGCATCAACTCCAGCCGCGCCGAGCACATTATCACCATTGAAGATCCGATCGAGTTCCTGCATCGCGACAAAAAGGGCTTTGTCAACCAGCGCGAGGTCGAGGTCGATACGGCGTCGTTCGCCACCGCTCTTCGCGGAAGTCTTCGTCAGGACCCGGACGTCATCCTGGTGGGCGAGATGCGCGACCAGGAAACCATCGCCACGGCACTGCATGCGGCCGAAACCGGACACATGGTGTTCTCCACCCTGCACACACTGGACGCGGTCGAGACCATCAACCGAATCATCGCCGTTTTCGGGCCCATGGAGCAGAAACAGATCCGTCTGCAACTGTCGGCGACGTTGCGGTCCATTGTCAGCCAGCGGCTGGTGAAGCGCTCCGACGGACCCGGCCGCGTCCCCGCCGTCGAAGTGATGATTTCCACCGCTTACATTCGCGAATGCATCACCGTACCGGAGAAGACCGCGCAGATACGTGATTTGATTGCCCAGGGCGGATCGCAGTATGGCATGCAGACGTTCGATCAGTCGCTCTTTCAACTGCTCAAGAACGGTCTCATCTCAATGGAAACCGCGCTGGAGAACGCATCGAATCCGGACGACTTCAAACTCAAAATCTCGGGCGTTAGCAGCACGACCGATTCAGCGCGCGACCAGATGGCGGGCATTGATTGATCCAGCGC
>Ga0187864_10000788_pt1 | contig 33852 bp, 36 predicted proteins | sample June2016WEW_11_4_FD_132985 | JGI IMG/M metagenome (GOLD analysis project Ga0187864, IMG submission 132985) | Peatland microbial communities from SPRUCE experiment site at the Marcell Experimental Forest, Minnesota, USA - June2016WEW_11_40 | ecosystem: Environmental > Terrestrial > Soil >...
ACCTATATATCTTAACAGGAGGTTTCTTTTTTGGTAATCTGATATAAAAAGATTTTCTCTGTTACCCTTGGGGGTGTGGCTTGGGGTCATGAGAATATATAACGTTGGTACAAAGTGAACTTTAGATGTAAGAGTCAAGATCGGTTGCCTCCATATTAGCCATCCGGTTGACCAGAAAGGCACTCACTCCCAGGAAGCGGGCCACAGAGGCGCCGGTATAAAGGAGCCTCTTGACGGCAATCCGACAGGGGAGGGTCAAGGGTCCTCGCTAATAGGAAATTTTGTCACCTTCTCTTTCACCGAAGCCTCACAAACCGGTATTCTTCAGCCTTCGCTATATTCCTTAATGACGGCCTGAAGGTCCGCCTGTCTGTAATCCTCATTGTCAACCATGCCTTCGCTTACCGCTCTATCCCAATATGTTCGAGCCTCTTCATAATAAGGGACGTGCAAGCGACGGATGATTTCAGCAAGTTCGTCTTGATCCACCACCCCTTTTCTCTTGAAAAGATTGAGTAACATAGATAACCCGTCATTTCCGGTGAAATATATTAAGTGATTGTCACTAATCTCGGCGCGCTCAGGGTAATAGCAACGGCGCCCAGAGTGTACGATCCTAAAGCCGTGTGCCGGTTTCTCAAGATCGTCGTACCATTCAAGCCATCCATCGTCAATCTTTTCAATAAGTAGACCGCATTGATCGCATATGAACTGCTCTAACGGTTTTAGGCTCATCTTTCCACCAGGGCTCACTTTTGGCAATGCTACGCCAAGCTCTTTTCACCGACCTCATCACGTATCAAGCATAGTCTATTCGCCGCCCAAAATCCATCTGAGGGGTTGAAAGCTTACCATTCGCAAAAGGCGAGCATGGGGCAAAGGGGGCAGCGATTGACAAGGGACAGAAATCATAGAAAAGACCCACAATATCGCTATCTTGTGTGCCGGCCCTTTCCGATTCGCCCTTATCAGGGGCTGACCCCTTCTGCTCCGTTCGTCCGTGACGAATCGTTCCCGGTTGACGGTTTATCCAAGAGCACTGTGCTGTATCCATTCCTTGCATTGGACGGGAGTATGGGGGACGCCCTTCGGATTTTCACATTTTCTGTCATTGCAGAGAATACCCCCTGTCTTTTGCCACCCTTTCTCCTCGCCGAAGGAATGCATGTGGGGTCTTGCAATCACACTTTCCCCTTTCTTTTCTCAATAGAATGGTAACAGTCCCGGTTCACAACTGAAGGGCGGCGTGACGGCCTGGCGATCGGCCTCGGCTTCCCCTCCATAGATATGCTCCATGGTTATGGTCTCACCCGGGGGGATCAGGATAAAATCCCGGTCCCAGGGGCCGGTCAGGAGCTTTTTGATATAGCGGAGCGTTCCCCGGATCACCTGAGGCGTGAGCCCGAGCTCGCAGCCGATATCCCGGGCCCTTTCAACGATGGGGTCGAGTTCGTAGGCCCCGGTGTCGATGATGCCCAGCCTTTGATAGTGCCGGAGCATCGATTTATAGATCCTGGCGGCTTTTTCTTTTCCAAAGCGCTTTGCCGACGCCTGGTATTCGACCCATATATTCCTCTCGTAGTCGAGCCATCCCTTCGTGAGAAAGTAGGTCCCCGACTCGCGGGATATCTCGCACCGTTTCTCGCACGAGCCCAGCATCAGGGTGATACAATCGTCCACGCGGGGGAACACGAGCCGGAACTCCGGCGCCCTGAGCCCGAGCAGGGCATTGCCGCAATAGCCGAACGCCAGGAGAGCCTGCCCGATATTGCCTACGTGGTCAATCTCGTCCTGTAGACGTTTCTTGAGCGCATCAGGGCTGATGTGCAGGCCCGATTCTATCCAGAGTATGGGGTGCCGGCATCCGGTTTCCCGCACCGCCATGTTCAATTCGTCCGCAATGGTGCGGCACGCGATAATCACGCTATCCATTCCTTCTTTCCTTTTTCTGCTTTATCGACTCCCCGGGTCCGGGGACACACGATGCCTTGGCAGAGATCAAGGCCGACCCAAGGATTTGACATGGGGGACGCGCCCTTCACATTTTCACATTTTCTGTCATTGCAGAGAATACCCCCTGTCTTTTGCCACCGTTTCTCCTCGCCGAAGGAATGCATGTGGGGTCTTGCAATCACACTTTCCCCCTTCTTTCTTCAACAGAATGGTAACAGTTTAGTCCCTTTTCTGTACGGGCGGTAGGGCTTGTTTCCTTCCGTACATTCTCACCGGCCTGCCGCCCTTTCCGCCGCCGTCTCCCTATCCTCCATTATCGGATCTTCTTTGTTCACATCCGGTCCAGAGCTTCAATGTAACGAGACGTAACCGTTTTGAAATCAACCACCGTCTCGGCAAGAAGAATCTCTAGGGACGTTCGTTCCTGGCGTGCATTACTGTTCTCCGGCCCCTCCTTCCATCCTCGTTACCGCCCGGCTCACCGACGAAGTGTTGACCCCGACCTGCCGTGCAATGTCAGCGGCGGAAGCTCCAAGTTCTCGAACACACCTTGCCGCGATGATTGCCCGAGCCTGACTGACCCCCCAAAGGGAACGGCCGATTTTACGTGGCCCTGGAACCGTCTTTCAGCCAGCGAAGAGCATCCTCTCGGGAAGTAAACACTCCGATTTCGAAAGGGAGGTCCGCTGCATCACTTCGATACATGTTTGCAGCCACCCTTTGGAGTTCACGGGAAACGAGAAGGGCAGTCTTGTTTCCGACCATATCCGGGGGGCAAAGGCTCTTTACCGCCCGTACAATTTCCGCATACTCCTCAAGACTCACAATGGCTTCGTTAGAAAAATACCAAAGATCGCACCGTTCTTTCCGGGGATCTTTGCCGGCAATTTCCTGGATTGCCTGGAGGATTTCCCGCCGTGACGTAGGATTCGACACATGAACCTCAAAGATCGAGTCAACTTCTTCTATTCGGTATGGCATTAGACCTCCCTTGAAGTCCTTAGTAATGATTCGGGCGGTAGGAACATTATTTCCTTCTGTACCTTCTCACTCACCTGATCAGCGCGTCAGCCTTTCCGACTGCCATGTCCCTATCCTCCATTATCAGAGAAATACCGCAAAATTACAACAACTATATTCAGGCTTTCCGGGGGGCAAAGGGGTCAGCCGTTGACAAGGGACAGGGCCTCCTCAATCCCTCTCATCTCCTTTCTCAGAATCCCATCCTTCTCCATCCTTGGAGGACGGCGGGGATGTTGTTTCATTCTGGAGTGGGTCATGGGTCAGCCCTTGACTGAGGACAGGAATCTTAGAAACGACCTACAATATCGCTATCTTGTGCGGGGGCCTGGTCGACTGGAGACCTCCAGGCAGCCCCCGTTTTCTCTCAGCTTGCAGCCGCCTCACTTTCGTCGATAGAGGAGAAGTTTGTAATTCTTACCGTACCGTCGGGGAAATGGGCAACGATGTCGAGAGTCCCACCCATTGCCTCAATTGTCGCTCGTAGCGTCGAAATGTAGATATCGGTGCGCTTCTCTATCTTTGCTACATTTGGTTGTTTGATGTGTAGCGCTTTAGCAAGCGTTTCCTGGGACATTCCGCGCGCGCGTCGCAATTCGTGCAGTGGCATCTTCGCAACCATTTCCCGATAGCGCACGTCCGAGCGGGCAACTGCCTCAGCAGACATTTTGGCTTCCAGTTCAGTAAATTTATGAGCCATCTTTCAAGCCCTCCTTGCGCAATGCTTCCAAGTGTTCATTATAGAGCCGATCTGCAATGGGCACATATTCTTCGTACCAGCGATCCTTTCCGGTCTTTTCTCCGCCGATCAGCAAAACCGCGCAGCGACGAGAATCAAAGGCATAGAGCACACGATAAGGTCGGCCGGCGTGCTGAATGCGCAACTCATGCATGTTGCCGTGCTGGGACCTTATGACGCCGCTGGAATGGGGAAACGGAAGATTCGGGCCAAAATCCCTCAAAAGCTTTACGCTGGCGCGCACCGATTCCTGCTCTCCCTCTGTCAGGCCGTCCCACCAACTGCCGAACTCATCGGTGTACTCGATGTCCCATTCCACGTTTAATAATATACCTCATAAGGCATATGCCGTCAAGGGTATAGAAGAGTTTCTTTTTCTGTCTGGAGAGGGAATGCATTCGGTTATCTCGATTGATTCGTAAATCAAGACCAGTTTCAGGACTTTTTCAAAGCCGTTGTAACAGTTATGGATGAAGGTGGCCAGAGCCGCCAGTTCCGGCGTGGAGTAGTCTGACTTCCCGGGAGCCATCAGAGTGACAATCTCCGCGAGAACAGCATCGATGTTTTCATATTCAGCTTCGCAATACTCTCTAAGCTGCTCTTTTTTCATATATGAGTTTTCCCTCTCTCGCCACGATGCTCTTGAATTTATTCATCTTGCCGGAAAGGTCTATCAATTCGACGCTTTTGGGCATGGCCATGTACAGCTCGCTATAGAATTTGAAGAAATCCCCCTCGGGGACGCCGTCCACTGCAAAGTCGTAGTCATGGGCCTTTTCGGGCTCTCCGCTAAGGGCGGACCCTAGGAGATACAGTTTCCCGACCCCGTACTTCTCTGCAATTTCGACGACCTTATCAAGTTCCTTCCTTGGCAGCATTTGCCCCTCCTTCATCGACTGACCGCTTCACCGCGCCGAGTCCCGTGCGGGCGGTACGTCCGTTGTTTCCTTCTGTACATTCTCATTTACTGGGCAGCCCGTCGGCCTTTCCGACTCCCGTCTCCCCATCCTCCATTGTCAGGGAAATACCACAAAATCACAACAATTATATTCAAGCGTTGCCATGGCCGATCTATTGCACGATCTTTTCGATCTCCGGTTTGATCGCAGGCAACTCTTTCTTGATCACTCCCCAGACAAGCTCGTAGTCGATGCCAAAGTACTGATGTGCGATCTTATCCCTCATCTTCGCCATGTCTTTCCAAGGGATGGATCGATATCTCACCTGATCGTTTTGGGTAGGTTCTTCGCCGCCTCTCCGATATTCGTAATCTTCCAGACCACAGCACTCTTGGTCTTCTCGTCCATCTGGAAAGCAGCATAGTCCATATCCCCTATGAACGCTTCGATATCGTTGATCGCCTGCAGTATATCTTTGATGAAGAGGCTATAATCCCTGGTCACAAGTAGACGACCTCCCTGAGAATGTGGTCCTTCAGCTCGGGGCGCAAGCCTTCTTTCCTCACCAGATCGACCTTCCTGCCCAGGAGACGGCGCAAGTGCTCCTCTATGCGGACGAACTGCAAAAGACCCGGGACTTCATCAAACTCTACGAGGATGTCTACATCACTTCGGCTACGTTGTTCACCTCTGGCAAAGGAGCCGAATACCCCTAAGCTCCTGATGCCGTAGCTTGCGGCGAGTTTCGGCTTATTCTTCTCAATGACTTCTCTTATTTCATCGAACGATCTTGCCATTTCTTCCTCCCCACATTGGGGTGCCTATGGGGCCACGGGGGCAGTAGGGCTTGTTTCCTTCCGTACATTCTCACCGGGCTGCGCATCAGCCTTTCAGACTGCCATCTCCCCATCCTCCATTATCAGAGAAATACCGCAAAATTACAACAACTATATTCAGGCTTCGAAACGGTAGAAGACAAAACCTGCCGCGAGTATGATGAGTCGGCTGCATCGATTTGTCAGGGCCGTTTCTGATTTCAAAAATGTCCTTGCTTGAGGACTTTGTCCGTTTCCGGGTCGGCCTCATCCACCATGCTCTGGATCTTGTCTATCATTCTCTGGAAAACATCTTCACAGTATATTGCAGTCTGGGGTTGCGGAGAAGCGCTTTCAGCTTGTCCAGATGAGGTGTTGGCAGTTTAGGTTCTGATTTGTGCATCTATCGGTCTCCATTTTCTTTGACCATCATGACACTTGTTCTCGTCTGGTAGTGCGAATACTGTGAACTGTCAAAATACGGCGTCCCTTCGGTCAGGTTTACCCGGTCAAAAGCTTCCTGAAGCAGTGCAGAATTCTTCTCGGGGACGATTGGCAGCGAGGATTCGAGAGCGCCATGAGCAATCGCTCTTCCCAGGGTTAATGCGGTTGTCTCATAGCGCGCACGGGGCACCCTTTGCAGGTTAAGGATATCTTCCCGTATCTTCTGTCCGAAGCAGTTAAGAAAGAGGCGCTGTTGTCGGAGGACAACGTCAAATAGCCCCGACTCCCGGGCTATTCGCTCCAGCATATCGGCATTTTAGAAAGGGACGCCAAGGACTCTTGATTCATGGCCCACGATAAAAACCGCGCGGCCATTTTTCTTGATGACTCTGGAAAGTTCCTGAACCGTGTGAGCCATGTCCACGCAATATTGAACGACTGTGAGAAACCGGTTTCCCCGGTTTGCCCTATTGGACCCGATCTCGGACCTTGCCACACGTAGGGTATCCCATCCGAGAAGCTCAACCGATCGCCGATAGTTTTGGTGGTAGTTGAAGACGTTAATGTACGGTGGAGACGTGATGGCGAAGTCAACTGACCCCGGTTCGAGGGGAAGGGCTCTCGCGTCTTGCAGGTCTGCCTTGATTGGCTGCTCAGAGTATGGAAGCTGCAAAACGAGATCGGAAAGCGCATGAAATTTGCTGTGAACCAGGCTGTTGGTAACGGGATTATTGTAGACATCGAGCAGCACGACAAGGGCATTACACAGGATTTTCGCATAGTCGCTTATGAAATTAGCAATGCAGGCTATTTTTGTCTCTGCGACATTGGGATCGACCTGGCCGTCCGAGAAGAGCACGAACGGGAACTGCCTGTTGAGATGATCTCGCAGCTCGTTGAGTGTGTGCTCCCTGCGCTCCTTGTCAGTGTTCGTGAACTCATAAAGTTTGCTGAAACACCAGGCGGCAGGGTTGATTTCAAACCCATACGCAGGCAAGGACATCAAAGCAGCCTCAAGCAACACTGTCCCGCTTCCGGCGAAGGGATCGAGAACTACGGACCCCGGAAGACAATAGGCGTCAAGAAGGCCCTAATTGGGGGGAGAACTGGCCGCGCCACGCAAAAAGGTTCGACCGGTTTTTCTCCTCAATATTCAAAAGGCCAGATTGCAGTTTTTTTGTGAAATCCTTCATCGGTATTCCTGATTACTCCTGGGAGGGCACAGGGGGACGACCGTAAGTAAGTAAATAACTCCGACCCCCGCAAACAAAAAAAGGACACGCTACTTTTTTCGCCTTGCCTTCCTCATCTCCGATCCCGCCACATCTGTTAATCATTACCACCTGCATCAATACAGTGCAAGGAAAATGTCTAAATCCTCTCTTCCAGGAAGAAGGTAGGGACAGCTCCGGGTCCGGCCACCGGCCCTCTGGGGCCATGGTGAAGTCATGTTTTCCAAAAAACCGCCTCAAGTGCCTTTTGTCATCTCTGGTTGTCATGCCTCCTTGTCATGCCTGGTTGTCACCCCTCCTTGTCACTTTGACAGGAAGCGGGAAAAGGAGGAAAATCTTAAGAGACCGGGCAGTGATGGGATATAAGCCCGGCCCGTTTCAGCCGGTTCCGGGAGATTCCGGCCCCGTTCTTTGACAATTGAGCCTCGACGGTGCCCGGGTAAGGGTCCTATTCCCTTGCCCGGTTACGCCTTCGGACGTTCGCCCCTAATTGCCGCCGACCCCCTTCGCCGGTCGTGATCGTTCATTCAACGTTAATTTATAATTCACAATTTATAATTCAACATTTCTTTTCCCCCCCCCCTGCCCCCCCTTAAAACCGTGCAGAATCGTGCACTTTCGTGCACCCCCCTTCTGAACATCCTTGCAAGAGAAGGGAATCTAAAGGGGGCGGCGGTGAGGCGGTTGGTGAAAAGTGCACGCTCGGGGCGTAAATAAAGGGCAAAAACCACCGTTTTTGCATTAGTCCGTGCACACGCCCCGGTGGGGCTTGCCCCGGAAGACTTTAGTCCGGAGACCGGGGTCCGGAAATACGTAAAATCCCGGGGGCAAAGGGGTCACCCAAGGCGGTTCAGCGCGTGCAGCCCTTCCCCAAACCGCCTGTCAGGGCCGAACCGACCATAACGATTGTCTTCAGGATGGAATAGGGGCAATCACGCGCAAAACGGGGAAGATCGGCCTCACTCCGCGTCGGGATACTGGAGGGCCACGTTCCTGAAATTGGGGAAGGCGGCAAAAAAAGCCTCGACGACCTCGGGGTCGAAGGCCCTTCCCGATTCGGCCCGTATCTCGTCAAGCACCCGTGTTTCTTCGTACGCCTCTTTATAGCATCTCCGGGAGCAGAGGGCATCGTAGACGTCGGATACGCTCACGATGCGGGCAAGGATAGGTATCTCCTGGCCCCGTTTGCCCCTCGGGCGTCCCTTCTCGCTACCCCCCTGGCCGTTTATCGCCTCGCCGGTTAGCAGGTCTATGTGTCCGGGGTACCCGTTTCCATCCCACCGCTCGTGATGATTACCGGCGACGAGGAAGGCCACCTCGTCGAAATCCGACTGCTTCTCGAAAAAGAGGCTCGCGCCCAGCCTCGCGTGTTCCTTGATGGTCCTGAATTCCGATTCATCCAACCGGCCCGGCTTTTTCAGGATGGTATCGGGGATGCCTATCTTTCCAACGTCATGGAGCATCGAGGCCATTCTGAGGACGTCCTTGGTTTTCTCGACGCTCGCCTTGTCGACGTCTCTTGCCTTCGCCCATGCCTCGTAGATCTCGACAGCGTAGCCCGCTACCCGGTTTACGTGGGCCCCGGTCTCTTTTGGGTCGTGCATCTCGGCCATCTTGATCATCCTGAGAATGATGGAGCGGGTCAACTGGGCACGCTCCAAGGCGGTCGCGGCAATATTCGCGAAATAGCGGAGATGGAACTCGACGTCACCGGGGAAGGGCACGGTCTCGCCCTCCGGGCTCTTCGCGTTGATGAGCTGCAGCACGCCCACGATCTCGTTGTTGCTCTCCAGGGGAAGGGACAGGACGGAAGTCGTCCGGTAGTTCGATATCCTGTCGAATTCGGCGTTGAAGACATAGGGGGAACCGGGCTGCAGCGCGTACGCGTCCGGGATGTTGAGCGCCTTGCCCGTCGTTGCCACGTAGCCGACGATGGAAGAAATGCTGAGCGGCACTGTAAGGCGCGTATGTACGAGCTTTCTTCCAGGCCCCAGCCGTTTCTGGAGCGTCTCGTTCTGTACGCACTTGAAGGTGAGCCTGTCGTCCTCTTTCACGTAAATCGATCCCCCATCGGCATTGGTGAAGGCCCGTGCCTTCGCGAGGATGCTGTCGAGGAGCATATCGATATCCTTCGTCCGGTTGATCTCTGTGCTGAGGTCTATGATCTCCTTCAGTCCTGTATCCTCTTTACTCATGGAGTGGTAAGTTGATACCTCACCGGCGCCCCAAAGTCAACATCAAAGTCCCGATTGGGCAGGGCAAACGCATTTGGGAATCCCAATTTAGACTGGAGCGTATTGCGCCCTTCCTGAGCACGTATGCGGAACGACAGTGCGCACAATCCGATGACAAGACGGGTTTGCGCCTTTATAATAGAGAGAGACGTCAAGAACGACGAGAAGGAGGCGGTGCAATGGTCATCGGTGTACCCAAAGAGGTCAAAGTTGAAGAAAAGCGGGTCGCCCTTGTGCCCGGGGGAGCGGAAGCGCTTGCGGCCCGTGGGCATAAAGTGCTCATTGAGACGGGCGCAGGTCTCGGAAGCGGCTTCGATGACGCGGAATACGTGCAGGCAGGGGCAGAGATCGTGCAAGGGCCATCGGTCCTCTACAGCCGATCCGACATGGTCCTGAAGGTGAAGGAACCGCTTCCCGCCGAATGCGACATGCTGAGAGAAGGTCAGATCCTCTTTACCTATCTCCACCTTGCCGCGGCCGAAAGCCTCACCCTCAGCCTGCTCCGGAAAAAGGTGACCGCCATAGCCTATGAAACAGTAGAGACCGACGAAGGTTTTCTGCCCCTCCTGCGGCCGATGAGTGAGATCGCCGGCCGGATGGCGCCGATGGAGGGCGCTAAATACCTCGAAGAGCATTTCGGTGGTCGCGGCGTGCTGCTCGGCGGCGTCCCCGGCGTCCCTCCCGCGAACGTCGTCATCTTCGGCGCGGGGACAGTGGGGTCTCAGGCGGCCCGCATTGCCCTCGGCATGGGCGCCTCCGTCACGGTCCTCGACATCGTGCCGCAGCAGCTCCGGGTGATCGACGACACGTACCAGGGCCGGGTCGTCACGATGATTGCGGACAATTACAACATCAGATTGGCCATCACCTTTGCCGACCTCCTTGTCGGCGCGGTCCTGGTCCCCGGGGCGAAAGCCCCCCGTCTGATCACGAAATCCATGCTCAAAACCATGAAGACCGGGGCGGTATTCGTCGACGTGGCTATCGACCAGGGAGGCTGCGCCGAGACCTCAAGGCCCACGACACACGATGATCCCATCTACATCGAGGAAGGAATTGTTCACTATACGGTGGCGAACATGCCCGGCGCCGTCCCGCGGACGGCGACCAGGGCGCTCACGCTCAATACCCTACCCTATGTGCTCGCAATAGCGCAAAAAGGCTGGCAAAACGCGGTAAAACAGGACAAGGTCCTCGGGAGGGGCGTGAACCTGGTGAATGGGGCCGTTACCCACAAAGCAGTCGCGGAGGCTTTCAATCTCCCCCACCGCCCGCTCGATGACGTGCTTTCCTAGAGGGCGTCACTTTTTTGCCCGTCAGTAGCCGCTCACATGTCCGCGGGCGCATTGTGCGGACATGTGATGAAACGTCTCCCCTCACATGTCCGCAAAGCATCTCAGCCGCCTTGCCCTCGTGGGATGCCTCAGCTTCCTCAACGCCTTTGCTTCTATCTGCCGTATCCTCTCCCTCGTCACCTCAAACACCTGACCTACCTCTTCCAGGGTATGGTCACATTTTTCCCCGATGCCGAACCTCATCCTGATCACCTTTTCCTCTTTCGGCGTAAGGGTGGAGAGCGTCCTGTCGAGGTGCTCGGTGAGATCATGAAATATGACAGAGTCCTGCGGCACGGTCGCGTTCTTGTCTTCTATCAGATCAGAGAGATGTGTGTCTTCGTCATCGCTCACCGGCGTTTCGAGCGAGATGGGCTCCTTCGTGATGCGAAGGACTTTTCTGATCTTATCAACGGAAAACCCGATCCTTTCTGCGATTTCATCAGGAAAGGGCTCCCTTCCCAGGTCCTGAACCAGCTCCCGCGAGACCCTGATGATCTTGTTGATGGTCTCGATCATATGAACCGGAATCCTTATGGTTCGTGCCTGATCGGCAATCGACCTGGTCATCGCCTGCTTTATCCACCATGTGGCGTACGTGCTGAACTTGTAGCCCCTTCTGTGCTCAAACTTCTCCACCGCCCTCATAAGGCCGATATTCCCCTCCTGCACGAGATCGAGGAGAGATAAGCCCCGGTTACTATACCTCTTCGCAATACTGACCACCAGCCTCAGGTTCGCCCTTATCAGCTCGTTCTTTGCAGCGACGCATTCTTTGTCGGCCTTCTCGATGCGCCGGAAAAGCTGCGTCAACTCTGCCGCTGCGACGCCTGCTTCCTTCTCGATCCTCTCGAACCTTTTATACAGCATCTCACGGCACTTGCTCCCGCCAAAGCCGGCCGCCTGACTTAGCCGCTCAATCTCTCTCTCAACCTTTTCGATTCTTTCGACAGAGGCCTGCATCCTGCCCTTTATCCGCTCCACCAGTTGTCTGCTGAACCTTATATCGCCGGCGATCTGCCTCATTTCAGCCCGGCACCGGTCTTTTTCTTCCTTGTTTTCAGCCCGCTTTAACCGATTGTGGACCTGCTTCAGCGCTTCCAGCACACGGACGATCCTTTCCCTCTGTGCCCCTTCCTCGCCCATCCCTTCCTCGTCTTCCGCATCCGTTGCTATCTCCGAAAGACTCAGCTCGGACATCTTGAGACCGGAATATACATTGAAAAGCTCCCTCACCGTTCCCGGATACGACAAAAGGACATCCTTGATCTCCTCCTTCGCTTCCTCGATGCGCACGGCGATTTCTTTTTCCCCTTCCCGCGTAAGAAGCCCGGAGGACCCCATCTCCTTGATGTAATGTTTGATGGGGCTTGTCAGCTCCTCGTCGTAGATACTCCCCAGCCCGTCTTCAAAACTATACCTCTCCGTCCGGATTACGCTATCCTCTCCTTCCGCGTCCATATCGAAGAGGTCCATGTCATCGAAAAAACCTGTCTGATCCTCGCCTGCCGGCGCCATCAAGAGGTAGAGTTCACCGACTTCCCGGCCTTCATCGTAGGGGAAAAACAGCTCTGTCCTGTTGAAACCAAGCATTTTCATCCTGCTGTCCGTATCGTCAGACATACCTACCTCACTTGGCGGATTTATTCTTCATGGCTGTCAACACGTTTTTCTTTCTTTCGAGCAGCTCTCGAAGCGCCTCTTCGTCGCCCCTCTTCTCAGCCTCTACCAATTTTTCAGTAATTTCCCTGCCTTGTTCGCGGATAAGCTTGTTTTCCCTATGGCAGAGGTAGTCCGATACGATCCTCCCCACCTCCTGCTCATCACACTCGGCCCCACCAAGCGCCGCAGCCACCGCCTTTTCCCGCAGCTCCGGCCTTTCGAGCACGTTCAGGAAAAGCTTGATATCCGGATCCGGATGCTCTTCTTCGTATTTAAGCAGCCTGGACAGCACTTCCCCCAGGTCTCTATCCCCGATAGTTGCTTCCACCCCCGTTCCTTTCACAAGTCTTAAAAGCTCCGGCCTGTTCATCACAATGCCAACAACCTTTTCTTCTATAGCGCTCCCGGTTTCCTCCCCTTCGCACCTTTCTGTTTCTCTGCGACCATCCCTGAAGGTGTCCCAAAAGCGATATTCCTCCACACCCGTCAGCTCGGCCAGCCGCTGAATGTACAACCTCTTTTTGACAGCGTCCCTCATTCCTTCAATGTAGGGGACAACCGACCTGATAAAGGCCATCCTGCCCTCAAGCGTTCCCATGCCGTGTTTCTTCACGTGCAAATCAAAAAAATAATCGAGGAGCGCCTTCTTCTCGCCCATCACCCTCTGGAAGCCCGGTAAACCGTGCAGCCGTATGAAGCTGTCCGGGTCGTGCCCTTCAGGCAGCACCACCATGGTCCCGTTGATCCCCATTTCGGCAAAAAGCGTAATAAGACGGAGCGCACTCTTGACACCTGCTTCATCGCCGTCCAGCATGAGCGTGATATTCTCGGTGTAATTCCTCAAACGCGAGATCTGTTCCTCCGTGACCGAGGTCCCGAGGGTTGCCACGCTATTTTTTATCCCCGCCGCATGGAGCGCAATGAGGTCGAAGTAACCCTCCACGATGATCGCCTCGTCCTTTTCGGTAATCTCTCGCTTGGCCTTATCGACGCCGTAGAGCACGGACCGCTTGGAAAAAACAGGCGATTCCGGCGAGTTGATATATTTTGGCAGAGCATCTCTCACGATGGCGCGTCCTCCGAAGCCTATGACCTTTCCGCGCATGTCCGAGATAGGCACCACTACCCTGCCCCGGAATATGTCATACACCTCGCCGCCGTCCCTCATCTTGAGTATGCCTGTGCTGAGAAGCAAATCCATAGGGATGCCGAGACGCTTCGCAAACTCCTTCCCATAGATGCTTCTTTCACTGTAACCCAGCTTGAATTCAGCAATAACGGGACCCTTGATCTGCCGGTCGTCGAGATATTTCACGGCAGGGGCGTAACGCAACAGGCTCTCGTGATAATAGTCGGCCAGTTTGGAAAGGGCATCGATTACCGGCGTTCTCCTGGCGCTCAACCTGCCGGCGGCTTCGATACCCACCTCGTGCGCCAGCGTCTCAAGGGCTTCCGAAAAGCTCGATCGCTCGTATTTGGCGAGGAAGTTGACCGCGTTGCCGCCTTCATGACAGCCGAAGCAATAGTATATTTGTTTTTCGGTATTTACGGTGAATGACGGTGTTTTCTCTTTATGAAACGGGCAGAGCCCTACGAAATTCCTGCCTGTTCTTCTCAATTTCACGTACTGGGACACGATGTCCAGGATGTTCACCTTCTCCAGTACTTCATCAAGAACGGAAATCATAGTAGTTCTACAGTTACTGGGGCTCAGCGCCCCCTCCACGAGCAAGGCTCGCGGAGCCTCCCCGCTCATAAAAGCTCTACAATTACTGGGGCTCAGCGCCCCCTCCACGAGCAAGGCTCGCGGAGCCTCCCCGCTCATAAAAGCTCCACAATTACTGGGGCTCAGCGCCCCCTCCACGAGCAAGGCTCGCGGAGCCTCCCCGCTCATAAAAGCTCTACTATTGTCACACCCGAGTTTGCTTCGTCCTTTTTCACATCCTTTACGTAGCCCGCTTCCGAAAGATGCGTTCTGATCGCCTGCATCAGCCTCCCTGTGCCGATGCCGTGGAGTATCTTCAGCCGGGGCGTGCCGTGCACGATTGCCCTGTCCACGAACCTGTCGACCTCAACGAGTGCATCTTCCACTCTGAGGCCCCGCACATTGATCTCGGGCACCGCGATATCGGTCACGTTCACCTGGATAGACCTTTCGTGAGGGGGAACGACCCGCGAGCGGGTGCCCGGCGAGCTTTGCTCGTGGAGGGGGCGCTGAGCCCCAGTAACTGCGCGCCCCTCATTCGCCGCGACCCCCCGGCTTACCCGCTCTACGTAATCCTTTCCTATGCGCATCCGCATATTGCCGATAACGATCTCCGCCATCCCCTTCTGTCCGTCCATATCGGCAACATAGCCCTCTTTTCCGATAGTCCTTACCCTGACATAGTCCCCGACCGCGATCTCGGCCTGCACCGCGGCAATCCGTCCGGGAACGACCCTCCGTCTCACCTCGGACACCTTTTCCCGGGCCTTAGCCAACGACTGCCGGTCCTTTGCGGCTAACCCTTTCCGTATCTCGTCAAGCTCCGCCTCAAGGTCCGTCACCTGCCGCCGGCAGCGCTCTTCCGCTTCTTTCAGGTAGGCGTCTCTTTTCTCCTTGAGGACCTCCAGTCTCTGCCGCATTCCCTCTCTGTAAAGACCCGCCTTCTTCCGGTCGGCCTCCGCCGCCTTCTTCTCGTTTTCAAGGTCCCTGATAAGATCGTTGAGCACATACTCCTGCTTTCCCAGATAGGCGGAGCTTTTCTCCACGATCTCCCGGGGCATGCCGCACGTCTCGGCGACCTTGAGGGCGTTGCTCACGCCTGCCACACCATAGAGGAGCGTGTAAAGCGGCTTCATTGTGCGGGGGTCGAAATCGGTCGCCACGTTCAAGGCAAAGGGGCGGCTGGAACCGTACGCCTTGAGCAGATTGAGATGGGTCGTCACCACGATCTTGCACCCCTTTTCGACAAAGGCGTCGATAGTACCCATGGCCAGGGCCGACGCCTCCTGCGGCTCGGTGCCGCCCCCGATCTCGTCGATCAGCACGAGCTCCCCGCCGGATGCGTGCTCGTACACATGCGTGATCGCCTCCACGTGGGCCGTGAAGGTCGAAAGCTCCATGGAAATATCCTGCTCGTCCCCCATTACCGCATAAATGCCGGGGAAAAGAGAGACCCTCGGGGTAGCCCTGGCCGGAATGAACATGCCCGTCGACGCCATGAGCAAGAGGAGACCCGTTGTCTTCAACGCAACGGTCTTCCCGTCCGCATTTGGCCCGCTGATGATGGTCGCCCGCTTCTCTTCGCCGATAACGATATCGATGGGTACGGCCTTTTCCCCTTTGGAGAGCAGGATAAAAGGGTTGACAGCCCCTCGTATCTCGATCGACCCGCCCATCTCTATCCGGGGCCTTACGCAATTGAACGCGGAGGCGAAAAGGGCAAGACTTTGATGCAGGTCAAGGTCGGCGATGAGCGAAAAAGTCGTCTTCATCTCCGGCACATACCGGCGGACCCATCGGGTCAAATCCCGGAGTATCCTCTTTTCCTCTTCCTTTTCCTCATTCTCCAGCACGCTGATCGTGTTGTTGACTTCCATGACCTCGACAGGCTCTACGAAGGATGTTTTCAGGGAATGAGAGTAATCGTGGACAATGCCCTGAAAAAACTGATTGTAGTTAGGCTTGAGCGGTATCACATATCTGCCGTTGCGGACGGCAATATACGTATCCTGCACTACAGGCCGCACCTCATCCCTCTCCATTATCCGCTCGAGGGATCTCTTCGCCTTTTCCTTCAACTGGTAAAGGTCGGACCTGATCTTGGACAACTCGTAAGAGGCGCTGTCCTCAATGAATCCCTCCTCGTTTATGGTCTTCTTGATCCTGGCGCTCACTTCCGGCAGGCCCTTTATGCCCTCCATAACCGACTCGATATAAGGGCTCTCTTTCACGGCTTTTTTGAGGAACGCCAAGACCCCCCTGCAGCTCGACAGGAACTGTGCGACAGCGAGGAAATCGGCTATCTCCAGGGTAAATTCCGGAAGCGACAGCCCGGCCGCCTGCTTCCTTATGTCGGGAATGTCACCCAAAGGGATCGGGCCGTACCACTTGATAATCTCAAGGGCGCCATCTATCCGCTCCTGGCGCTCTTCGATCTCATGAAGTGTCGAAAGAGGTCTTAGATTACGCAGTTCTTCGCTGATAAAGCCGGTTGATGAATAACGTTGTACAACTTCGAGGAGTTTGAGGTAGTCTACATACTCTAACGTCTTATCTGCCATAAATGGCTTCACGACGGTCTTTGAGAAGACAGTCTATTTCTCACCATTTGACTCAATACCTTTCCATCCACACGGGATGCAAGTTTTTCCATCAGGACTTTCATCACTCTACCCATGTCCTTCTGGTCCCTGGCCCCAAGCGTCTCTATGACGTTGTCAACTTCTTGCGCCACCTCCTCTTCGCACATCTGGGCGGGCTCGAACTCCTTCAATATCTGAAGCTCGTTTTCTTCCTTCTCCACGAGGTCCTGCCGCTGACCTTTCTTGAAGCTCTCGATAGATTCGGCATGCTGCTTCATCATGGTCTTCACGACCCCGTAAAACTCCTCCTGCGTCAGCGGCTTCCTCTTCTCGACCTCTTTATAACCAAGGGCAGACAAAAGCATCCGCAGCACGGACACCCTGAGCGCATCCTTTTCTTTAAGCGCCCTTTTGAGACTTTCACTTATTTCGTCTTTGTAGGCCATTCCCCTAGTAAAGACCCTTCTCCGTCATTCTTCTCAACTTCTTCAAGGCCCTTTTCTTTGCGGCAAGAATTTTTTTCTTTCTTTTGACGCTCGGCTTTTCGTAGTGTTCTCTTCTTTTGATCTCGGAAAGAATCCCGGTTCTTTCACACTGCTTTTTGAACCTTCTCAAGGCGCTTTCAAAAGATTCTCCGTCTCTTATAATAACTGCCGTCATGCATTGTTCCCCTCCCTCCGTCTTGTATTTTTGTATAAAAGTGGTATAGTATGCTCCAAAAAGGCCCATAAAGTCAATATAATTGTAGAATAGGCGGGCGGGCGCCTAGCTTTGTCATCCTCGGCTCGGCCGGGCTAATTTCGCGTCTAACTTTGTCGCCGGGGCGTGTCCGGGTCCTCACTTGCCACCCAGCCAAGGCAATGTGGAGGCTGGTTCTACCCGGCCTATGTATGCTCCGGCCCGGACGCCGCCCCGGTTCACAATGCATCCTTCACCCCAGGCAGCGTGTTCCAGTAAACCTCATCCGGGGTCCTGTCGTCAAGCCCCTGGTGGCCGCAACTCAGGAATACTCATCAGCTCTGGATCCTGGCCCATGCCGCCAGCGTCTCTTCCCGCATCTCATAGAGGGTGTCCAGGAGCGCGATCTGGAAGCTGCCGGGCCCGGTCGTCCTGGCAGCGGCCTTTTCGCCGGCAAGCCCGAAATAGGCCAGACCTGCGGTAGCCGCATACAGCGGATCGGGATCAACAGTGAGGAATGCCCCAATAATGGCCGTAGCCGTACAACCCGTCCCCGTTACATGGCTCATCATCTCGTGCCCATTCATGACGCGGCAAGTCCGCTCACCGTCAGTGATCAGATCCACGGGGCCCGTGATGGCAAGGGTTGTCTTAAGTTCCCTTGCAAGGGCCACGGCCGTGTCTGTGGCCTGGTCCACCGTATGGACTGAGTCCACGCCCTTTGTGGCAGACTCCGGTTTCTCCGGGGATAGTGCCAGGATCTCCGAGGCATTCCCTCGAATCACCCGGACTGATATCTCTCCGATGAGCCTCTTGGCAGATTCGGTACGCAAGGAAGTGGCACCGGCGCCTACGGGATCGAGGATCACGGGCACCGAAAGGGCGTTGGCCCGTTTCCCGGCCTTCACCATCGCTTCAATCCAGGGGGAACTCAAGGTCCCGATGTTGAGTACCAGGGCCCCTGCGAAAGCAACCATCTCCTCCACCTCTTCGATGGCATGGGCCATTACGGGGGAAGCACCGCACGCGAGCAGCGCATTGGCTGTATAGTTCATGGCCACATAATTGGTGATGTTGTGAACGAGCGGTTTACGTTCACGTATCTGTCTCAGGTCTTCTGCGGCCCTCCGGGCCAAGGCCTCGTCGAACATGCTACACCTTCCTTATGTGCTTCCGAAATGATCCCAGCCTAAGGGCTTGACCGGACGAATTTCTCCGTCAGGGAGGACGAGGGCGATCCCATGACCGGGAGCCGTAATCCTCCCTACTTCTGTCAACAGGGCGCCACAGCACTCTGCACCTACAGAACGAAGAGAGTCTACATGCTCCGGGCGGCATGTGATTACCAGCTCGTAGTCATCGCTCTCGCCGAGAAAAAACGCATGAGGGTCCCTGCCAAGCAGGAGGGCAGCTTCTCGAACACCTTTGCTGACAGGTATCTTCTCGCTGAGAATCTCGGCCCCTACCCCACTCTCCTCGCAGATATGGCCCAGGTCCCCCAGGAATCCATCGCTCGTGTCTATCATGGCCGTGGCGTAACCGGTTTGGGCGATGGCCTCACCGAGTTGCGCCCTGTGCGAGGGCGTATTGTAGATCTTCACCAGGGCATGGCGCAGTAACGCTGCGTCATCGGGCGAGTGAAGCAAAAGTTGCAGCCCGGCTGCCGCCTGACCCGGGTACCCGGTAACCAGTATGGCATCTCCCTCTCGTGCCCCCGAACGGCGCACGCCCTTACCCTCCTGCACTTCCCCTATGAGGGTAATGTCGATGAACATACCGTTACCTGATCCGGTAAGGTTTCCGCCGATGATGGAGCCGCCGAAGGGGTTCAATTCCGCAAGAAATCCCCGGTACATCTCCTCCACCTCCCGGACAAGCATCTCAGCTTTCAGCCCGAGGGAGATGAGGGCATAGAGGGGTTTCCCTCCCATGGCGCCAATGTCGCTGATGTTCAAGGTCATGGCGCGCCGCCCCAGATCAAAAGGGGTGATATATCTCGAAAGGTAGTGACGGTCCTCAACCATGCAGTCGCAGGTGACCAGAAGTTCATATCCGGGGCGAGGGAGAAAGGAGGCTGTATCGTCACCGATCCCGAGGCTTACCCTCTCTGATTTGACGCCCTCTCTTTCGAGGAGATCCTTGATCCTCCGGATGAGCCCGAACTCTCCGACGTCACCTATCTTTTCAGGCATGGCGCTTTAGCCTCCAGCAAGCCTCGAAGACATCTGGCTGCGTCCAGAGGGTCGCTCTGACAGCAGACCGCAGAGATCACGGCAACACCGTAGGCTCCCGCCTCCATCACCAGAGGGATATTATCCGTGGTGATGCCACCGATGGCGATGATAGGAAGCGGGATCTCACTCACAATCTGCCCGAGAAGCCCAAGGCCGCTCGCAGGACCGGCGTCATTTTTGGATGCCGTAGCATAGACAGGGCCAAAACCTACATAGTCTGCCCCTTCCGCGAGGCACTTCCGGGCCTCCTCGAGGTTTCCGGCTGACCCGCCAATAACAGCCTCATCCCCCAGAAGCTTCCTGGCAAGGGGAATAGGGAAATCACTCTGCCCAAGATGAACGCCGTCCGCATGGGCTGCTATGGCCACATCCACACGATCGTTGACCAGGAAGGCGACGCCCGCTCTTCTGCACAGACCCTGCATCTCTTCGGCCACACAGATCATTTCCCTTGTGCTCCCTTCCTTCTGGCGAAACTGGATGGTATCGGCACCGCCGGCAATGGCAAGCCCGGCAAGCTCCAGGTGAGAGTACCGGGTCTGAAGGATGGTGTCAGTTAGTACGTGAAGTTTTCCAATCTTCTTCATGGTTTATTATGGGGATTTGCAGTTGATCGACTAATCATACCAAATTCATGGCCCGGCCGTGGAAAAAAAAGCGCCTAAGTGCTGACACCATATGGCCTTTGTTTATTTTCGTATATTTTGCTGTATAGCTTTGCACCGAAGCCTCCAAAAACCTTCGTTGATTCCTACATTTTATAGCATAACATCAAATCGGAAATCGCGAAAGAGTTGCAGTAACTTCGCGGTCGGAAAGTTACCTTGCGGTTGTAACTCCTTCACTCACCCTGAAAACCGTTCTCAGCAAGGTCTCTTCGTCATGGATCGGGTTCGATAGAGCTGGAGAAGGGAATATATGGCAGGTAGGCTCTTGAGACGGTCCATGCACAACACACCCCGAACCGGGCATGCGTGGCGGCACGTGTATAGCTATCGCTGAAAAGGGTTCTGCAATATAAGCGTGCTGTCTCGCCGCGGGCCTGTCGATATAATGCCCATGGGCACCCCTATCAACTCTTCAAGGCGCTTTATGTATCTTTTTGCGTTGTCGGGAAGGTCTTCAACAGAAGCCGCATGCCCTATCGGCTTCTTCCATCCGTCCATGCCCTCGTACACCGGCTCACAGACGCTTAAGTCTTTCATCCCCAGAGGTGGATCGGCATATACCTTCCTTCCGATCCTGTATTTGACGCAGACGTTGATCGTATCGAACGCGTCCAGGACATCGAGCTTCATGAGGGCGATCGCTTTGACGCCATTCATGACCACGGCCCGTCTGACGATCACGGCATCGAACCAGCCGCATCTCCTCGGTCTGCCTGTGGTCGCTCCATATTCTCCGCCCTTCTCTCTCATCAGCTCGCCTTCCGCACCCCGTAGCTCGGTGGGAAAAGGACCCTCCCCCACGCGCGTCGTATATGCCTTGCAGACGCCCTGGACATGATCGATCGCGTTTGGGGCCACCCCTGCCCCGCATGAGGCGTTGCCGGCCAGTGTGTTCGATGAGGTCACGAAGGGATAGGTCCCATGGTCGATATCAAGATGGGCACCCTGAGCGCCTTCGAAAAGCAGCGATTTGCCCTCCTCCATGCTCTTATGGAGAAACTGCACATTGTCCCCCGCATACCTTTTAAGCAGGTCCCGATACGCATCGTACTCTTTAATCACGTCCCGCAGCTTGAACGGCTCGGCCTTGTAATATCGTTGAATGAGGAAATTTTTGAGCTTGAGGTTCTCCCTCACTCGCTCCCTGAACACCCTCTTGTCAAGGAGATCGATGACGCGTATCCCCATCCTCGAAGCCCGATCCTCGTAAGCCGGTCCTATGCCCTTTCCGGTCGTGCCCAACTTCTGCTTCTTTTCACCCTCCCTCAACATGTCGAGCTTCTTATGATACGGCATGATCAGGTGGCTGCGAGCGCTGATCAGCAGCCTGCTGTCGTCCACCACGTGCCCGGCGGCCTTCAGGCCGTTGATCTCCTCCTCAAGCGTCGCCGGATCGAGCACCACGCCGTTGCCTATCACGCAGCACGTGTTCTTGCGCAGTATGCCCGAAGGCATGAGGTGAAGCACTATTCTTTCCTCGCCTACGACGATGGTGTGACCGGCGTTGGCCCCGCCCTGATACCGGACGACTACATCGGCAAATTCGCTCAGTATGTCAATGATCTTCCCTTTGCCCTCGTCGCCCCACTGGAGACCTACGGCCACTACATTCGACATAAACTGGTTCCCCCTTCCCGAACGGAAAAACGCTTAACTGCGCGGCATTATCATAATGCTTTTTCTCAGAGAGGTCAAACAAAAGCCTTCCGGCAAGAAGCACGCTGATAAGGAGTTGCTGATATTACTTGACTTTTATCCGACCGATAGCGGAGAATGGAAGTCGGTGGCGGAGGAGTGAGGGAGAAATGAGGCTTTCATCGAAAACCTGGACGACCGCATCTCGCAAAAGAGGACCGCTGAAGCTTATCGCGAGTCTCAGCCTCACGGCCCTCGGGTTGACTCTCCTTGCCGCGCCGGGATGCCAGGAAACGAGAGGCCTGGAGCGCGGAGGGGCTGCCTCTCCTCCGGCGGCGGTTCCCCACGTGAAATACCGGTATTACTATTACCCTGACTCGGCAGTCTACATGGATACCGGCCGGAAGCTCTTTTTCTATTACAACGGCGAGAGGTGGATGACGACGACCCTCCTGCCGGCCGAGATCCTGGTGGATTGGAAGGACTATGCGGTGCTTCAGATGGATACCGACAAACCATACCGGCATCACGCGGAGACAGTCAGGAAATACCCACCGGGACAACGAAAGAAGCGGGAAGGGACAAAGACGGAGAAGGACTGACTTCCCTGCTCAAGCGGCCCTTCGCTCTTGAAAACACGGAAAGTCCTGTGCTATCTTTGATCAGGCGGGGCGTGGCGCAGCATGGTTAGCGCGCTTGCCTTGGGAGCAAGAGGTCGCTGGTTCAAATCCAGTCGCCCCGACCATAACTCAACCGGGTAAGCCCTCGGCTCTGCCGGGGGATACGCAATTAAAACTCATCGGTCCCCATAGAGTGCGGAGAGATCGACCGAAACCACGATCCCACACTCACCCCTGACAACACGGAGGCTAGACCTGTTTTGCCTCCGCGTCCGACAGACGGGCCCTCGCCTCTGACAGCTTTCTGTAGTATTTTTTGATCTTGTCCGTGTTGCCCGCGGCAACGGCGGTGGTGAGGTCTCCTTCCGCCTCCGCTACATCGAGGAGCATATAGTAGTCGAAGGATTCTTTCATGTGGGCGAGCACGATCATTCCCGTGATAACAGGATGATTATTCGTCACGTTCGCATCCTTGAACCGCGTCCCGTGCTCCAGCTCCACATCGAGGCCCGCCCTGAACTGCTCGGGATCGATAGGCATCTTCCCCGTGTTCACCTCGGCCAGGATCTTCTGTGCCTCTTCAATCGTCGCGGCAGGCTCCTTCAATGTAGTCCAGTCTCTGATGCCCAGTTCCTTGCACACCCTTCGCACTTCATCAACCGTTATGTACTCGGGAAGTTTCATCCATCCTCCTTTTCAACGCTTTTCAAAAGACCGTAGGCGATTGTCACCGGCACGCAGACCGCATCTTAAAAAATGTAGACCTTATTATATATAATACTATTATAATGCAAGAACAAAGGCTTCGTAACGGAAAGTGCGCCGGCGGGCATAACTTTATTGCTGCGCTAAAGATCAACGGCCGGGAGGAGACGGATGAACATTACGTTAAAATACGGCTCCGGGGGCATCCCCTTACACGTTGAAGCGACGCCGGGGTTTGTGGGGGTACTCGCGCCGTCGGAGCCGGACCCTGTGCACGACCCCCTCATCGCCGTTGCCGGAAGCATCAGCCGGCCTGTCGATTCAAGGCCTTTGGCCGACATTGCTCAAGGAAGGAAAAACGCCGTCATCGTAATCAGTGATAGCACGCGACCTGTGCCGAACCGGCTGATACTTCCTCCGATCCTTGATGCTATTCATTCGGCCGGTATACCGCGTCAGGCGGTCTCCCTGCTTATCGCCACGGGGATCCACCGGCCCTCAACCGAGAAAGAACGTCAGGAGCTTGTGGGACCGGAGATTGCGGCGTCGTACCGCATCATCGATCACCTCTCGAAGAAAAGCGATGATATGGTGGAGGTAGGCAGAATTGCGGGGCGCGTTCCCGCCCTCGTGAACCGGCTCTACGTAGAAGCCGACCTGAAGATTCTCACGGGCTTCATCGAGCCTCACATGTGGGGAGGCTATTCCGGGGGACGGAAGTCGATCCTGCCGGGCATCTCTTCCGTCGAGACCCTCCAGTTTATGCACGGCCCTGAAATGATCGCCCACCCCATGACAGAGTACGGCCAACTGGAAGGGAACCTGTTCCACGAGGCGGGGCTTCAGATCATGGAAAAGGCGGGGTGCGATTTCGTCGTCAACGTGACGCTCAATAAGAGCTGCGAGGTTACCGGTATTTTCTCGGGCCATCCTGTCAAAGCCCATCTGCAAGGTTGCGCGTTCCTGGAGCCGCACTGCGTGCGCACCCTCGACGCCCCCCTTGACTTCGTGGTGACCACCAACGCCGGCGCACCTCTTGATTGCAACCTTTACCAAACGGTCAAGGGTATGACAGGGGCTGCCACAGCGGTGAAGCCGAAAGGTGATATCGTTATCGCCAGCCGCTGCAGCCAGGGAATAGGCAGCCCGGAATATGAACAAATCCTCGAAATGGCCGATTCGCCGGACTCATTCGTATGCCGGATTCTGCGGAAAGAGTTCTTCGTTCCGGATCAGTGGTGTGCCCAGGAAATGTACCAGATCCTTCGGGAGAAGGATATCTGGATCTATACAGAGGGAGTCTCGTCCGAGCGGATCAGGCAGTACCACCTGCGGCCCGTGACGTCCCTCCCGGAATGCATAGAGACCCTTCTCGGGAAGCACGGAAGAAACGCCCGTTGGGCCGTGGTTCCGGACGGTCCGATGGTGATCCTTAAACTTGCAAAAAAAGCGACGACAACGCGTTGATAGAACAAGGGAGAGAACAATGAAGGAGATGATAGAAGGGCTGGTTGCGCGATGCGCGGCGTTTCTCGGGAAGGATCAAATAATCACCGACAGGGAAGGCATGGCGCATTTCTGCTATGACGCGACGGAAATGCGGTTCATGCCCGACGTGGTCTTTCTGCCGGGCACAACGGAAGACGTGTCAGGGATCATGAAACTCTCCTACGAGGCCGGCGTTCCCGTCACCCCTCAGGGAGGGCGGACAGGCCTCTCAGGGGGCGCATTACCCGTGAACGGGGGCGTGCTCCTCTCGCTTCTGCGGATGAACAAGATCGTGGAGATCGACGTGAAGAACATGCAGGTCGTCGTCGAGCCGGGCGTCGTGTCGGCCGATCTGCAGAAGGAGCTGAACAGCCGCAATCTCTTTTTCCCTCCTGACCCCTCAAGCACTGTAGAGAGCACCCTGGGCGGCAATGTGGCGGAGAATGCAGGCTACACGCGGGCCGTGAAATACGGGGTGACGAGGGACTACATTTTGGGGCTGGAGGCCGTCCTGCCGGGCGGGGAAATCATCAATGTGGGCGGCCGAACGGTAAAAAACGTCACGGGGTACGATCTTGTCGCCCTTCTCACCGGTTCAGAGGGTACGTTGGCCGTAGTTACCAGGATCATAATAAAGGTGCTGCCGAAACCTGCGTTTCGCAGGACATGCATCTTCTACCTGGACGACCTGGTGGCCGCCGCAGACCTCGTGGTCTCCGTATTCGGCTCCGGTATAGTCCCTTGTGCCGTCGAATTTATGGACAACAGGAGCATCAACTGCGTCGCAGACTACCTGTCGGCATCGGCCGATTTACGGCGGGACGCCTCAGCCATGGTCCTCGTCGAGGTAGATGGAAGCTGCCGGGCCGCCGTGGATGAAGAGGTCCGGCTGGTATTCGAGGCCGCCGGGGCCGCGAACGGGGTTATCCAGTCGAAGGTGGCGCAAAGCGATGAGGAGGCGGAGCGGATCTGGAGAATACGGAGAGAGACCCTCCCCGCTCTGAAAGCACTGGGGAAGGATCATCTTGAGGCCGATGTGGTAGTCCCCCGCTACCGGCTCCCCTTTCTGGCGGGCGCCGTACAAGAGATCGGCGCGGGGAAAAAGGTGCACATCGCGACCTATGGCCATGCGGGGGACGGCAACCTCCATGTAACCATCCAGTACTTGAAGAGGAATTTTGCGGAAACTGCCGAGGCCCACGAGCTGCTGGGGGAGATATACAAGAGAGCCATCGAAATGGGCGGCAAGCTGACCGGCGAGCATGGGGTGGGGCTTACCGCAAAAGAGTATATGCCGGCCCAGATGACGCCGGGAGAGATAGCGCTCATGAAACGGGTGAAACAGGCATTTGATCCGAAGGGGCTGCTCAACCCTGGAAAGATATTCCCCGAAAGACGCGACGAAGAAACGGCATAGCCGGCTGTTTTTTTAGTTTTTCAGGCGAAGAAGGGTTTCATGTCGAGGTATTGCCCGGCGAGCCGTGCGAGAAGCTCTCTATCGGGATGCGCCCCGGCCATGCCCCCGTGATGAGGGAAAACACCCAGAAGGGGGGCGTCCAGGTATCGCGATAACATTTCGGCGTTATGCCCCTTTGCCTGGTCCGCCTTTCCGTCCGTGTCGTTCAAGACCACCCCCGCGACAGCGACGCCCTCGTGAAGAAGGTACCGGCACGTGAGAAGCGTATGATTGATCGCACCGAGCCCAAGACGGGATACGATCACTACGGGAATTTTCCAGCCCTTCACCAGGTCGATGAAGAAAAAGTCCCTCCTGATAGGGACGAGAATCCCTCCGGCCCCCTCGACGAGCAGCACGTGGTGGGACTGCGCAAGTCTCCTGTATACAGCGTCCACGACTGCGATGTCGATCTCCACATGTGCCCTTTCGGATGCCGCTTCGGGGGCGAGGGGGGCCTCGAAGGCATACGGTCTGATGACGGAAAGCGCGTCCGGGCTGCCCGACGCCTCTTTCAGCAGAAGCGCATCCCCCCGGGAGAGGTCGCCTGCCCTGACCGGCAGGCCGCTCTCAAAGGGCTTCATGACACCCACGTCCAGGTGTTTTCTCAGAGAACAGTAAGCAGCGATGGCACTCGTCACAACGGTTTTGCCCACGCCCGTGTCGGTGCCTGTGACGAAAAACGCCTTCATGGGGTCTATTCTATGATAAAACGGGCGCAAAAGCTACTGTTAACCAGTTGAGAATAGAGGTTGACAACAATATGCCCGTTATCGTATCGTTATCCGGCCGGGGGATATTTTCGCGGCCGGTGGGGGATGAGTCGTGATCAGCGAAAAAGTCGTCCGTGAAACCCGTACTCGGGAACCGAAGGCGTTCCAAGACCGCCTCGAGGCCGAGCTCAACGACATCAGACGGGCCGGCAGCTACAGGGAAATTCGCTTCGTCAAGCCCATTTCGGCTACCCGCATCCTCTATGAGGGCAAAGAGTGCATCAACCTTTGCTCCAATAGCTACCTCTCCCTCGAGGTGCATCCCGAGGTAACCGCAGCGTCCGAGTCGGCGGTCCGGGAGTACGGCTCCGGGACGTGTTCATCCAGGAGCGTGTCGGGGAGCATCGATCTGTACCGCCTCCTGGAGGAGGAGACAGCCGCCTTCAAGGGTTATCCGGGCGCCCTTTGTTTTTCGAACGGATACATGGCCAACATCGGCATCATCTCGACCCTCACCAATGAGGCGGACGTGATCTTCAGCGACGAGCTGAACCATTCGAGCATCATCCACAGCACCCGGCTGTCGCGGGCCAGGAAGGTAATCTACCGCCATCTGGACATGGAGGATCTGGAAAAGAAGATCAGGGCGGAAGAGTCCGGAGGCACGCGGTTCGTGATCACCGAGACGGTCTTCAGTATGGACGGGGACCTCGCACCCCTGGCCGACCTCGCGGCGCTGAAGGAGAAGTACGGGCTCTGCGCGATTGTGGACGATGCTCACGGAACGGGAGTTTTTGGGCAAAGAGGTCGGGGCGTGGAAGAGTCCTTCGAGGTGACCGGAAAGATGGATGTCCACATGTCCACCTTCGGCAAATCTCTCGCGTCCTTCGGCGCGGTGGTCCTCGGGTCTCCGGTTATCATCGATTACCTGGTAAACCGTGCGAGGACGTTCCTCTACACGACCGCGCTGCCGGCGAGCTGTCTGGCCGCGTCCCGGGCGGCCCTGGCGCTCCTCGCGAGAGACACGTCCTCAAAAGACCGCCTTTGGGCCAATATCGGGTACATGCGTATGAGGCTGCAGGAGATGGGCTTCGACCTGAAAGAGAGCGTCGGACCGATCGTGCCCCTGGTCGTTGGTGATGACGAAAAGGCGGTCACCATGCAGAGGATGCTCCTCGATCGGCGCATTTTTCTCCAGGCCATACGGCCGCCGACCGTGCCGCCTGGGACCTCGCGCCTGCGCTTGACCGTTGTGGCCGGTCTGTCCCGGGACGAGATGGACCAAGCCCTGGAGGCACTCGCCCACGCGGGCAAGAAAGTGGGCCTGCTCGGGTAGGGGTTTTTCGGGGAGACCCTTGGGGAGGACAAACTATGACATACGAAGGGGAGCATATGGCAGGCAAAGATCTGCTTGCCAGGCTCGATAAGGAATACGTCTGGCATCCGTTCACACAGATGCAGGACTGGATGAAGAGCGAGCCGCTTATTATCCAGGCGGGCGAGGGGCCCTATCTGATAGACGTCGAGGGGAAGCGCTATATAGACGGTGTCTCCTCCCTGTGGGTGATCGTCCACGGACATGGCAAACGGGAGATCGTCGAGGCAATCGAGAGGCAGGCAGCCACCCTCTGTCACTCGACGCTGCTCGGTCTGGCGAGCGTGCCGTCCGTGCTCCTTGCCCGGGAGCTGGTCAGGATCGCGCCGCCCGGTCTCTCCCGGGTGTTTTATTCGGACAACGGTTCCACGTCAGTCGAGATCGCCCTGAAGATGGCTTATCAGTACTGGCAGCATCGGGGAGAGAAAAGGAGAACACGTTTTCTCTCCTTCAAGAACGGCTACCACGGCGATACGCTCGGCGCGGTCAGTGTCGGCGGCATCGACCTCTTTCACAAAGTGTACCGCCCATTGTTATTCCCCTCGCCCAAGGCCCCGTCTCCCTACTGCTACCGCTGTCCCCTGCATCTTGAGCCGGAGACGTGCGGCATGGCCTGCGTGGATGTCTTCGAGCAACAGGTGAAGAAGTATAAAGACCGCCTTTGTGCCGTCATCATAGAACCGGCCGTGCAGGGCGCCGGTGGCATGCTCGTCCAGCCGGAAGGATTTCTCAGGGCCATATGGCGCATAACCAGGGAGCATGGGCTCCTGTTCATCGCGGACGAGGTAGCGACAGGTTTCGGCAGGACGGGAGACATGTTCGCCTGCCTGGGGGCCGGCATCAGCCCTGATTTTCTCTGCGTTTCCAAAGGCATTACGGGGGGCTATCTTCCCCTCGCCGCTACGCTGACGACCGCGGAGGTGTTCAAAGGCTTCCTCGGGGAATTTGCGGACTTCAAGACATTCTTTCACGGCCATACCTACACGGGCAACCCCGTTTCTTGCGCGGCTGCCATAGCCAGCCTCCGGCTCTTTGAAAAAGAAGGGCTCCTGCGGCGCGTGGCTGCCGCCTCCGGCCTGATGAAGGCCAGGCTTCAGGGGTTTTACGAGCTCTCCCACGTGGGAGACGTGCGCCGGAAAGGCTGCATGGCGGGCATCGAGCTCGTCGCCGACAGGAAGAAGAAGAGGCCTTACCCGCCCGGGGAAAAGGTGGGCCAGCGGGTAGTCCTTGAGGCGAGAAAAAGAGGAGTGATCGTAAGGCCCCTGGGAGACGTGATCGTCCTCATGCCGCCTCTGGCCATTGAAGATGAGGTGCTGGAAGAGCTTCTCTCCGTGACGTACGAAAGCATTCAGGCGGTCACGGACGATGGGTAGTCATGTGCTGGAAACCGGCTCTACAGGTTTTCGCCGCTCTTTTGTCAGCTTTCTTTTCTCTTCGTCCCTGATTTCTCTTCGGAGGAGTTTGCCGACCTTCGACTTGGGCAACATATCGCGGAATTCTATGTAGTGGGGTATCTTGTAGGCGGCGAGGCGGTCCCTGCACCACTTCGTCAGCTCGCTGCTTCCCACGCCCCTCGCGTCTTCCTTGAGCACGACGATGGCCTTGATCCGCTCCCCGACCCGCGGGTCGGGGATGCCGACGCAGCACGCTCCTATGACGGTCGGATGGTCCTGGAGGACCGCTTCGATCTCGGAGGCCGATATGCGATAAGCCTTGTACTTGATCGTATCGGCCGTCCTCTCCATGAACTCCAGGTCCCCGTCCTCATTCATCCGCATGAAGTCGCCCATCCTGTAATAGACGTCGCCGTCGATCTCGACGAACGATCGGCTCGTCTCCTCCGGTTTGTTCCAGTAGCTCTTAATTGTGTAGGGGGACGTGACCAAAAGCTCGCCCACTTCTCCCGGGGCCACGGGATCCAGGGACTCCTGTGCGGCAAGGATGCACTTTCTCGACTTGAGCGGTGTTCCCACGACAGTCGGCTTCGGCTCCTTGTCGAGAAGGCTGTAAGTGATGTGACCGACTTCGGTCGAACCGTAGACCTGGTAGATGGGGACCCCGTACTTCTCCCTCCACGTCTTGAATACCTCGGCGGGCAGCACGTCGCCGCCGCAGTAGCAGTACTTCAAGGAACTCAGGTCGTACTGGTCGAGACGGTCGTTTTCGAGGATCATCCTGTAGAGGGCGGGGACCCCGAGCATCCAGCCGACCTTGTAGCGCTCTATGGCCTTCAGCGTCGCGTCGACGTCGGGGACCGGCATGAGGACGACCGTGTTCCCGAAGTTGAAGCCGAAGCCTATGGTAAAGCCCTTTGCCATGATATGGAAGAGGGGGTTTACCATGAGCACCACCTCTTTACTCGGTCTCATGCGGCCGTCGATGACATCGGTCATGACGTCCCTTATATAGGAAACCTCGCCCATGTGGTTGCCCGGCACGCCTTTCGGGAAGCCGGTCGTACCCCCCGTGTACATGATATAGGCGAGGTCGCGGTACGCGTCGATCCCCACCTTCGGGGGTTTCGGCCAGTTCTCCTTGATGAGGCCCCAGAAGGAATAGATCTCCTTGCCCCTCTCGACCTTTCCCTTGGGTATTTTGTCGAAGAGCCGGCCGATGGCCTGCTTCCAGGCAGGGATCAATTCGACGAGGTCGGTGACGATGACGCGCTCCAGCTCCGTCTTTTTCATGACCTCGTGGACATAGACAAAGTTCGTGTCAAGGCATATGACCGTCTTTATACGCGAGTCCTCTATCATGTACGCTATCTCGTAGGCCGTATAGATGGGGGAGACGGGGACCACGACAGCCCCTATCTTGTTTATGGCGAAGTTCGCGATGATCCATTGAGGGCAGTTCGGGATATAGAGCATGACGCGGTCCCGGGGCTTTATCCCTATCTTCACGAGTCCCGCGGCGAACCTGTCGATGAGCATGGAGAGCCTGCCGTAGCTGTACCGCTCGCCGAGGTAGTAGAGGGCGGTATTGCCCGGCTCACCCTCGCACATCGCCTCGAACCCGGAGAACGTATACGCCTCTTCATAGGATTCCATGATCGCTCCTTCCATAGCCTAGACGCCGAAGTAGGCGGACCTCACGTCAGGGTTGTCGATCAGCTCCTCCTTCGTCCCGGAGAGCACGTTCGACCCGTTTTCCAGTATATAGCCGCGGTCGATGATGGGGATGACGGGCCTCGCGTATTGCTCCGTCACGATAACGGAGATGCCTTTTGTGTCCCTTATCGCCTTCGTCCCGTTGATGACGATGTCCTGATAGGCCGGACTGAGGCCCAGAAGCGGCTCATCGAGGAGCAGTATGCGCGGACCGGCCATGAGGGCCCTGCCGATGGCGAGCATCTGCTGCTCCCCGCCGCTCAGGAAACCGCCCTGGCGCTTGAGGTGCTCCTTTAGCCTCGGGAAGAGGTCGAGGACGTACTCCATGTTCTCCTTCGCCTCCTTCTTCGTGGACAGGTAGGCTCCGATCTTCAGGTTTTCGAGCACCGAGCTCTCGGGGAATATCCTCCTCCGCTCCGGACACAGGACAATGCCCATTTTTGCGCGGAGATGGGGCTTCATCCGGGTAATATCGACCCCGTTGTAGAGGATGCTGCCAAAGAGGGAGATGCGCTCGCCGCCCCGCATCTCTTCCTTCTTCATGATATCGAGCATGATGCCCGACAGGGCGTACATGAGCGTGCTCTTCCCCGCGCTGTTGGAACCGAAGATGCCGATAATCGTGCGGTCCTCGCACACGACGCTCACGTTGTTGAGGGCAAGCATGTTTTCGTAGAACACCATAAGCTCGCGGCCTTCGAGCATGTCTATACCCCTTCTTTTCCCAGATAGGCCTCTCTCACCCGCCTGTCCTCGATGACGTCGGTGTAGTCTCCCTCGGCGATCTTCTCGCCGAAATTGAGGGCCATGACCCTGTCGGCCACCCTGAAAAGCTCCCTGAGCCTGTGCTCGATCATGATCAGCGTGGCGCCGTCCATCCTGAGCTTTTCTATAAGGGGGATCATGCCCGCGATCTCGCTCATGCTCAGCCCCGAGAAGACCTCGTCGCAGAAGATCACGTCGGGCCTCAGGGCCATGCAGCGGGCGAGCTCGAGCCTCTTCTGGTAACCCGTGGGGAGGGTCGAGGCAAGTTTGTAGGGCACCTTCGAATCCCTCTCGAAGCCGATCTCCTCGAGTATGTCGACGGCCACCGTGCCCCTGTCCCCGTGCCTTCCCCCCCCGCGCCAACCCCCGTATTTTTTCGCCCTGGGCGACCAGAGGGGTATGATAAGGTTCTTGTAAGCGGGGAGCGAATAGTATGGCCTCATGATCTGGAAGGTCCGCGCGATGCCGACACGGGCGATCTTGTGGGCCGGCCACCGCGTGATCTCTTCGTCCCTGAAGAAGACGTGGCCGGCGTCAGGCCTGATGAAACCCGTGATGCAGTTGATCAGGGTCGTCTTGCCGGAGCCGTTCGGCCCGATGATGCCGTAAATCTCCCCCTGGTAGACGTCGAAACTCACGTCCATGAGGGCTTTCAAGCCACCGAAGGACTTGCTCACGTCTTTGATCGAAAGAATAACGGTTTCAGCCATGTCTCCCGTTCCTCGTCACTCATTTTTCTCACACCTTCACCCACCTCTCGAACTGGTGGTATTTCCGTTGGAGATAGACCATGATCCCCTCGCTCTTGAAGACGATGAAGGCGGTGAGGGCCGCGCAGTAGATGACGATCCTGAGGCTGCCGAAGAAGCGGAGGAATTCTGACAGAGGCACCAGGATGAAACAGCCGATCACCGCGCCTACAAGGGTGCCTCCGCCCCCGATGATCACGGCCGCGATGGGGATGATGGAAAAGTCGAGGGCGAAGAGGGAAAGACCGGCCCACATGTAGAGGTGCGCGAGGTAGGCCCCCGCGAAACAGCCCATCAGGGAGGCGATGAAGACCCCGATCGCTTTCATGTAGGTGATGTTTATCCCCGAGGCCCTCACGGACTGGTCGTTATCCTTGATGCCCCGGAAAACGAGGCCCATGTCCTGGTTGACGAAGCGCCTCATGGCGAAGAGGGCGGCGAGCATGGCGATGATGATGGCATATTCCTCCACGTATTCGTGCGGAAAGCTGTCGACCCCCGATATGCCGTTGGTGCCGCCCAGTATGTTGAAGGCCTCTATGATCCTCGAAAAGAGGATGGGATACATGAGCGTCACGATGGCGAAATAGACCCCCCGGAGGGGGAGACAGGGAAGAATGATAATGGTGCAGATGCATGCGCCGCACACGGTTGCAAGGGGGATGGAGAGGTAGACGGGGATCGATAGGTGGACGTTGAAAATGGCGGTGAGATAACCTCCTACCCCGATAAAGAGCGCCCCTCCCAGGCAGACGAGGCCCACGTAATTGGCGAGAAAATCGAAGGCCAGGGCGAGGATGGCGTAGACGCACATGATGTTGACGACCCTCTTCCAGTAGGGGGCGAGTTCCAGGATAAAGGGGAGGAGGAGCACCCCGACGATCAGAAGCAGGCGCGGTCCCACCAGATAGGCGATCTCCTGAAAGGAAGAGACGGCGTAGATGCCCTCGGTCCTTACCTTGAGCCCCCGGTCGATCCTTTCTTTCCTCGTCATCTCCATGGTTACACCCTCTCTTCCAGTTGCTTCTGCTTTCCGA